>Ga0210241_100602_pt1 | contig 31947 bp, 15 predicted proteins | sample ChrtobMetP5a_8mM_FD_155488 | JGI IMG/M metagenome (GOLD analysis project Ga0210241, IMG submission 155488) | Chrysochromulina tobin associated microbial communities from unialgal haptophyte culture, Seattle, Washington, United States - P5a_8mM | ecosystem: Host-associated > Algae > Haptophytes >...
CGTACATGTACATGTCCTGTACATGACTGAGACTAGAGAACTAAAGTGACTAAAGTAAGACAACCTCACCACCGAAACGAGAAACGACAAACGGGGGTGGGGAAGCCGGCGGTAGCACTCTAAACATTTAACGTGAACGTGAAGACGGGGTTTTCGTGTCACGAATGGGGAACGCACTTCGACTTGACTTGACTTGACTTGACTTGACTTTTCTTGACTTGACACGACACTTTCTCGGAAAGGAAACTGTGATCCTCAAAACACGGCGGCCACAGCCGGCAACCGACCGCCGAGTCTAACGCGATGCGGGTGAGCCTGCTGGTCGCGTGCCTTGCCTCGGCAGTCGCCGCCGGCGCGGCCCCATCACGGATTGGCCAGTCGCAGCTGCTGCGCATGCGAGGTGGCAACGTCGCTACAATGCCCGGTCCCTCGATGCTCGCCGCCGAACCCCGCCTCGATGGAAAAAGCGCTCGCACGGAGGTGCTGCAGCTCAAGGTCGTCAACCCGACCGAGGGCGGCACACTCATCACGCTGCCGTCCTCAGAGTTCGAACGACTCGGCCTGCAGCCCGGCAGCCGCGTGCGCGTGCGCAAAATGAAGCCGGCGGCACTGTGGTCTTCGGAGCCCGACCAGGCCATCGGTGAGGCGGTGGCCGACCCAAAGCTGGACGCGGGCGTGCGGCTGACGGTTGCGGACATGAGGATGCTCAAGCTGCGCGTCGGTGAGAATGTGCTCGTCGCGCCGATGCCTTTTGTAAGCGTGCCATCGGCGGCGGCTGCCACCAGAGTCAACACGACGGCCACGTCCCATGGACAGACCGAGCTGGAACGCTACATGCAGCAACGCCGCCTCCACAGCTGGATGAATGCGGCCATGTGGATGATGTACGGCTTCCCGCGCCATGGCCACGGCTATGGTTATGGCCACGGCTATGGCTATGGCCACGATAAGCTGCGTGGCTATGGCGGCTCCCCGTACACCGGCCACGGCGGTCGCCGCGCAGACGGCAGTTCGGGTGACGGGCGTGGGCGCCGTATCGGCGGCCGCGTCGGCGGCCGCGTGGGTGGCCGTCGTCGTTGATGAATGGAGAGTGGCACATGGTGTCGACGTGAGAGAGCACTGATAACCCGCTCGCGGCCGCTCGTTGGTGAACCACGGCGAGGAGCACGCACCACATGTACGAACAGCACCGACCACCGTTTGCGCGCGCTGGGGCAACATAGCGCTGGGGACCGCGGGAGCGGAGAGCGTCGAGTCCGGAGAGCGGACGGAGAGAGGAGTAACTGTCGGGGTGTGAAACGTTTCGTAGATTGCGAAATACGAAATGGGTGACACAAGATGAGACTTGACCTTCAGCGTCGCGTCCGGTCAATCAAGCTGGTCGGGACACAAACGGCAGAGCGGCTCACGTCAGATCGTCGCACATGATGAAAAATCGCATCTCCCTTAATCTCCCTCTGCCGTCGTCTCACTGCGATCATCACGCTGCCCAGGACACCTGTTCGCTGTGAACGCTCACGCCGGCGCTGTGAGCACGCGCGTCCGGGCGCTGTGAACGCTCACGCCGGCGCTGTGAGCACGCGCGGCCGGGCGCCGAGCCACATGGCAGCCTCATCATACGACGCGAAGCTTGCAGGCGTTCGGCCGCGCGGCTGTGCTTGTCCTTGTGCCTGCTGGGACAGCATCCCTCCCGCCGGCGGTGCAGCTGCGCGCCCTGCGTTGCGCCGCCTGCGTGGGCTGTGTGCATGCATGGGCGCCGTGTTGGGCGGCGAGTGGCCGTGCCCTGGCGGCCGTGGCGACACCGACGAGAGCGGCACTGGGTGCATCCGGGGGCCGTATTGGTCGACGAGGAAGCGCTCCTCCCTAATTAGGAAGCGCTCATCCCTAATTAGGAAGCGCTCCTCCTCGTCGATCGCCTCTTCGTCGGTCGTCCGGTCGCCTCCCTCGTCGCCCTCGTCGTCGCCGTCAAAGTACCTGGACCCTTCGGGCTCTTCGTCGATCGGCGTCGTCCGGGGTCGATACGAGGGCGAGGGCGGTGGCTGCATCTGGCTGCATCTGGCTGCATCTGCATCTGGCTGCATCTGGCCAGCCCCAGTCCACATCTCCGCGTCTCCATGTAGGTGGGTCGGCTGAGGATTTGAGTGCCGCCCCTCCGCGGTGCGCCCGTCACGGCGCTCGGCCGCTGCCTGGCGCGCCGCCCGGCGCTGCAGGCGCCGCTCGCGCCGATCCTGGCGCTCGAAACGGCGCTCGGCCTTCTCGAAGTCTCCTTGCTCGAAGCTCCACGTGCGGTGGTCTGCCGGCGAGAGCAGCGCGGGGAGCCGCCCGTCGGCGCTCGCCTTCTCCATCCTCTGCGCGACCGAAGCGCGCGCCCAACGCGGCGCGGCGAGCTGGGGCTGCGGCGTGCCCAGCGGCTTGCCGTCCGCCGTCGTGGGCGGGCGCGTCTCGTGCTGTGGCCCCGTGTAGCTCGCGAAAATCTCCGGGTCGAGCTGTAGCCCCGCGCTCGACACGGCGCTCGACGTGGCGGTGGGACGCACCGAGCGGCCCGTCGCAGCCCTGTTGGCCGAGTGAGGCTGGGCAGAGGGTACGGACGGCATGGACGTCGTTGGCCACTCGACCTCGAGGCCCGCCTCGAGATCGTATCGAGATCGATCGAGCTCGTATGGCTTGGCATGGTATGGAGTGGACGCCGCCGAGCGCGCTTGCGGAGTCGCCATTCCCTCGCGGCTGGCCGTCACCACCCGCTCGTACATACTCGAGGGGAGCGCACGTAGTCCCTGGTTCTCCCACGCATACCGCCCCATGGGTGCTCCTTGATGGGACGTCGGATGGGACGCCGGATGGGACGGCCCTGTCGCCGCGGAGGCCGTCGCGTCGCGAGGCGGGAGGGACGCGAGGGACGCGGGCTTAGGCACCCAGCTCGTGGCGGGGCGCGCGGTGGCGTGCAATCCCGCCAGAGGCGCTGGCGTAGGCACCCAGCTCGTGGCAGGGCGCGCGGTGGCGTGGGATGCCTGTTGCCTAATATGGGATGCCTGTTGCCTAATATGGGATGCCTGTTGCCGGGGCGTCGCGCCAAGGCTTTGGGAAGGATGGCGCACAGGGGGCAACGGCTTGTCTGGACTTCCTAATATGGGAGTTCCCGCCGCCGTGCCAGCACTCCGATCGCCATGTGTACCTGTGGGGAGGGGGACGAGGCGCCGTGGTGAGCACGTGCATGCATGATCGCCATGTGTACCAGCATACGTCAGCGCACCTCTGGAGCCTTGCCTAGACAGGCCGCCCGTGTACGGCTTCGGCTTGAGCGGCGCCAAGACGGGCCCTCGATCGTCGCGTACCAGATCGACGAGCGCAATGCTCCCGTCCTCGAGCCTGACGAAATCGGCGCCCACCACCGCGGGAGCGCGCGCGCGCCGTGGCGGGCGGGGCGTCGGCGCGCCGTCGTGGGCGGGGGGCTGGTTGGAGCGGCCGTTGGGCGAGGGCGCGCCGTCGTGGGCGGGGGGCTGGTTGGAGCGGCCGTTGGGCGAGGGCGCGCCGTCGTGGGCGGGGGGCTGGTTGGAGCGGCCGCTGGGCGAGGGCGCGCCGTCGTGGGCGGGGGGCTGGTTGGAGCGGCCGCTGGGTGAGGGACGGTGCCCCAACTCTGTGTCCGAGTCCGATGGGTATGATGGGTAAGGATCCAATGAGGGGGAGGGCGAGCGGGGGGATGAGGGGAGGGGCGGCGTGGGCGGCGGCGGCGCATGTTTCGCCGCCAGTTCCGCCGCCAACGAGCCCTCGCGGAAGAGCGGCGCCGGCGGCGGCTCGAATTGCGGCGGCGCGAAGCTGCCACCGCCGAGCGTGGAACCACCGCCGGCGTGCGCGCTGCGCATCGACGAGCGCGTCGCTGAGCGGGGCGGCGAGCTGGAGCGTTGTGGCGAGCTGTTCTTGGTGCGTGGTGAGATGAGCGGCGGCGAAGGCTCGCCGAAAACGGCGGTGGCGTCCAAGTCGTTGTGGAAGAGCGAGGATCGGATGCGTTGCGCGCGCTTCACAGACAGCACGACTGCGTTCACAGCCTGCTGCGCCGCCAGGTCCGCCGCGTCGCGCGCCGTGCTGAGCGCCTTCTGCGCGCGCGCGGCCGCCGTTTCGGCGCGGTGCGCGTTGCGCGTCGAGTTGCCAGCATTCGCGCCGACGGCCGCGGCCGCCCTCTCGGCGCGCGCCGCGTCCGCCTGCGCCGCCTTGAAGACTTGCAGCGCTTGCTGGCCAATCGCGTCGTTTGGCTGAAAGATGGCCTGGAAGGTCTTGCCCGTGCTCTGGCCGAGTAGCACGACGATGAGCTTGCGCGCGAAGCGCACCTGCAGCACGGCCGCCTCGGCAAATCAGAGGCCATCAGAGGCCCTCAGAGGCCCTCAGAGGCCCTCAGAGGCCATCAGAGGCAATTGACGAGACTCACCTGCAGCACGGCCGCCTCGGCGGCCTCGTTGGCCGTACGCGCCGCGCTCGCATGGCGGCTGGCGAGCACCGCCCAATCGACCGCCTGCTGGGCGTGCCCGACGACCTCGTTCGCCGCCGCCTCGGCGAGAGAAGCCTTGACGGCGCATAGATCGACCTGGTCGAGCCCTTTGGACGCCGTCACGTATCCCAAGCTCGCGTCAAAGGGCACCAAGAGCTGCTCGAGGGGCATGGGGGCTCCGTCAGTGGCAGTCAGAGGCAATCAGAGGCAATCAGAGGCCATTAACGAGACTCACATGCTCGAGGGGCATGGGGGCTCCATCAGTGGCCATCAGTGGCCATCAGAGGCAATCAGAGGCAATCAGAGGCAATTGACGAGACTCACCTGCTCGAGGGCCCTCTGCTTGGCGTCGAGGGCCTCGCGCTCGGCGGCGAGCGCGCCGTTGGCCGCCTCGATCGCCGCCGCACTTGCCTCGGCACCGGCGAGCGCGGCAGCGTGCGCATCGGCCTCAGTGGCGACGACATCCTCGGCAGCTTGGGCGAGCACCTCGGCCGCCCGCTTGGCCATCGAGAGCGAATACGCGCGCTGGTACTCGACCTTGAGCGCCGCCTGCACGTTGCTGATGGCGCTGATCGTGCACGCGCGCGCGAGGCGCATGCGCATCTGATCCGTCCGAATCACTGGTAGGCGCACTCGGTAGTAGCGACGCACCACGAGCATGCGCTGAAACGTCTGAATCCGTTGGACGTGCGCACGGATCTGGGCCTCGAGCCGCATGCGTATCCGCCTCCCGAGCCAGCCGCGCCATGCCGACTGCTTCCGGCACGCTGCCGCGTAGCGCGCTGCCTGCTCGGCCACTACCCGGCGGTGTGCTACCTTCCACCTGAAGAGCGCCTGGATCCGAACGGCCGCATGCAACCGGCGCATTGCATGCACCCAGCACGCATCGAAGGCGGTACGCGTCGCCTCGACCACGGCGAGCGCGCCGCCCGAGAGGCCCCCCCAGAGCTCGGCTGCGTACCTGTGGGGAGGGGGACGAGGCGCCGTAGTGAGCATATGCATGCAGGCAGCTCGGCGCGTCAGTGACGAGAGGGCGCCGTGGTGAGCACATGCATGCAGGGCTTTGGAGGCTCCCCCAGCGCTCGTGACGAAAGGGCGCCGTGGTGAGCACGTGCATGCAGAGCTCTTGAGGCTCCCCCAGCGCTCGTGACGAAAGGGCGCCGTGGTGAGCACATGCATGCAGGGCTTTGGAGGCTCCCCCAGCGCTCGTGACGAAAGGGCGCCGTGGTGAGCACGTGCATGCAGGGCTTTGGAGGCTCCCCCAGCTCTCGGCAGCGTACTTGTTAATCTCGAGCGTGCGTCGCTTGCGCTTGCGGTACGCTCGAATGGCGCGGCTCATCGCCAAGATCGCTCCGAGGGCCACGTCGCCCAACTTACGCTTTATGGCCGCCTCGAGGGCCTCCTGCGCCTGCGTGGCCGCGGTCACGGCGCTGCACTTTGCCAAGGTCGCCTGCTCGACGGAGCCGAGCAGTGATCATCAGTGGCAATCAAGGGTCATCAAGGGTCATCAAGGGTCATCAAGGGTCCTCAAGGGTCCTCAAGGGTCATCAGTCACCTGCTCGACGGCCGCCTGAGTCATCTGCCTCGCTTGCGCGAGCGCATCCGCGGCAGCCGCCCTGGTGCTCGCAGATCTCTCTGCGGCTATGGCGGCCTCCAGGGCCATCCGAACGGCCTCGTCGACGCTCGCGCCCGCCGCGGCGCTCACAGGCTTCACAGCCTCCAGGGCCATTCGAACGGCCTCGTCGACGCTCGCGCCCGCCGCGGCGCTCACGGGCTTCACAGCCTCCAGGGCCATCCGAACGGCCTCGTCGACGCTCGCGCCCGCCGCGGCGCTCACAGGCTTCCCAGCCTCCTGAGGGGCCAGCCACGGCATCCGCGCGCCAGTCGCCAGCGCGGCGCGCTCGAGCACCAATTGCAAGCTCCCATTGCCTAAAGCGAGCGCCGCCTGCGCGTCCTCGTCGGCCTCGCAAGTGAGCTTCTCGGACGCTTCGACTGCCTTGAGCTTATGCTCCGTGGCCGCGGCGCCCGCGACGGCGCGCTTCGCGGCTGCCTCCGCCTCCTTGGCTTTGGCGAGGCTCGAGTCCGCATGATACGCCTCGCCCGGCCCGAGGCACTTTTCGCGCACGCGTGTCGACTCGGCCGCCTCCACGAGCGCCGTGTCGAGCGCCGCGAGGGTGTCTGCCTCGGCGGCCGCCGTCTCGAGTGCCGTCGACTGCACGGCCTCGAGCGCCTTGAGTGTTTGGGCCGCGAAGGTCGCCACCTTCGCATCTGATTGCTGCGTCGCGCGCGCCGCCGTGCTCACACTCACGGCCGCCTCGGCCACGAGTGTCTCGAGCACTTCCTGCGCCTTACCGGTCGCTACCTCGGCCGCCATTTTGGCGGCCGTGCATGACAACGCGGCTGCACCGATGGCAGACTGCGCTGAGACGCTCGAGGCGGCCGCCGCGGCCGCGGCCGCCTCGGCCGCGCCCGCCGCAGCCGCAGCATCCTTGGCGTTCGCCTTCGCCTCGCCCTTGCAAATCAGCAACGGCGACGTCAACTGGGCAAACGTAACCACTCCAGGGTCGAGCCAACTCAGCGCCCCTAAGACGCTCAAGCCTGTGAGCGCGTCGGCGAGGCGCGTGGCGACGGCCGTGCGGGCGGCTTGGTAAGGCTCCGAAGCGCTCGGATTCGGAACGTCAACGGCGGCAGCCGTGTTGCTTTCGCCACCGTCCTCGGCGGCGGGCGCGGTGCCCTCGCCGCCAGCAGCGGAGGTCGGCCCCTCGGCGCTCGTCTCGGCGCTCGTCTCGGCGCTCGTCACGGCGCTGTCAGCGGAGGTCGGCCCCTCGGCGCTCGTCACGGCGCTCGACACGGTGCTCGTCACGGCGCTGTCAGCGGAGGTCGGCCCCTCGGCGCTCGTCACGGCGCTCCCGCGTGCCGCGTCGGCGGCCGCGTGCGCGGTCGCAGCGTTTGCGCGCGCCGCCTCTGCCTCCTCCGCGCTCTTGGCCACCGGTTCGAAGCCGCCCGCCGCCGCCGCCGCCGCCGCCGCCGCTCGGCCCGCCGCTTCATAGCTCGCCGCTGCGTGTGTAAGGAGCGTCTCGAGTTGCAGTGCCTCGGCTGCCTTGAGGGCGCTCTCGCGGGCACTTTGGGACTCCGCCTCCGCCTTTTGGGAAGCGTCAGAGGCCATCTGAACGGTGGATGCGGCCTCTGCCGCCTTCTGTGCCGCCGCCTTGGCCGCCTCGCCCTCCTGCCTGGCCTCGGCCATCGCCTCGCCCACAGCCCTTGCCCTCTCAGCCACCACAGCCTCGAGGATCAGCTGGGCTCGCTCGGCAGCCCGCTGAGCCGAGGCATGCGCATGGGTCGCTGACTCCGCCGCGGCTGCCGCACAGGCCTTCGTCTCACCTAGGCAAGTCTCCGCCGCCACCGAGGCGCTCGACGCCGCCACCGACGCCTTGGTGGCCTCTTCGGAGCTCGTCTCGGCCGCGGTCTGCGTCTCAAGTGCGACGACGCCCGCAGGCCCATCGGGCATCGGGTCGCGCAACGCCTTCTCGGCACCCTCGGCTGCCTTGCTGAGGGCCTCGGTCGCCTCCTCGTCCGCCATCTTGGCTGCCTCTGCACCCTGCCGTGCAGGCTCCACCTCGCCCCTGGCCCGCTCTGCCGCCGCGCTCGCCGTCGCCTCCGCCGCGCACGCGGTGCGGGCCATCACCATCGCCCGGCCCAGATCGTTGGTGGTAGCCGCTTTGTCGACCGCCTCCCGTGCCTTGTCGCCATCCATGGCACAAGCGGATGCCAACGCCATCGACTCTGCCGCGGCGGTGGCGGCTGTGGCAGCTGCCGCCGCAGCCGCTCGCGCCTTGCGCGCGGCATCCTGCGCCGCGGCCGCCGCCTGCGCTGCCTCGTCGGCAGCCTCGGCCGCAAACTTGGCGCGATCTCTCTCGAGCTCCTCTGCCCTCGCCTGTAGGCTTGCCGTCATGAGTGCGGCGCGCCCCCCCTTTTTCCATCGATGGCGTGCCGCTTCGGCCTGCCGCTCAGCCTCGATCTCTTCGGCACGCTTCTGGAGGTGGGCCGTCATCACACCTGTCCGGCCGGCTTTGAGCATGCGTCGCTTGGCCTGCTCCTTACGCGCCTTGGCCACAATCGCGGCAGCTTCCTCCGCGGCCGCCGTGGCCTTGGCCGCGGAGTCAGTGGCCGCGTGGGCAGCCTGCTTCGCCTCCACCATCCCAGTGCTCGCCGCCCTCGCCGCCTCGGTCACCGACACTGCTGCCATCTTGACATCCGCTTCGAAGCTCTTTGCCGCGGTCTGCGTCTCGAGTGCGACGACGCCCGCAGGCCCATCGGGCATCGGGTCGCGCGACGCCTTCGCCACGTGCTCGGCGGCCTTCACCAGCGCTGCCCCAACCTCGCGCTCGGCGGCCGTGCTCACGCCCGATCCCTCTACGGCCGGCGCCACCTTGCTCTGGGCGGCCGCGGCCGACGTCGCAGCCTTGGCAGCGGCCGCCCCCGCCGCCTTGGCGGCCTGCATGCAGCCGTCAACGTCCTTAGTCGCCGCCGCAGCCGCCGCATTCGCTTGCGCACGCATCGCCTCTGCTGCAGCGTCCGCCGCCTCCGCGGCCGACTGTGCAGCTGCCGCCGCCCCGGAGACCACCTCCGCCGCCGCCGTCATCGCCCTCTCGCTGGCTGCAAGCGCAACCTCGGCCGCCTCGGCCACCACGGCCGCCGCCTCGGCCGCCGCCTGTGCACGCTCCCTCTCCATTTCCTGTGCCCTGAGATTGAGACCCGCCTGGAACGCGGTCGTCCTTCCCGCCTTTCGGAGCCCCGCGCGCGCAGCCGCCGCCCGGCGCGCCGCCTCTGCACGCTGGCGCGAAAGCTCCTCGGCTTTGAGTCGGAGCCCCGCCGCGAGGACCTGCGCCCTCGCATGCTTCTTGAGGCGCTCCTTGGCAGCCGTCGCGCGCGTGGCGGCGCTCGCGGCGCTCGCGGCTACTGCCGCCTCCTTGGCGGCGGCATGAGCCTGGCCGGCACGCGCCACGGCCATCTCTACTTTGGCCAGGGACGCCGCCGCCGCACGCGCCGACTGCGCCGCCGCGGCCGCCGACTCCGCAGCCGCCTCCAGCCTCTCCATCGCCGCCGCGCGAGTGGCGCGAGCCGGCGCCTCCAGTGTGCCCAAGGGCAGCGGGTCGTGCGTCGCCTGGGCGAAGCACTCCTTGGCCTTTGCAAGCGCGGTTTGGGCGGTCGTAGAGGCCTCGGCCGCCGCGGTTGCGCTTGTGGTCGCGGCGCTCACGACCGATTCCGTGGCCTCCACTGCCGCCGCGGCCACCGCGACGCTTTCAACTGCCTTGCTCGAGGCCGCCGTACACTCATCGACTTGCTTCTCCTTTTGGGCGCGGAGCGCACTCTCATTGGCCTTGAGCGCCTCAGCCTCTGCGGCCGTGGCCTGCGTCATGGCAGCCATCGCCGTGCCTGCCGCTGTCGCCGCCGCCGCCTCCCCCTCAGCCGCATGCGTCGCCGCCTCCTTGGCCGCATGCGCCGCCTCCACCACGAGCAGCGTGGCAGCCTCGGCGGCACGCTGCCCCCGCATGGCCGCCACACGCCGCCGCGCGACCATGGCACGTGCATGCTTCTGCATCCGAATGGCGGCGCGCAGCTCCTTGTGAATCTGCGCTCGGATGGCCGACACGTACGCGCGGTCCTGCATCCCGCGCGCGAACGCCTGCAGCGTCGTCGCCGCCTGGCGCTCAACCTCATTTTGGGCACGGAGTGCCTTGACCTTCTTGCGTGCCGAGCGCCCGCGGACGCGCGCCTGAATCTTGGTCGTTGCACGACGTTCGAGCTCCGTCTGCTTGGCTTGTGCCTCCATGTCCGTGGTGAGCTTCACTGTAGAGATCCCCTTGTGCAGCCGACTCCGCGCGAGGATCTGAGCGCGCTGCTTCGCCACCATGCAACGGTCCGCATGGCCGCGTGCGTGCGCCTGAATGGTGGTGGCCGCGTCGGCCTCGACGACGTTCTGTCGACGGATGACCGCCACGCGCCCGCGATCTCTCCGGCCACGAAATGTGGCTTGGATACTCGTAGCCGCATGGTTCTCCGCTGCCATCCGTGCGGCCATCGCCTCGGCCGCTGCCTTCGCCTCGGCCGCCGCCTTTGCGTCGGCTGCCGCTTTCGCCTCGGCCGCCGCCTTATCAGCCGCCGCCTTCAACTCGGCCGCCGCCTTCGCCTCTGCCTCCTCCCTCTCGCGTGCCAATTGCGCCTCCTTCTCCGCCGCCTCAAGCTGCTTGCGCTCTTCCGCATCCAGCGCGGCGCGTCGTTTCGCCTCGTCCGCGGCGCGTTTCTTCGCCTCCGCCTCAAGCTGCTTGCGCTCCACCTCCGCTTGCTCTGCCGCTCTCTTCGCCTTCAGGCCCTTTGTCAGTTCGCGATCCGACCGGCCGCGCGTGATGGCTTGCACCTTGGTCGCTGCCGCCGCCTCATCCTCTGCTTTCTTCTTCGCCTCGGCCACGAGCCTCAGGCGCTCGCGTTCCGCCAGCTGCGCCTCGCGCTTCGCCTCAGCCTCGAGCCTCAGAAGATACGCCGCCTCCTCCTCTTCGGCCCGTCGCCTCTCGGCCACCTGCCGCTCCTGCTCCGCCTTGAAGGCCGCCATCTCCGCCTCTTTACGCACCCGCGAGAGGGCTGCCGCCGCCTGCATCTCCTTCTTCCCACGAGGCGAGGCGCGCGCGGCGATCGCCGCCACGACATTGGCGGCCGGCCTCCAATTCTCAATCGAGCCCGAAGGCACTAGCCCGAGTTCGACGGCTTTGACGAGGTCCCCGTACTTTCTGATGTCGCGCTCGACGGTTGGGATGAGCTCGAGCCCCGGGATTCGCGCCGACATGTTCACCAGCGTGCTGGCCGCGTAGCGCGCGATGAGCGAGTCGTCATGGGCCACCATCGCCTCGAAGCGGTCCGCGCCACCCTGTTCGAGGAGTAACTGGCACCACATGTGCTCATTGGAGAGGTTGAGGCACAGCCCCGCCGCGTACGTGACCACCTCGAGGTCGGGCGAGGCCAGGCAGCGCAGGAGCGCGCCGCTGATGCCTGAGATCACGGGCGGGACGGGCGGGGCGGGCGGGGCGGGAGTCGAAAGGTGGGGGATAATTCGCGTGTGCTCAGACGGGTGTAGGGGAGGTGTGGGGGAGGTCGCGGGTAGGCTCGCGATGGTGGGCTAGCGGTCAGCGCTCGTCACGCCCCGCCGCGCTCGCGCACCGCTGCCGTCCCGCTCGAAGAGCAGTTTCTTCGTCTCGCGGCTCGCCGTGTCGAAGGAGTCGGAGCACAAGTTACCAAGGCAGTAGAGGGCCCTTGTGAGCACCTCATTTGAGTCATCCTGCACAAGCAGGGCGAGCCGTGCGAGCGAACCCTCCTCGCGCAGGCGCCGCGCAATGATGGTTGTATCGCCAAGCGAGAGATCCTCGTTGCCCAAGGCTTCGGCCAGCTCCTCAAGTGCTTCGAGCCGCACCTCATAGTTTGCATCGCCGAGGCGCACCCGGAGCGACCTGGGAGTCGCCGACTGCCGGCGCTCCCACTCCGCCTGAACTTGCGCGAGCGACGCGGTTTGCCGGGCGAGCTGCTGCAGCAGGTTGTTCACCTGTTGAGAGTCTCCCATCCCTGTCCTCTCGCCTCAGCTCGAGGGCGCGCTCCGACGTCCTCTGTCCTCTGGAGACTCAACGCGTTCCTCAACGACTTGAAACTTGCGAATTTCAGTAACTGCAAGTGATTGAAATGCATGCGCTGCGATTCGACATGAATCTGATAGAGCGCCCTTTTGAGCTTCGCTCGCTCGAGCGCGCGCGCGCGGTACCGGCACGACCGCCCGAGGGGCGAGTGATCACTCCCTAGCGCAGTCGCCACGCACCTTGCACCGCGAGCGCGCATCGTCCCCTTCGCGCCCACACAGACCCGCCGGGATCATGTCCGACGAGTCCGACGACGTCTCTCCACCGACGGCCGAGCCGCTTCTCTTCGAGATCCTCCGCACGATCGAGACGGCCAAGGAGATGCCGGATGACTGCCCGATGCACCTGCAAGACTTCTTCGATCTGGTGAGCGCGCGCGCGAGCCTCACGCCATCGCTACCGAATCGCCTGCGCATGGGGCTGCAGCGCGCAGGGAGCGCGTCTCGTCCTGCGTCCATCGCGCACTCTGGACACTGCAGGTTCCCTGGCGTGCATGCGCGCGTGCACTGCTTGCGCATGCACCTCGCGCGCCGCACCGCGCAAGATGTTGCGAGCCGCTCGGCCGGTGCCGCGCGCGCCCATCACAAGCACGCCTGGCTCCCATCGCTCCAAGTTCAACGCGCTCACCGCTTCTCCCATCCGCCCCACTCGCAGGTCTGCCGTCTCGTACATGGCAAAAAGGGCTGCACAGGCACCAAGGCGTGGCTTGCCAAGTTCCTCACCCCGGCGTTCATGAACGCGGTGTGCAAGCTGTACGACGTGCTGCGTCTCGCGCGCATGTCCGGTCACTACCCATGTGACGATCAGGTGCGTCCACTCGCGCGCGCCGCCCGCAGTGAGTCAGTGCCCATCCACTCGATCGAGCGCCCGCCCGACCGCTCACCCATCGGCCGCGCGCTCGCACCGTGCGCTGCGCGCGCGCACGTCTGACCGAGCCTGCACCGTATCTCCGCGCGTTGCGCTCTCGCAGAACCTCATGTACCACCTGAGCACGATGATCATGTGCATGCTCGGCAACACCGACCAGACCATCGAGGAGGACGCCAAGCTCGTGGACGACTCTCGCGTCGCGTGCACGGCGCTGCAACACTCGGCGTACCGCGTGGTCACGTGCGCCGAGCCGACCCCTTTTCACGCCGACGTGCGTCTCCAGGCGGCCTCCATCCTTTGCAAGTTCGACCGCGTCCAGTTCCACACGCTCCCGGAGTCGCTCTGCTCCGGCTTCGCGAGCATGCTCGACCAGCTGCTCCTCTCGGCGGGCCTGTTCAAGCTGCAGGAGCTGCTGATCTCGACGCTGCAGGTCTTCGCCAAGCACTCGGCCGCGTGCACCGACAAGCTGAGCGTGCTCCAAGCGCGCTACGCGCCCCTCGAGATCGACGAGCATGCCTCGTACGTGGCGCGCTTGTCGGGCGAGTCCAAGAGCCTGGGAGTCAAGAGCCAGTCGGCGCGCAAGCTGCTCGCGGCGCTCAACGTGGGCGACGTGAGCTCGCGCGTGCTGTCGCTTCGGCCGCTCGCGCAGACGAACTTCGGCGAGCAGTGCGCGTGGGGCTCGCGCCGCGACCACCTTGGCTGGTTCGACTTCAACCTCTCCACCATCGACATGAACTACGACCTGGGCAACCAGCAGACGTGCCGTCGCGAGCTCTTCCTCGACACGGAGCTCGAGTCTCGCGTGGTCGTCGAACCTGACGATGGCGAGCTTGAGCTGCACGCGGGCCTCTCGCCGGTCGTGAGTGGCGCGCGCGAGGGGCGCTACTGGGTGCGCTTCTTCGCCACGCCCGTTGCGATCCCACTGGAGCCTGTGCCCGACGACCTCTCGATCGCCTTCTGCGTGGACGCGGCCGAGGTGGTGACGATCGCAGATCGAATCTTCCCCGCGCTGCCCGAGAGCTGGCGTCCGGTGCTGCCGGCCGAGCTGCAGCGGCTCCTCGACGAGCGGCGCGCTGCTGCCAAGGCGCTTGAGCGCGCGGCCCGCAAGCACTCGGTCTCCTCTGTCTCTCTCCCCGTCGGCAGCGGCGCGCCGGCTCGCTCAAGCGGCAGCGCGGGCAGCTCGGGCAAGGGCGGCAGTGCCAGCATTGGCGCGGGCGCAGTGATGCTCGCCGGCGCGGGCGTCAAGAGCCCTGCGCCGCGGATGCAGCGCGACTTCGAGCCTCCGAGCGCCGTTGGCAGCGCGCCTCGCACGCCAGCGCCGGCCACCGGTGCCGGCGCGCGCAAGGTGAGCGCAACCAAGGCGCTTGCAGCCGGTGTAGGCATTGGCGGCGGTGGCCTCAGCAGCGCCGATGGCAGCGGCTCAGGCGCCAAGTCAAGCGTCCTGAAGCCGGCGGCAGTCGGCAGTGGCGGCGCCAAGGGCGGCAGTGGCTGGATCGGCGCGGCGGCCATGCCGCGACTGAGCAAGCTGGCAGTAAGTGGCGGCGCGGCCCCCTCTGCCGCCACGACCAGCCTTGGGCGCAAGATGAGCACGACCTCCCTCGCGCTCGCGGTGGGCCTCGGGCGCACGCCGCCGCCCTCCTCGTTCAACGTGTCGCAGTCGGCGCTCTCGGACGTGTCCGAGCCCGAAGACCACGTCACCGCGCAGGCGCAGCTCGCGGCGGCCGAGCGCGAGAAGAAGGCGTCCCCGCCCCCGCCCAAGCCGGCGCCACCGTCGTCCGAGCAGGCCGCTGCGGCCGAGCCGTCGCACGTGCAGCTGGCGCCGCCGCAGCGAGAGGCGGTGGCGCACGCGAGCGCTTCGATGGGGCCGCCGGCATCGCGTGCTCCCAAGATGGTGGCGCAGCGCCCAGGGACGCCTGCTGTCGCCGCGCCGCTACGGGGCAAGTCGCAGCAGAGCCAGTCGCAGCGGAGCCAGTCGCAGGTCGAGTCGTCAGAGGAGTCGCAAGAGTTTGGCGCGTACAACATGATGCCGACGCCTTCGCCGCTCATGGCCGGCTCCTCTGCCGCCGCCGGCTCTGCGACGCCAGTTGGCTCGGCCGCGTCCGCGCAACCTCTTGGCACCACGGTGGACGCATCACTGCCCAAGAGCGTGCAGCAGGGCGCGATGGAGGAGGTGCACGAGACCGCAGATTCAGCGTCACTCGAGGCGGAGCTCGCCGTGAGACAGTTCGCAGAGGCGCAGCCGGCGCACGACTCCATGATGCCAGAGTCTGAAATGGGCGAGGAGGAGCGCGCGCGACTCGCGATGCAGCTGGAGATGGCCGATGCCGAGGCGAATGCGGCGGCAGAGGCGGTGCAGGAGGACGACGAGGTGGATTCGACGCCGTTTGGCGGCCAGCGAGCGGCGCTGGTTGGGCTGGTTGGTGACGAAAGCATCGACGAGGGCGCCGACGAGGTCGAGGACGACCTGGACCTGGACCAGCCGACTGCGTTCGGGGCGGCCGACGGAGGTGGCGACACGCAGCCGCCGCCCGCAGAGGACATGGGCGCGCCGACGGATGAGACTGAGCCGCCGCTCGACGCCGCGGACGAGCACGCCATCGACGATGCGCCCGCCGCTGAGGAGGCACCGGCGCATGGCGCGGCGGAGGGAGCAGCGGAGGCTGACGAGCTTGAGGACAGCAAGCAGGCGCTCGAGGATCTGCTCGAGCGCATCCACTCGCTCAAGCTCGCTGAGCTGCGTGCGGAGCTCACCCGCGCAGGTCTCGACACCAAGGGCGGGCGCAAGGCCGTGCTCGCCGAGCGACTGCAGGAGCACCTGCGGTCGAAGCTCGCGGCGCTCGAGGCGGCGGATGGTGAGCTGATGGCGCAGCAGCAGGACGAGGAGGTCGACGAGAAGGCGCAAGAGCCGGCCATGGTCGATCGGGTAGCGATGGAGCAGGACGAGGAGTCCTCGTGCCCTCGAGGCGGCCAGGGGCATCGAGTCGCCCTCTCCGCGGCGCTTAGCTGCCAAGTAGACCCTGAAGGCGACGACGATCTCGCCGACGTCGACCCGGGGGACGAGCCCGACGATGCCGCCGCCGATGCCGCCGCCGATGCCGCCTCCGATGCCGCCGCCGATGCCGCCGCCGACGGCGAGACCGCTGACTTCGCTGTGCGCTACGTTGGCGATGAAGAGGACGCAGCGCAGGGCACTGGCGAGGTCGACCTCGAGAGTATCGACGATGAGGCGGAGGCGGTGCGGTTCGCGCAGCTCGAGGCTGACGAGGCGGCCATGGCGCACGAGCAGCAGCGGCAGGCGAACGAGGCGGCCGAGGCTGCCGAAGCGGCTGCCGAGCGGGCAGAAGTCGAGGTGGTCGCAGTGCGCTTGGCGCGCGCTGCACGCTCTACGCGTGCGTCTGCCGCGCTCGGCCTGCCACCGCCTGCCGCTCCCGCGCTGTGCTCATCGCGACTCTCGCCCCCGTCGAGCGATCGCAAGGGTAGTAGCGACTGCAAGCGGCGCGGCGGCATGATCGCCCGCATGCTGGCCGGCGCCTCTGGTACGCCCAAGACGGCGCCCGAGGCTCTCATCGACGAGCCGTGGGTCGAGATGGCCATCGCTGAGGAGGACGTGCAGCATGCCGCTGAAGAGGCGGCGGAGGCATCGGCGGCATCGGTGGCGGCGGCAACAATGGTGTCGACAACGGCAGCAACGGCGGCGGCGTCGACGGCAGCGGCGACGGCGTCGGCGTCGGCGGCGGCGGCGGCGGAAGCGGCAGCGGCGGCGGCGGCGGCGGCGACGACGGCAGCGGCGACGACGGCGGCTGCTCTCCATCCCAAGTCGAAGCCCGCGCCCAAAGGCACGGGCAAGGCGGCAAGCGGGGGGGCCTTCAAGCCCTCACGCTTGGGCAAGCTGCAGATGGCCCCCACGCACGAGCGAGGTGCCGACGCCACCATGCGTCCCCCGCCCGAGCCGATGCCGGCTGTGGCGCCCAAGCCCGCTGCCTCCAAGTCCACCACCGTCAAGCCTGTCGCCTCCAAACCCGCCACCGCAAATTCGGCGGTGACGCCCACGCCTGTTGCCAAGACGCCACCGGCAATGGTCCACGCGCCCTCGCCCGTCGAGCGTGCCCAAGACGACGCGTTCTCCTTCCCGGACGACGACTTGGACGACGCATCGCAGCCGCCGATCCGTATCAAGCGAACGCCCGGACGCCGCGGCACCCCTGTGCCCAAGACTTCAGCTAGCGGCGGCGGCAGTAGCGTCCTCGACAGTGGCGGTGGCGGCAGCGGCGGCAGCGGCGGCAGCGGCGGCAGCGGCGGCAGCCTTCGTGCTCCGGCCTTCTCAGTGCTTGACGACGACGAGCTCCTCCCGTCGGCTGCGCAACCGAAGCCGATGGGGCTCATTGAGCGGCGGCGCGCGGCGGCGGAGCAGCAGGCTCGTGCCGCGGCTGAGCGTCAGGCGCAGGCGGCGGCCGTGGCGCAGGCGGCAGCCGCCGCGAAGGAAGCTGCAGAGCGCGAGCGCGTCGAGAAGCACGCGGCTAAGGAGCGTGAGAAGCTCGCCAAGGCCGCTGCCAAGGAGGCGGAGCGCCGAGATGAGCGCCTGGCCAAGGAGAAGAAGGCTAAGGAAGACAAGGTGCGCACGGACAAAGCGGCGGAGCAGAAGGCGGCCGCCGAGGCCGAGCGGCAGCGCCTCGAGGCGGCGGCGGCGGCGGCGGCGGTGGCGGCGAAGGCGGCGGCGGCGGCGAAGGCTGAGGCAGCCGCCGCCGCCGCGGCCGCAGCCGTCGCATCGCCCTCGGCTGCGCCGCCCCCGCCGCGTGCGGCCGGCAGTGGCAAACGTGTCAAGTTCCTCGAGCCCATCGACAACATCGGTCGCTCGGTGGCCGATGCAAAGACGCGCCTGCGCTCGACGAGTGGGCAGCCCGACGGTACGGCCGTGCCGCCGCGCAAGGCTCCTCCCAAGTCGCCAGCGAAGCCGCGAGCAGTGGACGCGGGCTTCGTCAGTTTCGAAGCGCGCGAGTCGTTGCGCACCGTGGTCGCATTCCCGCGCGCCGACTCACCCTACAAGGGAGCATCCACAGAGGGCGAGGACGAGAAGGACGGGGAAGATGGAGAGGAGACCGAGGCGCCAGCAGCGGACATCTTCGCAGCAGCCCCTGCGGCGGAGGAGGCCGCGGCGCCATGCGCTTCGGAGCACCCACCGCCGGCAGCGCCCGCCGCCGCCGCCCCCGCCACGCTCGCGCCCGCCGCCGCTGCACCGCCCAAGGCACGCCGTGGCAAGCTCGGCACGCCCAGCAGCGAGATCCCCCAGATGCCCAACTGGGCCCCTGGCGGCTCGATCGATGCGCACGAGCTCGAGACCATCCAAGCGGGCGTGCAGAGCGAGTCGCTCGATGAGCGTGCGCGGGAGAGCCGCAAGCGCGCGCGGGAGGAAGAGGCGAGCAAGCCCGTCACGGCCGTCAGCGCCGCCAAGGCGGCGACCAAGACGGCGTCCATCAGCGCCCAGCCGGCCGTCGGCGCGCCACGTGGCACCGGCCTCGAGGGGAGCGCCCAGTACGGCGCGCCACGTGGCACTGGCCTCGAGGGCGCACGGTTCGGGCGCCGTTTCGGCGCGACGCTCGAGAACCTCCCGTCGCCGCTGTCGGCCCCCGGCACCAAGGCGGCAGCGGTGGAGGGCGATGCTAACGAGATGATCGGCCTCGATGACGAGCAGGAGGCGCTCGGCTTTCAGGCCCAAGCCGACGCTCGCGTGACTGACGGAGCGAGCGACAGCGCGAGCGCTCCTCGGCCCAAACGTGCTCACAGCGCCGGCGTGAGCGTTCACAGCGACAGCGAGAGCGCTCCTCGGCCCAAACGTCTCTTCGGGAGCGCTGTGCCGAGCGCTGGGCCGCGGCACGATCGCGCTCTCGTCGAGCGAGCTTTGGAGGAGACGGAGTCGGCGGACGGCACGCGCCACGCAGCGCTTCGTCAGTTGCGCACGCACCTCGATGAGCTCAATAAGGCGTCGCAAGAAGCACGGCTCAAGTCCAAGGCGTCGCGATTCGCGCCCTCGCCACTCGCACAGTCCGCGCCACCCGCGCGCCCTCCGGCGGCCCCCATCAGCCGCGCCGCCGCGAGGACCCTCGGCAATCTCGGCAATCTCGGCAATCTCGGCAAGCGCCCTCGCGATGCTGAGGACGCAAAGCCCGCGTCCTCCTCGCTCCCACGGCTCGCGGAGCTGCAGTTGAGCCGCCGTAGTGAGCGATCCGAAGATGAGCGCCAGCTCGCTCGCATCAGCGAGCTCCTCGGCCAGTGCCGCGACGAGTGGCACGCGCGCCGCGCGCGCACCGTCGCAGCTCTCGCCACGAGCGCCCTCGAGTCGACGAGCTCGCTCGGAGATCAGGCCGAGGCGGAGCTCGTCTCGAAGCACACGGCGATCCCGCAGCGTCGCAAGCCTCTGGCCCATCGGTACCATCTGCTGCAGACCAAGCTTGCCGCGCTGCAGCCACGCTGCACCGAGCTCCTCGCCAATGTGACCAAGATGGCGGCCTTGGCCGCGGCTGATGAGCAGCGGCTGCACGAGCAAGAGCAGCAGGCGCGCAAGAAGATGCGCCACGAGATCCGCGAGATTGTGCACGAGGCCGAGCAGCAGCTGCAGCGCATCGAGCAAGAGGTGCGCAAGGCGAAGATGAAGCTCCCCAAGGACTGCAGCCCGGCCGGCATCGCGCAGCTCTTTGCGCAATTCGGCCACTCGACGGGATGATGGGGCGCCGCGAACGGGCCGGCATACAGAGGCTTGCACCGAGACGTCGCGAGCAGCTGACAGATGGACGGCGACGCAGGGTCGCAGGGATAGACGGGCTTTGTACCGAGACGTCGCGAGGGGGTGACAGACGGACGGCGACGCAGGGTCGCAGGGATAGACGGTGACGCACACTGATCGGGGATCTGGATCGCGTCGCGCATGCGTGCGTGCATCCATGGCAGACGGCGCGCAGCGTGCGGCTGAAGTGGCTGACGAGAGGGAGCGGTCTCCCCCCCTTGAACATAAGCAAGACCACGAAGAGCGACGGCCAGAGCAGAACCTTACGGACGCAGTGCGGGCAGAGAGTCTCAAGCGTAAAGCCTGAGGTTAAGGTTCGGTCAAGGTTCGGTTGAAGTTGAAAGCACACACTCCACACAGTAGATAAGAGACTAGGCGCGCAGGGTCCATCACCTCTTCATAAGCCGTGGGTAGGGGTCCATGGGTCCATGGGGGAAGACCAAGCAAGTAGCAGCTCGGCTGGAGCCTGTGAGGCCGGCGGCGGGGCAGGGGGGGAAGAACAAGCAAGGAGCTGGAGCCTGTGAGGCCGTCGGCGGGGCAGGGGCGAGGGGGGGGAAGACCAAGCAAGCAGCTGGAGCCTCCAGCCTGGCCGTTCCGAGATTTAAGGGCAGGTGCAGGAAGGCCACACATGGACTCATGGGAGCCCAACGAAAGATCGCCTTAAAGTGAGTGACTGTCCCTCCCATGAGGGGGTTGGCAGTTTCGCCGGGCATGGTGTGGGCATGGAGAGAGCATAGCGACGCCCGAACAGGAATCCGTTGGATTCAAAACATGGCCACGAGCTTGTATACATGCTGCGTGTGCTGCTATGGGATGCCCTATGAGCCTCAGTAGGTATCTCGACCTGTACCCCGTATTGTTCCGCGGTGTGTCTGTGTCTCAATAACTCACTCACTCACTCGCCTTAAAAGCAAACAAGCAAGTTGTTCGAACACCCAAGGGGATTGACACGTCACCCATCCCCCCCTCTACATCATACCACCTCTACTTATTCTTCGCTCACTTACATGTATCTTTCTATGTTTCGGCGTCTCCGAAGTTTCAACATGATGTTTGTCGACCCGATAATCGGCTCGGGCGGCATCGGGTACGGCGCGGGGGGCATCAACCGGGCGCACAGGTGCCTTTCGGATCCTTACGCCTCGGCCCTGACACTGCGCTTGGCGACCGCGACATCGTGCTGTCCTTCCAACACTCCGGAGGGTATGCACACAGCGACAACAAGTTGCGAGCCTTTTCGCACACGCACCTCGTTGGCGCAGGCGCAAGCGACTACGGTAACTTTGGCGTCGTCCCGATTCGGTTCGGAGACAATCCTAGCGAGAATGTTCTGCGCGCTGCACTGCTCGAGCCGGCAAACAGAACACTGCCATTCGATCACTCCAACGAGCATGCCCTGCCGGGGCACTACTCGCTGGGCCTGCCGTCCATCGGAGTACAAGCAGATGTTGCTGCTGCAGGGACGCATGCGGGAGTTCACGAGTACGCGTATCAAGCGCACGAGGGCAGCTGTGGACTCATCTTCGACGCATGCCACAACGCAGCAGCCACGGCTTCATGGTGTGCCAATGCAACAATTGCGCTGGAGGCTGACCTGGCTGGTACATCCTTGACGGTGCGAGCGTCCGTGCGCATGGCGGGCACGTTAAGCATGCGTGCAGCTAACGGCAGCGTGCCGATCTACTTCCACGGCACGCTCACCTCTCTAGGCGACGCTCGTCTGGACGTTTGGAGGCTGTGGGAAAGCAAACAGCTCCTGGCGGTCGGAGCAAGGGCTGCCAATGGCTCCCACAGCCTTGGCGCCCTCATCCGTGTCCCGTGCGGCACGACCGTGCGCCTGACGGCGGCCATCTCTTGGATCAGCGCCGAACAAGCGGAGGCGACGGAGGCAGTGCAGCTGCCTTCGAACACGAGCGTGTCATCAGCCGCGGCAGCTGCGCGGGCGTCGTGGGCGGCGCTCATGAGCGGTGTGGAAGTTATCGACGCTGCCGATGCCTCGACCGATGAGCTCACGAAATTCCACAGCGCCGTGTACCGCACTTTCTTGGCACCAAGCACGTGGAGCGAGCCTGCCCTTGATGGCTCGCATCATTATCTCGGGATGGACGGTGAGCTCCGAAGGCTCGGCCAACGGGCGGACGACGCACGCGAGCGTGCCCTGACGGATATGTCGCTTTGGGATACGCACCGGACGCTCCTCCCGTGGCTGTCGCTCACCCAGCCGACCGTGTACGAAGACACAGTCCGATCGCTTCAGGCGATGGGCGAAGAGGGCGGTGACGTGCCTCGATGGCCTCTGGCGAATGTCTACGCCGACTGCATGATCGGTAACCATGCCGCTGTCGTTCTGGCGGAAGCCATGGCCAAAGGGCACACGCGCTTCAACGCCTCCTCGATGTACGACATGCTGGCACTGCAGGCGACGACGCCACGTCATCATGCCGGGCGTAAAGCTGTCGAAGATTGGGTCCGATTGGGCTATGTGCCCCACGAAGCAGGCAAGGACGCACCGATGCCACTGGTTGCCGCTGATTGATTGCCACTGATTTCCATTGATTTCCATTGATTTCCATTGATGGTCACTAATTGCCACTGATGGCCACTGATCGCCACTGACTGGCACTGATTGGCACAGACTGACACCCTCTTGCCGCATGGAGCAGACAAGCACGCGGCCTCTCTTTCGCTCGAGTACGCATTCGACGACGCCTCGCTGGCCGCTGTCGCGTCTACGCTGGGGCGGCAGGCGGAGTCTGAGACCTTCCGACAGCGATCGATTCAAGGAGTGCTGGCACAGTGGGAGCCACAAAGGGAGCTCATGTGCGCGCGCAGCGAGGCCAGCGGAGAGCTCATGTGCCCAAGCGAGTTCGCCGCGCATCTGCCCACCCCGGTGGAGACTGGGTATGTGGAGGGCGATGCGTGGCAGTGGCTGTGGTTTGTGCCGCACAACGCCTCGCTGCTCGTCTCGCTCTTCGCCTCTCCGGCCCGTTTCGTTGAAAAGCTCGACGAGTTCATGACGAGAGGGCGCGAGTGGCGTGCTGGCAACGTGCTTTCCAATCCGTTCTATTGGGCAGGCAACGAACCCGACCTTCTCGCCCCCTGGCTGTACGCCTTTGGTGGCCGCTCCGACCGAACTGCGAACGTGACGCGCTACCTCGTGGACCACGTTTACACGGCCGCCGCCGATGGGATCCCGGGCAATGATGACTATGGCACCATGAGTGCGTGGCTCGTGTGGGCCACTGTCGGTCTGTATCCTCTCGCGGGCAGCGACACGTTCGTAGTGGGCTCCCCGCGATTTGCGCACGTGCGGATCCGGTTGGGAGGCGAATCTGCAGGCCCGTGGCTCGACATCGTGGCGCATAATGCGTCCGGTCGCAATCTGTACGTCGAACGCGCCACCATCAATGGGGATGTGCTCGAGGCGCCATTGCTCACGTTTTCGCAGCTGGTGCGTCCGCGCAACGCGACGCTGGAGCTCTGGATGGGAGCCGACCCAGCCATGGCAGCGTGGTCAGAGGGCGGCTTGCTCATGATGCGAGAGGCCATGGCCTCGGACGGACAGCTGTGAACCAATACCATGGCTGTGAACCAATACCCGACTGGTATGTGAGAGGCCATGGCCTCGGACGGACAGCGGGCACCGGAACCGATACCGCCTCGACGCGCCAAGTAATACAGCCGCACATCGCCTCGACGCACCAAGTTGTTGACTGAACTTGACGTCCTTGACTTTCGATGGCGTTGACCGTAGTATCGTGTGTGAATGGGCGGTAACGCGCGCGCTAGGCGCTACATATGTGTGAATGTGTCGGTGTCGCACACTGATCGCTCCGGGCACCGGGGGCGGGACCAAACAGTCTTGTCTCCACGCCGGGAAGGGGCAAAAAAACTCGCGTTCGTCGAATTCGTCAAATGTGACCAAAACGCCACGCCTCCCCGCCGCGCCTGCCGCCGTGCCGAAAAGGGAAACTTTGTAGGTCACGCGACGTCTCCCGCAGTTTTGGGCAAGTCCTCGCGACAGTTCCCCAGATTTTGCTCGTCTCGAAGACAAGCCCACTTGCTGCACACCCGATGGCAGAACAGGGGTCGTTGAAGCCCGATAAGGATGCGGTGGCCGCGATGCCCAACGAGGGCAACTGGCTGGACTTCTTTACTGACACGTTTCGCAAGTTGGGACCCTTTTCGGAGCGAGTGAGTGAGGGTGATCTGCCCTCGCCAGCTCAGTCCATGGACACCGCACGCGGTAAGCAGGAAGGTTCCGATGAGGGGCTGGCGGCGACTGGCGAGCATGCATCGGAGGAGCAAGAGGTGCTCAACGCAAAAGCCGCAACTCTCGGCGGATCTCACTCATCCGCCGAGCCACCGAGCAGCGACGAGATCAAGAAGATGGACGTGGCCGCCATTGTCGGGGTGCTGAAGGCGTACCCGATGCGTGCACATGCCGTCGCAAACTGCGCCGACACGCTTCGCATCCGCTGCCGAGAGAGTGCTAACGTCATCCAGGCCACGGAGCTCGGCGCGATCGAGTTGGTCGTGCAATCGATGACCAAACTCCAAACCATGGACCAGGTCCAGCTCTACTGCCTCGTGGCGTTGCGCAATCTCGTCTCGGGGGACAACGCGCGCAAGCGCCGGGCAGTTGAGGCTGGGTGTGTACCAGCCCTGTGCAAAGCGGTGGCGAAGCACACGGCGCACGCGGGCATTTGCGAGCATGGCTACGCGCTCGCAACGATCCTGGGCTCGATTAGCGACGCGAGCGCCGAGGAGCAGCTTGCGATCAAGCGCAGCATCATCGACTCGGGCGCTTACAAGACGATCGCCGAGGTGCTCAACGCGCATGACGGAGTTACGGCTGTCGAGCAGAACGCGTGCCTCGCGATCAATTCATTCGCGCGTGACGAGGAGACGCACTGCGATAAGGCGCACCAGGCGGGGCTCATTCAAAAGCTCGCGACCATCGTGCAGCGCAAGAACGTCGACAAGCTGCTCTGGCAGGCAAGCCGTGCCGCTCTCGGGGCCATCATCCTCGACAGCGCCGAACGCAAGAAGGAGGCCAAGAAGTGCTTCCCGTGGGGAACGGTCCTATGCTGAGGCAGGGTGGACCGCTTGTGAACGGTCATGAAGGAGCATGTACCTCATGAGGGATTCATCTTTGAACCTGTGATGACGTGAAGGAGCATGTACCTCATGAGGGATTCATCTGTGAACCTGTAATGACGGAGCATGTACCTCATGAGGGAGTCAGCTGATGAGTATCATGGCGAGAGGTCGGCCGGGCAGCGTGAACCGTGATGCATGAACTCCCGTGCCGGCACGTCGTGTGTGGCCGCCTTGCCGTCGGCAACGGCGTGCGGGCCGCGCTGCTCGCGGTGGCTCGCCGGCGCTGGCCGCTCTCACTCGGCCGGGCTGCGGCGCCTGGGCTGGCGGCGTGCGGCACGGACTCGTGCGTTACGCGGGGGCGCGGCGAGGCGGCGTGTCCGCGCGGGCCGCGGCGACGACGGTTGTCATCGTCATGTAATTAGTTACTATTCGTACTCGTTTTGACGAACACGCGGTAAACTAACAAAAACGTTGCCTCACCGCGGGCCTAGACACGCCGTTGACCGCTAAACGACGATACGTCCGTCTCTCAGTCTCTCTGCCAGGACGGTGGACGCCCCTTAAGACGCCCCGAGAGAATGTCACACGATGCACGAGCTCTCTCTTCTCATTATCTCAACGGTTCACGACGGCGATGGTATGTAGCGACGGTATGCATGCGTGCACGCCCCCCATCACGAACGATGGTAGTGCTGTGTGCAGTAACTGCCTGGCCCTGGAAAAGACCATTGGGGATGCAAGCTCACTCTGCGCATGAGGTTGATGATGCGCGCTGCCATTTGATGCTCCCGCGACCGGGCATGAGATGGTATCCGTGTGGATCATGGCACCGCTCACACGCGCACCCGGCCACATGCCAGCAGGGGCGCATGCGAGCGTGCGCAGCTGCCAAATTAGGATTCGCGTGTGCAGCTGCCAAATTAGGGTTGGCGTGTGCAGCTCCACCAGCTTCACCCACCATGCACCTGTAGCACGACCTCAGAAGATCGGCGCGGCAGCATGCGGTTGGTTGCATTCGAGGCGGTTCTGTGTTCACACGTGCTTCCTCAAAGCAGGTCGTCACCGAGCTGATGCAAGATGTCGGAGGCAGAGAAGCGAGAGTTGAGCGAGTCCGCGGACGAATCGGGCGATGAGGTGCGTGAGTTTCCGCCGTTGTGGCGGCGGCCGCCGCCGCCGTCGGAGGCGCCGCCGTCTCCGCCGCCGTCTCCGCCGCCATCGGAGCCGCCGCTCGATCCGCTGCCCGATCCGGCGCCCGACCCGGCGCCCGACCCGGCGCCCGATCCGCCGCCCAAACCGGCGCCCGTGCCCGTGTTCTCGGAGCTCGCGATGGCCGTGTGCGAGCCGTCGCCGCTGCCTGAGCCGCCGCCGTCCGAACCCTCGCCATCCTTGCCGCGCCCGTCGGCGGAGGTGGCGAACGACGCGCACGAGGCCGACGCGACGAAGTCGGCACGCCGCGGCGAGCGTCCCCGCTTGCTCGAGTGTCGTCCCTCGGGGATCATGGTGCTCAGCTCGGCGCGGCCGGACATCGAGCTCGCCGTGCTGCCGCCGCCACCGAACGCGCGCCGATCGTGGCTGCTCAGCTTGAGCCGCCCCGCAAGCTGCTGCTGCTGCTCCGCGAGCTGCTGCTCGAGAGCATCCATCTCGATGCCCTCGGTGAAGAGGCTCTCGATGAGGTCCTCCATGCCGTCTGGCTGCGGCGGGGAGAGGCCTCGGCCATGGTGGGCGCCGCCGTGGTGGGGGCCGCCGTGGTGGGCGCCGTGCAAGGCGGCGCTCATCGCGCGCGCGGCCCCGTCGCGATGCGCACTCGCGCCGTGGTGGGCGCGCGCCGCGTCCGCCGACGAGAAGGGCAGCGAGCCCATGTAATGCGGCGCATGCAGATGGGATGGGAGCGATGGGTCGCCCTGCCCCGCCTGTGCGGCGCGCGGCGGCACATGCGGGGGCTGTGCAGGGAATCCTGGCTGTGGAAACTGCCCCCAAGTGTGAGCCATGGCGGCGGCGGCATTGGCGGCGGCGTTGGCGAGCTGCTCGGGAGTCAGATTGCGCGCCGCCTCCGTCGCCTGCGCCGAGCCGGCACAAAAGGCCTGCGCGAGCGCCGCGAAGTTGCCCAAGTGGGTGAATCGCGCACTCGAGCCGTCGGCGCCGCCCTGGGCGCTCATTGCGGCGCTCATCGCGGCCAGGTGGGCCGAGGCGTTGGCGTGGGCGCTCATCGCGGCGCTGGTCCGGGCGCCGTGGTGGGCGCTGCTCGCGATCGCGGCGACGGGTACGGCTTCCAATGACGTACCATCGGGGGTGGCGCGGCGCTCGATATGGCGTTCGCCCCCCCCGGACCCGGAGCCATGCTGGGCGCCGTGTTGGGCGCCGGGATGTAGGTTGGCAGCAGCGGCAGTTGACAGTTGACAGGCGGCGGCGGCGTCGAAGGCGGGTAGGGTGCCCAACACGGCGTCGGTCGGCACGGCCTGCACTGCGGCGATCGCCGGCGCCAGGGGTAGCGGCGCTTGCCTCGTCGCGCCGCCCTCGGGCGCTTGCAAATGAGCGAGCTGCTCGAGCAAGCCGTTCACATTCACAGCATCGAAGGGGAAGCCGACGGGGAGGCGCGCGCCCCCGTGGTGGGCGCCGCCGAGGCTCTGCGAGAGCATCATGAGGTCACGAAGCGTCGGGGGCGCCGCGCCGAACCGCTCGAAGTACAGATGGCTCGCCGCGTCCGTGCACTGCTGAAGCCCCTCGGGCGTCGCGCCAGCGAGAGGGAGCATGGGCGTGTGGAGTGGCAAGCCCAGGTCCGTCGCCCCAAGCTGCCCAGCCATCTGCGCGAAGAACTGCGGATCGAGGAGCGGGAGGGGCAAGGCGCCGCCGGGCGCACACTGCCCAGTGCCCTCGCCAGGCGCACCCTGGGTGCCCGGGGCAGCCGAGGCTCCGTTGAAGGGCGGCATCATGAACGGCGGATGCGGCAGGCCTGCCGCCGCCGCCGCCGCCGCCGCCGCCGCCTGCATGATCATCGCCGGGGGAAGGTTGGCAATGTTGGGCGCCATGTTGGGCGGCCACGGCCATCCCGAGCCGAATCCCACGCCCGGATGCCCGGGCAGACCGGGCAAGTTCGGCATCCCCGCCGCAAGCCCGGGCGGCAGAGGTGACCATAAGGTCGCTTGCATGCCTGATTGCTCGGCGGCCCCGGACGCGGCCGCTCCGCGGCGTGACGGCGCCGTGTGGCCGTCGGCGGCGCTGAGGTTGCTAGTACTCCGCTTGAGCGGCACGTCGTTCGTCTCCACTTCGTCCGCGGCGAACACCTCGGTCTGTTGCCTCGTGAGGTCGACCGATTGGGAGCCGCGGCCTGCCACATTGCTTCTGGCCTGGGGAGCAGGTTCGTCCCCTTCGTCCATCATCCCTCCTGAACCATCGGGCTTGATTGCCCGCTGCCGTTTATTCTGGAACCACACCTGGACTTGCCGTGGGGTCACTTTCAGGTCCTCGGCGAGCGCCTTCCTCGTCTCGACTGACGGGAACTTGTCCTTCCAGTACATCTCCTCGAGAACCGAGAGCGCTTCCTGCGGGATATTCCATCGAGTATACTTCTTGCGCTTCCTTGGCGGCCCTGGGGCCTCCGTGAAACTGCCTAGGCTGTCCGTGGAGACCTGCGCGGTCAGCGGGACGCCAGACATTTCCATGGGAATCGTGTGTGCCCTTCTCACGGCGATGCGAAGATTCTCAAAGACCTGTCTTGATGAAGGCGCATCCAGAAAGCAATGACGAAGCAAGAATTGGGGCACATTCTCATTCCAGCCTGTGGGGAAATGGAAGTGGCGCCCGTGATTCGGGTTTCGGCATTTTTGGTGTGTGAAGAAGAGAGGGATTGCGTGGTGCGCCGCCTTGGGCAGGACCGTGGCATTCGGTCCGTCCAAAGATGAGCGTCTGTCTCATGCTGGTCAATTGACGCTGGTGTACATACGGAGGCGCCCGTCCCCGTTGTGCGTTGAGCAATGGCCTAGAGCGGCGCTGGGCCGACAAGCACAACTAGGCTCCATTCGCGCGCAGCGCGCGCAGGGCGCCGCGGCTGCAGGCTGCAGCCGAGTGTCCCAGGAGCCGCGCGCAGGGCAAGGGCCGGGACGGACACGTGTTTTGTGACAAGTGTTTTGTGGGCTTCATCGTAGAGGGCTCTCTTCCGAAATTCGGTAATCTGATCCCCACAGGAACTTTTTACGATCCTAACCAGGTCCAATGACACGACGGTGAATGCTTAGGGCGGGACTGGCGGCGCCGCGCGCGCGGGGCGGTGGTCACGCGGGGCGGGCGGGCGCGAGGGTGGGGCGGAAGAGTTCCGTGCGCGCGCACGCATGCCGCAAGCCCCGCCCCAAGTGCAGCCCCGTCTCACGCTCGGAGGTCGACTCTCTATGCACCCGGACAGGACCAGCTGCATCGGAGCGGTGTGGGGCCTCTGTTTTGGTTGTGAACTTATCTGCCGGCCGAACGTGCTCGTGGTCTGCGATCGATGGCTCGAGGACTCCTGCTGCACGGGATCGTCGCCGTGACGGCCTCGGCACATTCGCCTGTGCCGCCGCCTTTGACCGTAGTGTCGCCTCCGCCGCTCCCGCCCGCGCCCGAGGACGGCGGATTCAGCCCTCTGCCGGCGCCGCGACCGCCTTCGACGGAGCTCGGACGAGCCCTCCCGTGCAGCCAGCATGATGGGCGACGGCTCGCGCACTCCACAACCATCGTGGGCTCCGGGTCGATCGTGGGCAACGTTTTCAATTCGTCCCTAATGGATTACGTGCGTGCGACTCGACCCTGCGCATTGACCTCGGACGCCGCGCCGCGCTCCCATGCCCCTCGAGCTTTGCTCGCCCACCTGCACGGCCCCTCATGCGCTCTCGCTCGCACTCGCTCCCGCGCACGTGCTGTGCACGCAGGCTTATGGCGTCGCCGTGAGCGGCTCGTATGCTTACGTGGCGGCGCATGGGTCCGACTCGCTTGTGGTGGTCGACATTAGCAACCCTGCGTCTCCAGTCATCCGTGGCAACGTAGTGTCGTCGTCTCTTCTCGATAATGTGCGTGTGCAGCCTAGAGCTTTGCGCGCGCTCATGGCGTCGGGCGTGCCGCGCTTGCGTCCGCATCGCCCATCATTTTCGCCCCCGCGGTGCCTCCGCCGCTGAAGCCCTCTCGCGCTCTCATGTGCTACAGGCTCGTTCCGTCGCCGTGAGCGGCTCGTACGCTTACGTGGTCGGTGAATACTCCAAATCGCTGGTGGTGGTCGACATTAGCAACCCTGCGTCTCCAGTCATCCGTGGCAGCGTAGTGTCGTCGTCTCTTCTGGATAGGGTGCGTGTGCGGCCTGGAGCTTTGCGCGCGCTTATGGCGTCGGGCGTGCCGCGCTTGCGTCCGCATCGCCCATCATGTTCGCCCCCGCGGTGCCTCCGCCGCTGAAGCCCTCTCGCGCTCTCATCGTGCTCGCGTCCGCGGCGCCACCGAATGCTGAAGCTCTCTCACTCGCTCTCACGTGCTGTGCGCACAGGCTCATTTCGTCGCCGTGAGCGGCTCGTACGCTTACGTGACGGCACATCTATCCGACTCGCTGGTGGTGGTCGACATTAGCAACCCTGCGTCTCCGGTCATCCGTGGCAGCGTGGTGTCGGCGTCTCTTCTGAATGGGGTGCGTGTGCGGCCTGGGGCTTTGCGCGCGCGGATGGCGTCGGGCGCACCGCGCTGGCGTCCGCACCGCCCATCGTGCTCGCGTCCGCGGCGCCACCGAATGCTGAAGCTCTCTCACTAGCTCTCACGTGCTGTGCTCACAGGCTTGGGCTGTCGCCGTGAGCGGCTCGTACGCTTACGTGACGGCGGATCAATCCGATGCGCTGGTGGTGGTCGACGTGAGCAACCCTGCGTCTCCAGTCATCCGAGGCAGTGTGGCATCATCGTCTCTTATGGACTCTGTGCGTGCGGCCTGGAGCTTTGCACGCGCGGATGGCCTCGGGCGCCACGGCATGCGTCTGCACTGCCTATCGTGCTCGCGTCCGCAGCGCCACCGCCTGCTGATTCCCTCTCGCGCTCACGCACTCGCCCTTACTCACAGGCGTCTGGCCTCGCCGTGAGCGGCTCGTACGCTTACGTGGCGGGGCGTTTTTCCAACTCGCTGGTGGTGGTCGACGTGAGCAACCCTGCGTCTCCAGTCATCCGGGGCAGCGTGGTGTCGTCGTCTCTTCTTGAACAGGTGCGTGCGACGCGGAGCTGCGACCGTGATTGAACTAGGGCGCAGCGCTGTGGCTCGTCGCGCTTGCGTCCGCACCGTCCATCAAGCTCGCGCTGCGTACGCTGCCGGTGCCCTCTCACTCGCTCCCTCTCACGTGCTGTGCACACAGGCTCTCTCCGTCGCCGTGAGCGGCTCGTACGCATACGTGGCGGGGTTTTATTCCCACTCGCTGGTGGTGATCGACATTAGCAACCCTGCGTCTCCAGTCATCCGGGGCAGCGTGGTCTCCTCGTCCTTTCTGCTATATGTACGTGTGGCCCTTAGCTTTGTCCATCATGCTTGCCCCCTCGGCGCGTCCGCCGCTGATGTCCTCGCGCTCTCACTCGCTCGCCCTCACGTGCTGTGCACACACAGGGTCATGCCGTCGCTGTGAGCGGCTCCTACGCTTACGTGGCGGTGCCTGGTGCAGCCGGGCTGACGGTGGTGCTTTTGGACCTGCACTCGCCCCCCCCGCCGCCGCCGCCCTTGCCGCCGCCGCCGACCTCGCCTCCACCTGCGCCACCGCCCATGACGTTCGGGCTTGGCACCTTCTACAACTCCATCACCCACCAATGCGAGATCGCGTGCGGACCAAGCAACGGTCGACGCATGGCCACCGAGGAGCCGCCGCTCGACGCCGCGGATGACGTGCAGACCCTTGAAGACCGGGTGCGCGACGTGAGCAGCTACCTCGAGGAGCATCCGGAGGACTTTGCGAGCATCAGGAGCGAGGAGCTCCGCTCACGACTCAAGCAGCTTTTTGGGCAGCCGGCGCTCGCATAGGGCAAGCGAGCGTCGGCGTGTTTCCCTTGCCTACTCCTGC
>Ga0210241_100615_pt1 | contig 31565 bp, 12 predicted proteins | sample ChrtobMetP5a_8mM_FD_155488 | JGI IMG/M metagenome (GOLD analysis project Ga0210241, IMG submission 155488) | Chrysochromulina tobin associated microbial communities from unialgal haptophyte culture, Seattle, Washington, United States - P5a_8mM | ecosystem: Host-associated > Algae > Haptophytes >...
GCGCGGGCGAAGGGCTGGCGCTCCGAGCCGGAGCCCTGCAGCGCGTGTTGCATGCATACGTGGGCGAGCTCGCTGGCTTCGCGCCAGTACCTCCGCCGTCGAGATGGGACGGGCCTGCGCCCGCTGCGAGGCGCGCCGGTCTCGACGCAGGCCGGATTGAGGGCGTGTCATTGCGCATCGGCGGCGCGTGCGGCCCTGATGCTATGCAGATGCAGACGGATGCCCCCGCTGAGCCGCTGGGCACGCAGTCGCAGGCGGAATCACTGGGCGTTTCCGCTGGCACGCAGTCGCAGGCTGCGGCCGATCAGCCGAGTGAAGATGGCGCGGCGCGCATGCCGCCCAAGCGCAATTGGGCCCAGTGGCTCGTCGCGCAGTGCCTTCACTCCATCGGCCAGACCGGTCTCGTCGCAGCCATGTCGCGGTCGGAAGCGCGAGCGCGCTTCGAGCGAGCGCTCCCGTGGCACCTGATCGCTGACGCCGTGGCCGAGTTGTGCGCGAGGGACTTATGTCCAGCGCTGCAGCCGGCGCTGCCGCTAGAGAGCATCATAGGCTTCTCAAGCGAGGCTCTCCTCGGCGCGCTGCGCCATGCTCCCAATGGCAAGCTGCCACTGCATCTCGACGTGCTTCGAGAGAATCACATGCTCTCCGCCGCGCTGTTGGAAGGGTGGCTCTCGCTGGCGGCACAATCCATCATCGACCGCAAGTACGAGTACGCGCAGGCGATCCGCGCACGCGCGGCGTCGCACAAGGCGGCGCTCGGTCGGAATCTGGCCGGCGCTGGGAGGCTGGCGGAAGAGGCCAAGGCGCGCAAGATGGAGAGCGCGATTGGAGACGCTGGACAGCTGCTCGAGAAGCTGCGGCGCGACGCGATCGAGAAGGCGGAGGGCGTGGTGCCCACGACGGCCTCGGCACCGCGAGCGGTGTTCGAGGTCAAGAGGCGGCGAACTTGCCTCGTCTGGAATCCAGGCGGCGTCAGCGTTCGCGAGGCGCGAGCCGAACGGCGGCTCAGCGATCGTGGCCGGCGGGCCAAGCGAAAGAGTACGGGCGGCGCTGCCGTACAGACTGAGGAGCGCGATCGCGCGCTTGCCGAGACGCTCGAGCATGAGGACGCCGAGGACGGCGGCGGCGACGTCGGCCGAGGGACGGCGCTGCGCTTCCGGGGCTGCGAGGCGCTCGAGGCCATCATCGACGAGGTCAAGGGCAGGCACGCGCACATGTTCATGCTGTCGGAGACGCACCTGCACGGCAAGGCCGTCGACGACGTGGCGGACTATATCGGCATGCGCCTGGGATGGCAGGACTTGTCCAAACGTTGCAGCGCAGGAGCACCCGAGTACACGCCCTGCGTGGTCCAAGCCCCGGCGGCCAAGGGCGAGTGGGCCGGCGTGCTGCTCGCTTACGATCCGTGCGTCTTCAAGGTGATCGGGACGCAGGTGCTCGTACCCGGGCGGCTGCTCGAGGTCGAGGTGCGCATGATTGACGACTCGACCAAGATGTTGATCTACGCGTGCTACATGCCGCAGCAGAACCTGCCAAAGGAGCTGCACGCCAAGGTCTGGGGTAAGCTCGAAGAGGCGCTGCTTGTCGCGCACATGCCGTACGTGATCGCGGGCGACCTCAACGCCGAAACGGCCAAGAGGCTCAAGAGCATGCACGGCATCGACCTCGATAAGGGGGGCGCGTGCAAGCGGCCGGGCGAGGCCTTTCTGCACAAGCTCATGCACGGATCGGCGCTCGACGAGCTGGAGCGACCGGTGCGGCTGGGCCGAGAGGACTTCACCCTGCTGCACGTGATCAAGACGCCGTCCATCGACTCTGAGGGCAAGGAGACTGAGGGCGAGATCAGCAAGCACGTGATCGATCACGTACTGCACGGCGGCTGCTACGGGCGCATCGGGGGCGGGCAGACGTTCACGGTCAAGGTCGGCGCGGAGGCGCAGAAGCAATACCACCGCGCGCTCGGCTTCGACATCATCACCACCGACTGCGAGGAGGTGGTCGTGAAGACGGCGCGCAAGCCCAAGCTCGCAAAGATGCCCAAGCAGCCGACCAAGAAGTCCAAGTCGGCGAAGAAGAGCGGCGCGAGCGCGGCCAAGCAGGCGATTGCGCGAGCGCACGCGTTACCTGATCGAGGCGACGACGGGCACGGCGGGCTCGTTGACGACGCCGAGGCGGACGTGAGCGACCGGGAGCTCGAGGAGGCGCCCGAGGCGAGCGACGAGGATTCGGAGCCGATTGGCTGGGTAGCGTATCAAGAGCAGGTCGTCGGCGAGTGCAGCAACACGATGAAGGATTGGGTTGCTGGGCGCGAGGCGGCGTGCGCCGAGGCGCTGAGGCAGCTCATCGTCAAGGAGGGGCCGCGGGCCGACGGGCGTGCCAAGGGGCTGGCGAGAGACGAGGCCGAGGCCAACTACGAGGCGACGCACGGCACGCTCGTGGATCACATGATGCAGTCGTGCATGTCGGTGGCGCGCAAGGTCATCGGCGCGCCGGCGGCGAGAAAGGGCCGGAAGCAGACGGCGAGTGAGGTGCTCCGGCGGAAGCTCGACAAGTACCTCGAGATCGAGCGGGAGATTGAGGAGGCGCGGCCGTCGGACCTCGAGTTCGGCTTTTATGGCAAGTTTCCGGCGAGATGGCATCGCAGGGAGAGCGCGCTCACTCCCGAGCTGCGACACCTCTTTCTACGCGACTCGGGGCTGATGGCTGCACCTGCACGCCGCGAGCGTGAGCTCCTACTCGTGCGCCGGTGCGTCGACGCGAGCGTCAAGGAGATTGACGAGCATCGGCTCGACGTGCGCCTCGACTACGTAAACGAGCAGCTGCAGGTCCTGGCCGAAAGGGAGCTGGGATACGCGAGGGCGGCGGCCGAGGTCATTCGGCGCGAGCGGGCTGGGCTAATGTCGAAAAAGGATCGGGGTCCGGGCGGGCAGCTCGTGGCCATCGAGGACGAGGCGACCGGCAACATGCTCACGGGCGCGGCGCGCGACAAGGCTGTGGCGGCCAAAGTGCGCGCGGCCAATACGCCCAACATCGTGTGCCTCGAGGCGGCGGGCCATCTTATGCATAGGTGCGCTATTGAGCGCGGCGAGACGCGCGGCGGCGCAACGGCGCGCGAAGCGGGTGCAGCGCATCAAATAGTCGAAGATGCGGAGAGCAGACTATCGAGGCGCCCGCGCTTCGCTGCCAAGAGCGAGCGCGTGGAGAAGTGTCAACGTCCTCCAGCGGGCGAGCTATTCGTTGTGGGTAATGTCCAGTTCCCCAACGATGCGCATCAAGGGCGGGTGCGCTATGACGGTACCAGGCACGGGCTGCTGGGCAACCCGTTCAAGATGGGCGTGGACGGCAAAGACGAGGCTCTTCGCGATCTCGTCTGCGAGTGCTACGAGATCTGGTACGTGCACGGCAAGGACGCGTACGAAACGGCGGTGGAAAAGGGGCTTCCGATCGAGTGCGTGGCACCGGGACTCGGGCGCGTCAATCCCATCGACATCGACAACGAGATCAACTCGCTCGTCAGCATCGCGATCGAGCTTGGCAAGCGGGTCGTGCTCGACTGCACGTGCGAGCCCAAGCGTTGTCACCTGAGGTTCGTGGCACGGCTGTGCAACGAGCGCGCGCAGAAGAGGCTCGACGAGAAGGCTGCTAAGCTGGCCGGGGAGTGCAACGACTGCGATGACGAGCGTGGCGCTGATGCAGACGCACTCATTCCACTCATTCCACCTGTCCACGGTGAGGCTGATCGCGCGCCTGCTGGCCCGGCGGCGATGGGCGACAGCGAGGCTGCAACAGGGGAGGAGGGCGCCGGGGCGAGCGCGCGGAGCGAGAGCCTGAGAACCAGAGGGGGGGGCTCCACGGGCTCTGACATGGCTGCTGAGGAGTCCGAGGCGCACGCTGAGTACAACGGCGACGACATGGAGATCGAGCTCGACGCTGGAGGTGAAACGGCGGTTTCGCAGGGCGTGCAGACCGAGGAGCAGCGCGCGCAGCAACGGCGCGCCTTCGAGGATCAGTTATGGCGCGATAGGCTTCGCTCTGCCATCGATGCGTCGGACGCGTCGGAGGGAGACAAGGACAGAGTATACGAGTACTGGACGGGCGAATACCAACTAGAGTTCAACGAGACGGGCGAGAAATGCATTGATCGGCGTGTGCTCGCGTTGCTACAGCGCGTGCTCACTCCGGAACGGGTGATGCAGTTGACCAAGTCCGTCAAGGAGAAGCTGGCGACCGGGCTCGACGAGTTCAACGTCGTGCTCATCAAGCAGGGTGGGCCCGAGCTCGCCAAGCTCTTCGCCGAGTCTATCGCGACCGAGGTGGCGGCTTTCTCCTTCCTGACGAGCTGGACGACATGGCACGCTACGCTGATCCCGAAGCCGGGCAAGGACAGGTGCAAGCTGAGCGGGTGGCGCGAGATCTGGATTCAAGCGCACCTGTGGAAGATGGTGGTCGGCGCCATTCTTCCCGAGTGCGCCGAGGTTTTCGCGCGCACTCGGCCGTGGTGCAACGCGGGCTTCGAGGCCGGGCGTGGTTGTCCCGAGCAGTCGGCGGCACTGCGTGCACGGCTGGAGCTACACATGCGGCTGCGGCAGCCCCTCCACATCTACCTGCAGGATTACTCCGTCTTCTTTCCGTCGGTCTCGAGGCAGCTTGTCGCCTTCATCCTGCACGAGCTGGGCGCGAGCACAGTCTCGATGCAGATTCTTCGAGAAGTCCAAGATCAAGTGATGGGCGCGTTCAAGACGGCGGGCGGTCCCACCGAGCTCGCCCCGATGCTGAGAGGCGAGCCCATCGGCGGCGTCGAGTCGCCGTTGTTTTCGCTGCCTGTAGCGGCGCTCGTACAGCGTGCACTCGAGATCTACGTGCCGGGCAGCCCACTGCCGGGCCGGCGCGAGCTGCGTGTCGCGGCGCTTCAACTTTGGTACGCCGACGACGGCGCGTTGGCCGACTCCATCGAGGGTGTCATCCAGACGGCTGTTGACCTGATGATCTTCCTGTCGGAGGAGATTTTAGGACTCAAGGTCGGGCACGACGTGGTCGAGGCGTCGAAGTCGGCGTCTCTTTCCTGGATTTGGGACAAGCTGCGGAACGAGTTTGTGCGCGGCAACGGCACCAAGTTCAGAGTACCGCTGGGCATCTCGCGGGAGGATATTGAGCTCGCGCGAGCGGTTAGCTATCGCTACTTGGGAGTCGACTTCGACCCGGACCTCGACATCAACAAGGTTGAGGAAACGTATCGAGCACGGGCCAGCGCCATCGTCACCATGATCAACAACTTGGGTGGCGGCAGCTGTGATCAGCTAGCGCTGGCAATCAATACGGTCTGGCAAGGTATCTTCATTTTTCCGGCGAGGACCATCCCGTTCACGGAAAAGGCCGCCAAGGCGCTCAATGCCAAGGCCACCAAGGTCTTATGCAATCACGGCAACCGGCTACGGCACACCAAGATCGTGGGTGCCTTCATCTCGAGCAAGTCTGGAGGGCTCGGACTGCGGCCAGCGCAGTCGACGATGGCGGCGGGCATTATTGATGAACGCGCGCGCGCGTTCAGCGGTCGGCGAGGCGAGCCCGCACGCGCGGTGCAGCTCGCGGCGCACTTAGTCTTTGCGGCAAGCCTCGGCTGGGACGGCCCGTCGCACGAGGCACCTACGGCCTTCGACTTCGTGATCTCGGAGCGCTGGCTACCGTTGCTACGGCTCGACGTGCCGAGCGAGTGCGTGGCGTTGCACTTGGCAAAGCTCGGCCTCAACTGGCGCGGCACTGGCGTGGCTGAGTGCGCGGCTGATGCACGGCGAGCAGCTGCTCGCGGCGAACAGGCGGCAACCAAGGCGCGGCTCATCAACATGACTAACGTCACGCCTTCGCTGCGTCTGCACGGGCTCGGAATCAATAGCCTCGACGAGCTACACGCGGGCTGTGGCGAGCTGCTGAGCGCCGAGCGAATCGAGCTCATTTACGCGAGGCCTGGATGGGCTTGGAGCGACATTGACAAGGCGCACGTGCGACGGCTGCTGCGCGAGGTTGCCGACGACGCGCGCGCGAAGGTTGCGCTCGGCGAGTGGCGAGAGCGCGGTGTGCGGATGGAGGGCGAGATCGCGCTCACTGAGTTGATCAACGTGGGCAGGCGCAGGGCGCTGAGCATGCTCTCGCGGATCGCGGGGATTCTGTGGTGCAAGGACGCTGGCGGTGGCCGGCCCGACGAGCGCTCCTATGAGGTGATCTTTTGCGGCGCTCGGCGGCGCGACGCGGTATGGCTCACACGGGCGCAAGTGCTGGAGGGCGCGGCTAGGCGTGACGCGGCGAGACGCGACGCGACGGCGGCGGTGAGCTCGCACTGCGCGTCGGCCGAGTATGCTGAGCTTAACGAGATTGACGAGGCGATCGCCTGGATGGATGAGGCCGACGTTTCGAGGTGGGAGCCGAACACGTTCAACTGCTTCCTGCATCGGCTGCGAGGGCCGGCGCGTGCTGCTACGTTCCTCGCCGAAGCCGGACGTTCGGCTGGCATCGAGCCGCGTGCGGCCGCTGCGCGCATCGAGCTCATCGACCTCCTGCTGCTTGACTACGCGGCGCTACGCGCCAAGGGCGTCTGCGCCAAAGAGGTCAATCTGCGAGAGGACAGGGCTGCGGATAAGGCCGGCAAGCACGTGGCCGGCGCGCACACGACGGCGTGGTCAGCAACGTGCGCTGCCGAACTACGACGGGCGAATGGCTTCGAGAATCGCGTGGCGGCGGTACGTGTGCTGCCGGCCCCACGCGACGTGGATGGGGCAAAGTTCTCTGACGCACTCGTCGAGGCTCGGTACGATGGCGTCGCGTGGACTAATGGGCGGAGCAATGGCAGCCTATGGCGAGGGTGGCGCACAGCGGCGCACGTGCTTTCTCACTTTGAGCGTGCTCCGATGGCGCTCGAGAGCGCCGTCACGCGGAGCTTCATGCGCGATCGCGTGGTGGAGTGCACTGATGAGGGGGCGCTCTTTGCGAACGCGTACGGTGAACCGTTGAGGGTGCACATTGCGCGCGATGAGGCGGCGCTCATTGCTACGGACATCAACCTGGCGCTCATGGGCGAGATTGGCAAGATCGAGCTCGCCTGCGTCGCACGTGGACGCGGCGGTTTCCTTCTCGTCGCGGCTACTGACGGCGCGTTCGTCAGGGCCAAGGCGCTCAGCGCGCGCGAGGCGCTGCGTTACGCGATGGCGAGCGACGAGGAGCGAAGCAGCTTGCGCTTGTGCGCACCGTACGAGCCGCCGCAGGTGGCGAGCGGTGTCTTTTATGGCCTGCAGCAGCTAGGCAGCACCTGTCCGATGCTGGAAGGGCGGCGGCTGCCGGCGCATTATGACAACAACCAGGCCGAACTCGACGGGCTCATCCTCGCGCTGCGCCGGCACGTGGCCTTGCTGACTGGCCTGACGGTTCTGGAGGTTCTTCAACGGCTGCTGCTCGACTGCGAGGGCGCCATGGGGCCGGCAGCGAATGCTGACGAGGACGACTGCGACGGTGCTGACCACGGCGCCGTGACGTGGGGCGACGGAGCGCGCAGCGGCGCGCGTGACTTGCTTGTCATCATCGACAGCGAGAACATCTGCGACTTTTTCGAGCGCGCATGGCGATACGGAGACGTGAGACGGCTGCGCGGCGAGACCTACGGTCTGCGCATGGAAGAGGCGCTGCTGCTACGCAGATGGCTGCAGAGGTTGGATGCCGAGGTGCACACGCTGCGCTTGAGCTCGCACTGCGGGTTCATTCCCAACGTGTGGGCGGACGCGGTCGCCAACGCGGCGCGGCTGCTCGTCTTCGACGGCGAGCCACCACTGGTCGTGCGGCGCACGCTGGTTTTCTTGTGCAAGGTGGGTGGTGCGGGCAAGACTTGGGGCCCACCGCTGACGCGCGCGGACCAGATAGACGGCGAGAGATCGGCGGCGGAGCTCGACACGAGGCTGTCCAAGAAAGTGCGCGCGCTCGCTGACACGTGCACGGTGCAGTTGCTCATCAAGGAAGGGGTCAAAGTGTGGCAGATTTTCCGACGGGGGCGCGCGGCGCTGACCGAGATCGAGGAGCTCATCTTTTTGGCAAAAGAAGGGCCGGCCAGCGATGATGAGATGACCGGGGAGGGCCGAGCGGGCAGGGACGCGCGAGCGATGTTCGAGCAGGCACAGCGCGATCTTCTCTGCGCAGTCGACGGGACGGCCTCGCCGGAACTGCTCGAGGGGCGCCTCTTCGCCACTCCCTTCTTTGACTTCGAAGGCGAGGGCTTGGACGTCACCAAGGGGCAGCAGCTGTTCGATCGGCGGATCCAGGGCGCCCTCTCGATACAGAGAGGCGGTGGTTACGGCAGCCAGGTGGAGCTCACGAGGGTGGGCATGCGCCACATCTTGCGGAACTTTGCGCAGAGCGTGTTACCTGAGCTTGGCGAGGGCGTTGCGTCGAGCACGCCGACCGAAGGCGAGACGCTCCCCCTCTGCATCTGCCCGGCGTGCCACGTTGAGTGTCGATGCGACTTTTTTCACTTCTTCGAGTGCGCGAGCGGCATTAGCGAGGCGGCCAGAAGCGCGTGCTGCAGGGCTCTCGAGCAGCACGCGACGATGCTCGACGTGCCGAGCGCGGAGAACGGCGAGGGCGAGGGCGACCTACACATCGAGTTGGCATGGGCGAGAGTGGCGCTGCTGGCGAAGAGACAGCTGGGTGAGCTGGGAAGGTACCGCAGATATCTAGCGGCCAAGGCGCTGTGCGGCGCGTTCGCGACGCCCTCGGCGGCTTCGGTCAGAGCAGCGGCGATGGCCGACTGTTGGCAGTGCGAGTCCTCGCGGCAGGAATCTACGGCGGAGGCCGCGGCCGACGATGACGACGAGCTGGATGAGCTCGAGTGCGAGGAGGCGCGGCCGCGGAGCGAATTTGATTACAAGCGGCTTGCGGAGGCGCGGCGCAAGTTCAACAAATGGTACGTCGGACGGGCCATCGCGCTCAACACGGTGGTGATCGATCATCTGCGAGCTGAGTTCGGCAATTGGCTGGAGCGCATGAGGCGAGGGCACGCCGGGCTGCGCGGAGCGTACGGCGGTGATTACCAAAGGCACTATACCGGCGGGCGCGGGCGCGTTCTCGACGAACAACTTTGCGGCACGTTCTACCCGACCAATGGCAGCGCGGGCGTGCCGATGAGCGAGGCCGACTTTGAGAAGGGCATCGCGGCGGAGCTGCAGTCGGGGCGTTTTGTGCGCGTCGTGGGCGGAGAGACGCTCGTGCGTACGCACGGTACGGCCGATGCGCGGCGCGAGGAGCTTCGCAAGAAGAGAGACGAAGGCAAGGAGCGAGAGCGGCTGAGAGCAGAGGAGGGCCGGTTCAAGTACGCTCGGCTCGAGCAGGAGCGGGAGCTGGGCGAGCTGCTCGAGAGGCGCATCGAGCGCGGCTTCGAGGGTCTATCGGAGCCTGACGAGGAGGAGAGCGCGCTGCTCGCCGACGGCGGGCGTGTAAGGGCGCTGCGGCTCATGCGCGAAGCGTCGGATGTGGGTGCGCGCGCGTGGCTGATGCCGGATGGCGGCGAGGCGATGAGGGCAGCGCGGGCTACTAGCGGTGCAAATGAGGACGAAGGCGGCGCTTGTGCAGCGCCGGCTCACATGGATGGCGATCTAGACGAGACGATTGCTGATGACGCGGCCGCGCTATTGCCTCAGGCGACACAGATGTACGGCGCGGCGCACGAGGCTGAGGAGGAGGAGGATGAGATCGACGAGACGGTGCGCCGAGCGCCCGCTTGGCACGCGACGCAGCAGTATGATGGGTCGATGGCTGGCGATGACGCTGAGGTCGACGACGTTGAGGCGGTGCGACGGTGCGGCTGGCCCGACGCGCAGCTGGCAGAGAGCCCGAGGGGCCTCGCCGCGAGATGGGCGGCGTGCGGACTTGAGATGGACGATGAGTTCACGGGCGGGCCGAGCGCGGCGAGAGAGGAGGTTGAGTGCATGAGTGAGATGGCGCCTGATGACGCTCGTGATGAGTTGATGTGTAGCATGGATGTAGTAGCGGAGGTGCATGCACAGGATGCAGAGAGGGAGCAGCAGAGAGAGGGGGCGTCTGTTGGGTGCGTCATGCCGAACGGCGATGGCGCGGGCGGCGACGACTGTGAGGCCGGACGAGCGCTCGAGGGTGATGACGGCGTCTACATGGGCTGCGAGGGCGCCGACGGCGTCGAGCAGGGGGCGTCGATGGTTGCGCGCGAGGCAGAGGACAGCGACGAGGACGAGGGCATGGCGGGAAAAGAGAACGTCTCGATGCAGAGGGCGGAGGGCGGCGGCGGCGTAACGGCTGGCATCAAGAAGAAGAAGCCGAAGAGAAGGGCAAAGGGCACCAAGTCTCAACAACAGCGGCAAGATGGTAAACGACCGGGAGGGGCACGCGAGGCATGAGGATCCGGTACTGTTCCCTTCGGGGAGCGTGAGCTGAACCCAACTGCGCGCGGGCCTTCTGACCACGAGCTCCTCGGTCGAGCAGGCGCCTATGTCCCCTCTTTCTCTTCCCAATCCCCCCTCTCTATCTATTCTCTTCGATCTCTACCTGTACTCGAGGGCACGCAGGCTAGCACCCTGTGGCGTGTCTCCTCCTGGTCTCCTTCCCGTTCGTGCTCCTTCCGTTGTGTCTCACCATCTCCGACGACTCTCACCCTCACTGCTAGCTTAGAGAGCACATTCGATAGGCTTCCGTTAGGTTGTCTGTTGTTTATGAAGTAACTTGAACTTCGGGACAGGACACAAACGCAAGGCACAGCCTGCAGAAACCCCTTCGCCGTCCGCGCACCACTCGTTTTGTGCGTGCCGTAATGCCACGTGAAGATCACCACCTCGAATCTCGTCATGGGTGCCTCCAGAGCTCACGTGAAGCGCTGTCCATCTGTCGCAGCCATCACTCATCCAAGCCTGGCATCCGTGCTGCGGGCAACTCCGCCTTGGCCGCTGCCACCGGCACCGGCACCGCTGCAGCGGCCGGTGTCGCCGTCGCCTTCGACGCCGATTTGGCAGCCGCCTTGGGCGCGGGCGCGCTGGCCGTCGAGGTGCTGCTCGAGGCGGCATCCGTAACCTCCTGCCACGGCGCGCGCTCGGCCTGTGTGGCGCTGTAGCTGCAGCGCACGAACGCGTCGTCATCGAAGTACCCGGGGCATGAAAAGCGTCCTTGTCCGGCATGCCCGTATTTGGAAAGGTATGCCACTCGGAGGATGCCGCTGCCGCACTCGGGGCAGCGCGGGAGCGCACCGTAGAGCTTGCCGTCGACGCAGCGCTCGACGAGCTCGTCCTTGTTGCCCGACTTTTTCTGGCCGTTGAGCTCGAGCATAACCTTGAGCTTGTCGCCCGAGAGCGACGCGTAAACCTTCTCGACCTCCTGGCGGAGGAACACCGGCTCAAGCGCCTTGACGAGGTCGCCCTTCTTACCAGTGGTCGGCAGGCCGGCGGCCGCGAGGGCCTCCTTGAGCTCGCCGATCTTCATCTTCTTGGGGTCGCTGAGCGGGGACACGGCCGGATCATCTTCAGCGGCACGCTTCTTACCGCCGCCTGGGGGCTTGACGGCTGGCGCTGCTCCTTGCGCAAACCAGGTTGCCACCTTGGCTTGATCATCGGCCGAAAGGCCCGTCAGACCAGATAGTTCGTCGAGAGAGTCGAGTCCCTTGCCGGGTTTGGGCTTCTTGACGCACTCGAGGTGACGCCATGCTGTCATCAGATAATCGCCAGGCCCGGGTGTGTTGATGCCGATGCGGAGCACGTCCTTGTCGATCTTAGCCTTGCAGCCCTTGCAGGCCGCGCGGTTGGACTTGGCGTATTCGACGCAGTACATCGGCCGTCCGTCACGGGACTCAGTCACAGCGCAGGGAGGCGGCCGCCTTTGGGAGGATCGAGCGCGCGCGAGGCGGGAAAGTCAAGCCTTAACAAGTTGAACATTTTGGTGAAGTTTAGTTCATGATGATGGCATACGCTTCATAGTCCATGGAGGTTTCCAAAAACTTCTTTTCCACCCCGATGGAAGCTCGCAGCCCCGTCGCGGACATTAAGCTCCTCCGCGTGTGCGCCTCGGGCGACGCGCACCAGGTCAAGAAGCTGCTACGCACCGTCACGCCTGGAGCACCGCACATGTTCACGGCCGTGCAAAGTGGGGCGCTCGAGGTGGTCAAGCTGATCGCGGCTGCCAACCGTAGCCTGGTGCATGCGAGCCTCGCGAGCGGGGGCTCGCCGCTCTACCTCGCGTCCGCCATGGGCTTCCGACCCATTGTCAGCCTGCTTGCGCTCACTCACAAGGCGGACGTGAACGCACGCATCTCTTCGGGCGCCACGAGCCTTTTCATCGCATGCGAGCGCGGCGATGTGGAGGTGATTGATGTGCTCCTGGAGGCCCAGGCGGATGTGTCCATCGGCGACGCGAGCGGCGCCACGCCCCTCTACGTCGCGTGCCAGAATGGGCACCTCGCCGTGGTCGAGCGCTTGCTCGCCCGCTGCATCCAGGCGCAGGTTGTCGACGCGCCCAAGTCGACGGGTGCGACGCCATTGTACGTGGCGTGCCAAAAGGGCCAAGCCAAGATCGCCGAGGTGCTCCTCGGCGCCAAGGCCGGTATCAACGTGTGCACCGCCGCGGGCGCCTCGCCGCTTCTCATCGCCTCGCTGCAAGGCCATGCCGCCGTCGTCGCGCTGCTCTGCGTTCACGGCGCCGACCCTGACCTCGCGGCCGACGGCGGCACGACGCCCCTGATCGCCGCGTGCACGACCGGCGCCCCCGAGGCGCTCGAGGCGCGCCGGCAGCTCGCCATCCCGCGGCTGCTCCTCCGTGCCGGCGCGACGGTCTGTGAGCCGGGTGGCTTCATGACGCGCAGCGGTCTCGCCGTCGCCTCGGCAGCGGATGCATGCGGCGATAGCGGGCTGATGGATCTCCTCGAGGAGATCGTGCGCCCGTTTGCGCACGACGGCTCCTCGTCGGCAGGCTCGGACGTTGCGGAGAGCTCGACCTCCGCCGCCGCTGCCACAGTCGGCACTGCTGCCGAGACAAGTTCGAGCGCCGCCGCCTTTACGCCCCTCGCCACACGGCTTGCGACGCTCCGATGCTCAGCGAGCTCTGCGGCTGTGGAACGGGCGAGCGACAATGAGCGCAGCGGCGGCGAGCAGCGGAGCGGCGAGCGGCGCAGCGCCGGCGAGCGGCGAAGTGCCGAGAGGCGCAGCGGCGAGCGGCGGAGCGGCGAGCGGCGCAGCGGCGACGCCGCCCCGGTGTGGCAGCCGCCCCCGGGCAGCTTTGCCTTGGTGGTCGAGGGTGCGCCGGACGCGCTGGCCCGCGTTCCCGACGCCGACACGCGCGCGACAGCGAGAAGCCCGGCACAACGCGCCGACGTGTCAGATGGCGCCCAGTACAACGCGTCACCGGCACAACGCGTCGCCGTGTCAGATGGCGCCCAGTACAACGCGTCACCGGGCGCGCGGAACGACGAGGACGTCGACGAGGACGAGCGTACGGACGCGGATGCGAATGTAATTGCGAATGTAGTCGGCTCCCCGGACTCAGAAGACAACTCGGAGGACGAGGCGTCGGGCGTCGGGCTGGACAGCGCCGAGGACTCCGACGACGAAACCCAAGCCTCCGACGACGACTGGGAGTCGGACTCGGAAACTGCCGTGGTGCCGATGACCGTCGCCCAATACAACGCCCAGTCGACCGGCGCCGCTGGTAGTACTCTTGCTCCTGGCGTCGCCCAATACAACGCCCAGTCGACCGGCGCCGCTGGTAGTGGCGTTGCGTCGGCCGCGCACGCGCCGGGGACTGCCGCCCCCTGGGTGACTGCCTCAGCCGTTGCGGGCGCCGCTATCGGCGCCAGCGCTCCGTCGGGCGCCGCATGCCCAGCCCCTCTCGCCGTGGCGACGGTCGGGGGCGGCGGCGCGGGCGGCAGCTCGGATGTAGGGGAGGTGACGTGCCCCTGCGGCGCGCCGCCACAGAGTCCACGCGCCGCCCGTTTGGAAAGCCTCGAGTCAACGGAACAGGAGCGCGAGGCGGCCGAGGCGGCGGCGGCTGAGAGCGCCGCGCAACAGTACGCGGCGGACGCGGCACTGCGCGTGGCCATCGCCTCGGGTAACCTCACGCACCTCCGTCGGGAGATCGCCGCTCATGGCCACGTGGCCTCTCCCGAACTCTTCAACGACGCGCGGCTGCTGCGCGACAAGCTGCGCGAGCGCGTGCGCAAGGCAGCACGCCAGCGGCGGCGGCAGCACGAGGCGGCTCGCGAGGAGCTCCGGCGTGCTCACCAGAATGCTCGTCTAGAGGCGCACGAGGCCCTCAAGGCGGCGTTGCAGCTGCAGGAGCTCGTTCACACGGATGGGGTGGGCCCGCTGCGCGCGGCCATAGCGGCCAGCCAGGCGGCGGCGCGGGTGCTCCAGGTGCCGAGATGGCGCCTCCTCTGATTGCATGTGATTGCATGTGATTGCCTCCCTCATCAGGTGCCGAGATGGCGCGCCTCCTCTGATTGCATGTGATTGCCTCCCTCATCAGGGTCACGGCGCCGAGGCGCGCGTTCGAGCGGCGCAGGAGCGTCTGCACCAGTTGGAGCAAGAGGAAGCGGCGGCGGCGGCGGCCGAGGCAGCGGCGGCCGAGGCAGCGGCCGAGGAGGCGGCGGCCGAGGAGGCCACCGCGGCGGCGGCGGGGGACGAAGAAGCGGTCGAGTCGGGCCTTGCCACCGACGAGGTCACATCGGCGACCGATGAGGAGACGGTCGCGCAGATGATGGCCGCCGAGGCGGCGACCGCGGCGGCCGAGATGTCTCGCGTGCAGAGGGCGGCCGTCGGGGCGGCGGCGTTCGCTCCGCCGCGGCCGCCCTCGGCCGAGGGGCGGCGTGTGGGTGAGTGCGTTGTCTGCCTCGACCGTCGCAACTCGCACGTGCTCGTTCCCTGCGGCCACCGGTGCGTGTGCGCGAGCTGCGCGGAGCTCGTGCGCACCCATGGCGTTTGCCCCATCTGCCGCACGAACATCGTGTGGGTCTGCGAGGTCTTCGAGTGACGTCCCGTTTTTAATGTCCGAGATTCTTCAAAAACTATTTATAACGAATTCATAAGACAGACACGGTTTTAGGAGTGTTCGATGTTGGGCGACGCTCCAGCCAAGCGCAAGGTGCAGCTTGAGCCCGGATTCAGCCTTCCTCATTGGATGAAGTTTTCCAAGGATGCTGACCTGAGTGGAGGAGTGGGAAAGGCTGACCCGGAGGACGAGGGCAGCTGGAAGGTGTGGCCGATCGCAGAGATCCGGAAGCACGACGGCCCCGAGGACTTTTGGTCGGTGATTCGCGGTAAGGTGTACAACCTCACGCCATACATGAAATACCACCCCGGCGGCATCGACATTCTCATGAAGACTGCGGGCAACGATGGCACCGTGCTGTTTGATAAGTGAGTCGCCCTCGCATTCGCTGCGGTCATCTTGCATGGCACTGAGCCTGCTCTCGCGCTGCAGGTATCACGCCTGGGTGAACGTAGAGGCGCTGCTGGAGGCCTGCTTCATCGGCATCGTCGCCGCAAAGCAAGATGACTCGGAGGAGGAAGCAACCGAGCCGGCGTCGTCGCCGCCGCCGTCGCCGCCGTCGCCACCGCCTGCAGAGCCGACCGCCGCAGCCAGTGCTTCGCCCAAAGCGCGCATAGTGTGGGACGAGAAGAACCTCGCCGCGAACGATGCCGAACGTGGCGTGGCTTACGGCACTCTCAAAATCGACCAGCCCGAAACGCCTTTTTTGTACGGCCCAGCATCTCGGCCACATCGACCCCCAACTGCATCGATGGCAGCACATGCCGCGCGCCACGTGCGGTGCGCAACGAGGACTGACCGCTGGCACCCCTATTCACATTCACGCTGCAGGTACTACGAGGATGGGTCTGCGTCGCGAGGTGATGATGATCCCAACGTGGCCATCCACAGCAAGTACCTCCCCGAGCTGCGGCTGTCGGGCGGTCCGCATGCAGAAGCATCCTCCTCTGAGGCGGACCGCCCGGGACGACGCCAGATGGCGGTCGAGGAGCTGCAGGTGCTGCTCGGGCTTCTCAAGACGGACGAGAACGGCGAGGCGATCCTCGAAGAGCCCAAGTACACTGCCGCTGGCGACGCGGAGTTTCAGGCGAGACGCCAGGTGTGAATGTGAATGGTCACCTGCCCTTGAGGCTGCCCAAGCGTGGCAAGCACGTGCGCACCCCTATTCACATTCACAATTCTGGCGCTGCATGGCGCGCGTGTACGCGCCTCCCTCCCTCCCTGACCAGCTGTGAGCGCGCCGCCCCTGTCCCTGCTAGGCGATCTACGCGGGCGAGGCTCAGATCGCGGCGGCGTCCATGGGCCTGCCCGAAGGCTGGGGAGCATGCCTCTCTACCTCTGAGCCGCGTGAAATCTTTTTCGTCCACCTCGCCAGCAACGCGACGCAGTGGGAGCGGCCGGAGGCGAACACAGGTCCCACTGCGCCGGCGACGGAAGGCGCGGCTGCGGCGGATCTGTCGTAGCAGGGGGTGCAGAGGGTTGTGGAATGTGACTGTGAACACAGAGAGAGCGAGAGAGTAGTAATGAAAGCCACTGTGGTCTGTGCCAGGCTGCCACGTGCCAGCCACGCCGCACCGCCCGTGCATTTCCATTTGTGATTTGACGGAATTGTGAGTGCGTGTCTGATTGAGTGATTGTGGGGAAACGGCAAACGCGTCGAGCACTGGTGCACACTGCGACACAGGCACAGCGAGGCAGGGCGCGCAGGGGGCAGTGGGCGTGGGGTTATAGCCTCCATTCTGTATAAGGTCTTAAGGTGCGTCACAACAGTCAACACAAAACACCACACGGAGTGAGTGTGAACTAGCCGCGAGGCACACCGGGGTCGCGCGCGCCCGCGCCCCGTGCGCGGTACACCTAGGTACCGATAGCTCTGTGTGGTGTCCCGGCTCCCCCGGTGTCTTTTTACCGGTACTGTACCGTTGCTCTGGTTGTGAAACGACTCGGAACCTGGCCGCGGCGGCCGTGCTTGTGTGGCGAGAGAGACACGGCCGAGGCGAAGCGGCTTTGTGCAGCAGGACTTGCCGAACTCTCCCGACTCGAGGAAACGTGGGTTGATGATTACAACACGAGGCGATTCGCGCGAGGCGCTACTAGCCATCAACGCGGTGACGCCCGAGGACCCGCGCAACCCGCTCACCAACAAGGACACTCGGCGCAGCTGCCTGGACGGGGATGCTATCACGGCGTCACTCTCGTTCGTCAACGCAGCACTCGGCGCTGGTGTGCTTGCGTATCCATTTGCATTCTCCGCCGCGGGGCTGGTGGTGGCTGCTTCGACCACCCTCTTCATAGGCTGCCTGAGCACCTTCTCTCTCTGTATCATCATGCACAGCATGCAGGTTGCGCGCTCGAGAGTACTCGCAGCATCGTCGGTCAGCTCCTTTGGTGACCTCGTGCGTGAGGTGCTCGGGCCAAAAGGCTCGACGTTTCTGGAGGTTCTGATTGTGGGCAACGGTTTCGGTGCGTGCGTGGGCTACATCGAGGTCATCGAGGATGCGGCGGATTCGGTCACGAGCGACGCGCGACTTAGCTCTTTCCACATCAGCCGGAAGGAGTTCCGGCTGATCGCGTTGTGCGTCGCTGCGCTGCCCTGCTTTGGCCTGTCGTGCCTGCGTTCAATTGAGGCTCTCAAGTACTCTGCGGCCGCCTCCGTAATCGCCGTGTTCTTTGTCGTCGGCACTCTCCTGTACCAGGCGATCGAGAACCCGTGCAATCCCAATGCATGCGTGGACGAGCATGGCGCACACGGTTGGGACGAAGGGACGAGCGGGGTGGCCCTCTGGCCGACGCTCACGATTGCCGGGCTGCTGCGGGTCCTCAAGGCCCTGCCGCTCATCGCCTTCGCACTGCAGATGCACATCCAGTGCCCCGCCGTCTTTGACGCCATGCCCGCCCGCCTGCAGACCTGCATCTCGGGTCGGAGATTGATCGCCGTCGCCGCCGTCGGTTTGGTTCTCTGCCTCTATCTGCCCATAGGTGGGTGCCTTTGACGGTCACTGATTGCTTTGGGTTGCATATGACCGCATATGATTGCATGTGATTACCACTCTCGGTCACTCATTTGCCACTCATGATCGCCTCTCCCCACAGGCATCGCGGGCGTGGTGCGCTTCGGCCAGGCCACCGAGCCAGACGTGCTGAACAACTTCGGGGTGGGCGATCAGGCCGCGAACGTGGCGCGCGCATGCATGTGCCTGACTGCTCTCGCTGCGTTCCCGGCACAGCACTTTCCCGCGCGTACGGTGCTCTACAAGGTCTGGAAAAAGGTTCGCCGCTGCTGCAAGCCCGCCGACCTTCAGAACGGCCTGCCTGAGGAGGAGCTCGAGCGCAACGCGCCCGTTGGGGGGCTCTCGCTTTGCTTCGCTTTGACTGAGGCGGTGCTGTGGAACGCCGCGGTGCTCGGCGTGGCCGGCTTTGCGGTGCTGAACAACATCAAGCTCGACATCATCTTCCAATTATTGGGCGCCATCGTGGGCGCCTCGGTCATCCTCATCATCCCCGGGCTCCTCTGGGCTCGTGTGGGCTCCGGCAGGCCTGGGTCACTCGTACGCCTCGCGCCGTCGGCGGTACTCATCATCCTAGGGCTCTTCTTAATGTTCACCGGCACGTTCGTGTCGCTGCAAGAGCTGCCCTCGCTCTTTGAGAAGGGCGGCAACTCGACGAAGGCTTAAGCGCCATGGTGAGCACATCAAGAGCGCGAGCGCATCCCCGATTCCCCCACAGGGCACATAGGCGTGTCCAAGAATCGCCGGCACTGAAAGGCGCGGCCTTGGCAGTTGGCTGGTGGCGTGCTGGCTTCTGGTGTAGCAGACGCGTCTGACGCGTAGCACTTGGATATTGGATTGAGTATTGTCGCAGTATAAGCGCATGCATGCAAGTGAAGTGCGTGCGTGTGAAGTTGCGATAAAGTTGCGAAGTTGCTGAGCGGTGCAATCTGCAAACGCTTGTTCCCGTCAGCAAAAGTCCGTCCGGTCCCCGGGGGCTCCGGGGCACGTCCAAACCGAACCCGAACTCCCGCGCACTCGCCACTCCGTGCGAGTACCGAGTTGTCCGAAGGATTTGGAATTATTTTGGATTTTTAGGATAAAAACTATAGCTTGATCTGTACAAATCTCGGTACCTGAATCGCCCACACCAGCTATCGTATCTACCAAAGTATCTACTAGTATGGCAAAATGGCCACTATCCGGTTAACCCGGATGGCGCTGGAGCCAGCCGGATACACCATACACGCCACTCAGTTTGAAATCAGGTACTATGAGGATTGTGTGCAAATCCAGAATTTAATCCCTCCCCTAGACCCCCCTCTGGGTGACGGGGGGGTTGTTATAGAATTTGGGGGGGGTGTTATCAGGATACGTATCCCATGTATCGTGCATGTATCGTGAACGTATCGTGAACGTATCTTGATGTGTCCCGTTCATATACATCAAGATACATCAGGATACAACAAGATACATAATTTGCAGATACGTACCTCTCTGGATACAATTGAGATACATGTATCTCAATATGAATTTCTCATGTATCCCGCATGTATCCTCAATGTATCCTCGAACCTCTGCAGATACATGTATCTCATATGTATCCCGCATGTATCCCGCATGTATCCAACGTGCAAGATGTATCTGATGTGTATCCCAAAATGTATCTTGGACTCGTTTGGGATACGTGTAAAAATACACAGGGCATTCAAGATACATTTAAGATACACCAGGATACATTAGGGATACATGTATCCCTCAGGATACACGCAGGATACATCACGATACATCAGGATACGTATCCTGATAACAACCCCCCCAAACTCTTAAAAACTCGATAACAAACCCGCCCCCTAACCCCTAGACCCCTACATGTAGCCCTACCCCCTTGGGTAATAAAACGCCTTACGGTCGTTCTAAGTCGGTTACAGTACCAAATTGCAGACACCTTATTAAGGTTATACGAAGTAAGACGGGTATAGACGGCGCGAGGGACGCGCGTGCTTTCGCACACTTCTGACTCGCTACCGCTACTCCTCCTGTCCAGTTACTGTCCAGTCGAGCAGCAATCACACGGGTCTGATTACGGTACCAAATAAGTACGGTACGGACCTACGGTTCTACCCGCGGCACCGCGGCGGAGGCCGGAGTAAGGCCGGAGCGGCTCGGCGCGAGGAGACACTGGGAGACACGCGCGGGCGCATCGCGACTGTACACACGCCACACACGGAATGTACCGAGATGGCATGCAATGCAACATCCACCCGTGTGCCGGGGCCGCCACACCACACAGCCCTCTTCACAGACTCTTCACGCTGGACGAAGGACGACTCCCTCTCCTCTCCCCTGAATGAGTAGAACGATGCTGCTCTGTTGGAAATTCCTATTCGTCGCACTTGCGCTCGCACCATCGCCAGCCGCAGCATCGCTGTCGCGCACCGCGCCCGTGCCTCGACAGCCTGGCGCAACACCACCGTCGCTGGTGAGGCTACGTGGTGGCATGGCCAATAAAATAACGCGCAGACAGGCATGGCCGATCTTGTTTTGTTCGACTGGCTTTGAGCTGCTGAGCACGTACTTCATGCACAAGGCAGGTGGATTCACGAAACTCGTACCGTCAGTGCTGGCATGCGTTGCATATGGGCTGTCGTTCTCTGGATTCAACATGTCGCTCCGTGGACTCGAGATCTCCGTGGCGTATGCAGTCTGGAGTTCCATCGTGATGGCGGTGCTGGCCTTCATCGGCATGACGTTTCTGGGCGAGAGCGTGAGCGCTGCCAAGGTGGTCGGCATTTTTTCGATAATCTCGGGCACCGTGCTGCTCTCGCTCTCCGGAGCGAAATCGTAGCTCGCATACGCTGACTGCGCGATGCAGGTTGCTACAGATTATCATTCGATGCAATTACAAGTTTGGGAAGCTCTTACCAGCACGTGCAGGGAAATAGCTGATAGGTGTATTGCTATCGGATGGTTGTCAGCCATACGAACAAGGGCAATCACGAGGACGAGGGTGCGAGCGCCGCAGCACCACTCAGCTCTCATCGGAGAGCCAGACAAGAATTTGCTGAAACCTGAATGCAGAAAGCTGAAAGGCTTTAAATGGCACCATTCGCTTCGAGAATCTGCCCAACGAGGTGCATGCAATCACTGTCACGTTTCTCCCGTGTGAATCAGGATGCGTGTCGATCAATTTCGTTTCCCTTGTGGAACGATACCTGAGAAACGTAAAAGTGACACCGGGGGGAGCCGGGACACACACGGTACCGGTAACGTGAGCAACAGGATCTCCCGGGGTAAGTGAGTGAGTGAGTGAGTGAGTGAGTGAGTGAGTGAGGTACCGGTACCCCCCCGACATAACCGAAATGCATCCGCATGGACCATGTGGTACTGTACCCTTTGGTAGTCCGCTGACAGTTCTCACATGGGAAGTACACGGATCAAGGGCCGCTTCAACTTGACTTGACTTGGAGTACAGCGGCAACAAAGTTCTTCAAGTTCTGCGTGAAAAAAACGATTGTTGAACAGAGAGAGGCACAAGCGCGGTCGACGACGCGCGAGTCACTCTCTATGTCGAGGCCGATGTCGGCTCCTGGTGCAATGCATCGGCCAGCTCCGCCATCGACGCCCCCCCCGCGGTACGACGGGGCTGGCGCAGAAGAAGATGCGCAAACTATTGGCGCCAGGATGCAGCGTATTGTCGAAGAGTACGAGAAGAAAGATTTGGACACGCCACGCCCGCCGTCTGCGCCCCAGTCATCGCGACGGCTAGTGTACCAAGTGTCGCCACGGACCGTCAGTCCGCGGACAGCGCCTAAAATGCAGCAGCAGCAGCAGACATGGGTCGTTCGGCCGCAAGGGTCGGCCCATGGGGCGGCACGCCAAATGGGCCATTCGGAAGTGCGCTTGCCGTACTCCCAGCCGTGGTACAAGCCGCAGCTGGATGAGGTGCTGGAGGAGGCGGATAAGTACAAGCGACAGGCTTCACTGCTGCGGAAGACGCTTGAACAGGTTGCCAAGGAGCGCGACGCGGCCGTTGCCACTGGGAAGCTGTCCAACCAAACGATCATGCAGATGAGCGACGCCGCAGTCGAACGGGAGAAGCTCAAGGACAAGGCTCTCGAGGAGGTGGGGCAGATGAGGGCGCAGACGGAGCAAGGCAAGCACGAGAGGGAGAAGCTCCATGAGGAGGTGGATCGGCTGCGAGCGAGGGTCCAGACACTACAATGTGAAGTCGATGATCTAAAGACTGCAATGACTGGATACGTTGAGGACCGCATCAGGGCGGAGCGCGCCGCCGCGGACTCTCTGGCCGCCGTGGCGAGGGCGCAAGGCGAAGCGCGAGCTGCACGTGCAGAGACCATCGCCATTACTGAGGAGCGTGATAAGGCAAGGGAGCAATGTCAGAAGGCCGAGGGGATGGTCAAGGCAACTCAGAAGGCCTCAGCGGCTGAGGCGACGAGGGCTGCCGAGGAACAGCGCGCTCGCCTTGAGGCACTCGCCATCGAGGTGAAGCCCTCGACGAAGCAGCTCGTCTCCGAGAAGGCCGCCGAGATCTCCGCATTGGATGAGGCCGAGCTGCTCGCGAGATCGTCCAGATTTCGAGACCCGGAGGCGCTTTGGTCGCTGCTTGAGCCGTACAACTTTGCGGGTCAGTTCGACACGCCGATCGCGCTCCTCTCGGCCAATTGGCTCAAGACGAGCCGGCCGGCGCGACTGCCCCTGCGCCAGCAGCTGCCGCCCGAAGCGTTCATCCCTGCCCGAACGCTGCGCCCCATCTGCGGTGCGATCGACAAGGGTCTTTCAAAGGGGATGATACGTCCGTTGCCGATCATCTGCGTGCTCCTGCCCCGCTCAGCGCTCGGAGACGGCACGATCGAGCACCCTGATCCGAGCGGCGAGTACCTCACCCGAATCGTCAACACGCTCGAGCAGCGGTGGCCTGAGTTCACAAAGCCGCGCGGCGGCAAACCCGCCGCGTCGACAGGCGTCACAGACGTGGGCGTGTTCATCGATTGGGCGTGTTTGCACATGGCATCCATGGAGGTTGCTCCTAGCAGCAACTCCGGCGGCGCGTCCGGCGCAAGCAAAGCCGCCGCACTCCCTCGCAAGCGAAGCGAGCACGAGCAGCGTGTCTTCGACATGGCGCAGAAGGAGTTGCATGCACTCTTCGCCCATGAGCTGACGACCATTTGGATCTTCCCAGAGGGTAAACAAGCATTGGGGCGTCCGGAGATCAAGTTTCGGGAGGCGTGGCCTTCGTACTTGTACTTGCTCGCGTCGCTCATCAAGCCCTCGAATCTCAACGAGCTGCTCCAATGGCCGCTCCTGCTCGATCTGAGTGGCGGTTCAGAGGCGGCAACGGCAGTCTGCCGCCGCGCGCCCTGTGAGCCACTCACATTCCATCCTGGGCATGAGCACGGGGCATGTCTGGGCGCAGCAGGGCTCGTCGCGACGCAGTACCCCGAGGCACTCTGCGCGATGATGGCTGGCGTGGAGGAGCTCGACTTTCGGCGTTGTAACTGGGGGGACGAAGAAGTAGCTTGGCTGGGCGCGATCTTGCCGCTGTGCGGGCGGCTGCAAAGGCTACATCTCTCCGGCAACCATATTGGTAACGCTGGTGCCTGTGCGCTTGCCACCGCGGTAAGCGCGCGGTCCTCGCTCGCCCTTCGGTCGACCTTGCCCAAGCGGCCCCTGCGCGCCGCTCGCCTCGCGCCCAACTGCCTGATCCTTATCCGTAAACCCTGCGTCTGAGTGGCAGATTTCTGCTGGCGCGCTGCGGGACCTCAAAATTCTCTCCCTCGACAATAACGACATCAGCGATGCGGGAGCGTCGGCGCTCTTCACGGCTCTGAGCCCAGGTGAGGGAGCAATCGAACTGCCGATTAAAGATCTCAAGGCGCTCACACTCAATAACAACGCGATCAACGACTCTTCCGCGCTTGCGTTGGCTGGCGCTATCACGAGCAGCAATACTCTCGCTGGCTGCAAGGTTAACTTTGACGGCAACCCGGCGACCAAGGTCGCGCGTACTGCTGTGAAAAAGGCGCTAGCGAAGGCAAAGAAGCCCTCATGAGTGACTCGCCTTGCCGATACCGTGGACCGGACGGTGGTGTGGGTGAGACAAGGCACACTTAGAGGCACACTTCGAGGCACACTAGCAAAGTGAAGGCTCTGGTCTACGTACAGTGTGCCCTGTCGGTGTCGACACGACAGTCGGATGATACGGCGCGGCGGTGTGGTCCGGTCCGCCTCCGTGCGGTGAGAGAACATCTGTTACAATCGGATATATAGTAGAGACGCCGGGAGCGAGGAGAGCAAGACGGTACCCGGTATTATCGATCAACCATGATGGATTTCGTAGCATTCACGAGAGCGGGGGCCGCAAAAAGAACACGCCCGATGAATCGGTGTGGTACATGTACACGACCGGAGAATCACGGAAGTCTCGTGTTGACATATGACAACTAGTCGGATCGTGATCCGGTCGTTCCGTCGCGTCTCGCCTATAACTCGCCTAGCTTCTCCGGATCCGGATGCCGGGGGCTCGGGAAGCGCAAGCTCGCAAGATGGAAGTGGTGCGCACCAACCCGACACCGCGCATGTTCAGCACCCAATTTGCAAGCCCGTGTCCACGACGCGTATGAACCCCGCCCTTCAAGATCGGCCCTGCAAGATCGCAAGCATGCATCCTCGACGCGATCAGATGTCGGGCTCAGCCTCGGGAGGGGGGGGTGGTGCGCCCGCTTCGTCATCGGTGAGGTTGAGCTCCGGCTCCGCCGCCGGCGGCGGCGGCGGCGGCGCCTCATCCTCCTTCATCCGCATTGATATCTCGTTGGCTCGCTTAAGCTGGCCATCGCCAAGGTCGAGTGTGTAAATCTTTTTGGTCGGCTCGTACTCTTTCACAGTCGCAGGCGTTTCCTGGCCGTTGCTGCGAAGCACATACACGGATGTGCCAATGGGGTACTTGGCGCCTGCGCCATCAGCCGTTGGCACTGGAGCATTGGATGCTGGGCCATCCTTGAGCGACGTCATCAAGACGCGCTTCCGAAGGCTGGAGCCCGGCTCACCGATCTCCACCGTGACGATACCCTTGTCAGCCTCAATCTCAACGACAAAGCCAGGGGAATCGGAACCGTCGGACCGAGGAACCAGCACGGAGTCGCCGACGGCGTAGTTCATTGAGACGTGCTGCGTCCAACGAGTTCCAAAAAAGGAGAGGGTCGAAGAAAGGCCTGTCCCCCCCCAGTCTATGTATATAACTCGACACACCAGAGGGCCGACAACATGCCTGACGCGCGCGCGAAGGGCACTGAGACCATGGCGCTAATTTTCACACAACCGAGCAAGCGCCGGGCGCCGGCGTGGCCATCACAAAGAATCGTGCGAGCGACGCGCGATCGGGGAAGGCGCTCACGTATGCCGCCTCCCACTCCGCCGCGAAGCTTTGCGCCTTGCCGACCTCGACGAGCGCCCACACGCTGCCACCAAAGCCGGCGCCGAAGGCGGACGCGCCAAGTGCGCCGAGCGAGCGCGCCGTCTCGGGCAGCCACTCCGTCTCCGGCAGCGTGTTGCGCAGGTGCGAGGCCGTCAACTTCTGGCTAAGATCGACGAGCGTGCCGATGGCGGCCGTGTCGACGGCGCCGGCAGCCTCGCCGCCACCGAGAGCACGCGCAAGCCCGGGCACGACCACTTCTGATTCCGTGTGGAACTGATCGAAACGGCGCGCGAGCGCGCCCGCCTCGCAACCCGACGGGTGGGTGCCGTTGTCGGCGGGGATGATGCTGTCCATTACGGCCTGCTTGACCGCGGGGGCCGCGGGTGGCATCTGCAGCCGGGCAGCTGCGGCCCTCGTCACGGCCGCGAGCGTCGGCCGCACCGCCCAGTCAGCCCGTCGCTCCGCGTCGGGCCCCCCTTCCACCGCGCTCGTAGCTGCCCAGCCGGCGAGGAGGGCCGCGTTGTTGTAGTCGGCGAGGCGCTCCGCGCCCTTGCGCGCGACGGCGCCCGAAACAGCAAGGACGAAGACGAGCCCGGGTGGCATGCGCACGCGCGCTTCGAGGCGTGTCGGACAGAACGAGTATTGACGAAGCTCGCCGGCGCCGCAGAGCAGGATGGCGGTGTGATCTTCGGAGCCGCCAAAGGTGCCGACGCCCCTATCGCCGGGCAGGCTGGGGCCGCAGTCCTGTCCGTTCTCGATGCAGCCGAGGTAGTGAGCGAGCTGCTCGGCCGTCGGCAGCGCACGCACGAGTTCCGGAGAGCTCCCGAGCTTGTTACGAGCCGCGAGGGCCAGGAACATCAGAGTGATGACCGCCGATGACGACGACATGCCGGACGCCTCCGCAAGGTCGCATGAGAGCGCGAGCGAGATGCCACCGCGCAGTCCAAAGTTGCGCGCCAGCCGGCGCGCGGTCACCGCCGGGTACAGCGCCCAGCCTTCGGGCAGTGGCTCACTGGCTGATGCGTCGAGTCGCACCTCCGCCTCGGCCTGCTCGCACGTGAGCTCGAAGGTCGCAAAGATGCGGCAGACGGCATCCTCGCGCTCGGCGCTAACGACGGCGAAGCCGCGGTTGGCCGCGCAGAGGAGGCTGCGCCCGCCCGCGTAGTCGGTGTGCTTGCCCGCGACCTCGATGCGCCCAGGCACCCAGAAGGCGGACGCTCGCGTCGAGGGCGAGATGCCCGCGTCGATCAGCCTCTTTGCGGCCGCCGCGAAGCCAGAGGCCCGGGAGGCGTCGAGCCCGAGGCGCACGAGGCGCGACTCCAGCGCGCCGCCGGGCATCGCTTCGGCGAGCAGCGCACTAACCGTCGTCTCTCCCGGAGCCAGCACGCTCGGAGGCAGGCGTGAGAAGAGGAGCTCCGAAATGGCGCTGATCGGGTCGGCCGTGGGGGCGCTGCTGCTCGTCATCTGTTTTCATACATGTCGAGATAGGAAGGTGTGACACACAACGGGTAAGTGAGTCGCAGCGGGTTACTGAGTGCACGGGAATCCCCGCGGGTCGCTCTGCGATCTTGAACGCGAAACCGCGTGCGATCTCGCATGCGGGCCGCGCTGCGAGATCGCGTGCTTAAGCGTGCGTTTTGACGTTTTCGCGTGCGATCCCGCTCGTCTTTTGCGTGCGATCGCTACTTGTAAGGGGGAGTTAGAGCCGCCCAATCGTGAAATCTGCAGAGAAACAACCTCCGGTGAGAATCCGGCGACCATCCTCGGTGCGACGCACCTCGTTTTTCCAGAAAACACCTCTCTGGTGCTCCTCCCACACGCGCGCGGTGGACGTGGCCGCGCTTCCTCATGACAGCTGGGGTGGTTCAGCCTCCGGCCTCCGGCCTCCTCACGAATGTCTCCGGTTCGGGCTCCGGTTCGGCCTCCGGGCACGGCAGCCATCATTACCCCCACGACACTTCGTACACAGTGATCCTCTTCATCATCCTCTCGTTTCTGGGCGGCTGCATCATCACTCACTTCTCGGCACGCTACTGCCCGTCGCTTCCCTACTCCCCGGCGCTGCTCGTCTACGGCATTCTGTTGTGGATCCTCGACAACCGCGCCGTACTCGCCGGCGGCGCTGAAATTGACGTTGGCTTTCATGAGACGCTCACTCGCTGGGAGGGCATCTCTGGCCACCTCATTCTTCAAATCTTCTTGCCCCCGCTGCTCTTCGCCGACTGCATCGGCATGGACTGGCACACGGTGAAGCGCACCTTCGGCCAGTGCCTCATCCTTGCCTTCCCAGGCATTGTCGTCGTAGCGGTGCTCCAAGCCCTAATATGCACATTCGCGCTGCCATATCACTGGGACTGGATGCTGTCATGCACCTTTGGTGCACTGCTGGCGGCCACGGACCCGGTCGCAGTCGTCGCGATGCTCAAGGAGCTCGGTGCCCCCGCCTCGGTCACGGCGATCGTCGCCGGCGAATCGTTGTTCAACGACGGCTCCTCGATTGTGCTATACAAGGTCTTCTTCATGATCTACAAAGATACGTGGGCGAACCCCGAAAAGGGGTCGGGAGTCGACGCCGGGCAAGTTATCGGGATGCTGGCTCAGCTCGTGCTTGGGGCTGTGGCCCTCGGTGTCGCCTTCTACGTTGTCCTGTATTGCTGGCTCTCGCTCGCTTCACGTCGGGTTTCCCACGGCGACAACACGATTCAAGTCGGCATGACTTTCTTGGGGACTTACGCGTGCTTTTTTCTGGGTGAGAGCTCAATTATGGGCGTCTCTGGCGTGATCGCCGTGGTCGTCATGGCCTTGCTGCTGGCAGGGACGGCATGGCCAATCATCGCCGACAAGACGAACATGCTGCATGTGTGGCATAGCATCGAATGGATGTACCTCACGCTGCTCTTCGTCCTCGCGGGTATCATTGTTGCGGGCGCCATCTTCACGGTCAGAGACTGCGGCGAGGAGATGATTCTTCCAGGTGCTCCGGATTACGAAACTCTTGGCATCTGCTATTCGGACCTCCCGTGGGTGTTGGTCACTTACGTCACGTGCGTCCTCTTTCGGTTTGTCTGCATTTTCCTCTTCCTTCCGCTGCTTCAGACCATGGGTTGGGGATTGAGCGTGGCCAACGCAATCATATGCTCCTTTGGCGGGCTTCGCGCTGGCGTCGGCATTGCCCTCGCCCTTCAGATGAGCTCCGATCTGACCTCAATGGGCATGGACCGCACCGGAAAGCTGGTGCTCTTGCATGTGGCTGGCGTCGTGTTGCTTACCATGGTTGTCAACGCGCCGCTTTCGCCGCCCCTGCTGCGTGCTCTCGGCGTCGCCAAGGTCTGCGAGACCAAGAAGAATCTCCTCAAGGATATCGCGCGCCACGTCCACACGCAAGCACTCGAGGAGTTCCTCAAGCTCCGCGAAGACCCCGAGTGGACATTTGGGGCGTCTTCCGAGTCGGACGCACAAGTGGTCGGTACGCTCTCATTTCTCGCGAATGCGATCAAGCAGGACGCGACGAAGCTGCAGAATTTCGGCGCGCAGTTGCAAGAGGCTGAGCGCGTCATGTTGCTCGCGGCAGTCAAACCCCGAAAACTGAAGAGTGCGGACACGGTCCCAATCTTGCCAGTGGTCACGCCGACGGCGAACGACGAGGGCACGGAGAAGAAGGACGTTTCCGTGGATAAGGGACACACGGAGCGGCTTCTACTCGTGCGCTTCGTCCAACTCCATCTGCTGAAGGGAGAGTACTCGGCCATGGTTGACGAGGGGATCTTGCCAGGAGGCGTCTCGCTAGATCTCGGTCAGTCGATCGACATCGCGATGGACAATCTTGGTGTTCCTCTCTACGACTGGAGGTTTCTGGTGACCAACTCTTTCGAAGTGCCTTTGCTCATGCGCTTCGCGCCCACGCTCGCCAAACGCACTTGGGGCGGGCGGCTGTTGATGGATCGTCTGAAGGCGTATGAGGCCCGCGCCCTCTTCACGCTGCGCTCCTACATCCTTGCTCATGAGCGCGTGCAGAAGGTGCTGGAAAACCTTCTGCACGCCGACGTCAATCGCCAAGAGGTGACACAGTGCGTGGCCGAGTCCAAGCTGGCGGTAGCGGAGGCACGGCGATACTTGAGGAATTTATTGGGGGCTCTCGATGCCGATGCCGAGAACGTCGCAGCAGAGCAAGCTGGGCACACTTCGCGCAGCCTTTTGGCGTCCGTGCGCGCGTGGCAGCTCGCTGCCAAACTGACTTCGAGCGTCACCCACCGAGTTCACGACATGATCGGCCACGGCATCCTCTCGCCAGCCGAGGCCGATAGTCTCCTCTTCTCGATCCTGGCCGAGGATGAGCTGCGCGTGCGCCACGGCCTCCGCAATCATGGGAAGCGCCAGGACCCGCAGACCGCACTGGAAACCCTCACGAGGCTGCTTGCCCAGCGTGAGAAGGCGCAGGAGCGCTTCACGAACATGGAGAGCCGGCTGCGTTGGTCGAACGTCCGAGTGGGAGTGATTGCGTCCAGGAGCGACGGTAGCGCCACTATCCGCGTCGACACGACCAACGATGGCATCCCGGACACTGTCTTGCGCCGCCCAAAGGCATCCCCAATGCTGAACCCTGTGACAAACTCGTCTTTGTTGACTGCGCGACCCATTTACGTGGACACAAAAGGGTCTGGCGTCGCCGACCACATCGCGATCGACACTACGGGCGACGGTGTCGTCGACACGCTTATTGCTGCTCCGCCGGGCGACATTCCCCATGACGTTGATACGGTGGTCTCACTTCCTGTGGACACCCTGGGCGATGGCAAGGCCGACCACATGGCGATCGACACCACGGGCGATGGCCGAGTAGACACCATCTTGAAAATGCCTCACGCGTATGTCTCCACAGATCAGCTTCCCGAGCTGCCGCCCACGGGCAAGATCGCGGGCGCGAAAAGCTGGGGCTTGCTTCCCACACTGAGGGGTCCTTCGAAGCCGAAGACACCGATGGAGACGGAGACTTCCCCGAAGCCCGTGCGGAAGTGGGACTGGGCACCATCAGTCAAGAGCGACTACATCGCGCGCCCCGAACGGCAGCCGGTCGTCGCAGAGATTCCGGACGATGTACTTGATGCGCTCAAGGGCCCTTCGTGTAGCCCTCAGCAAGCGCCACGAGGTGGCCCGCCGTCGTCCAAACTTCCATCGGTTTCATTGCTGCCAGTGGCAATGAATGTGCCGCAATCAGTAGCAACTGATGACTGACTCAAGGAAGGGTTCCTCGGCAGATAATCGTAACGACGGCCAGGCGGCGGGTACTGAGCAGATGCTGCGATCCATGCCGAGCACCAGTGGGCTGTGTGTACCTACAGGCTACAGCAACAGTGTGTACCCCAGCAACAGGTAATGTGTACACTGCCTTTGAGAACGACGGTGGATCGGTGGTGTGGTGAGCGCGGGGGGACCGCGATGAAACTGACTGAGTTAGATGCATGCCCAGTCCTCTTTGGAGGCCAAGGGATGGGCACGGGATGGGTGGATCTGGATGTGCATAATGACCATAGTTCTCAAGGCCTTTTAGGGTTGTCTAGGTTTGGGCACGAAGTCTATGTTTAGTGGCACGGGTGACGGTGGTTGGGCCTCTTAGTAGGCATGTGGAAGAATTGCATGAAGAATTGTTCGGGTGCGGTCGCGTGAGTGTATGACTGAGACCGCGAGAGCGCGAGACGGATAATTTGGTAGGAGGTAGCTAATAACAGTTGAGCTAAAAGTAAATACGCTTGCTCTTAGACGCTCACCCGCACGAGAATCTGTTCGAGAACATGGAACGAGAACACATGCGCGACGTACGCGGTACGGCGAGGGCCGCGCGTCCCCCCGCGCAGCTTCCCGTCCTCACGCACCACTAGGGGTGTCAGCCCAAACCCAGGACACCAAAAACGAGTTCGAAATGATTTTTCGATTTTTCTGTCCGACTCAAACACGCCGCTCCCGCACCCGTCGCGACACACAAAAGTGCACGAAGGACCTCGACTGGGAGCCGGTCTGGGAGCCGGACGGGGAGCCAGCCGACGTCCCGGACCCGCGATTGAGGATGGGCCCGAGTTCCTCGAGCCCCTCGGGTGCGCTCAGGACGACGGTGGGTCATC
>Ga0210241_100617_pt1 | contig 31553 bp, 18 predicted proteins | sample ChrtobMetP5a_8mM_FD_155488 | JGI IMG/M metagenome (GOLD analysis project Ga0210241, IMG submission 155488) | Chrysochromulina tobin associated microbial communities from unialgal haptophyte culture, Seattle, Washington, United States - P5a_8mM | ecosystem: Host-associated > Algae > Haptophytes >...
ACGTATCCTCAAATGTATCCCTATGTATCCGACATGTATCGTGAGTGTATCTTGTGTGCCATGTATCTGAGGGTTAAGATACATTGTATCCTAAATGTATCCTAAATGTATCCTAAATGTATCTTAACAAGGGATACATATCCCTTGTTAAGATACATTTCCAGAGATGCCAAAGTCACAGATACAATTGTATCCTGATGTATCTCGATGTATCTTGATGTACATATATGGGACACGTCAAGATACTATCAAGATACATGCAGGATACATCAGAATACATCAGGATACGTATCCGATAGGAAACTACCCCCAAAAATGATAGGAAACCCCACGTGACCCGGTACGGCGTAGCCTCTAACTTTCTCCTTGAGCGAGCCTGTGTACAGACAGGACACAGGAGCGTTTTGGAGGATTGGGATGGTTGTGAGGAGGTTCGTTTAAGTGATTCGTGTGCCCGTGTGCGCCCATGTACCCCGTGTGTGTCCGCACCGCGGCGTCTTTTTACCGTAACGCCACGTGTTCAAAACATCCCAAACATGAACTGACTTCTCGGTTCGCCTCCACGCACGCTCCCGCGAGCGACGCGTCCGACGAAAGCGATGAGCTGGCGTCCCCAGAAGAAGCAACGCGAGCAGATCGAGGCGACGTACCTATACGAAAGCGGAGAAAGCTCTGCAGCTCCCGTTGACGCCAGCCGTGACGATGTTGACGACGATGACGACGATGACGACATGGAGGACCTTCCTGTGGAGGGCGGGTCGGTGCTTGACCAGTTGGGTGCCATCCTCCACGGATCATCGGATGAGGAGATTGTGAAGGTCTTGGGTGAAGTTCCGGCCTTGGATGACGGCACGAAGATTATCGTTGGAATGCAGAAGCTGTCCGCTGCCGCCTCCGCCTTCCTGCTGCTGCAACCAATCGCTGACGCCTGCGAAAACGAGGGCATCGTCATGCTCTTTCACAAGGTGGGCGCCCTGAGCCCGGAGCAGGTAGACACCGACATCGCCAGTGTCTATGCCGACGACGCCGACAATGCCAGAAACCTCATGAGCCATCCGCCCGAGCAGCGGCGGAGGCTCTTTTTCACGTCCCTCGCCGCGGGCTACCTGGACGACTAGTTTACCACCAAACGACTGGACTAGTAGCGCGCGCCTGCGCACGTGTACTAGGTTCATAAATTGTGACATTTCCTGACTTAGGACATAGTTCGGACTGGATCACACCTACCTCGCAGCGCCCATGACGGCCTCGATGTGGTCGTTGAGCTGCTTCGCCAGCGACAGCACCACAGCATCCCTGTGCGCGCTCATTTGCAGCGCCGCCTGCATCTGCGCGACGGCAGCCTGCGGGTCCATCGCAAAGAGCGCAAGCGAGCGTGCAGCGACGATCCGCGCCACCTCCCGCGACTGTTCCGTGCCATCGGCGCCCGCGCCAGAGCGATGGATGATCTCGAGGCCGCGGTCCGCCACGGCCACTGCCCCCCGATGATCGCCGAGGATGCGCTTGACGATCGAGAGCGGTGCGTAGCCTGTGGGGTTGAGCCGCCCCATGAGCGGCCACGTATTCGAGCTCGCACCCGCCTCGGCGAGGCGAATCTGGCGCTCGAGCACGCGCGCGGCCTCCGCATGTCGCCCGGCCCAGGAGAGTTGCATACCATATTCGGCCAGTGCATGTGTGGTGGGACCGCCACGCAGCCACTCGGGCCGCCCTTCCTGCACGTTCACGGCATGCTCCCAGAGCAGCACACCGTCGGACCACAGGCCAACATACCACGCGCATTGGCGCGCGTAGGCGGTGCAGATGATCAAGGTGAGCGGCATGGCGAGACTAAGAGAAGGGACGCGGGACGACAAGCCTCCTCCTCCTCCTCCTCCTCCTCCTCCGCCGCCGCCGCCGTCACCGCCGCCGCCGCCGTCACCGCCGCCGCCGCCGTGGCCAACGCCGCCGCCGCCGCCGCCGCCGCCGCCGCCGCCGCCGCCGCCATCAACGCCGCCGCCGCCACCAACGCCGCCGCCACCAACGCCGCCGCCGCCACCAACGCCGCCGCCGCTCCTTCCACTTCCACCGACACGTCCACCGACACGGGCGACCCGGTCGATGACGATGGCGATCGCAGCACAGCTGCCGAGCGACGGAAGGTAGAGAAGACGCTCAGCTTTGCTGGTCCCGACAATGGTGATGAGGTTCGATGCGAGCAAGAAAGGCACGAGGCCCAGCAGCAAGCTCATCAAGAGGCGGCGGCGCAGCCAGGGCAAGCCCGCGCGCGGCCATCCCGGCCCACTCGGCGCGAGAAGCCAAACGCAGCCGCCAATGCAGCCAAGAGCGACGGCGCCGAGCACGGGTAGGCGTGCATCATTGAGGCTCGTGATCGGTGGAAGGGCCGGGTACGACCAGTCGCAGCACAGGGGCGACGGCCAGAGTGCCACCCAGGCGTACTCGACCCAAACCCAGCCGATCGAGAGCCACCGAAGCGCTCGATTAGGGTGGAAGGCGGACGGGTTGGCAAAGGGTACGAAGGTCGGAGCCGTGCCTCCATTCTTGGAGAGACGCCAGGCGCCGAGGGCGCCGCCTCCGGCGGCGAGCAGGGCGCAGCGCACGAGCATCCCCCGTACTTGCCGCAGGTGGCGCCATCGCGGCGGCGGACGGACGACCCCAGGGCGGCACAGCGGGCACGCGAGGACGTAGACGACGAGATGGATCACCTCGAGCGGGTGCACGCGGCACGCGATGACAACGTCCCACGCGGCGCAGAGCAGCGGCAGCGTGATACCTGTCTCCTTGCACAGGAGCGCCAGCAGCGTGCAGCCGAGCGCGAGCACCAGCCCCGCCGCCTGACTCATGATGTTGCAGCGACGCTCCGGCGAGCTGCCTACGCCATGCGTGTAGCAGAGGAAGCCACACAGGAAGAAGAAGCTCATCATGAGCTCTGCGCGACCCACGATGTTTTGGACCGCCTCTACGTGCACGGAATGCACCGCGAAGAGGAGCGCGGTCACGCCCGGCGCGAGGTCGCGCTCCTTCGACGCTGTGCCAAAAGCCGCACGAGTCGCCGGCAGCACCACGGCCGAGACGGCCGCATGGATGGCCACGTTGACGACATGGTAACCGAACGTCAGCTCACCGTGGCTCGCATAATTGGCCGCGTAGGACAAGGTGACGAGCGGCCGCCACGACTTGTGCGAGTCCGCAGAGCTCATCGGTGTGCCCCAGAAGTCCACCTCCCATGCATGACTCAGCGGCGCCGTACCGACCACCACTGGCATTTGAAGCACCGCGGCCTTGTCATCATAGAGCAGTGGTCCGTGGAGCGCCGAGTCGCTGCCGAAGATGCACGCAATGCATCCGAGCGCGCCGACGAGGAGGGCCGCGTCGATCGGGCCGTGACACATCGGCCCTCCACGAACTCCTCACGTGTGAACGTAAACACGACCACGTGTGAACGTAAACGCGACACCTAAATTGCCAACGTGCTATTATCAGACCGGTTCACATTGCGATGAAGAACACATTGTGTCGATGCTCGATCCGCCTCTCGCCAACCCCGAACCGCCTGCTCGCGCCGTCCGCGCGGTCTCCGGAAGTCGACGCTCTGACTCGATGACGCGGATCGGTCCATGTCGATCGCGGATCGCGGGATCTTCATCTTGCAGAAGGGGGATACTGGTACACGTGTCAGGTGGTCAGATGGTACCATGAGACGCTCTGATCCAAACCACAGCGTCCTACACGCGCGCTCCCAGAATGGAAGCGCGGTGCACAGCGCGCGGTGCACAGCGTAATACCGACGCAGCGCGTACGCAGCGCGTCGTCACACACGCGTGCTGCAACAGAACAGGGAGACCTTTCACCCATGCGTTCCCCGTGACCGGCACGTCAGGTTCGGAACGCGCGCGATCATATCAACGCCACGGCTGGCGCTGCCGCGGACCTGGACTCCTCCATCGCCATTCTCGCCGGTCCGTCGCGGATATCCACGCCGAACACGGCATTGGTTGACGCGTCAGAGGCCAGGGCAGCCGCAGGCAGGAGCAGCGGTGCGGGCTGCTGAGGCGTCATCGCGTCATGGCCCAGCATCGAATACTGCGTCGACTGCTGGCCGTCGCTGCCACCCGCGCGCCGCTTGGCGAGGCTGAGGCGGCGCGAGCATAGGAGGAGGTAGGTCGTGGTGATGTGGTCGTGCCGCTCGGATGCGATCGATGCGTCGATGGTCTCGGGTGGCAGTCCCATGCGTACCATCGTCTCGCGCACCTCCATCTCGGGCTTGATGGCGGCGGAGTGCTCGGTGATGATCTCCGCCTCCGACGCGCGCCGCTGCGACATCCACAGAGGCATGCAGAGGCGTTCGGGTCAGAGGCGGTCGGGTCAGAGGCGTTCGGGTCAGAGGCGTTCGGGTCAGAGGCGTTCGGGTCAGAGGCCAACCAAAAGTACACTCTGTCAGAGTGGCCTCAGAATGGCACTCAGAAAGGCACTATAGAGACCATTCAGATGGGCACTCAGAGGGGGCGTCCGGACTTGTTGGCCTGGGTTGGAGGCGTGCCTCACCTGCATCCACGGGTGTACTCGCACGTGCTCGATGGTGTAGCGTTGGTTCGGATCGAGCACCAGCACGCGACGCAGCAGCGACTCGGGCTCGCGCGAGAGGCCCGAAGGCGACGTGAAGGTGCCACGTAGCACGTTCCGAGAGAGCTCCGCGCGGGTCGCGCCCTGGAAGGGGAAGCGGCCGGCCAGCATGACATAGATCAAGATGCCTAGCGACCACACGTCCGCCTGATGGCCATCGTACTCATGTGCGAGAAGGATCTCGGGAGCCGTGTACGCGGGCGAGCCGCACGGCACGCGCAGCTTGCCGCGTGAGAGGATGGCGAAGCCGAAGTCGATGAGGCGCACGTCGCACTTTTCGTCCAGCAGCACGTTCTCGAGCTTGATGTCACGGTGCGCGATCGCCCGCTGGTGCAGGTAGGCGAGCGCCCCCACCAGCTGCCGTACGAGCCGGCGCACCTCATTCTCCGGCAGCCGCTTATGAAGGGTGAGATGCCGGTGCAGGGTGCCATGACTCACGTGCTCCATGCACAGGTGAATCCGCTTCGGCGACTCGAAGACCTCGTACAAGCGCACGATGTACGGGTGGCGGATGCGCTGGAGGACGCGGATCTCGTTCTCGAGACGACGGCGCGAGGACGAGTCTCGAAGGCGCACCTTTTCGAAGGTCTTGACGGCGATCAGCTCGCGGGAGAGGCGCTGCTGCGCCACGCGCACGAAGCCGAAGGCGCCCTCGCCGATGGCCTTGCCTAACTTGTACAGCTCCGACAGGCCGACAGGCATGCCGATGCCCTCACCCACGCCCGTGCCACCCGCCTTGCATGCTCGCAGCGTGAGAGCGAGCAGGTGCTGACGAATCACCTCGTCGTCCTCTTTTGGGTGGCCCGAGCTTGGGCCGAGCCCAAGCTGCTCCATGTACGCGGCACTCCCGGGCGCGGGCATCACCGCGCCGCCGCCCGCGCTCTCTCGAAAGGCGCTCGCGCCAGCGTCGCCAGCACCGGGCGGCGGCTGCGGGAGCGGCGGCTGCGAGGCCACGCGCTCGGGCATCGCCGACGATGGGCGTTGGATCGTCGTGTGGGGAACCGCCGCCGCCGCAGCCAGCCCGTTGGGCGGGTGCCCCGTCGGAACCCGCGCCGCGCCGCCGACCAGCGTGGCTGAGTCGCTCGGCGGCTTCGGCGGCGCGACGCCCGCCGTCAAGTATCCGGTACAGATATGGACCCCGTCGCTCGCTGCGCGCGTCACGGCGGGCGGTGCCGACACGGCACTGGCCGCCCCCGCGCCGGACTGAGCGCGCTGCGACATCGGGTGCGCGGACTGTGAAGGCGGACTGTGAATCGCGTGCGCGGACTCGGATCGCGACGGCACGGCAGCGCCGAGCCGTTCGCCGTTGGGCACAGCCCAGCCGTTCGCCGCCGCCATGGCCGCCATCTCGCGACCCACCGCCTGCGCCGCCTGTTGTTGGAGGTCGCGTGCGCTGGACACGGTCGCCGGGCGCGCGCCTGCGGGCGGCGCCCCACCATCCCCAGCTCCGGCCCCGAAGCACGCTGCCGCAGGGCTCATAGCTTTGGCTGCGGCGCATGGACCGTTGGTGAGCGGGTTGGCGGTGGAAGGCCTCTCGTAGGCCCCCCCCATGCGCTGCGGACCGGCAGACGAGGCGCGACCGTTACACGGACCGCCGCTCGCATACGCCGATGGCGGGACGAGGTGCGGCGCTGGGGGGGCGGCAGGTGGTGCGTAATGGTGCATCCCCGGCGGCGGCGGCGGCTGAGGAGGCTTGAGCTGCTGTGTGTAGAGCTGCTTGTGAGCATGCGAGGCGGCGGCCGCGTGTGCTGTCTGGTGGGCCTGCTGATAAGGTGCCCCCACAGCTGGCTGGATGAACGCCGTGCCGGTGTAGCCCGTCCCGCTCGGCATGGCGCCCCCAACGCTGCCGGAACCGGATCCAGCCGACGGCGCCCCACTCCGTGTAACGGCCGAGGGCGCCCCACTCCGGGCCTGCTGCTGCTGCTGCTGCTGCTGCTGCTGCGGCTGCGGCTGCTGCGGCTGCTGCGGCGGCGGCTGCTGCTGCTGCTGACGAAGCGTGAAGGGCCCGGCGCCGTTGGCGCTCGCGCCGGCGCCCGCGCTCGTGCCGCCGCCCACCGGCCCCCCCGGCTCCGAGCGCGCGTAGCCTGCCGACGTAGGCCTTACGGTCGCATTTCCGGCCGTCGACGGCCGCTGCACAGGCTTCGGCGGGCACACGGGGGCCCCGTAGCTATCGCCGTACTCGGCGGCGGCGGCGGCGTACGCAGCCGCCGCACCATGCCGCGGGCTCAGCTTGGGCGGCGCCGGCACCGCCCCCGCCCCCCACGCCGCCTGGCGTGTCGGCGACTTGGCCACTTGCGGGCCCGACGTACTCGCATGCGCCGCGCCGTGCGGCGTGGCCGAGCAGGGCCGCGAGCCGCGAGCGGGCGGCGCTGCTCCATTGGCCGGCCGCGCCTGCGGAGTGGCGCTCGTCGCCTCCGATGGGAAGATGAGGCCTGCGGAGCACATTCACGGCCAACGGCCAACGGCTTCGAGTGAGCGCAGGTGTGGAGGGGCGTTGAGCGGCGAGCGCGCTGGCAGCGGTGCGCACGCGCACCTGCGGAAAGCATCGACTTGTGCCGATTGGGCGCGCGAAGGAGCATGCGCTCCGTCTCGTTCAGCATAGTGCATGTCACCTTGGGACGCGTGCCCTGCCCAGCGGTGCCCGGCCGCGATCGGGGTGAGTGTGGGCTCGCCGGCTGCGGCCCGCGCTCGCGCTGCTGCTGCTGCTCTCGTGCGAGCTGTTCTTGCCTCTGCTCCAAAATCTGGTTGCGCACGCGGTTCTGCATGGCCCCAGAGGCCTCCAGCAACAGGCTCTTGAACTGTGACCCCTGGACTCGCCGTTTGAAGATCTGCCAAGTTTGGTTTGATTGCGCGCAATCCAAAATTGTAGCAGGCGTGGAGGATGAGCGCAACGAAAAGCCAAGCTGTTCAAACTCTTCGGCAATTCCCATCGTCGTGAAAATTGTTCCCGTTCCCCCCTACCATGCGCTGCGTCATCGCCCTCGTGCTTGCCGCCGCGGCGCCGACCCTCGGCGGCCAATTGAACGTCTTCACTGGCCGCACTCGCGGCGTGCCGCCGCCGATGGTTCAATTGGGACGCGGGGGCAAGCTCGACATCACCACTGGGCAGGCTTCCTTGGACACCCTGACGCCGCCGCCGTCCCTTTGTACCACCGGTCAGTCCAACGGATGGGAGTTCTTGATGCAGGACGGGTCCACGTTCTTCTCCTCCTTTTACACCAACGCGACCCAGTTCTTTGTCGCGCGCGAGCAATGCCCCGCAGACGCCAAAAAGGCGCACGTTGCCGTGCTCCAAAGTTACGGCATCATTGGGCTCAAAGGCGTTGCCCCCATCGACAAGGTCAAGGATTACCAACTGAGGCGGCTTGCGCTGCTCGACCCGGTGCTGAACTGCCCGGATTCCGAGATGAACTGCACGGAAACCGACGCCATCGCTCACATGATGTGGGACGGCACGTGCAACTTGATCCTCTCGGTGCACGGCGGCAACGCGACGCACTCCGTCCTCACGCGGCACGAGGTCTCCGAATACGACGGCCAGATCCGGCCGGAGCCGCCCGTGGTCTACGAGCGCGCGCTGCCCGGCTACCGGGCGAGCGCCCCCTGGCTCGCGGGCCTCTCGACCGGCGACGATTGGGGCGACGATTTCGACGTCTGGGGCGCGTTTCGTCAAGTGCACAAGGGCACCCAACCCGCGGCGAACGTCAGTGCGCGAGAGCTCAACTGCCCCGAGTGCGTCGAGCATCTGCTCGAAGATTGGGAGGACGCCGGAGATTGGGAGGACGCTCAGGAGGACGCTCAGGAGGACGCCGGGGCGGCGGCCGTACCGGTACAGCGCCCGGGACAGCGCCCGGGACAGCGCCTCGTCGGTCGCAGCAGCCTGGCCGGTAACGTCGTCTCGAACGTGAGCGCGAGCAGCGTAGGGCTCGCGAGCGCGCTTGCCTTCCTGCCGCCGAATTACACGGAGATCCAGGCGGGCGGTCGCGGCGTCTTCTTTGGGCTGGGCGTCTGTTGTCCCGCTGTGGGGTCTCTACCCGACTGCGACGCGAGCCCCCGCTGCGACGCGCACGGCAGCGCTCTCACTCTGGTCGCGTATCGAGTAGGCGATCCCATGGGCCTGCAGACTCAGCTCGTGCTCGAAGGCTCACACCAACAAGACCTGCAATCCCGGCGTCTCGGCGTCGCCATCGACCGCGCGACGCGCTACCCGACAGTCGACCCAGCACGTCTCACCGTCTGGGTCTCCGGCCGTCTGCGCACATTCCAGATCGAGCAACAGGGAGCCGAAGGCAGCTTTCAAGGGCTCACGCCCCTCTTTGACGTGCCAGAGCCAGATCTTGAGGACGGCGAGGCCCCCATGGCGTGGGGATATGTGCGCTCGTTTGATGCTGCCGTCCGTATGGGTGCCCGGGCGCCTTAGTCCTTAGTGCGGTGCGTGTGCGGCCACGCTTATGTTGAATGTTCAAAAATCCACAGTGCTTCACCTAGACGAATTCCATTCACTATATATGACTATTCGGCTTAATATTCGGCCGGATGTCCATCTTAGTCCATCGACGGGTGCACAGACGTGAGACGAGCAGAGGGGTCAGAAGAGCGATCATGATACAACCTACTCTCTTCGGTCTTTGCGGTACCTCAGATTCGTCTTTGAGTACCTCTTCGTCTTTGAGTACGTACTCCTTCCAACCCATCGCCATAGTTATGGTGTGGCACGGAGACTTGCGGGTAAGGTGCGTACCCACGAGCAGAACCATCGATCAGACATGGTCAAGCAAGAGATGTAGGAAGCCTAAATGGTCGCTCAGTCGCAGGCTCGCCGCCCACACAGTGCGCCATCACTGATGCCCGCCACGGCCTCCGTCGTCTCTTTGCTCGTCCGAGGCGCGATGGTGGGCAGCTCCCATAGCGCCACCGCGCATGACGTGTGCGGGTCGAGAAGCATCCACGCTTGACCCCCTCGAGTTGCATGGGCACACCATGATGGGGACACTCACGAGATCTCGAGGCACATTGACGCGAGCAGGTACGAGCACATTGACGCGAGCAGGTAGCACACGAGCACGCCAATAGTCGTGCACGTCGTCGAGTTCTCAGGTACGCGGCCGAGTCGAGTATGTGAGCAGTGATGCTGCCGTGAAGAGCGCAGTCAGCTGACCGCCGACCCTCATGAAGTCCACACTCATGGGACACGGCCTAGCCCATTCGGGAAGCGATTTGAACAAGCGCGCCAGTGGTGTTCCCAGCTTATCCAAGTGCGCCCAGTCGCCACCGTAAGACCAGCGCATTTAGTCCGGCAGCGTGGAGGATTCCGCGCGTGAAGGAGTCGAAGGAGAGGATGACTGCGAAGACGGAAGGTGCGTCCTAACTTGCGTCCTCAGGTCCTACTCGTCGCTGATCTTGACGCTTGCGGGCTGCGTGCCTGCACTTGAACTTGAACTTGAACTTGACCTGTCGTTGCGAGACCTCTCAAAAACCGCTTAACACGGCGCCTCGAAAGAATCGCCCCTTGATTACTTGCACCGCGACTGCACACCGCGACAATGCTTGCGCTATCACACAAAGCTGCGCGGTCGGCGGTGGCCGCGGCCCCGCTCGCTGCGGCGTCCGTGGTGGCGGTCCGCCACATGAGCAGCGGACCGCCGCCGCCGGCCGTGTTTAAGGACACGAAGGTCATCTGCCAGGGCTTCACCGGCAAGACTGGCACCTTCCACTGCCAGCAGGCGATCGATTACGGCACTAAGATGGTGGGCGGCGTGAACCCGAAGAAGGCGGGCGAGACGCACCTCGGCCTGCCCGTCTTTGCGAGCGTGGGCGCTGCCATGAAGGCCACGGGCGCCACAGCGACGGTGCTGTACGTGCCGCCGCCGGGCGCAGCGGCTGCCATCCTCGAGGCCGTCGAGGCTGAGATGCCGCTGATCGTGTGCATCACGGAGGGCATCCCGCAGCATGACATGGTCCGTGTCAAGAGCGCGCTGATGAGCCAGTCCAAGTCGCGACTGATCGGGCCCAACTGCCCGGGCATCATCAAGCCCGAGGCCTGCAAAATCGGTATCATGCCCGGCTACATTCACAAAGCGGGTAAGATCGGCATCGTGTCGCGCTCGGGCACACTGACGTACGAGGCGGTGAACCAGACGACGAGGGAGGGCCTCGGCCAGTCGATGTGCATCGGCATCGGCGGCGACCCCTTTAACGGCACCAACTTCATCGACTGCCTCAAGTACTTTTACTCTGACCCGGAGACGGAGGGCATCGTGATGATCGGTGAAATCGGCGGTTCCGCCGAGGAGCAGGTACGCTGACTGCCGATGTGTGCCTCTGAGTGCCCTTCTGACGGCCTCTTTGTGGTTCAAGTACCCTGAGTGCCCCTGGGTGCCGCTGCTTGCCGCTGCGCCGCTGCTGCGCCGCTGCTCGCCGCTGCTTGCCAAGGACTGCCACTGACTGCCACTGACTGCCACGGACTGCTCACCTCCGCCGCGGAGCAGGCCGCTGAGTTCATCGCGAGCCAGACGGTCAAGAAGCCGGTCGTGAGCTTCATCGCGGGCACCACGGCCCCTCCGGGCCGACGGATGGGACACGCCGGCGCCATCGTCGCGGGTGGCTCCGGCAAGGCGGAGGACAAGATTGCCGCGCTGAAAAAGGCGGGGGTGTACTACTCGCCCTCGCCTGCCCAGCTGGGCAAGACGATGGCCGCGGCGTACAAGGAGTTTTATGGCAAGTAGGAGACCTTGCCGAAGAAGAAATGAGAACACCATGAGCTAATAGGAGAGCAAGCTTGCCCCTCCAAGTCTGCGGAGCAAGGGAGGTGCTCAATCTCGGCTCAATCTCGTTGGTGCTCAATCTCGGCTCAATCTCGTTGGGCACGCCCTCCATCGATGACGGCGGGCGTTTACTGGCAGCTCTTGCCACGCGCCCATGCCTGAGGAGGACATCCTGTGTGTACTCACGGGTGGCTGTGTGGAGAGAGGGGCGGCGTGCCATCAGACCAGAAGGGGGCGCGCGTGGGGGGCGTGGCGGCGCTGGCGGGAGCTATCTAGCAGAGCTACGCAAGCGGACGAGTGAGGCGGAGGGGCCACGCCTACAATGCGGCGCCGCACGGACTTTGTCCTCGACTATCAAGTGAATGAGATACAGATAGAGATGTTTGTCTGTGTATGAGACGCGTGCTTCGTGCCGTGACCGCGGACCGGTGAACTGGGACGTGACGGTGACGCCGGACCGACCTCCACCTCGAGTCGCGCGTGATGTCACCCGCGACCCGCGCGACCGGACCGATGAGAGACGGCGCCGCGCAGCGGACGACGGGTGCGTTACCTTGTCAATCTTGAACGCGGGTATCAGCGTATCACAAAAACCATCTTGATCTTCACAAGTGCCAACAAGCATTGGCCATTGCCCGCGCGGCTAGCGGGGGCATAAGCTAGCTTCGCGTAGGCCGTACTACGGTAGTACCACAAGCACGGATCATACGCATACAGAGCCGTTTGCCATCGCAGTGTTGACTGTTGTGCCGCGCTCATACATCACTTTTTTGAAGGTTTCGTGGCGCTCGCGCCGGGCGCGGCCTTCTTTTTGCTGCTGCTCTCTTTCTTGGCACCCGCCTTCTTGGCACCGCCGGCTTTCTTGCCTTTCTTCTTCTTCTTCACCTTCTTGACCTCCCTCTGTGAAGAGCTGGCGAGCCCTTCGCCAAACTCGGCGAGGTCGTCGTCGTCGTCCTCCTCCTCGTCGTCCTCGAGGCCCTCCTCGTCGTCCCCAGCGACAGCCTTGAATGTCAGTCGCTTCGACTCTTCCCACGACGTCTCCATCCAAACCATCCACTTCTCCGAGATGATCTCCGGGTGGCTCGCCGTCGTGTCCACGAAGCCCCAGCCGTTCTCATTGCCCGGCACCGGCCCGATGACCCACCGGGGCACGCCGCCGTACGCCGAGTTGACATGGAACAGATGGACCATTTGGCCGTTAGGTGTGTGATGCTCGTAGTGCGCATGGCCGCCAGAGATCTCCTCGCCTTCCGAAAGTAGCCACAGACCCTCAAAGTTGTGCCTCTGGAAAATGCCAGAGCCGCCCGTGCACTTGAGGGTGCGGAAGCAGCGCACGCCCTGCACCTCGATCATTCCACCGATCTGTGCCGGTTCCTCGAGCGCCGCCGCCGTTTCTGCGAGGTGCGCCGCCTGCGCTGAGGTCGTCTCCGCCCGCGCGCGCGCGGCTTGCGACGTCGCGGCCTTTTGGTGAGCGGCATGGGCCGCCGCCTCCGCCTCCGCCTCCGCCTCCCATGCGGCCGCCTCCGCCTCCGCCTCCGCCGCGGCCAACTCGGCCGCGGCAATGGCGGCTTCGGCCTCCGCCTCCGCAAGCGCCAACGCCTCCGCCGCCTCCAATTCCGCCGCCTCGGCCTCCGCCTCCGCCGCAGCCGCCTCGGCCGCGGCCGCCGCCGCCTGCGCATCGGCGCTCATCTTCGCCCTTCGCGCCTCCTCATCACGTATGCGCTTCACCGCCTTCGCCTGGTCCTTCCTTCGCATGCCCTCGGTTCGGCCCACCTTGGCGCGATACGCCGCCTCCACCTTGGTCGCCGCCAGCTTTCGCCTTGCCTGCGAGCGCTTACTGCGCCGCTTGAGCTTGATCGCGACATAGACTGCGATGAAGATCGCCTCCTTGCGCCGGCGCGCACGCTCGAGGATCTCCGCCTTGATGGCCGCCTCGAGCTCGGCCAGCAGCGCCTTCTCGGCCTGAGTCAATGACGTGCCCTTGGCTTTGAGACGGCTGACCATCCGAGGTCGGATCTGGGCCACCGGGGTGGCTCGGAGCTCATCGAGTACGCGGCCGGCCTCTCGGGTGAAGAAGACGAGCTGCTTGCCCAGCAAGTACTCGTGCGGCTCCGCAGACGTGCCATACAGCAAGATCTCCACCTGCTGCGCGGGCGACGTACCTCGGATCGATTTGGGCAGTTCAGTGCCGAAGACGCGCAGCAGCTCCTCATAAGTCGAGCGAGACGGGTAGCTCGCTTGCATGAGCTTGATCGCCTCCATCAGGCCCGACGCCTGCATCTGCTGGAGCACCTTCTTGCCGTCCATTTGGCGCGGCGCGAGCTCCTCATTTGGCTTGAGGCAGCGTACGAAGTGAGGCTGCGTCGCCTCGAGCTCCCGCATCAGCTTGCGCAGATCGTTGAGAAAGGTCTTCCCAACGGACGAGAAGCCCGAGCCGGGCAGCATCGGCGGCGGCGCCATCTTGCCACCGCCACCGCCGCTCGGCGCGGCGAGGTTGGGCACGTACGAGAGCGACGCGCCGGTCGCGCCCGCGCCTTCACTCTGGATGATGGCTGCTATGTACGGCTGCTTCGACAGGCGGAGGGAGGCCTCGAAGGCGTCCGACAGCTTGTTGTCGTTCTTGTCGAGGAACCCGTCGACGCAGTACACGACCGACGCGGCGAAGTGGTGCACGACGAACGCCTCGTCGATGCGCAATTTGAGCTTCGCAATCTCCTCCGACACCTTGCCGTCCTGGGTGCCAAAGTAAGTGTTGGCGCCGTGCGACGCGTACAGCTCACGGCAGAAGGCGCTGTCGTTCGGCTTGGGCGCGCGGCTCTGAGAGTCGAGCAGATCAAAGGCGCCGACTCGCGGCTTGTCGAAGATCTCGCACACCTCGGCATTGTTGGGCGGGTTCACCGCGGGCACTGGGATGCCCTCCCTCGTGTACAGCGCCAGCTCGTCCACAAAGACCTGCTGCATGAAGAAGGCATGGAGCCGCTCGTTTGCGTAGTTGATGCAGAGCTGCTCGAACGAGTTCTTCTTAAACCACTCGAAGCCGAAGACGTCGAGGAGGCCGATCGAGCTGCTCGCCTTCTTATCTTGCCCAATCATCAGCGCGGCATTGATGGCGAACACCATGTGGTCGAAGACGCGCGCGTACATCTGCTTGATGAGAGCGTCACGCGTCTTCGCCGCGTCCGCAGGCTTCAGTGTCATCTCGATGGACTCCCCGGCGGTGACGATCGTCTTGGTGAGCAGGTTCTTGCGCAGCTGCTGCACGCCCAGGTAGCGCTCAGCGAGCGCGAGCGACGGCTGCGTCGCCTGCGTGACCGTCGCCTCCTCATCGCCCTCGAAGGCCACGTTGCCTAGGTACAGTGCTCCCGCGAGCACCTGCCACAGACCTTCTTGCACGGTCGCCTCAATACCGAACCACCCGAGTGCGACCTGCAGGTTCTTGAACTGCGCCGCATCGTTCACCCCGGGCACCGTCGTCGTGCCCGAGAGCGAGAGCGTCCGAAAGTCCCCACAGCTCTTGCCCGCCATGAGCGGGTGCCCGGCGACCAGCTGATAGAAGACGTGGTAGGAGCGCTCCTTCTCGGCGTCGGTGTTGGTCACGCGCGACTTTTCGAGGAGGAAGGTGTGGATCTGCGCGCCCACGATCGCGCGCGCGACGTCGAATTGCAGCGTGATGTACTTGCCGAACCGCGACGAGTTGTGGTTCCGCTGCGTCTTCGCGTTCCCGAGTGCCTCGAGCAGTGGGTTCGATTGCATGATGCGTGTGGTCAGCTGCTCGCCCGCGGCACCGGCCACACCGGCCTTGGAGTTCTCCGAAGAGCGCCACACGAGGTAGTTCATGGTGTACTTGATCGACTCCGTCTTGCCCGCGCCCGACTCGCCCGAGATGACGATCGATTGCGGCTTGCCCTTGGCCTCCAGCTGTCGATACGCCTGCTCGGCCACGTCGTACAGGTGCGGCTCGAGGCGCGGATCGCGCAGGTCGGCGCCCTTGGTGTGTGTGCGCGTTGCATCCGTGTATAGCTCCGGGATCAGGTGGCCAGGGTTCACGGCCACCAGCATGTTGGCAGCGCGCGTGTAGATCCGGTTCTTGAGGTAGCGCTCGCGCACGTTGTTGAGGATCGTCGCCTCATTGAGCACGACCATCGTGGTCAGATCCGGCACCGCCGGACCCGGATTCACTGGCAGCACGTCCGCAGCCGGCAGCAGCTTGCGGCTGCCGTCGCCGAGCTCCACGCCGATCTTGCCGCCTTCCTCGCCGCCGTCGTATCTGCCCTCTGCATACGAGCCGTCGGCCATGAGAGCCCAGACGGGCCCGCTCATAGCCATGATGCTGCAGCACGGCTCAGGAAGAGATGCGACGCGAGCGGCGGCTTCGGGCACCACGCCCAGCTCCAAGCTGTTGGGATGCCGGCGCTCGCGACCCAGCTGGAGGAAGGCCGACTACTTTTTGGTCGGGCCCTCACCAGAGTCCACAGAGGCCGACGGTTTCGTTGTATGGGAGTTGAGCTCAATCAAGGAGTTTGGGCTGTAAGCTGGAGGCTTTATGCAGCACGAGCTACAGCCTTCTTAGGAGAACCCGCATTCAGTCAGTTAGGTCGCGGTCCCCTCCCGCGCTCAACACGAACCGTCGAAACCGGTAACCGCTCGCGGTCGCGCCGGTCCCGGGGTGCCGCCCGTGCGGTCTACCCGCCCGGCGCACCGCAGGGAGCCGCAAATAAGAGCGCATATCAGAGCGATCCATTATCAACCACACAGTCACTGTGAGTTTTGAAAGATACAATGTCGGGTACACGCATTTTCCATGGAGCATGCACCTTGAGCAGACTGTGGCGCGTGTGGGGCGCGACCCAGGAGCCAGGAGGACGACTGATGCACGTATCTCGAGTGTATCTCGAGTACGCCGCACCGTGTCCGTTCGAAACACCCTGCGAACGAGCATGAGTGTCGTAGCATGCGTGCTCGGCTGCCCATATCGTCGGCCCGCAGCTTATGCCCACTCAGGGGTTGGCCCCTTCACGCCCATCCCCTTCACGCCCACCCTCTTCACGCCCATCCCCCAGTCTTGATCGTGCACGCCCACCACCGCTGCCATCAAGCATCATCGGGTCCATGGTCATCACATGCACAGGTGCGTATCCACAGATATCAATAACAGATATCATTCACGGGCCGCCGCCTAGGCCGTGCCAAGCGCCGTGTCGAGCGCCTCTAGGCGCCGTGAGTGGCGGCGCCATGGCCGGGCAGCGAGAAGCCGTGCAGCCGGCCACCGGTGGAGGTGATGGCCACGTGGAGCTTCTGCTCGGTTTCGGAAGGCACGCATGCAATCGCGTTGAGCGAGACGCCCACGCGCGGCTGGAAGCCGTCCACCTCGATGTCTGCCGCGATGGAGAGGCAATCATCTTGTCCCCACTTAGCCATGTCTACTCGAAGCACCTGATGAGCGAAGCAATTCGAGGCCCTCAGATGCACTCGTATTCAAGAGCAGAAGCAATCAGAGACGCTCATCGCCTTGAGTGACTTGTCATCAGAAGCAATCAGAGACGCTCATCACCTTGAGTGACTTGTCATCAGAAGCAATCAGAGACGCTCATCACCTTGAGTGACTTGTCACCGAGGACCGCAGGCGACCCTTCAAGCTCAATGCATGCGGAGAGGTAGTTCTGGAAGACGCGCGTGGTGAACATCGCCTTTCGCATCACATCCTCCTCGCTGATTTCCTCGCGACCCGCCGCCTGCGCCGCCGCGTTCTTGCGCTGTCGCATGAGTAGAGGCGCCGAGACGAGCACCACGTACCCGTTCGCAAGCCCGATGGAGAGCACCTCGTTGTTGACCCACACCATGCCGACAATGTGGCCGTAGTCGAGCGGGATGAAGAAGCCTTCCTCCTTGTACATGCCCGAGTAGTCCATGATGGTGACCACCTTGTCGCCGAGCGTCAACGCGATGTACGGCGGGCTGCCCTTGGAGACTCCGAGGTAGTTGGGAGTCGCATCGTACGAAGAGCCTCCTGACGTGACCATGGCCTTTGGGATCTTGGACGTCATCCCGTCGATGTAGAACTTGGCGTACGTGGCCCACGTATACGGCGGGTCTACGTGGACGCCGTCGATGGGATGGGAGACCTTCATGCGCTCACCGGAGGCGACAGCGAGCTGGCCCTCCTTGAGCCAATCACCCGCGACGATCTGGACGTGCTTGCCGGGGTGCTTGCCGTCGGTTTGTTGGGTGAGCGTCGCCGTGTGCGGTGTGTAGATCATCACACGGCCAGTGCTTGTGCCCACGGCGAGCAACCCAGGCACCGTCGAGGAGAAGCCGGTCCATGTGTACTTGGCGGATTGGGGACCGTCCCCGAGCAGCAGAGCGTCCGTCACCTGCGCCCGAGGCGACGCGCGACAGCGCCGTGAGCCCAGTACGACGCGAGAGCCCAGTACGACGCGTGTGCCCAATACGACGCTGGGAGCGGCCGGGGGGTCGGCGGCAACGGCAGGCGGATGGTGAAGGAGGCGCGCAGCGACGGCGGCGGCGGCGGCGGCGGCGGCGGCGGCGGCGAGCCAGAATGAGGGTAATCAAGTGTGATCAAGGGTGATCAAGGGTGAATCGGAGGCTCATCAGAGGTCATCAGAATTCAGCAGAGGTCATCAGAGGGTGAGCCAGCGTACCTGCCCATCCGCGTGCACCTGACACAACCAAAACCCAACCCCGGGCCGATGCACTCCGAGGTGCTTGCCGCTGCAGTCGAAGCCCATCCATTTGGGTGGTTTCTCCGAGAGCATCTTCATCTTGCCATCCTTGTCCATCTTCTTCGCCTGAGGCGGCAGGCAAGCACAGGCAATCGGGGGGGGGGGGGTACACCGAGGCCATCCGAGGCCATCCGAGGCCATCCGAGGCCATCATCACACACCTTGGCCTCAATATCCGGCGGCAGCTGCAGAATGACCTGGCAGAGCGGCTGGAGCTCATCGCCCTCCTTGACACCCTTCGCCTGCCAGATCGCGAGCTTGCCGTTGACGCCGATGGATGCGTGAAGGTCGCCAGTCGATGCGATCGCCACAGGCCCCTCGCCGTGCAACTCAGCCGCCTGCGGGAGCCGTGTGCGCGGCAAGGCGCGTGTGGGCGTGGGCGCGTCGCAGAGCCGTCGCGCATGGCGAAGTGCAGACTGAGCGGACGAGCGCTTGGCTTGGGCACGCACCGAACCATACTGCCCTGTGACCGCCTCCTTCCGGCCCATGGCTGTGCGCGGCGTCTCCAGGACGGAGTCCATACGGGCACGCGGCGACTGCGGGATGTCACCGGTCTCGAGCTTGTGCTCACCCGACATGCCTGCAACCGGGTTGAGGTTCAGCTTCTTGATCGCTGGCATCTCTGCGCGGAGCACATTACGCGCCGATCATTTCGGGAGCAGAGTGAGAGAGAGCCATGGCGCTGCTGAGAGAGGGAACTCAGAGGCGGTTCGACACAGAGGCGGCTTGGCACAGAGCCCGGAACACAGAGGTCGGGCATGGGGCCACCGGGCTCGCCGGGGTCGGCCGGTAATCTCGTACGATGCGACGGCTGCGCACCTGGAGGCGGCGGCGGAGGCAAGACGATGTCTGCCATCTTGGCGCTCGACGTCTCCAAAAAAACATAAAGACAAGAAACGTGCAAAGAAAAAGAGAGATCAACCTGCTGTCCCCTTGCGATGTACAGGATGATTCTCCGCTCTTTACGTATTTTTGACGAAATTACTTGGCTCAAACTTGTGCGACGCTGGGCGCAGTTTTTCTCAGGCAAAATCGATGTCCGCTCATGCGAGCGCAGCCGCGAGGAGCAGCGGCGCGCGCCGCGTGCGTAGGCGTGCTCCGCCGCAGCGAACCACGTCCAACACCCGTGCGTGGAACGTGCAGAACCGCATCGAGATCGAGAGCGCGCTGCGGCTGCTTCTTCTGGCCGCCGAGCCAGGGGTACGCATCGAGCGGGTGTGTCTCCTGGACCATTCGAGCCCTGGCTACCGGCCGCGGCATCTGCACGTGCAGTGCATCTTCACCGACGGCTCGTTCTCGGTGTGGCTCACCGTCGACGGCACCGTGCCCACGCTGCGGGAGGCGCTGCGCGCCGTGCAGCCCGGTCGCGTGCGCATTCACGTGCACGAGGAGCTGGAGGAGGAGGAGGAGGAGGAGGCGCCCAACGGGGGCGCAGCGAGCGCACGCACCATCGCCGCGCTCCCGTGCCTCACCCTCGAGAAGCGCAGCGCCGACCACCTCGCGGCCGACGGAATCGACGCGTGCCCGTTCTGCCTCGAGGGTTTCGTGACGGGGGACGAAGTGCTTTGCATGCCATGCCCAGGGAAGCACATCGCTCACGCGCCATGCATGCACCAGTGGCTCCAGATCGCGTCGACGTGTCCCTCATGCCGCTTCATGCTGCCCCACGGCTTGCCCAGCGCCGAGCTCCACACCCTCATCGACCCGGCCCGATCGGAGCTCGCCAAGCTACGACTCAGCCCGCGCACGAGTGGCACGTGTGGGGAATGCGAGACGGACGATGATGACATCACAACGAGCATGCCAGCCGCCGGGGGCGCCGCCGCCGGGGTGGCCGCCGGGGGCGCCCCCGGCAGCAGCGCGGGCGGCCTCCCGATGGACACAGCAAGGGAAGGGGACAAGTTTGACGCTCACAACGACGCTCAAAAGCTAAACGTAGCGGCCTTGCACCGTCCCGAGTTTGAGTACCGGACAGCGGCGGAGGCGGTGGCGTCCGCGTCCGCGTCCGCGATGGCGGCGGCCGCGGCCGCGAGCGCGGCTGCTGCCGCGCGTGCCGAGCCGTACCGAGATCGCTTCATCGCCGCCGCCGCCGCCGCCGCCGCTTCCCTTGACGAAGCCCAAAGTGCCGAGGCGCGAGAGATGGCTGAGCTGCTTGAGCTCCTCCGATCTGGCTCGCAGAGCCCGCGCCATCTCTCGACGATCTCGACGAGCGCGCTGATCAGTGGCGGCGTGAGCGCGGCGGCCTTCGCCGCCAGCAACCGAAGCACTAGCAGCAGCAGCTCAAGCAGCATCGCCCTACCCACGCCGCCACCACTCATGCCACCGCCACTTCTCCTCCCTTACAGCCTCTCTCCCACCACCGTCGTGCAGTTCAGCCGCATCGGTCCTGCCGTGGTGACGCAGTACAACTCGCCCAGCACGGCGCCCAGGCTGAGCACCTACGACTCGCCCAGCACGGCGCCCAGGCTGAGCACCTACGACTCGCCCAGCACGGCGCCCAGGCTGAGCACCGCGCCGCCGGCCGCACGCCCCGCCGCTCGCTCGAGCATCGAGCCATCGAGGCTTCGCCTACCCCGCATGTCGTGGGGTCGGCGAGAAGCGCCCAATTGACGAACCTGACGAGGCCGAGGCCCATGTCTCTCGCGCGCTGCGGACATTCGCCGGAACGTGTGCAGGCCCTCTTTGTCTTGACCGAGCAGCTATCTCGACCGAGCAGCTATCTCCACCTAGGAGACATTAGCCGGAGAGGGTGCCACTGTGGGGCAATTAGCCGGAGAGGATCCGGCTTGACTTGACTTGGATCTGGAGAGGATCTGGCACTGACGTTGTGGAGTCCCTTCGGAGTTCCGCGCTCGAGCGGAACCGCGAGCTGTGCACTGTGCACGCGCACGACGACGCTCTCAAACCCGCAGCGAGCAGTATGCGTGAGGTTTACGTTGTTGCGCCCATCCGCCGCCATCGTGATCGGTCGATCATAGCGGACCGGATACGACGTACGTGCTACGTCGCGGTCAGCCGGTCTATGTATCATTTCATTCTGATTCTCCTGTAAACATCTCTGACACCACATATCTACATTATCTCATCATCAACACTTCAGCTCTGATGACTCCGAGCCGAGCCGCGACCGTTACGGCGGCGTCCGAATCGATCGCATCACGCGAGCGGCGCCTGCACCACGCCGCCCTCGCCGCCCTCCTCCGTGAGGAAGACAGTGACGTTCTCGTCGCCGCCGCCCGCCGGGCCGCCCCCCTCCTCGGGGGGCTCGTGATCGAGGAGCAGCCGCGCAAGTGACTCGCCCAGTCGCCGCTTGAGCGCGCGCTGTTCGACCTGCTTGAGGACTTTGTACACCTCGTCGTAGAACTGATCGAGGTTGACGATCCGTCGGAAAAGCATCACAGCGGCGTCGACGCGCCTTCGATAGTCGATGAGCGTGATGAGTTGGCGTGCCTGATGAGGGAGGCAATCAGAGGCCATCAGAGGCCATCAGAGGTCATCAGAGGTCAACAGCGTGATGAGTTGGCGTGCCTGCGTCGCGTTCCAGTAGTGCGTCGTCGCCGACGCTCGCAGCATCAACAGCTTCGTCTCCTCCGACAGCGCTGGGTTGGCGAGCTCCTTGCGGAACGACTGGAAGACTTCCTCGCGCTGCGCCTTCGCCTCCTTGGGGACCCGTTTCGTCGCCACGTAGTCAAAAGTGAGCCTGCCGCTGGGCGGCGCCTTCCACGCCTTCAGGTCGTCACACACTACGTCGGCGCCGTCGCACTTGACGTTGATGAAGTTATCCATCCCGCTCGCCTCATCCATGCGGTCGAGCTCCTTGAGCTTGTCAAAGTAGCTCATGTCGATCGCATCGGCGAGCTCGAGGGAATAGTGACCTGTGGGATTCTTCGGGTCGAAGAGCCCATCAGCGCCGCGCGTCGCGTGCACGTTCCCCATCATCTGCGTCGAGCAATCCTGCAGCCCCAGATCGCGCACCGAACAGTTCTGCGCCATCGCCTCGATGACGAGCACCACGCCCTTGTCGGTGATCGGGTTGCCATTGAGCTGCAGTGAGCGCAGCGTCTCGTTCGCCTTGAGCCCCTCAGCGATGCCCCGCGCGCCGTCGATCGCGATGCGGTTGGACGAGACGTCGAGGAACTGCAGCACCGAGTTCTCACCGAGTGCGCTCCCCATCGCCGCCGCGCCCCTGTCGCCGATGCCGTTCCACGCGAGGTTGAGGCGGAGTAGGGACGACATTTTGAGGCCGCTCGCGATCTCAAGCGTCCCTGCGACGCGCACGGCATTCCACGAAAAGTCGGCCTGCTTGAGGCTCTTGTTCTCCTCGAGCAGCCTGCCCAGCCACTTGCCGCCGTCCTCGCCGATGCCGTTGTCGCTCACGTCGAGCTTGTGCAGCCGTGTCGAGCTCGCAAGGTTCTCATGGAGCGCCTTTGCGCCCATGTCGCCCATATTGTTGCCGCGGAGCGAGACCTCTTTGATCTTGGTGTTCTTCTGGAGCGCCTCAGCGAGCAGCGCGCAGCCGCGCCCCGCAAAGTTGTTGTACGACAGATCGAGGTGCGTGAGCACGTCGTTGTCGATCAGCGCCGCACACACCTGGTTGAGGGCGCCCGCCTCGACGTCGACGTTGAGGCCGAGCTGGTTGTCCTCCATGTCGAGCGCCTGGATGTGCTTGTTGTGCCGCAGGCACTCGAAGATCGCCTTGCCGCCTGCTGAGCCCACGCCCCGGTGCTTGAGCGACACCACCTCGTGGTCGAGCATCGAGATGAACTGCTGCACGGGCACCACGTTGGCCTCGCGGCACATCTTCATGTAGACGTGCACGCCCGTCGACTGCACAAACTGCGGCGAGAAAATGCCATCCCTCCGGTCCTCCTCGTCGCTCTCCGGCTCCGATTCGAGCGGGTCCGGAGTGAGCACCGGGCGCTCCGGCTCCGACCCGCCCTCGACGCGGTGCGCCGCGGCGATGGAGTCCCAAAACTGCGCAACGGCGGCGGCGAGACGCGGCATACGGGTGAGGCAGGCAAGCTCGCGAGTGTGGGCGGTGGTGCGGCGCTACGAAATGGGTGTGAGCTGCGGCGCGCATACATCCTCGAAAGGCATGAGTGCCTCAGTACACTACTCTACTCCGCTCCCCTCCGGGCGGCAGAGAGGTGCGCCGAAGAAACAGCGGCCGAGAAAAGGTCAGCTTGAAGAAGTTTGGACAGCGCGCGCTTGTGCGGCTATGCTGTTTCGCGAAGTTCGCCTAGGAGGCGGCTACTTTCTGTGTATGTTTTGAAACGAAAGGGCGTCGACGACGACATTTGCGAGCATTGCTCCCGGTAGCCGCGAAAGAGCGTCCTGGGTCACCGCTGTACCGCTTCCTGCGAACCAGGAAGCGTCGACGATGTTTGCGAGCACCTCTTCCGACGGCCGTAAGAGCGTGCTGGTCACCGCTGTACCGCTTCCCGCGAACCATCGGTGCCACCTGAAAGAGCTCGTGGCCGAGGCGCACGAGCTTCAAGCCGCGTTCGGTGAGCAACAGACGCAGGTCCTCCTCAATCCGACCTTGGACATGTTCGGGAAGGGGCTGGACGGCAAGGCGGTGTGGTGGTTCGGGGGTCACGGTGACATGCCACTCGATGGCGAGAATGTGCCCGCGTTCTGCCACGCCGACGGCACCCCTGAGGTTGTGACCCTCCACGCGCTCGCGGAGACGGTGCGGCCTCACGTCGTCCACGGCTGCCTACAGCTGATCGTGTTCACAGGCTGCAAGACGCTGGCGCTGGCGAAGAAGCTACGCGAGCTGACGGGCGTGCCTTGCGCCGTCGGCTGGCAGACGCTCGTTGAGGATCGCGCCTCACGACAGTGGGCGCTCGGATTCGCGACCGCCATAGCCGCTGGCAATGATCCGCGTTCTGCGTTCGATGCGGGGTGCGTTGCCGTGACGACGGTCGTCGAGAAGACGGTGCCGCACGTGCAGCGCTACGAGCTGTTCGTCGACCCAGAGGACGAGGAGCTCGTGCACCCCATCACGGATGATCGCACGCCTCCCCACCTCCGGGGTCGCCTCAGGAAGTTCGAGACGCCGGCGCAGCGCGGTCGCATCTGTGCGGGTGCGCTTCTGGAGCTTGATGGCCTCTTGATGGCCTCTTGATGGTCGTTTGATGGCCTCTTGATGGCCTCTCAACTGCTCCCTCATCATGATGACCTCCCTCATCAGGTACTCCCGTCCTGCTCGATGACCATGCTCCAGTGCGCGCGGACGTGCCACACGAGGCGCCCGCGCTTGACAGCGCACGCCACGTGCAACGTGTGGGGATGTATCCGAGGCTCGTCGACGCAATCACAAGCGGGGAAGCCACAGTGAGCGTCCTCGTGGGCGATTAACTCTCTGAGGACCCTCTGATGACCCTCTGATGACACTCTGAGGACCCTCTGAGGACACTCTGTTGACGTCCGATGGCTCTCTGATGACCCTCTGATGACCCTCTGAGGACACTCTGATGACCCTCTGATGGCTCTTTGATGGCCACCCAATGACCCTCTGATGATCCTCTGAGGACCCTCTGAGGACGTTCTGATGACGTCCGATGGCAGGTGATCGTCCTCAAGGGGGAAGGGGGCGTGGGCAAGTCACACATGGCCTCGATGGCCGTCCGTGAGGATACAGTACGGCGCCACTTTGCCGACGGCGGCATCCTTTGGGTCAACGCTCGATTAGAGGGCGCGGACCCGGTGGCGAGTGTCGTGCGTGCTATCGCGTCGGACCTGCATTGTCGCCTGCTCTCTCCCCGTTTTGGAACACGCGAGCCCCCACCCGCGGGTGGTGGTGACGTGGCAGTCAGTTGGATCTCGGCGCGCGTCAGAGGTGACTTTTGCTCCTGTGTGCTTCTGAGTGCTCCTTGATTGCTCCTTGATTGCTCCTGATTGCTCCTGAGTGCTCCCTGATTGCTCCTTGATTGCTCCTGATTGCTCCTGATTGCTCCTGAGTGCTCCCTGATTGCTCCTTGATTGCTCCTGATTGCTCCTGATTGCTCCTGAGTGCTCCTTGATTGCTCCTTGATTGCTCATGATTGCTCCTGATTGCTCCTGAGTGCTCCTTGATTGCTCCTTGATTGCTCATGATTGCTCCTGATTGCTCATGAGTGCTCCTTGATTGCTCCTTGATTGCTCCTGACTGCTCTTGATTGCTCATGAGTGTTCCGGAGTGTCGCTGAGTGCCGCAGAGAGGAGGCTGAAAATCCTCGTAGTGCTCGACAACGCGGCCTCGACGGACGTGGTGGCCACGCTAAGCAGCTGCGGTCTGAACCTGCTCGTCACGACGCGCCGCTCCCAGATCGCGCCAGATCGGGGCCAGCTCGTGCCAGATCGCTCCCAGATCGCGCCAGGCGGCCGCGGGGCCCTCATCATCGAGGTCGGGCCCGTCGACGACGCGACCGCACGGCAGATCCTCGAACGCGGCGCCTCGATCAGTGGTAAGGAGGCGAAGTTACCGGTAGAGGCCTCCGCCATCCTCGAGGCTTGCGCCGGCCTCCCCCTCGCCCTCGCGCTCGCTGCAGCGCTCTGCCGCGGGGGTGACGAAGGTGCATGGGTGGCCCTGGCCGCCGAGTGGGCCGATACGCGTCGTAAGCTTGACGAGATCTTGCCAGATGAGGCCTCCACTCAGTTCACTCAGGTGTGATGGTGACCTCTGATTGCGTCTGATTGCGATCCGAGGGCCATCTGATTGCGTCTGATTGCGATCCGAGCGCCATCTGATTGCGTCTGATTGCGATCCGAGGGCCATCTGATTGCGTCTGATTGCGATCCGAGGGCCATCTGAGTGCCTCTGAGTGCCCTCTGAGTGCCCTCTGAGTGCCATCCGAAGGCCCTCTGAGTGCGCGGCGCCCGTCGGTCTGCGCCTCCGCAGCACACCTCGCTCCGCGCGATGATCGAAACCTCCATGCGCCAGCTGCCCCGCGAGGTGGCCGACGCGTACCGCGGCCTCGCGCTTGCCCCGAAGCGACTGCCGCTCGACATGGCGCTTCTCGGCGCGCTGCTCGGCGCTCCAGATGAGGAGACGGCGCTGCGGTGGCGTGCACTGCTCGCATCACACTCGCTGCTCCACCTGACCGAGGATGGAATGTGCACTGCGCATGACTTGCAGCTCGACTATCTCAAGTTGACGAACCCTGCGAAGCTTCAGACCACTGCCGCGCGCCTCGCTACGCTGCTGGTGGCGCCGTCGACGCTCGATCGGCTCCGCATCCAGACCAGTCGCGCGCTCGGACCCTATTGCCTCGGGCTGATGGCACTCTGGAGGGAGGTCGAGCGTGTCCAAGGGTTGCCAACGGCCGGGCCAGCATGCCTCGGAGCGGAGGCAATGAAACCGCTCCCGGTGCCGTTGAAACCGGTGCCAAGAGTCGGCTCGAGGCAGACGGGCGGCTCGAGCGCGCCGTCCAGCGCGACGGCAGAAGAGGAGGAGGTGGCGGAGGCGGCGGCGGAGGCGGCGGCGGAGGAGGCGGCGGAGGAGGCGGCGGAGGAGTCGCGCGCGAGGCGCCAAAAGGGTGCGGCGGTGCTGCTGCGGGAGATGGACCGTCTCGACGAGTCCTATGAGCTCTTCGAGCGCTCCCTCGCGATCCAAGTACGGCTCGGGGAGCGAAGCCACGCGAGGGCACTCGGGGCAGCTCCGCCTACGTCGCCGGAGCGACCCATCCCAGCGGCGAGCGCCCCACGTGGCTGTGACCTCCCTCGTGCGAGTGACCTCCCTCGTGCGAGTGCGTATGCCGTGAGCCAGGCGGCCATCGGCTCGACGCTGCACCATATGGGCATTGTGCGCGAGAAGCAGGGGCGGCTCGATGCAGCCATGGAGCTCTACCGCAGCGCTCTCAACCTTTGGAAGGCGGCACAGGGCAGCGAGCTACTAGCGAAGAAGCTCCTCCATCCTCTCGAGAGCGCTGGCCACTTGCATGCGGAGGTGGCGACGGCGCTGGGGAGCATGGGAAGCGTGTGCGAGAAGCAGGGCAAGCTGGATGAGGCGATGGCCCACTACGAGCAAGCGCTCGAAATCCAAGAGTCGGTGCTCGGGGGCGAGCACGCCGCGGCCGCCCGCACGCGACGTGGGATGGGCATCGTGCGCCAGCGCCAGGGTCGTCTCGACGAGGCGATGACCTTCTTTGAACGTGCGCTCGCCATAGAGGAGGTCGCGCTTGGCACGGGCCACGTGGAGCTCACATCGACGCTCATGAACATGGGTCTCGTGCGACGGGACCAGGGGCGCCTGGAGGAGGCGCTTGAACTCTACGCGCGCACGCTGCGGATTCGGGAGGCATCGCTCGGGAGCTCGCATCGCCTGACGGCGATCACGCTGGTGGCGATGGGACGGGTCTGGCAGCTGCAAGGCCGATTAGACGAAGCCATGGCCCAGTACGAGCGAGCGCTGCCCATCTTCTCTTCCCCACAGGTCAAGGAGCACTCAATGCTAGGCTGGGTGTACCGTTCGATGGGCAGCGTGCGCGAGGAGCAGTCGAGGCTGAACGAGGCGATGACACTCCTCGAGCATGCTCTTGCCATCGAGCAGGCGGCCCTCGGAGGGCGCCATCCGTTCGTAGGCAAGACGCTCATGTGCATGGGCAGTGTGCTCGAGAAGCAGGGACGCGCGAGGGAGGCGATCGTCTACCTGCGCCGCGCACAGGAGATCTTCACACAGCCGTCGCTCGGGCTGCGGCCGTCCCCCAGCCAGACGGGGCTCGGCCACGCGCATCCGCTCGCACGCCAAGTGACCACGTCGCTCTTCCGGCTCGGGGCGGAGGATGAAGAGGATCCCCCGGCTCGTCACGACCCCCACTCTCGCGGGGAGGGGCGAGTACGCTTCTGGTGTGGCGCCGCGCTGCTCGTGGCGGCCGCCGCTGTGGGCGTCGCCATCGCGCTACGTCGTGCCGGCAGCGCCCGCGCGCCCGCATTGCCGCACGTGCTGCCCTTGGTGCCTGCATTGGTGCTGCCACTGTGGCCGCCACTCGACATTGCTTTTGCCGTGCCTCAGAATAGAAATACTAGGCGAGGGTAGGACGTAGAAGTGGTTCTCACGTGTATCCGGCTCCGTGGGTGTCGCACAAGGCCCCGCGCCGGTGACGAGGAGGACTGCACCCATAAGTCTCCACTAGCCACGGAGCACAGCAGGTTCACAGTTCTCAGTTCACAGTTGAAAACAAGTCCTGTCCGGGACCCTCATGCTGCTCTCCCTCCATTGCGCGGTCGTCATGATGACGGCCGCGGCACCGCCCTCGGGAGCATGGGCGGTAGTGACCGGTGCGTCCTCCGGCATCGGCAGGTCGATTGCCCTCGAGGCGGCAGCGCGAGGCTACAACGTGGTCGTGGCCGCGCGTCGCAAGCGTGAGCTGGCAAAGCTTGTCGCAGAGATACGGAGATACGGCGTCGATGCGCTGCCCGTCGTGGTGGACCTTGCGGCGACTTCGGGCGCCGCCAAACTCCATCGTGCGACGCGGAGACTAGGCGCATCGGTTGAGCTCGTGGTCGCCAACGCTGGCTTTGCGTCCGCGGGCGACGTCATCGACTCTGATCCGTCCTCAATCACCCAGATGGTGGCTGTCAACATGGGATCCGTCGCCATCGTCTCTCGTCTGTACGGTGCTGATCTGGCGGCCGCGGGCAAGGGCGCCATTCTGCTCACGTCGAGCCTCACAGCCCTGGCACCGCTGCCGCGGGCGGCGGTGTACGCAGCCAGCCGAGCGTTTGTCCACAGTCTAGCCGACAGCCTGTCGTCCGAGCTGACGCCGTACAATGTGCGCGTGCGCTGCCTCCTGCCGGGTTCGACGGACAGCGGCTTTGCGGCGGCGAGCGGCACCGAGACCTCGCTGGCCTTCAACGGCCCATTCTTCCGGCCGCTTGGCGTCATCTTGTCAGCCAAGCAGGTCGCCGTCGCCGCGCTCACGAGCGTCGATCAGCGCCCATGGCCACCGCTTAGAGCGCCGTACTGGGCGCACGACGACGTCGAGGTGTATGCGAGCTTTTTGCAGCGTTGCTACGCCTTTGCGGCGCGGGCCCTCATGCCGCGCAGCCTCGCAGGCGCCTTTGCGAGCGCCTTCTTTGACGCCGCGTCGCCCCTCGCCTCCGCCTCTGCGCTGGCCGCGTCGCTGCCCGTGATGGTGCCCGCGGCGCTCAGCCTCGTCGTGGCGATCCCTCTCACGGCGCTCCAGCTGCTGCTAACGAGCCTGCCGTGGCCGCTCTTCGTGCTGCTGCTCATCATCCTCATCAGGCGCTGGAGCGTCGCGCTCGTGTGTGGGATTGCCAAGCGAGGACGATGACCGCACGGCACGCACCGGCTCTACGGTACGCTCGCCTTTTCGCTCGCCTCGGCTGAAACCGGCTCGAGGCTAGGTTCGGTTCCAACGACCGCGGGTGACTCTGGAGTCTCGACTCGTTATTTTCTGATTTGTAGACAATTTAAACCCACCTTGCTAACTAAGTAAAATTGCACCACGCCCACGACCGTGCCGAAGAACTTGTCCCCCCAAGGACGACGGGCTGGCCGTTGAGCGTGATGTTGGACATGACGAGAGAGGTTGGGAATGTTGACCAGGGACCGAGTGGATCAGGGAAGTTGATCGGCACGGGCACGTGGACCGAAATCTTCTTCATCGGGCCGCCTTCCTTGGGCATGGGCACGGCCGCGAGGTCGGATGTGCGCGACGCCTGCCGCATGGAGCGGAGAATCTCGCGGTACGCATGCAACAACTCGGCCTCGTCTCTCGCCAGCTTCAGCTGCTCCTCAAACACCTCCTCCGGCGCCTGAGCGAGCAGCTGCTTCATTCTCGAATCGTCGCGCCCCAGACGCAGCGTCTCTCTGTACTTGCGACGAAGCTCCACCTCAGCGGCCGCCTCCGCCTCCGCGTCCACCACTTTGGCTGCTTCGGCGCTAAAGTTGTGGATTGTGGGCAGTGCAGGACGCGCGAGCGCCGCCTCTGCCTGCTTGACATCGGTATCTGCCTTTGCGAGGTCGGCCTTCGCCGCCGCAGTCGCCGCCTCCTTCTTCTTCTCGTCCGCTTTTTCTTGTCCTCTTCTAATGATCATCTTCGTGGCCTTATCGAGGTCAGCTAAGGCGGACTCTCGCAACGCCTTTGATTGCTCGAGGTTCGGTGCAGTGCGGAAGTGCGCGTGCGCTACGGAGAAGGTGAGCTTGTCTCCGGGATTGACGTTCACGGGCAGTGTGAAGGTGAGCGTACGCACGGGCAGCGGCATGCCGGACCGCGACCGGGGCACCGGCGTTGCGTGATCGGCGCCGCGTGAAACGTCCTCACCCTTGCTGTCGTGCGCGCGGCGCGGCGCGCGGATCGGGATTCGTGAGTGATTGCGATTGCGAATGTTGCATGAAATCGAGCTTTTTGAAGCTGTGTGAATTTGAATCGGCGGGACAACCGCTCAATTCGAATCCTTCCGAAAGGATTTGGCTCTGCAACCGCAGTGCCATGGCACCGAAGAAAGACACGGGCAAGAAGGACATGGGCAAACTGCCATTATCAGGTAGTGACTCGCATCGCGGCGGGACCCCGAGCCATCGCGGCAGCACCCCAAGCCATCGCGGCAACAGTCGGAGCAAGAAGGAAAAATCCAGCCGCGGCAAAGTCAAGAAAAAGGGGAAGTCTGCGTTGAACGCTGTCTCAGAGGGAGCCTTGGAAGACGACGGGGACGACACCAACCTCGACGACATCGACGACGACGACGATGCTGTGCGCCGTACACCGCTGCCGCCAAAGCTGCATCGGGCGCTCACAGAGCTCGACGAGATCGTCATACAAGTCCTCTTGTGTGGTGCGATTCGGTTGCTGTGCGTGGAGTGGCTCCTGATGCAGCCGGACAACTTCAAGATGCCCAATCGGCAGGCGCTCGAGGCATCGGAAAAGAGCGGGGCCTCGCCATCGCCGCTGCTGAGCCGTGAAGCGGCCGCAGCGCTCGTTCGTCGTGGAGATCGGAGCATCGGCACGCTTACCTATGGCTGGCTCAGTCCAGGCGATCCAGATCCGAAGGGCTCGCGCATCCGCGTGCTTCGACGCGCTCTGAAAAGGCTGAACATCAAAGCCTTGTTCTGGGACTTTGGGTCGTTGTATCAGGCACCAAGAACACCGGAGCAGAAGGATTTGTTTGAGATCGCACTCAAGAGGGGGGCGATGAATCAGCTGTATGCGTCGATCCTTGCAACAACCGTGCTCCAGATCGAGGAGATCCCACCCCGGCCAGCTGAGTTTGATGGGGTTGTCTGCTTGTTCGAACTGAGCTCAAACGCAGACGAGAGCGTGGTACGCGCGGCGCTCATCAGGTTCGGAACCATTGAGAGCTGCGACCTCAGCCGCAGCCCCCCTATTGTGCGCTTCGCCTCGCACTTGTCTGCCGTCAAGGCCAAGGAGGCGGGTGCCTGGCCCGGCCTTTGCGAGGGGCTCGATACGCTCTACAACGAGAC
>Ga0210241_100622_pt1 | contig 31411 bp, 9 predicted proteins | sample ChrtobMetP5a_8mM_FD_155488 | JGI IMG/M metagenome (GOLD analysis project Ga0210241, IMG submission 155488) | Chrysochromulina tobin associated microbial communities from unialgal haptophyte culture, Seattle, Washington, United States - P5a_8mM | ecosystem: Host-associated > Algae > Haptophytes >...
GTCGCGGGGGTGGGGGTGGGGGTGGTGGGGGTGGTGGGGGGGGTGGAGGGGGTGGGGGGGGTGGCGGCGGTGGCGGAGGGGGGGGGGGCGGCGGCGAGGGCGGCGAGGGAGGCGGCGAGGGTGGCGGCGGCGAGGGCGGAGGCGAAGGCGGTGGCGCTGGTGGAGGTAGCAAGGGTGGTGGTGCAGGTGGCGGCGAAGGAGGCGGCGGAGAGGGTGGTGGTACAGGCGGTGGCGAGGGTGGAGGCGGTAAAGGCGGCGTCCTGGGCGGGGGCCGTGAGGGCGGTAGAGATGGCGGCGGGGACGAGGGTGGCGGCGAAGGTGGTGGCGAGGGAGGCGGGGATGGGGGTGGTGCCGAGGGTGGTGGCGCCGGCGGCGGGGGGAACAGAGGCGGCAACGGTGGCGCATGGGGCGGCGGAACACACAACTGACGCTCGCGCAGCACGTCGGCCTTCACCCAGGTGTGGCCTCTCTGCAAGACCAGTTCCAGGTAGTTCCCTCGTGCCTCTCGAAGCACCCGCTCGCTCATATCGTTCGCGAGCCCCCCCCCGAGCGTCACGTGCACGTCCCCGCTCGTGTAGTCCGTCGTGATGGGATCGATGACAAGTGACGGTTCGACCACCAGACCGTGCATGGTGGCCGGCACCGTCGCGGCGGCTGGCAGTGTGAACGTGAGCGTCTCCGGTGACGTCAGGCTGTATCCAGACGCGGCTGGGATAGTGATGGTGAGAACCCTTGCGGAGGTGCGCACAAATGTGAGCGTGGATCGCACGACGGCCTCAAACCCCGCGGCCTGGTGCGGGGTCGAGGCAAAGCCGGCGCGCAGCGTAGTCGCATCGAGCGCGGCGCTCAACGCGTAGCCGCTGCTCGTGCCAAGGGTCACTTCAAGCGTGTACGAGCTGCTCGCCATGTTCGCCGCGGTGCGCCGGTCGCGGTGAGCGGCCGAGTCGTGTGTGAGGAGCGTGCCGCCCGAGAAGTAGGCAGCCTCGATTGGTGCCGCCGCCACGGGGACGTTGGCGACGAGCGTCTCGTCAATATTGCTCGAACGAAGCGTCGCGGCGCGAAATCGGAGACCGATGGTCGCAGCGGCGGTGAGGCGATAAAGCGGCGTGGGCGGTATCTGGAGCTCGAGGTCTGTGTCGTTCAGGCGGCGTACGTACTCGTACCGCCCGTCGAGGGCGTCCTGCAGCGCCTGGGGCGCGATGATCGACTGAAGCAGCGCTTTGGTCGAGCGGGTTGGTACGAGTTGCAGCGTGACCGGATCGCGCATGTAATGGCCGAGGTCATTCGCCCACGCATCGCCTCGGAGCCTCAAAAGGAGCGTCTGGTGCGATGGCGAGCGCAGCCGCTGGTCCGTCATGAGCGCGGCACCCGCCCAGCTGGCCGAGACGGCGCCAGGGTTGGCGTACACGACAATGTGGGCAGAGGGTGCAAGCGCGTGGCCGGAGCGCACCAGGCTGCCAGCCAGTCGGATCGAGATCGTCTCGGGCTCCGTGATGGAGTAGCCGGCGAGGCTACCAATGCGCAACCTCACGAGAGAGCTCGAGAGCTGCGAGACCACGCTGCCTGGCCTCGCCGCCTCGCGTGCAGCCAACAAGGGGACGACGACAGAGTTCCATCCCGTGGGCTCGTCTTGGAGGGAGAGCAGGCCCGCAAGCAGCGTGCCCTTGTGAATGCTGTTAACCCACTCGGCCTCTCCACCGAGGGTGAAGGTGAAGACGTAATCTGTCGCACCTGCGACCAGGATGCCCTCGGAGACTGTCAGCGCGCAAAACGGCGCAGCGCCGCCCGCACCCGCCTCCTCACACTGGCCGTCACCACCCGTGACGGTCACCGAGCCACGCTCGGCTCGCACAATGAAGCTCGGCGGGTCGATGGCGCGAAGCAGCGTATTCGATTGCACCGTGGCTGCGGGCAGCTCCAGCACGATCGTCTCTGGGTAAGAGATGACGTAGCTCACGCCGCCCGCTGGCACGATCACGTCGACGAGCTCATGTGACTGGCGCACGATGCTGGCATGCGTCAACTGCGGTGCAATGTGCGCATTCCAGCCGCCCGCCTCTGTCTGCATGGAGCGCAGCACCGAGAGCAGCGCGGTGGTCGCCTCACTCCCCTCGACCCCCAAGTCACGGGCGAAACGCTCATTATACAGCCGGATGGAGAGCGTGTGCTCCTCCGCTGCGAGCTGCGCCTCGGTCAGAGCACCGAGCAACGTGCCAAAGAGGGCCGCCTGCCCTACCTCGGCGCGGATCGTAAACATGGGGACCGTCGGCAGAGCTGTCCCCGAACGGAGCGCGGCGGCTGGCACGGCGACCTCCACCGTCTCGGGCGCAAAGATGGCGTAGTCGGCCATTTGTGGAATGACCACGTCGAGCGTCTGGTTGTCCACGTACGTGAACAGCGACGGGAGATCGTCGGCGAGGGCCACGGTGCGCTGCCAGCCGCCGCCACTGTGCACGGCCATCCCCTCGGCGGCACCGTTGGCTGAGAAGGCGAGCGCGTACTCCTCGCTGTCATCGACCGTCGACGAGTTGAGCGAGCGAATGCCCGCGAGCAGCGCCCGCGCTGTCGCAATGTACGCTGGATCTTGCCGGTTGGCGCCAGTCGCATTGAGCGCGTGCACCCAGTAGTCGTCGCGCAGCGTGAGGCGGAGGGTGTACGCGCGCGGGTCCTGAAGCGCCTTCTCGCGCGCATTCTCGAGGAGATCGCCCGAGATCGAGACGGAGCCTGGCACGGGTCGGATGACGAACCGATCCGCAACGGCCAGTGCGACCCCCCCCTTGAGCGCTGCCGCGGGCACTGTCTGCCCGATGGTTTCTGCGTCGGCCAGGTCGTAGCCCGGGACGGCGGGGAGGTGGATCTCGAGCTCGGTCGGGTTGATGACGTGTAGAATCCCATCCAGCACCGGGCGGGCCGAGGCGAGCAGCGCCGGCAGCACAGCCTCGTCCCACCCGTGCTCTTCCTCGCCATGCATCGATCGGAAGCCGCCGAAGAGAGCACTTGAGCGCGCACGGTCGGTCGTCAAGGCTGGGTGCCACTCATCATCGACCAGCTGAATGCTGACGAGCAGCGCCTCGCCGTGGCGTACGTGGCTGCCCATCCGGCCGGCGCGCACGTCGGCTTCGCTCACGCCGCTCGAAAAGTTGAGGCTGGCCACCGGTGGATGGGGATACAGCGTGAAGGTGCCTGCCGAGAGGTTTGCCTGCGCGTCTCGCAACGCGCACGAGGGTAGGGTCACCAAGACCGTCTCCGGCTCCAGGATGTCGTAGTCGGGCATGCCGGGCACGTGAACCTCGAGCGTAACGTCGTCCAGCCGCACTACGCGCAGGTACGGCTGCAACCGGCGGTTCCACCCCGTGTCCGCAAAGGTGCTGGCCTGCATGTTGGCGGTGAGCGCCGATGCGGCGGAGCAAGAGGAGGGGATGCCTATGTAGCCAGGCCCCAACGGGTCTTGAGTGGAGTTGGTGTAGTTGACGGCAAAGACGTGCGTGTGGTTGGTGTAGTTCGAGTTATTCGCCGGGGGCGGCGCGGGTGGTGCCGAGGGCGGCTGCAGCGGCGGCGGCGGCGGCAGCGGCGGCGGCGGAGGATAGATGCAGATGGAGAGGTCGCACATGGTGCCATGCAAGTCGGCCACCCAAGCGTCATGGCGCAGACGTAGCGTGAGCACCGAGCCTGCCGCAGCGCGCACGGCCATCTCATCGCCCATGGGCACCAGCTGCCCACTGAGTACCGCTGTGGTCGCACGCATCACGATCGGCCACCGGGCGCTGATCGAACGGCACGAGACCATGGCACTTGCCGGTAGCATCACGCTGATCGTCTCCGGCGCAAGGAGATCGTACGAGATCACCCGTGGGAGCTGCCAGAAGGCGGTGCGCTCATCGAGCCGGTGCAGATGGCGGGGTGCCAGCCGCGGCACCACCTGCGCCATCCAGCCACCAGGCTCGTCGTCGGGGTCAGCATCCGAGGTGAGACCTCCGAGGAGCTCGGCGAAGACGCTCGGCTCGTGCAGATCGTCGACGAAGCGGTCGGCTGTGAGCGTGATCGTGAGGTTCGCGCCTTCGGTGGCCTGCAGCAGACCCTCTTCGGGGCGACCCTGAAGCGAGCCGCCCAGCCGGGCAGTCCCAGCCGTCGCCATGATCACGAGCGGTGCCACCAGCCGCGGCGCCATGCGTGAGAGCACCGCCTCGGCAGGCACCGTCAACGTGATCGTCTCGGGCGCATGCAGCCGGTACGCGGAGACCTGTGGCACGTCGATGGCGAGCGTGATGTCGTCGACGCGCCGTACCGAGCGCACGCTCAGCCCCTGCGCCACCACTGCCCAGCCGCGCTCCTGCGCGACGAGTGGCCGCAGCCCGGCGAGCAACTCGGCCGTGGGACCAAAGGTGGGTTGCCCCATGCGCAACGCCCACGTGTCCTCGCGCAGGCGAAGCTCGAGGGAGCGCATCCTCACGTCCGCCACATCGTGATCCGTGGCACCGTCGGCAAGCGTGCCCCCCAGCACCACCTCGCCCGCGGAGGCGTTGATGCAAATCGAGCCTGCCGCCGAGATCGGCGAGCTCGAGAGCAATGCGGCGGCCGGGACGACGAGCCGGACGGTTTCGGGTGCGCCGATCGAGTACTGCGGGCACGAGTCGCACAGCTGCGGAAGCTGCACCGTCACCGTGCCGTTCACCGGCCGACTCACATTGGCATGCTCGAGCGCACGCCCGATGACGGCGTTCCAGCCGTTAGCCTCTGACTGCTCGGACGTAAGTCCGGCGAGGAGGGCGGCGGTGGCCTCGCTCCCAGGCTCGCCCACACCCTCTGCCCAACCGTCGCCTGCGCCGATGGTGATGTGGAGTGTGGCCTCGGCCGCCCGGGCGCGGTCACGGGTCGCATTCCGCAGCAACGCCTCTGTGGCGACGCTCAGCAGCGGGCCACCCAGCGTGGCAGTGCCTCGGAGCGCGGCGATGCGCAGCAGCGGCGAGGCGACAATCTCCTCTTGCGACGAAAGCAGCTGTGCGGGGAGCGTCACTGTCACCGTCTCGGGTTCGTTAATGGCGTACGCCTCCACTGCTCGCATCGTCAGGCGCACCTCCGTCGCCGAGACGCGCACCACATCCGACGTGGCCAGCCTAGGACCGATGATTGCATTCCAGCCAGAAGGCTCGTTTTGCTCTGAACGGATGCCCGCGAGGAGCGCCGCACGCTCTACGTCGACGAACGGCGCCGTGCTCACATTCGTACCGTTGGCTGCCTGGGGCCCATGCGCCGCCACGCCACCCGCGCCACTCGAGGCAGCGAGGCTGTCGTCTGTCGCATTGTCGGCGGAGGCGTTCCGCTCCAAAAAGGGGATGAAAGAATCTCCCTTGAGCGAGATCGTGAGCTCCATTGAGGAGCTGCCGCCACTGAGGCTCTCCTCCGACAGGCTCTGGAGCAGCGAGCCTGAGAGCGAAGCGCGCCCCGCTGAGGGCAAGATGCGGACAGTGTTGTTCGAGTCGAACCCGTGGTTGGACAGGACTGCGACAGGCGGGATGCTCAGCCGAATCTGTTGCGCCGAGAGGATGTCGAAGCCGGCCATCTGGGGGATCTCGATGCTCAGGCGCGTTGCGTCAAGGACAGTGATCGAGCTCGCCGAGAGCACTCCCACACTCGCCGAGTCCCACCCCCCCGGCTGCGGAACGATCGCGTGCAAGCCGTCGACCAAGGCCTGTCCCGCGGCGCTTGCATCGAGCCCATCGGCCCAGGCGTCGTCCGCGAGAGTCACATCGATGGTGCACGGCTCCAACGAGCGAATGAGCTCCTCGCGCGCGTCCACGCACGTGCCGTCGAGCACGGCGGAACCCCCAACTGGGAAGATGGGCACGACTGGCAGCGCCTCGAGCACGCGCTGCGAGACCACGGCGGAGGCGGGCACGGTGATGTGCAGCGTCTCGGCCGCAAGGATGTCGTACTCTTCAACTGCGTCGAGGCGCAGAAGCAGGTGCGTGTCGGACACGCGATGCAGCACGTCGGGCGTCTCGAGCAGCCGGGGTACTACGACGCGGTTCCAGCCGCGCGCTTCGGACTGCGCGGAGGCGATGCCCATGATGAGGTCGTACCCCGGCGACGAGGTATCGCCCACTGGCGAGGAGAGGCTGGCGACCCACGCGTCGTTGTGCAGGAAGATCTCGATCGTGTAGCCCGTCCCACGATCGTGCCGGCTCGAGCGCAGCGCCGTCTCGTCGTTATGCGAGAAGAAGACGCCGCTCGGCACCTCCACAGTCGCTTGGTAAACTTCCGCGTGGCCTTCGAGTTCGAGGACGGGCTCGTCGTAGGGCGGCGGCGGCGGCGGCGGCGGGAGGCCCGGCGGCGGTGGCACGAGGAGGGCCGGCGTTGGTGGCCTGATCACGATGGGGCCTCCGACGCCCAGCATAACGCCGGACACGCTCGCAAAGTGCGCTGAGAGGGCGCCACGTGGGATGCTGACGTTGGCCATGAGGTGCGTGAGCACGGCCTCCTCCGGCACCTCGATGAGCAGCGTGGTGTAAAAGGTGCTCACGTTGCACGTGCTGTGGTTGACGGCAGACACGACGTACTTGGCGGCGTCCCCCACAGTCGGAGTGCCGTCGTCGCGGAACCTCGGTAGCCCCTGGGTCGCATTGCACGCTCGGCTGACCACCTCGACAGCATCGTGCAGCGAGATCGCAGTGTGGTTGAGCGGCTCGGGTTGAGCATCGTAACCCGAGCCGTTGACGTAACCCGACTCATTGACGTAACCCGACTCATTGAGCTGTAGCATGCTCTCTTTGATGGCACCGAGCAGCGCACGCGTCGGCGCCGAGTCGGCCTCTCCCAGGCGAGGCCACCAGCCGTATGAGCGCTGCTCGGGCGGCAGGCGCAGCGTGATAGTTCGGCGCACGGTGACGTTGGCGTACGTGGGCGGCAGCGTGTCGGCGATGAAGGTGCCCGCGACCGTGGCCGAGCCGCCTGCCGCCTCGAGGCGGAAAGGAGGCGTCGCGACCACATCGTCCGAGGCGGAGGTGAGCGCGGCGGCAGGTATGACGACTCCAATCGTCTCGGGCGCGCGGATGGCATAGGTGGTCGCGGGCCCAAAGGCGGGAAGCGTCAGGCGCAGTGTGAAGGCATCGACCACCTCGAGGCTCAGGTTCCCCAACCCAACGGGCACGAGCGTGAAGTTACCGATCGCAGGGTCGAAGTGCTCGCAGGGCGGCCGGTTGCACGATCGGCGTGCGAAGCCGTTACGCGCGAGCTCGAAGTCCAAGATCGCATTCCACCCTCGTGGCTCGGACTGCAACGAGCGCATCCCACGCACAACCGCTCGGCGGATCGCGTCGTCGTGGGCGAGCGCGGCCGCCCACGTATCGGCGAGCAGATGCACTTCGAGTGAACGGGCTGCCACCACGGGCGGCGCGCCGCGCGTCGTCGCGTTCGCATGGAGCAGAGTACCGCTGAGCGTGGCGCTGCCGGCGGTCGCACGCACCACGAAGCTGCCGAGACCCTCATCGAGAGTGACGTGGTGGTTCAGCATGGCGGCCGCTGGGACCGTCACGTGCACCGTCTCGGGAGCGTCGATGCGGTACGCGGGCAGCGGCGGGATGGACAGCGTCAGGTGGGATGCATTCTCGCGCGTCGCGCGCAGCCGGCCGCGCGCCGCGAGCTGCCAGCCGCTCGAGCCGGCGAGCAGACCGGCAGATACCCGAGAGATCCCCGAGATAGGGCCGAGGTCATCGGACCCAACGAGCGCGCGCGAGAGCGCTTCGTACGCCGCGTGGCCCGGCCGGCCCGCGTCGAGCGCCCACTCACCGCCGCTCAGCACGAGCTGCAGCGAGTGTGAGCGCGCACGCAGCTCGCTCACGCTGACGAAACCGCCCACGAGATTGCTGAGCACGCTCACGCGTGGCACGCTCACATCAAGCGTCAGGTTCGCATACGGAGGGTTGGCCGTGAGGTTGTTCTCGGTCGCCCAGAACGGCGCACCGATGGAGACCGCGTCCGTGAAGCGCACGTCGAAGGCTGGGTACCACCCGGTGCCGTCGATGCCAACGAGGTGCAGCCGCAGCATCGAGTTGCTCACGCGCTCCACGTGCTCGGGTGACAGGTACGGCGCGACCGTGGCGAGCCAGCTGTGCGGCTGTTCGGCACTGCCGACCACCTCGCGAGCGAGCCACTCCGCCGTCGCGCCGAGATCGATGCCCAGGCGGGGCGCCCAAGCACGCTCTTCGCGTTCGAGGATAAGCGTGAAGCCCGTGAGCGTCAGGTTGACGTGCTTCACGTGCCGCGCTCGCAGCTCCTCTTCTGACATTGATGGCGGCGATATGATTAGGACTGGCGGTGACGGCGGCACAAGTTGGCCGCGAGCTCCGCCGGCCGCCAGTGCCAGCAGCAGCTGCAGCAGCGGCCGCTGCATTCTGGTTGGGCTGCCAACGCAGCGGCTGCTGCAGCGCTGCCGACTACTCTGGTGGCTGCTGCTGCTGCTGCTGACGCTGCTGACGCTGCTGACGCTGCTGACGCTGCTGACGCTGCTGCTGCTGCTGCTGCTGCTGCTGACGCTGCTGACGCTGCTGACGCTGCTGGTGCTGCTGCTGCTGCTGGTGGTGCTGGTGCTGGTGCTGGTGCTGGTGCTGGTGCTGGTGCTGGTGGTGCTGGTGCTGTTGCCGCTGCTGCTGCTGCCGCTGCTGCTGCTGCGATTTGGCATGTCGACTTGATGCCGGTGTGGCGAATGATTGCTGCGGCGACCGTCGTGCTCTAGTACTACGAGCGCCCCAGCCATTCCTCGATTGGCGCCTCTCCCTCCGCCGTCGTGAGCGCGCGGTGCGGCGCGATGATTCGGCAATAAGCGTCGTAAAATGCTTTGAGTGTGCTTTGAGGGATCTAACGTTCCGAGGATCTACATGAATGCCATCCCTCTTTTTCAACGCATGTTATCGATGCTTACACATGTTGAAATCAGATGCGTACGGGACGCAATCTTGGCTTCTTACGTGTGTGATGGATTGAATGAAGTTGAACAGTGTGGTACAGGCCTCTGCCCGCAGTGTATCCGGATAGAGGAGGGGGTCTCGCGAACTATTTTTCTTGCTTCATTCGTAAATTGAAGCAATCTCGCGCTGCGAAAGCCCGATCATGCTTGCGTTCGTCTCGGCTGCGGCGGGCTTCGCCCCCACCCTCACTCCTGTGGCGCCTGCGTCGATGCGCGCGGCGCCTGTGCGCATGGGCTATGAGACTGAGCTCGGCGCAACCGGCCCGCTCGGCCTGTGGGATCCTCTCGGCCTGGTAAGCGCTGCCTATTCAACCCCTCTGCTGCGAGTCCCTGCACGTCCCTGTGCCTTGCACGGCGGCGCCTGACGCCTGGCCCGCACGCTCCACCTCGCAGTCCTCCAAGGCATCGCCAGCGAAATTCGCACGCTGGCGCGCGGTGGAGATCAAGCACGGCCGCATCGCGATGATGGCCACGACGGGCTACATCGCGCAGTCGTGCTTCCGGTTTGGTGGGTACCTCTCTACGTCGGCGAACATCAAGTTCGCGGATGTGCCGAACGGCATCAAGGGCCTCGCGGCCGTGCCTCCGCTCGGCCTCGCGCAGATCCTCCTGTTCATTGGCCTGATGGAGTGCGGCACGTGGCGCTTTTATGAGGGCTCGTGGCCAGGCAGCGTGCCCGCCGGCAAGGCGCCGGGCGACGTGGCGGGCGAATTTTGGGTGCGGTACACTGATCCGGCGGAGAAGAAGTCCAAACTCAACATCGAGCTGAACAATGGCCGCGCGGCGATGATGGGCATTACAGGCATGCTGATGCACGACCACCTGACGGGCTCGTGGGTCCCGCCTGGCTTCTGAGCGCCGCGTGGCTCGAGGTTTAGGATCGGCGGGAGACGGCGCGGAGCTGCTGCCGACGTTCGCCGGCGTTCTGTACGAGCGGGCGCGAGAGGTGCCGTCCTGTATCGACCGCCGAAGTATCAAGTAAGCGCCGGCTGCTGCCCACTGGATTGTCCGGGCTGCGCACAGTATGAGAAGCTCTGCACATGAACCCATTCCGCACGTGCGGTATGTTGATAAACAGTTGTGCTGTTTCTTGAACGTGAACATGTACATGTAGTCACACCCTCAGTCGCCCTCGCCCTCGGCCACGCAATGAACTTTCATTGCCGTGGGAATCGGACGTATAAGTGCGCCGGCGCGCCGCGCGGCGGGGGTCAGGTAATAACAGGGACAAAGTCCGGTCGATACTTAGTAGACGGCAAGGCCAACGCCAAGGGTTAAGCGGGTACCATCACCATGGCGGCTACGCGATTTTGGATTCGTACATTCGTTAACAAGTGAACATAACCGTGTGTGCAACATGTACTCAAAAGATCCTCCGGTACGCTGTATAGAATTTCGAAAATTTGAATCTCGACAGATTCATCTTTTCAGATGTACGACGGGACCGCCTCAAGCTCCATGATGCGGTCGATCATCTCTGGCGCCCCTTCGGATGGCAGCTCGACCGCGAGCATCGTGCATGGCGGGAACAGGACCTCGTTCTCTCTCGCAAACTGCGAGAGAATCGACACGTCGGCTCCGTAGTGATACCCATCGTCGGTCTCGGGGTTCGCGCGCAGCCGCCACATCACGTTCTTCTCAGCGCTCATGTACTGGAGCGGCGTCGCGCGCTCGGTGCTCGTGGACATAAAGGTGGCGTCAGTGGCGACGACCATGCCCAGCCGATCCCTCGAGAAGAAGCTGCGATCGAGTTCGCCGCGCACGCCGCGATACAGCGTGCGTTGGGCCTCGTCGGCCGTCGCGGCCGCCGACAGCTTTCGAATGGCTGAGCAGAGATGGCCCACTGTCGCCGCAAACGTGTGCGCCGGGTGCGTCGCGAGCGCCCGCCGCAGCGTTCCATTGAGCGTGCCGATCTGCCGCAAAAAGTCGTTGATCACGATGTAGCTCGGGCCCGTGTACAGGCGCACCGCAATCACCTCCTCCTCGCTCAGGTACGCGTGTCCCTCCGGTCGCTCGCTGGTTGGCGTCCGCCGTGAGGCGATACGTTTGTTGGCCACGGACAGGAATTCATCCAGCGTCCAGCCGTCGTGTTGTTCGTCACGGATGCCCGGCGTGCAGTCTTCTTTTCTTTTGGCCGTGCCAACCACGTACTCGTACTCGTCTTGCAGCCGGTACAACACGCCCGCATAGTCCGTGAACTCGAAGCCCTCGCGGCAAAACTCCTGCTCGATCGTCAGCACGGGGTTGGCTGTAATGTCCTCGATGCCCGCCACGTACGACTCGCGATCGCCGTACCGCAGAGTGGCCTTGCTCCCGACGAGCTTGCCGACCGAACCCGAGGGCGACCTACCAACCACTGCCGAGGGCGACCGACCAACCACCGCCACCGGGAAGCGAGAGGTTACGCTCGGTGGTGGTCGGTAGGTCGCTGTCACGACTAGCAGCCACTGCTCCGGACGCACGTCGACGCCGTCGACCTCTGCACACCACGTGCCTGGCTCCTTGATCTCTCGCAACCGAAAGAGCGTGTGAGGCGGGAAGCAGATGCGTTGTGAGTCGGTGCGGATGCCCGCGTGCATCAGCTCATCGCGCTCGCCGCGCCCGCGCGACTTGAAGCAAACGATCGGACCAGCGCATTCGGCCGCATCGCAGTACTTGTACTCGCCCGGGCCGGTCTCCCTGTCCTTGAAGCAGTGCCGAAAGCCTTCGGGTACAAAGCACTCCTTCTTCGTCCAGCCTTCGATGACAGCGCTGCTCGTGACTCCGCAGAAGCCGTTTCGGTCGTACTTCGCGCCCTTTTTAGCGGCGTCGAACAACTCGCCCCATCGTGGCTCATCGTGCACCAAGCCGCCTTTCCCATATACGTTGCGGTAACATTTCGGAATGTCACCGCCGCCGGGCGCCCTTTGATCCGTCTGGACGCGCTCAACTTGTGCATAGAGCACCTCAAGCAGCTTGTAGATGGACGCACAGTAGCGTCCGCTAGACTCACGCAGCGAGAGCGCGAGCACACGCCGCCTCTGCACGAGCACCGTGAACGCCTGCGCCTCCTCGAGTGTGAAGCCATGGGCTACGCGATCGTCGATGTCTTCCTGAAACTTGGTCTGGACGACCTCGATGCTGTCGCGCTGCAGGATGCCAGCTTCTGTGAGCATGTCGTCTCTGATAGGGACTCCCTGATCGCGCAGCCATCGATTCTGCTCCAGTGCCATCTGGACCCACTCGCCTTGCCAGTTTCGATCCGGCGCCGGCGGCATGAGCACCTCCGAGATGGGCTGAAGATAGAGTGAGCGGAGGGAGCGATGAGGCTCGTTCTTTCTGAGCGCATCCTCGAGCTTCTCCATCGCCTTGGTCAAGCAGTCGCTTGCGCTCATGACGTCGTGGCGCAGCCCATAAATCAGCAACGCGCTGCCTTGACGCCGCGGCGTCAAGGGGGAGAGCGGACGCGGTGTGCAATGAGGCGGATGAGGCGAAGGCGGCGTCTCTTGATCCGCCGTATCCGCCGTATCCGCCTTATCCGCCGGCTCACTTTTCGCTGGGGCGGCGTTCGGATCACCGACAGCGCCGTGGACCGCCGTGGACCGTTGGCCTGCGAACAGTCCGAGCAAGCAGCAGACTACGCAGAGGCCTATTTGCTCGTATACCGCGCCTAGCACGAGGGCGATGCCGAGCGAGGTGAGGGCGCTGATAGATGGGCGAGGTGCCTTGCAGCGAAAGAAGAAGAGCGAGCTGACGACAATGAGAAAGCAAGTCAGCAGAGTCATCCAAATCAGCGCGTGGTCGTGCGAGTCAACCACGACCGTGGCACTGTCTACGACCTGTGCCCGGTCATGCTTCTTCCACCCCAAGCCGGCCGCCTCGTGCATTGCGGATGTGTCAAAGAGCCGCTCAATGAAGGACATGTAGGAGACGGACCAACCTTCCATAGTGGATAAATAGCCCGGCGCTGGTGGTGGTACTGGCGGCTCAGCACCACTCATCATACCCAGCAGGACGGACAAGTAGCCCGGCGGCGGCGGCAAAGGCGGCTGGCACGCCATGTGCGCGCTCGGGAAGTTTGATACAAGTGGGGAAAAGGGCACTATTTCACTCTCCTCTAGAGGAGAAGCAGGATTATCATGAGTACAGGGCCTTAGAGGCAGAACATGTGAACATCAGTTCGTGACGACTTGACATGTCTTGAAATCTCGGACGGTTTGCGCCACGAAGCGGGTTCGTGCGTTGCGTGCGGGCGTCCACCGGACGGGTCCGTGAAGGGTCGCGCTTGCCGAGCGTATTGTCATGATCGACGCCATGAGTGCCGTCGAGCTTGTCGACCTGAGTCGTCTACAAAAGGCCTGCCTCGACATGGAGTGGGAGCGGCACACGCAGTACATGGGCGAGATCTTCTTTTACGGCCAGCAGCGCCTCGACAAGCGCATGGAGGCCCACCGCAAGAAGGAGTTCGAGAAGCAGCGATCCTATGCGGTCCAGCGGCGATCGGCTGCGACCACAGCACCGCACCGCTCTGCGCCCACATTAGCTGCGCCGCCGCACCGTGCAGCGCCGCCACCGCCGCCGCCGCCGCCGCACAACATGCAGCCGACGCACTCTCGCTCGGCGCCCGCTCTGCTGCCGAAAGATGTCGGCAACGGTGCTCGCAGCCCGAACCGCGGCACCGGGCTTGGTGGACCTGCATCCGGACCGTCCACGCTCCTTCCGCGGTACTCGTCCAGTGACTTGATCCCGAAGGAGGTGAACACCAAGCTCCTTCCGGATCGTATCACCAAGTACCTGCTCGAGATGGCGGCCGCGATGCCCGAGGAGCTCGTCGTGCTCGTCGAGATTGCGCCCCAGCAGAGCCGCTCGCTGCACCAGTCGCGCGAGCAGTACGAGCGGCACCTCGGGCTGCTCGACGATCTGCTGAGCGACACCCTGCTCAACTCCCTCAAGTATCCCAGCGAGGTGGCGTTCCGGATCGGCAAGGTGCAGGAGTGCCCAGCGAGCCTGCAGGACGAATGGGCCCGGCTCCGCCGGCGGGCAGCGCCAGCCGTGGCCTTTGACGACTTCCGGCAGCACGCGGTGCGCATGGCGCTCCTCACAAATCCGAAGCCGGACCCGGGCACGCGCTTCGCCGCCGACAATCAATTGGCGTCCAACCAATCGTGGAAGGGGAGTGCGATCGGCCGGTGCCCCGAGAAGGCCGCGCCGCCGCTGCGGCATGGCGCGTTTGAAGTGTACTTGGTGGTCCAGCGCGCGGGCAACTTGCGTCCGCGCGTCGAGCTGCTCTTCTCGAAGCTCTTCTCACGCTGCTGGCCGCGCGCGAACGCCGTCCTCGGGCGGCTGCGCAAGGCGCTGGACGCCGAGTTGCGGCTGCGCGAGGACGAGAACGTGCTCGCGCGCGTGCGCGAGTCCAACGAGCCGGCGGAGCTACGCGCGGCGCTGCAGGAGTTGTCGGTGCTCGCCGATAGCCCAGCCGCCCAAGTGCTGCGCAGCCGACTGGCAGCTCTGTGCCCGCCTCCCGCGCCGCCGGCGCTACCTACGCCCCGTGGGCCAAGGGTGTCACCGACGACCGCGAGCACGTCGTCACCGGTGGCGCATGGGGCGGCCGCACTGCCGACGACGACGCACTCGGCCGAGGCAGCGCGGATCGAATACGTGGCAGGCGTGGGCGCGGTTTCGTCACTACCAGGCGTGGGCGCGGTTTCGTCACTACCAGGCGTGGGCGCGGTTTCGTCACTACCAGGCGTGGGCGCGGTTTCGTCACTACCAGGCGTGGGCGCGGTTTCGTCACTACCAGGCGTGGTGGGGTGCGGCAAGCTACTCAGCCACGGCGAGCTAGCGGCGCTGCGACAAGGCATCGGCGGCGGGGCGGCCGCCGAAGCCGCCGCAGGTGCTGCAGCTTCGGAAGCACCGACATCGGCACGCCGGCCATGGCCGGCAGTGGCCCTTGAAGAGGCGAGGGGGGTGGCCGCGGCGTTGAAAGCTACCGAAGAGCCATTGAGGAGTGCAGCGCTCAGCACAGCGCTCATGCAGGAGGAAGAGCAGGAGGCGGCCGAGGTGCGGTTTCGTCACTACGCGGTGTCGTCACTGCCAGAGCAGGCGGCGGCCGAGGCAGCGGTGGCGGTGGCGGCGCAGGCAGCGGAGGAGGCGAGGGCGGCTGAGAGTGCGGCGGTGCAGGCAGCGGAGGAGGCGAGAGCAGCCAAAGCGGCTACCGAGCTCGCGGCGGAGGTGGCGAGGGCTGCCCAGGAAGTGGCCGAGCTGGCAGCGGGGGAGGCCAGTGCAGCAAGGGCGGCCGCCGAGCTGGCAGCGGGGTCGACGAAAGCGGCTGAGGCGGCGAGAGCAGGGGAGGCGGCGAGGGCTGCACGGGAGGCGAGGGAGGCGGCGGCGGCTTGGGCCGCAGAGGCAGAGGCAGAGGCAGAGGCTGCAGCGGCAGAGGTAGTGGCATCGGCAGAGGCATCGGCAGAGGCAGAGGAGGCAGCGGCAGAGGAGGCGACGGAGGAGGCGACGGAGGAGGCGACGGAGGAGGATCTCTGGGCGGCGGCATTGGAAGCGCGGGCAGCGGAAGAGGCGGCGGCTGAGCTCAAGGAGGCTTCTGATCTCGAGGGGGCCTCTGCTCTAAAGGGGGCGGCTGGCAAGATCGCGACCTCGAAGCAGGCGGCGGGCGAGATCGCGGCACTCCAATCACAACTGGCGGCAAAGCGCGCGGAGCGATTCGAGCTCGAGGCCGAGGCCCGGATGGAGACGGAGCGTCTCGAGGCGGCGAAGCTGGCCGAGCGCCTCGCAGTTGCCAAGGCGGAGGCGGAGGCGGAGCAGCTCGAGAGAGAGGCCGAGGCGAGGCAGGCCGAGGCGGCGAGGGAGGCGGAGGCGGCTCGCAAAGCCGAGGAGGTACGCAAGGGCGAGTTCAAGAAGAAGGCGGCCCTCCGGCGCAGCATGATGAGTGAGAGTGAGAGGGATCTGTTCGCCGCCGCCGCCGCCGCCACAAACGATCCGGTAGGAGCGGCACTCCCAGCCCCTTGGGTACTCTCGGCCATCCCGGCGGCGGCGATCGTTGACTCCATGATGGAAGAGGACGCGGAGGTGAAGGCGGAGATGGGCGCAGGCGGGAGCGCGGAGCACTCGCCGGGCGAGACGCAGATCGCGACCTCGAAGCAGGCGGCGGGCGAGACGCTCGCGCCGCCTCCGGGCCGGCCGCGGTATACTCGTCTGACCTGAGAGACTGGTCAGACTCTGTGGACTGTGCCTGAGGGCTGGCACCGCACGGCCCGCACGGCGTGCGAGCGCGGTGCTTCATCAAAAGGCGTTCAGCTTTCCGAGGTACGTTGAGGTTCATCGTACAGCCTTCAGACTATCAATTGCACATCGTACAATCATGGTAACCGATCAGCAGAAATCAGAATGTGTAGAACCAGAGCGGGCCGGGGCCGCTCGGCGCCCTTCAGCTGGAGGCGCGCCACTCGAGCCGCTAACACCGGAGCCGCTACGCGCTACCTCGGTCCTCGCCGTGCTGCGGTCGTCCTCGACTGTGAGTCCGAACGGTGTGATCTGTGCGCTCTGTTTGCCGGTATGTCGCGGCGATCCGCGCGTGTGCCGCCCCGCGACGGACCCGCGTGTCACAGGTGATCCAGCGATCCACCTCGTGTTCGTCGCTTTCTTTGTTCTCAACGCTCAGGACGGTCCGGCGCAGGACGCAGGTCACTGAGAAAAGTCGCGTATCCCAGCCGGCTTACAAGCGAGCCGCTCCGCTAGCCGGATATATAGCTGCCGTTACCGGCAAGCGGCAACCCACTGTCACTTTGAACGACGAGTTGGTGCTGGGCTGTGGGCGTGATGAGTGGCAGCGTTGGTCTTGATTGTAAACGCGCTGGGGCTCGATTTCGAGCGCATTTCCACCTGGCGCTTCCTATGGGATGGGCTGTGGCGCACCCTGTGACGCTCCGGGGCCCGAGGGGTCGCTCGGCGTCTGCGGTTGCAGGGGGCTGAGCGTGTCGTGGTCAACATGGTTCTTGACCGAGGAGAGGTCCGCCATCGAAGACGCTTTTGTGACCCGGCCGACTCGAATCTGGAACGGCTCTCTCTGGCGCATCACCATGGGTACAAAGCCAGCTTGACCTTGATGTGGTCTTGGTAACCTACCTGTGGGTGCATTCGCCCGACGGAGGAGGCGGATTTGCGGAGGAGGCGGCATGAAATAAAAGTTTGAATTCGCCCGTGTAGAGCCTCTGTAGAGCCCGACGCGGCACCGACCGTTGACTAAACATCCTTGGGGGGAGCGACAACAGAAAACTCACGCCTCTCGCATGATTATTCACAGCCAATTCACACTGTGCCGCGACCGAGTGTGGAGACAGGCAGAGTAGGTCTCTCTCGACAGGCGCGGGCTCGGCCGACTCTTGTGGCAATCGCGGGCAGACCCACCGCGCGTGCCTCAGTAGCCAGCTCAGCGCAGGTCCAATGTCTGACGCGCCGATGGCCTCATCGCCGCTGGCCGGCTTTGGCAGCATTGTTTTCGCGCAGCTGCGGTACCTCGTGCAGAACATCAATAAGAAAAACCAGAAGGCCTCGAGCACAGAGATTTCGCACCTGCTCTGGCTGTATGGCGAGTCTTCGTTCGTGCACCTGATCGTGTGCCTGCTCGAGGAGATTGACTTTCGTGACCCGAAGCTGCAAAAGGATCTGCTCAAGGCGCAGCTGCTGACGCAGGAGTTCGCAAAGCTTGCCGCGCGCCCGAACTTTGTGAGCCTCTTCTGCGAGATCATCGCCAAGGCGGCGCTTCCCACGCCGCTGCAGGAGGACTTCTTGCACGCGGTGGCCAAGGCGGTCAAGGCGACCAACGCGCAGCAGCTTGCCCTGGGCCTTGGGCTCGCGCAGTGCTCGGACCAGGCCATCCGCACAGAGGGCTCCAAGTTTCTGCGTACGCGGCTCAACGAGCTGACGATGCCGCCGAACGGCGGCAAGGAGGCGGTCGCGGCGCTGCCCGATGACCTCGGCCATTCGCTCGTCTTCTACCTCGAGCGCCAGGAGGGCTTCGCAAAGCAGCGCGTCGCGCTCTTGAAGCTGCTGCAGCTCTGTGCGCCGCCTACCGCCTTCTGCGCGAACCGCCTCTGCGCGCAAGCCCCACTCCTCGCCGCCCCGTAGCGTCCCTTTCGGCGCCCCGCGCTCCAGTCCTCACCCCCCGTGCCGCCCTCCCTCCCGCGCCCTCCCCCGCCCCCGTGCCCCCGCCCGACGCGCAGTGCACCCGAAGGACAAGACCCCGCTCACGCTGCTGCCGCTGATGCACACCGTCGACGAGTCGTCCGTGGAGCTCAACTCCCGGACCACGTTCGAGCAGGTGGTCGCGATGCGCTCCGCCGCGCCCACGGGGCCGCCGCCGCTGCTCCCGTGCCGCGGCGACGAGCTCGCGATGCTCATGGAAGATCTGGGGTACTCGTGCTGCGCCTCCGTCAAGACGCTCAGCGAGCTCCTCGGGGAGTTCGAGCCGCCCGACGCCGCGTGCGTGGGCGCCGTCGTGGGCATGATGGCCAAGACGGTCACGGCGCTGGATGACTCGCTCTCGCTGCACGGCGCCTTCTCGACCGCCGTCTCGGGCCGGTACCAAGACTTTGACGCCAAGTTCGACGCGGACAAGGAAGATGCCGTCAAGGCCCTGACGTCGTGGAACATCCCGGCGTTCGTCAAGGCGCTGCGCGAGCGCTGTCCTGCCCTCGACTGGGCCTCGGTCTTTGAGCACCTGGACACGCCCGCGCTCGAGGTACCCTCCGCCGCGGGGCTCGGCCTCATCGTCGAGGTGCACCGGCAGGCGCTCGGCACGGCACTTCCCGCGCGCTGCCTGCTCGGCCGTTGGACGAATACGCATGCACAGCTGCAGCTGCTCACCCACCTTGTGGGGAGCAAGGGGCACGCCGACGTGGACCTGAGCAAGGCGCGTCGCGTGGAGGCGGCGCCCGAGGCGGCCGTCAAGCCCGAGCATCAGGCGTGGCTGTGTGTGGACCTGACGGGCGCGCTTCTGCGCCTGTCGGCGAGCGGCCATTATCGCGAGGCGCAGGCGCTCTTTGCGGACGCGCTCGCCCACGTGCCGCAGCTGCTGCTCGGCGCGCTCGTGCAGATGGCGCCCGCGGGCTCGGCGCTGGAGACGCCGCTGCAGTATGAGCTCCTCGAGCAGCTCATGCCGCGCTTCCTCGGAGGCGAGCCCGCGCCCGCGACCAACACGCTGCTGCGCGCGATGTGGGCGTCGCAGCCAGCCGCCGTGACACGCGGGATGGCGCAGCTGCATGTGGCGCAGCCGCAGTCGTTGCTGCGGCTGCTCGACATCGCGCAGGCCTTGGGCGCGCTCGACGCGGCGCTTAAGCTGCCTTCGTATGCCTTCACCCTCGACCTCGCATCGGTTGCACAGCGGAAGGACCTGATCCAACTCGAGCCGTGGGTGACGCAGACGGTGCAGCGTGACGGGCCCAACTTCGTCCCCGCGACGCTCGCGTACCTGCGCGACAAGATGCTTGGCGCGGGCGCTGGCTCGAGCCGCATCAACGCCGCGCGTCAGGACGTCAACATCCTCTCCGTCGACGCTGCCGCCGGCATCTTCCGTGGGCTGACGGGGTCGGCGCTCGCTCCGGCGCTCATGGAGGAGGTGAGCGCGCTCTATCGGCAGTGCGTCGCGGCCAAGCCGAAGCTCGCAAACCTCTTCAACCCCGACGGCAGCACTGGCGCGGCCGCCGCCAACACCATGCCGGCGGCGGACGGCGGCGGCGCGGCGGCGCAGGCGCAAGCGCAAGCGACGGCGCAGGCACAGGCGCAGGCGCAGGCGCAGGCGCAGGCGCAGGCGCAGGCACAGGCGCAGGCCCAGGCCCAGGCGCAGGCGCAGGCGCAAGCGCAAGCGCAGGCCGCCGCCGACGCGCAGGCGGCGGCCGAGGCAGCGGCGGCGGCGGTGGCGGCGGCGGCGGCAGCGGCAGCGGCGGCCGACGCGCAGGCGGCGTCTGCGTCCTCTTACCCTCCTTCGATCCCGCCGGGTATGGGTGGCTTGCACGTCGGCGCCTCAATGGGTGACGATCAAAGTGGCCCTCCCATGGGAAGCACTGTGCTGAGCGCCCCGATGGGAAGCGGCGCGGGCGGGCTCAACCTGGGCGGCGCGCCGGCCATGGGCCCCGCGCCACTGCCCGGCATGCCGGGCGGGCAAGAGATCCACTTTGCGCAGGGCATCGAGGAGGAGGCGAATTCGTACTTCCAAAAGATCTACACGGGCGCCTCGTCGATCGAGGAGGTGATCGCGATGCTCAAGCGCTTCCAAGCTTCCGACCTGTCACGCGAGCAGCAGGTGTATGCGTGCATGGTACACAACCTCTTCGACGAGTACCGGTACTTCCCCAAGTACCCGGACAAGCCCCTACGCACCACCGCCCTCCTCTTCGGCGCCCTCGTGCAGCACGGGCTCGTGTCGCACATGACGCTCGGCATGTTCTTGCGGTACGTGCTCGAGGCGCTCAAGAAACCGCCGGGCTCCAAGATGTCCAAGTTTGGGTCGGCGGCGCTCGAGTCGTTTAAGCAGCGGCTGCCCGAGTGGCCAGTCTACTGCCAGAACCTGCTCCAGATCCCGCACTTCCCCACAGTGCTGCCGGAGCTCGTGGCGGTCGTCGAGACAGCGGCCTCGGGCCGCGGCGCCGCCCCGAGCAGCGGCGGCACGGGCATGCCCACCACGACGCCACCGGGCATCGGCGAGCCTCGACCGCCCGGGACGGCGCTCGGCGGCCCGCCCGGCGCGCTCGGGATGGCGCACGGGATGGAACCTACGGCGAGCGTCTCGATGGCGGGGGCTGACGCGGGGCCCGCGCCATCGCTCGCCATCCCCGGGATGGCGGGGGGGATGCCGGGAGGGATGCCGGGGGGGGGGATGTCGGGTGCCCCCGGCCTCGGCGGCGCCGGCGTCGGCTTTGCGCCGGGCGGTTTGGCTGGCTCGCTCCTCAATTCACAGCCAATTCACAGCCAATTCACAGCCAATTCACAGCCTGGCTCGCTCCTCAATTCGTTTGCCCCGGGTGGACTACAGCCGACGGACCCGCAGCTGCCGACCGGCGTGCTCGGCGCGCCTGCCCTCGGCACGTCCGCCTCGCAGCCGCCGCAGCCGCCGTCGCAGCCGCCGACGTCCGCAGGCACGTCGGGTTCGGCCGCCGCATGCGCGTCGGGCTCGGCCGCAGGCACGTCGGGTTCGTCCGCAGGCACGTCGCAGCCGCCGGCCAAGACGGCTGCCGCGCCGGCGCCGCGCGCCGAGCTGCAAGCGGCGCCCATGGCGGCGGCCTTCTCGTCGACGAGCGGCCTCCTCTCCGGCTCCGTCGAGAACCCGTCGACGGAGGTGGTGGAGCCTTCAACCACGGTGCAAGACAAGATTGGCTTCCTGCTCAACAACATGCAGGCGTCCAATGTCAACGAGCAGGCGGCGGCGCTCAAGGATATCCTCGCGGAGGAGGTGGCCTGCGTGCCCTGGTTTGCGCAGTACCTGGTCGTCAAGCGCGTGTCTCTCGAGCCCAACTTCCACGGACTGTACGGCGCGATGCTGAGCGAGCTGCGCCTCTCGCGCCTGCAGCGCGCCGTGCTCGCCTCGACGCTCCAGAACGCGCGCATGCTGCTCTCGTCGGATAAGATCCGCTCCTCGTCCTCGCAGCGCTCGCTGCTCAAGAATCTGGGCTCGTGGCTCGGCCAGATCACGCTCGCACGTAACCGCGCGCTCCTGATGCGCGACCTCGACATGAAGGAGCTCATCTGCGACGCCTTCGAGCACGGCTTGCTCATCGCGGTCGTGCCCTTCGTGGCCAAGGTGCTCGACTCGTGCGCCCACTCGCGCGTCTTCCTGCCACCCAACCCTTGGGTCATGGGCCTCATGTCGATGCTGCTCGAGCTCTATCAAGTTCCGGACCTCAAGCTCAATCTCAAGTTCGAGATCGAGGTGCTCGCCAAGACGCTCAAGATCGAGCTCGCCGACATCCGGCCGTCCAACAAGCTCGCCGGGCGCACACAGGACCGCGTGCAAACGTGCGATTTCGCCAACCGCGCAGGCGTCGCCGCGGGCGCTCTCGGCGCCGGCTTCGGCGCCGGCTTTGGCCAGGCGGGCGGCGGGCTGGGCGGTGGTCTCGGCTCGATGCTCGCGGGCGGCGCGATGCCGGCGGCGCCCTCGGGCGCCATGCCGGGCGTGTGCGGCGTGCTCGGCGGCGGACTCGGCAGCGCGAGCTCATTCGGGGAGGCGGGCGGCATCGGCGCCCTCGGGCACGGCCAGCCGCCGCCGCCGCCGGGCCCGGGTCCCTCGGCCCTCTCGTTTGTGGACAAGGCGAACTCGATGATCGCGCAGCAGCAGCAGGCCCAGCAGCAGCAGCAGGCGCAAGCGCAGGCCCAGCAGCAGGCGGAGCAACAGGCGCGCCAGCTCGCCGAGCGCCAGACGCAGCAGCAGCAGCAGCAGGCGCGCGAGACGGCGGCCGCGATGGCGCAGCTCTCGTCGATGCCGCCGCCGCCGGGCAACGTGAGCCTCGACACCCTGTCTGATCAGACCGTGATCCCGAACCTGTCGACCTACCTTCACATCAACCCCGGGCTCACGCTCTTTGCCCAGCAGCCGCAGCTCAAGCGCATCGTGCCGGTGGCCATCGACCGCGCCATTCGCGAGATCATCCAGCCGGTCGTGGAGCGCTCGGTCACGATCGCCTGCGTCACGGCCCGCGAGCTCATGCTCAAAGACTTTGCCATGGAGCCCGATGAGTCGCGGATGAAGCAAGCGGCGCAGCTGATGGCGCAGACCCTCGCCGGCTCGCTGGCGCTCGTCACGTGCAAGGAGCCGCTGCGCGTCGCATGCCAGACCAACATGCGCACGCTGCTGCAACAGGGCGGCGCGGACGCGCAGCTGCTCGAGCACGTGGTGCAGGTGTGCTCGTCGGAGAACATCGACCTGTGCTGCACGCTCATCGAGAAGGCGGCCAAGGAGAAGGCGGTGCGCGACGTGGAGGAGGCCCTCGCACCCGCCTTCGCCATCCGGCGCAAGCATCGCGAGCAGACCGGGCTGCCGTACTACGACATGTCCATCTTCACCTCCGGCAGGTACCCCGCCTCGCTCCCCGAGGCGCTCCGGCCAAAGGCGGGTGGGCTGCTACCCGCGCAGCGGCGCGTGTACGACGATTTCGGGCGCATCCCCCGCGTGACGGCCTCCCTCGCGCAGCAGCCGCAGCCAGGCGGGCCGCAGCCGCCGCCGGGTGGACCGGGCGGAGGGGGCGCCCCCTTTGCCATCGGCGGGCAGGGCGGGCAGCAGGTGGGTATGCTCTCGAGCTTCCAATTGCCCGGCACGCAGCCCGGCCTCGGCGTGAGCGAGTTTGGGCGCCCCGGGCTCGGCGGCGCATGCGGCCTCAGCGGCGCGATGCCCTCCTCGCTCGGCGCGATGCCGCAGCAGGGCTTTGGGAGCACCTCGTCCTTTTTGGGCGCGGGGAGCTCCGCCGGCGCGGGCGGCCTGGGCCCCGAGGCAGCCGCACCGATGGCCATGGGCCTCAACACCGAGCAGGCCTTGCAGAAGCTCGCGCTGATCATGGCCAAGCTCGATGCCCATCTCGGCCAGCTGGTGCCTCTCGGGTACACGTCGCTCGCCTCGCTGCCCGCCGAGCACGAGGTGCACTCGCTCGTGCGCCAAGCGAGCACCGTCGCCGCCTCCACCCTCTCACGTGACGAGTCGGCGCTCGCGATGGTGCAGCGCATCCTGAAGCGTATGTTCGAGCAGGCTGGCGGCGGCGCGCGGCTGTACACGCAGATCAACGTGCAGCTCGTGCTCGCCGTCCACCATGCGTCCAAAAAGGTCAGCCGGTTCCTCACGGACATGCTCCTCTACTCCGAGGACGAGCGCAAGCTCAATGGCGAGATTGTGAGCGCGCTGCTGCACGCGGGGCTCCTCTCGATGGTCGAGCTTTCCTCGCACCTCGCCAAGCACATTGACGGCGGGCGCAACGCCGCGGCGACCGCGTTTGCCATCCGGATCGTGCGAATTGCCCTCGTCGACGAAAGCCACGCCACCACGCAAGACTGCAATGAGATCCTCACGGCGCTCGCCAAGCTCGCCAACTCGCCCGCGCCGCCCGAGGGCCTCGTGCGCCTGCTCCAGGATATCTCTCGCACTCTCGGCGGCAATCTCGGCGGCAATCTCGGGGGCAATCTCGGCGGCAATCTCGGCGGCAATCTCGGCGGCAATCTCGGCGGCGCGCCCGCGCCCGCTGGCGCCGGCGCGGGCCCGCCGCTGACCGAGGTGCGCTTGGCGCTCGCGGCGCGCGCGCCGTCGGCGAGCGAGCAGCCGCCCGAAGAGCCCGGGATGGCGCGTGCGCGCGAGCAGGTGATGCCTCTGTGGAATGAGTGGCTCTCCATTTATGACCAGCCCAACCCGAGCGACAAGGCGTACTCGACCTTCCTGGGCACGCTGCAGGCGGGTGGCTGGCTGGGGCTCTCCGCCAACGGCGAGCGCTTCCTCAAGGTCCTCTTCGACAGCGCCATCAACGCGGCGGCCCCGCCGGGCGCGCCGATGGGCTCGAATGGCAAGCCGCAGCTCACGTTCGCGCCCCTCGACGCCGCCTCGACGCTCGTCGTGCTCATGATCAAGTACGTCGGCACCGGTGAGAGCACCGACAGCGCCGCCAAGGCGCAGGCCCAGCTGCAGCTGCTCAAGCGCGCGCTCGCGGCGCTCGTGCAGCACGTGCTCAAGGCCTTCGACTCGCGCCCGCACGAAGCCAACCAGCGTGCGTACCTTCGCATCCTCGGTGCCATGCTCTTCGAGATCAACTCGCCCGACCCGGCGCTCGATCCGCTACAGCCGCAGGCGCTCGCGGCCTTTGCGGCCGCCCTCCAGGCGCTGCAGCCGTCGCGGCTGCCCGGCTTCGCCTTCGCGTGGCTCGAGCTCCTCTCGCATCGGATGCTCATGCCCAAGCTGCTGCTCGCGCGTGGCCACAAGGGATGGCCCGCGCTCAAGCGGCTCCTCGTTGGGCTCTTCACCTTCCTGCAGCCCCACCTGCTTGCGGCGGAGCTCTCCCCGCCCACGCGCACGCTCTACCGCGGCGCGATGCGCGTGCTGCTTGTGCTGCTCCACGACTTCCCCGAGTTTCTGTGCGACTACCACTTTGCGCTGTGCGACGTGATCCCGCCGAGCTGCATCCAGATGCGCAATCTCGTGCTCTCGGCCTTCCCGCGCAACATGCGGCTGCCCGATCCGTTCACGCCGAGCCTCAAAGTCGACCTGCTGCCCGAGATCTCGCAGCCGCCGCGCATCCTCTCTCCGGTGACGCGGCCCCTCATCGAGGCCGGGCTGCTCGGCGACCTCGACTCCTTCCTCGCAACGCGCCGCCCCTTCAACCTCCCGCAGGAGCTACGCCATCGGCTGCTCCATCCGGACGGCACGCCCAAGGGCTCGCTCATCTCGGCGCTTGTGCTCCACGTGGGATCCGCGGGGATCGCCGCGCTCCAGGCGAGCCAGGTGCAGTCGCACGCGCAGCCGCAGGCGCTCGCGCACTCGGCCCCGATGGACATTCTGCAGCGGCTCGCGGCCGACCTGGCCACCGATGCCCGTTACGTGCTCCTCAACGCCATCGCGAACCAGCTGCGCTACCCGAACAACCACACGCACTACTTCTCGTGTGTGCTCCTCTACCTCTTCACCGAAACCTCTGACGAGCGCGTGCAGGAGCAGATCACGCGCGTGCTCGTCGAGCGGCTCATCGTGCACCGGCCTCACCCGTGGGGCCTGCTCATCACCTTCATCGAGCTCATCAAAAACCCGCGCTACAACTTTTGGGCCAAGTCGTTTACGCGCTGCGCCCCCGAGATCGAGCACCTCTTCGCGTCGGTCGCCCGCTCGTGCATGGGCCCCGGCAGCGCGCCCCCCGGCGGCGGTGCGGACTAGTGGGAGGGCGTCCAAGTGTGCGGCGCAAACGCGCGCCCCGCGCTCGGCGCCCTCCTGCTCGCGCGGGCTCGGCCGTACAGGCCCCGCGCGCACGTCCGGCCGCTGTAACTCGGGGTGAGCGTCGCTGCATGGCATGCCGCCAGTCGCCGGTCGTCACCGGCGCGTCCTCAGGGCAAGGGCGGCGAGCATGCCAGGGAGGGGGGTCGAGACTCCGCGCGCGCCAGGCCGCGGAGTCTCGTGCATGCATACCGGGTGGCTGGCTCGGCCTCCGCCCCGTGGCGCGCTCTTGAGCGCACGGGGCGTTGAGGCTGGAGAGCGAGAGGCAGGTGAGGCACCTTCCACAGTGAGAGGCTCCTTCCACAGTGAGAGGCTCTTCCACAGTGAGAGGCTGGTGAGGCACCAAGAGGTGCACCTCCAACCAGGAGTTGCAACGACCTTTTGGGCACGAGAGGCCGCTTCCACAGCCTCGGGCGTCGGGTCTCGCGGCTCGGGAGACATCCCGAGCTGCATGCACTATGGCACCGAGCGCGGAGAGGCGACCGTCGCGGGCTGCGCAGCATGGGACCTCGCCCTTCTCGCCGGGGGGCGAGGGCGCGCGCGGCTCGAAGGCGCCGTCCGTTGCGATGCTGGCTCGGAGTCGGCGCACGGCGGCGCACGTGGGAGGGCAGGATACCGGCGGCTCGAGAGGCTGTCCTTCAGCCCGAGCTGCGTGGGGGGGGTCCGCTAGCGGCGGAACAGCTAAGAGTACAGCCGCGCGCGCAGGACGCTGCGATGCGATGGGCTAGGTCGAGGCCGTGAGCTGCCGCTGTATGCGCCATGTGGCATGTCTGGAATCATGAGTGTGCAGTGTGGTGGATAGAGAGGAAATTTGATAAGTGTGTTGTGAACGCATGCGAGCGTGCGTGCTCACCTGGCGCGCTGGCGGCACTCGCCTCCGCGGGTCCGCGGGCGCCGCCGCGGGCTCCCCGTCCGGGGCGACCCGGCCCGCCCCGCCCCGCGCCGGGGCACGGCGGGCCACGCTCGACGCTGTGCAGCCACGCTGCGCTGGTCGTTGGATTATTTACCCAAGGGGGTAGGGGAGGGATTAATATCTGGATTTGCACACAATCCTCATACCCTGATTTCAAACTGAGTGCCGTGTGGCGTGTGGCTTCGCTTGGCCCATGGCGCGCGCGAAACAGCGAATCTCTCACACGCGCACTGATTCGTGATTGAGCGTCGAGGGTCACGCTTACTGCCCATCCGCGGCGGGCACGCGGTACTTTGCGCGGAGCGTCGCCAGATCCTCCGCGCCGAGCGGCCCGTCGGCCTGCCACGCATCGAAGAGGGCGGCGAGGCTCTTCGTGGTCGCCGCGTCTGCAAAGTCAAGCGTAAGCTCGAAGCGGTTGACGCGCACGATGCCCTGCAAAAAGTCGGCTGCCCATCTGGCATTGGCGGAGCTAGCGGCGGCGGCCTCGCTCGTCCCCGCCGCCGGGGCATCGTTCGCAGCAGCCCCTCCGAGCACGCGCTCGAGGATCGCGCTGACGATGCCGTCGAAGATGGCCGCGTCGAGCTCGGTGCGGAAGAGCATCGGCAGCGTCTCGGGCTCGATCTGCGCCAGGTAGGCGTACTTCTGGGCGTTCGTCTTGCACTGGCGGCGCCACACGCGCACAAACTCGTTGGAGGACGTCGGCACGGGAGGCGTATCTGGAGGCTTGGCTGCGGCAGGGAACGTCGGCAGTGCCGTGGGCAGCGCAGCGGTAGGCTCGATCTTGGGCATCACGAACGCATCAAAGGCCTTGCCGATATCCGCCTGCACTTGGCTGCGAGGCTTTATGGGCTTGAGGTGTGCGCCCGCCACGAGCTTCTCGAAGTCATCATACTCCACGCGCTGTGCCACCGCCCGCAGCTTCGCATCATTGACCTGCTTCTTTTGCTGGTCGTGCTCGAGCGCGCTGAGCATATCCTGCTGCAGCGTATCGAGCGCCGCGATGTTGTTGTGAGCCACGTGCGCCGGCTTGCTCATCAGGCTCGCCGCCCCGTCCGCGCCTGCACCATCACGGACAGCCTCCTCCTCACCCACCGGCGGCTCGTCAGGGTCCATCGGCGGCGGCAGGTCGCGAAACCACACCTTCAGCCGGAAGGCGTCGTTGCCATTCAGATAGTAGCGGTGTAGGCGCTTGTCGCGCACGAAGCCGAGGCTCTCGTACAGGCGCATGGCGCCCGTGTTGGTCACCTCGGTCTCGAGCACGGCCTCATCCGCGCCCGAGTCGCGCATCGCGCACACGGCGAGCTTGACCAGCTGCCGGCCCATGCCGCGCTTGCGCATGCTGCCCGAGACGGCGAGCATCGCGATGTAGCCACGGAGTGCGCCGCTGCGATGGCGGTCCTGTTTGCACACGATGGTACCCACGATCCTGGGCGGCGCTGCCGGATCGTTCCGGTCCTTGGCGATCGCATTGAAGCACAGGTTGGGCCAGTTGTTGATAAAGTAGCGGTATGTGAAGATGGAGTAGGGCTCCGAGAGATCGAGAGAGATGAGGTCGATGATTCCTTGCAGCTGCTCTTCGCCCGCGTACTCCGAGTACGTGAGCTCAATCGAGTCCTCCTCCGCAGACGGAGCGCCGGAGCACGACGCCTCAGCAAAGGACATCCTGCGACGATCTGGATTCTGATCGGCGATGCTGCACGCGCCAAAAAAAGTTCATGAAATGTGTGATGTGAAGTTCATGCAGGACGGTCCACCTAGACACTATGACCTAGACGAAAGCCGCGGAATTTTCGCGAAGCATGACTCAGCCAATGCTGGCGCTTGCGCTTGTCGCCGTGTTTGCGTGCTGCGGCACGACTGCATGGCTAACCATGCGCTCGCTCAGCCAGTCCACGGAGCTCAGCCGTCTCGCCGCGTCCACTGCGTCCATGCAGGCGTCCATGACTGAGCAGTTCACTCTCGCCGCTGCTGCGCGCAAAAGTTTGGAAGAACAACTTAGGGACGCCACCGACGCAAATAAGTCATTACGCAAGCAGCTGAAAGAGATCAAAGATGGAGCAGCTACCGCCGACGCACTGCAGGCACTGGCCTCGAAAGTTTCGCCGCTGGAGACGAGCGTCACCGTACTAACTGGAAAAGTCGAGGCCATGGCGACGGACGCCAACGCCGCCAAGCAGAGCCTGGACGAGAAGTTGGCCGAACTCGACGAACGCCTTAGCGAAGAGCTGGCAGCGCACGCATCGACAGTGGCGGACCTCCACACCGGGCATAATGACACGACCGCCGTCCTGCAGGCGCTCGTCGAGCAGGTCGTCACCTTCAAGAAGGACAAGGAGGTCACGAAGCCGCAGACCACGAAGGTGGCGCGCGCCGCCCAAGACGAGGCATCCGACGCGGCAACCATCGCTTCGCCTACCAAGACGGCCGGTTTGAACGCCTCGCCGCCGCCGCCGGCCCCTGCGCTCTCCCCGCCAGTTGCCGAGCATGCAAATGGAATGGCGGCTAAGGAAGCGGAGACCACCAAGATGGAGGAGGCGATGGCGAAGGCCAAGGTGGACAGCACAGGGGTGCAAAGTGCAGCGGCCATGGCGGCCATGGCGGCAGCAGAGGTGGCGCCTGAGGGTATGGCCACAGCTGAGACAGAGACGTCGCAGGCTGCGGCAGAGAGCACCGCAGCCACAGGTGAGAAGAAGGTCGAGGCATCAGCAGCGACCTCGTCAAAGGATGCGGGCAATGCGACCAGCGAGGCGGCAGTGGCGGCGGCAGGCGATGCCAAGGACGAGGAGGCGGACGAGGAGGAGTTGGAAGCCGACGAGGACGCAGCAACGGAGAAGGCGGTGGACGACGATGCTGCTGATGAGGAGGCGCAACCGGCTGATGACAACGCCACTGCGGAGCGAGAGCAGGCGGCCAAGCAACTCGAGGGCTGATGCTGTCAGCAGCCGGGGTCCCTGGAGAGGCGTCGGGGGAAAGGTGAAGCGAAATGTCGAAGGTGAGCGGCTCCACTCCCGGAGAGCACTGTGGGGGATCAGACTGTGGTGATGAGCTCACAGGGTCCGTGACGGAAAGCTCACAGAGTCTGCTGAGAAATGACGGCGGTTTTACACTGTCTCATTTTTTAGGTAGTCAGTGCGGCCACTACACGCTCTATTTAGTACACGTAGACGGGGGCCCAGGGCATCTGTAAGACCGGCGTTAACTCGCTTTGTGTTCTAAGAATAGACCACGTTGAACGCGACGGCAATTCGTGGCGCGCGTGTCGTTGTGTTGCCATCCTCCAAGGGCTCCTCGACAGGAGTGACGCTGTGCGGCACCCATGACGGAAAGAGCACAAGGAGCCCAGGCTCGGGACAGAGCAGCCGAGACTCCATGAACTGTCGGTCTTCCGCGCCCAGCACGACCATCTGCGCGCCCGGCCGCGGGTCCTGCAATCGTAGGCAGCCGCCCCGCATGCCCTGCGGCACCGACACGTAGTACACGCCCGAATACGAAGAGCTCGGGTGCACGTGCTCACGCATGGAGCCACCGCTGTCCAGCCAAACTGCCCAGCCGCGAAGCTGCAGCCGCGGCTCGAAGCTGTCCATTTGCGAGTACCGGACCATGGACTCGGCGTGCGTCAACAATCCCCGATGCAGCCGACGGAACGCAGACAGGTCGCGTCGCTGGAGCAACTGATCGTCCGTACGCCAGCCGTTGCCCACCAGAGATTTGGCAATCGTACTCGACGCGGCGGCAGCCCTCTCCGCGGTGAAGAGCGAGGTGAGCTCCTCGTTGAGCGCTTCGTGGCCATCCAGCGAGGCCGAGTAGAGTGGAGTTCCAAAGAGCAATCGCAGCCACGCCGACGGGTGAGGCCCTGAAAAGTGGCCAGCTCCGTCCACATCCATTCCGTTGACAACAGGGACGGGCGAGGCGCCTGTGCGATCACGCTCCGCCAGCACAATATGTTGCGAGCAGCCAGGCCGTGCTCGACAGGCCGCAGCTAGGCGAGACTGTACATCCAGTAGCTGGAAGTCATCCAGCCTCGCAATAAGCTTCGCCGCCACGCGCTCAGTGAGCCCGTCCATTCTATATTCTGAGAACTTTTTGGAAAATATTTCCGCGACAACGAAGATTTATCTATCGTGTTAGCGCACTAGCTTTCTGGACGACCTATCTTATCCTTAGCATAGCTCGAAGAGCGCTCCGCGCTCTTTCTCACCGGAAGTTCACACTTCACTTCCTCACATATAAAAATATGGGAGCGCCGGCCTGTGCCCCACCACTTCGTGCGGGTGGGCTCGCAGATCACCGGTTGCTCTAACCTTTACCCGCTTAACGCTTCCCAGAGCGTGTCTTAGATTCGGTTCCCGGTCTTCACTGTGTCCTGTTTCACAGAAAGCCCAAAATATCAACGCGTCAAGCGCTCTGCGCTTCGCCCTTCCGCGGCTGCCGTCAGGCTGCTGCGCTGATATTTTTGCGAGTGAATCGGCTTCACATTGCGCGATGTCTGGACCGGCTGCGCTCTGCGCGAGGCTGGACACTCGACTGAGGACGGCGAGGGCGGTTACGCCTTCCCCTATCTCTGCTGCTTCGCAGTGGAGCTCCTCTTTCTCGGTGCCAG
>Ga0210241_100634_pt1 | contig 31104 bp, 20 predicted proteins | sample ChrtobMetP5a_8mM_FD_155488 | JGI IMG/M metagenome (GOLD analysis project Ga0210241, IMG submission 155488) | Chrysochromulina tobin associated microbial communities from unialgal haptophyte culture, Seattle, Washington, United States - P5a_8mM | ecosystem: Host-associated > Algae > Haptophytes >...
GGCCAGAAGCACCTCCCTGAGAAAAGGCTATAGCCAAGTCTTGGGCCCCATCCGCGATCACCACGGCTTATGATTTTCAAGTGACGATTTTTCGTCCATTTTCGCTCACTTTACCGCTCAGGCGGCCCGGAGCGCAAGGCGGCCGCGGCGTGGCACGGGCCGAGACGGGCCGCCCGTCGACACGCACAACTGTACGGTCACGCTCGGCCGGGCAATAGAGAATAGTGGTTAGTGAGATTAGTGCCTAGTGCGGCTGCTCGAGACGCGGGGCAAAAACCACGATTGCCAAAAAGCCATGCGAAACGCGTTGGCAAAACGAAAAGCCCCGCCCCGCGAACATGGAACAAGCTATTCGATAATTCGACGTAACCTGGAGGTACGATAAGCACGAAACGCAAAACCCCACAATTAAAGTTTAAACACAGCACTGGGAGTCGTACTGGCGCCAGTTGAGTCTCTGGCCTCAGATCACTACAGATCACAGACGGCTGCATGCTCGCAAGTCGCATGCTCGTAGTCGTGCGCACCGCACGCACTCTGCCGTGCCCACTCACAGCTGCCTGCCCCAGCGTAGACTAACGCAATGTTCCGCGCGGTGACCGCGCGAGCGCCCCCGCAAACTCTGCCCTCACTGCCTCAGATTCAGAGACAGGTTCATAGATCCCTGGGAACGTATACAGCCCGCGTTTTACCACTCGCCCACGTTTTGCCAACCACTGCGTTTTGCCAACCTCCATGTCGTCCTCGACGAACTCGCCTACCGCGCCGACGGGCATCTCGTCGGGTACGAGCGACAGCTCCTCATCCGCAAAGTGCATACCGTGCTGCAGGTCTTCGAACGCCGTAGATCCCATGACCATCGCTAAGCGCTGAGCCGCCTACATGTTACACCGCATGTAGACGTCGCTAGCCCAGCGGACGGCAGACCACCGGCCAGATGGCGAAGTCCATCATGAGCTGCTCCGCCTACCATCGCGATGATCGTGTCGTAGTTGGCAGCCACGAATCTGCCGGTAGTCTGCATGTTGTTTGGAAGATCTTCCGGTTGAACGATCGCGCACGAGCCATCATTTCTCTTCTCGGCGATGCAGACAGGCACGGCGAAACCTTCAATCGTGTATGAAGCACATCCAGAGGATGCACCCGTGATAAAGGTTTGGAATGCTTTGGAATGCGCCGACGGCATAGAAGCTGGCAATCGCGCTAGCCGGCGGCGCTGGTACGTTAGAAAACGTAAGCGCTATCAGCGCGAACCTGTAGGACGTTCCGGACTTAGCGGGGGGTAGTCCCCAGCTACGTATCCAGCGTTCCCTCGTAGCTGGGTCCTTCCCCCAGTCCAATGTGCTGTGCTGATGTGCTGTGCAAGCATTGCCCGCTGACCGGTAAGCTTCCCGAGCAGCGCCACCACCGCCTCGCGCACGCCTTCGTCCTTGTCCTCACATCGCATCGCATCGAGTCTGGGATTGAGGTCGGCACTGTGCTTCGCGAGCGTTGCAGGCTCTACACATCTCGTGAGCGTCTCCACCACCTCCTTGCGCACGCTTGCGTCCTTGTCCTCGAGCTTCGCAACGAGGGCGGTGATATGCTGCGCGAGCGTCTTCGGCCAAAGCCTCCCGAGCGTCGTCAATGCCGCTCGGCGCACGGCCGCTTCTGAATGCTCAAGCTTCGTAACTGCCTCCACCACCTCGGGTGTGTACGCCTTGGGCTCAAAGCCGCAGCATTTTACCTCCTCCTGTGTTAAGCGTGCGAGGGCCTGCGTCCGCCGCTTCCCGCCTTGCCCATACTGCCGCTTCGCTCGGAGCATCCCCTGCAGCGCCTCCGCGAGCCGCTCGTCGCCATTATACCACTCGGGCGGGTGCCCAAGCTCGTGCTCCTCCACGTCCTTGCGAAACTCGCCCAGCAACTTCTCCGTGCCATGCGGTGTGGCCAGGCCCTCCATGCGCAGCGCCTGCAGCACCTCCGCCTCGAGCCCAGGCACCATGTCCTGCAGCACCTTCTTGCGCTTGCCGATCACCTGCTCGATGGTGAGCGACGTGAGGTTGACGCTCAGCTTCAACTGAACGATGAGCACCTTGCCCTTGACGCGCGAGCCGCGCACCTCGAGCCCAGTGAGCGGGTTGAAGAGGATCTCCTTCTCGAACGGGTACTGGGAGAGGAAGGAGATGTCGGCGCCGCGGTCGATCATGCCTTGCTGGATCTCGAAGAGTAGATGAGCGGTTTTTCCGTCAGCTGCGTACTGCATCGCCTCCTTACGCACCAAAGTTGTCGAAAGAAACCCGCTGTCGATGCCGCCGCGCACGCCGTACATGTTGGGCGTCCAGAACTGATCGGGCAGCACGACGTCGTGGACGCCGCGGTACACCGTCGACGCCTTGGTCAACTTGCTCAGCTTGACGATCGCCGAGTTGATTGCGTGCAGCGTCGTCGTGTACTTGTTGATGCGCTTCACCATCGCCCCGTACGTATCATGCGTGTACTCGCGCAGTGCCACCTCGTCCGCCGCCGTCGGTTTGCGCTTGCCAAACAACGGCTCCTCTGCTAGGCGCTTGGCCTTGGCCTCCTCGGCAGCTTTCGCGTGCGATTCCGCGTCCTCCTCGGAGCAGCACAGCCGCACCATCTCGCAGCGCAGGTAAAGGACCGGGCTATCAAGCCCGCGCAGCACCGCATTGTACTTGACAAAGAGTGGCCCTGTGTACAGCCGTGCGCCAAACGCCTCCTCCAGTGTGAGCGCCGGCTCGCCCTGCTCTAGCAACCGCACACCACGCTCTGCGATGCGCCACCTGAGCTCGATGATGGACATCGGCGCGCGCGGGCGCTTCCGGTGCTCGTGCCCGACGATCGCAATGCGCTCTCCGAGGCGCGCCGATTTGCTACCGTCAGGCTTTCGTGTGAGCACGAGCTTCGGCACGAGCTTCGCCTCGACGGGCCACTTGTCGTGCGGGCGGCTCTCGGGTTTGGCCACAAAGGCCCACTCGGTCGCCGAAGTGGTCGTGGTGCCATAGTTCTCCGCCGTGAACTCGAGGTGCGAGTCGAGCTGCTGGGTGTGCTCCGCGGCCATGGCCTCGCGCACGCACGGCAGCGGCGCGCCCACGATCGCTTCCAGCCCGCCAAAGAAGGTGTTCATGTCACTGTATGCGAGCAGCCCGGCACCTTCCTGCACAAACTTTTTCTGCAACTGCTCCTCGGCCGGCGGCGCGGCGTCCGTGGCGAGGCTTTCGAGAGCAGATGAGATATGAACGATGAGAGCGTCGATACCCGAGGTCAGGCGCCGCCTGAGCTCCTGCGGCGAGCGAGCGAGCGTTTGCAGCGCAACCAGCTCGTTCGGGCATTTGCAGCCGACAAGCTGCGCCGCAAGCAGCTCCGGGATGCTGAGGGACCCGAGGAACCTGGCGGCGGTCCACGACTCCGCCTGTGGAAGTCGGGCCACGCGATCGAGTAGTATCTGCAGGTCGACGCTGGGATCTGCGCCACGCGGCCACGTTTTCGCGCGTGAAGGATTGTGGGACGTTGAGGATTCCGCCATGATATCCAGGGGACCAGACTCCTCCGCCCTCGCCGCCGCCGCCGTCGCCACCGCCCCCGCCACCACCACCACCTTGGCCCCCGCCGCCGTCGCCGTTGCCTCCGCCGCCTTCGCCCCCCCTGCCGCCTTCGCCGCCCCCGCCGCCATCGCCGCCATCGCCTTCACCTCCGCCGCCTTCGCCTCCTCGACCTCCCCAAAACGTGCAGGATCTTCCACTGCCAATGAGGCAAGTGAACGAGCCTCGGCTTCGGCGTCCTCCTCCATCTCAATTCGAAGCTTGCTCGCCGGCACCACAGGCGCAGCGGGCGGTGCAATCGGCATAGGCGCGGCGGCATCGGCAGGTGTCGTCGACATTGAATATATTGCGGCCCTGAGTCGAAGCGGAGACAGGTCGCGTGTAGTTTCCCTTCGAAGTCCCACGGGATTCCCCGAATCAAAATGATCATTGTATCGACGGATGAACAATGACGGTGATGAACGGTTATGATCCGGTAAACGCGCCTCGCGAGTCGACAAAAACTCACCTTCACACTAGTGTCCAACACATCATCCACACACCCTCGCCGCCGGTTACCAACGATGGCGGGAGCTATCCCATCCAGGCCGCTCGATCCTTCGCTCTGCGCGGCCAACACACAAGATACCCTCCCGTGTCTTCGTGCACAGCTCGTACGACTCTGGGTCGCTGCCTCGCTCGCCTGCTGCGAACCTGCGATCACGATACCCGTGTCACGGCCCCTCGTCCGCTCCGGCCGCTCCTTTTCCGGACGGTTGGTGCCACTACGCCGCTCAACCCCACAACCGGGCGCGCCGCCGCCGCCCACCGCACCGGTGGACTTGAATCTTGATCTTGCAAGAGTTGGTTGGAGATCATATTTCAGACATCAGACTGGCTGCTCTGTGCTGCAGCATCGCTGTCGGACATTTCGTAGCTCGCCAGCGACCCTGGCAGGGTGAAATGAAAACGAACGTCCATCGAGACATCTGCGTCGGCCTTGGGTCCAAACCAGAACCACGCCGCTCGAGTCCCTTCAACGTCCGCCAACACCAGCTGCGACAGCAGGTAAATGTGTGGATCCTCCGGACGAAACACGCCGACGTTGCGGAAACCGGCGCGAGACATGGCACTAAGAGGCCCGTTGCGACCCACGATCGTCATCTTCGTCAGCAATGGAAGCCACTTTCGACCAGTGCATGACGGGGCACTGCTCGGCACGACGCCTAAGGGGACTCGAGTCCACCGCTGCTGGGGCGCCGCCAGCGCCCAAGAGATGATGCGCTTGTCGGTGTCGCTCAGGTTGCGAGCACACAGCTCCGCGTAATACCTGGCCGCATTTACTTCCCTTTCCGGCTGCGCGGGTGAGAGGAGCCAGTGGCGAAGCCCTTTCTGTGTGAGGACAGGCGGCGTGTCGAGGCGTGCGGCGAGCTCGGCACACGAGAGAGGCGCGAGCTTGGTGCACACGACACGCATTGCCGTCGTCCGTAGCTGAACGAGGCGCAACAGCAGCACGCGCCGCAACGATCGGCAGGTCGCCGCAAGGCGCCATGTGGGGCGTGCGCGCGCAGCCATGATGGCCGTGGCGTCGTCGGTTGCGGCATGCAGCCTTCGCATCACGGCAGCTTCAAGGGCGTCGGCGCCGCCTTCCGGCCATGCGCGTAGTCTTGGGTGCTCCACCAGCTGCGGATAGTTCGACTGCCACTGGGCGAGAGCAGCTTCCTGCTGTTGACGGTGATGAGGCGGCCAGATGGGTACCTCTGGAGGCGGCGGGATGTCGGCGGCGCCCACGCCCAGGAGGTGGCATAGTATGCGCTGAAAGTGGCTCGGCTGTAAGTCAAACTGCTGCTGTTGCATGTCGGCTTCCATATCCGCGCATAGTACCACAAGCACGGAGGTCGGCAGCGCACAGCGTCAGCCTGAACCCACAAGGCGCTCATGCAAAGATCAGCAAGCGCCTCACAGTCCGGAAGTGGTGCACTTGATGGCAGCCGAACTAGGGGCATGATCACCGAAAACATGCGACCCAAATTTGAGAGGAACACGTTTTTCTGGCGGGTCAGCGCTGTGGACGCAGCGACAGGCTCCTCTGCCAGTTGGCTTGCAACAGCCTCGAGAAGATCATCGCTACTGGTCAAGAGCAGGGGCGGCTCTGTTCGCCGCTCTTTGGCAGCTGAGGCGCACTTGGGCTTGTCATCGTCGTCAGACCAGTCCGGGAGGTCGTCCTCGAACTCGAAGTCGGAGTCCGCCATCGTGCCGAGAATAGACTCGCCGGCCGCATTGCCACAAACTTTTTGCGCGACAGAAAGCAATCACTCGCGGATGGGGGTGTTAGAAATCACACAGCAATTTTCACACTCACACATACACATTGTGTGAGACCAAGAGCCGACCAGCGCACGCTGGGAAGCGGTGTGCACCGTGCACGGCAGTTTTTCGTTAAGACCCTGTATGCTGTCGCCGCGCTGTCGCGACGGTAGCGGGCACTTCTCGCGGCACCGTACTTGCGTACACGGAGGGCGTACGCGGTAAAGCGCGCGAAAGGCTTGGCGCTCAACAAGCCCCACGCGAGGATCATTTCGAATCCCTGTCATCCCCCAGGCCTGCTCGCTGCTGGTATGCCGTAGGTCGGACTAACCCCTCGACCCGTCGGGCCTCTATCTGGGATCCTAGGATCTGGATACACAGGTAAGAGGTATACTATACGGCTGTTCAGTACGCCGCCTCGCCGCCTCCACTCGCCGCCTTACCCGAAGACCGGAGCGAGAGCTGGCCTAATCGAACCTGTACTTGCTACGCGCGAGCTGGCCGCGCCAGACTGCCTGGAGCGTCGTCGCAGCCGCGGCTGCAAAGGGCCCTTCCTCCTCTAAGTACCGCTGCAGGCTTCGGCGCTTATTCTCTGATCGGATGGTAGGCGACTGAGATTTACAGCTGAAGCCGCTGGCGGGGCGCTTCTCAGCGAGCCGTCGAGCCCCCACGTCGCGTAGCTTGCCCGGACTGCCCCTCACCATCGGCCGAGTACCAGCCGGTACACCAACCGGCGCTCCCCGTGCGGGGCTCTCCGGCCGACGCAGATCTGGGCCTGGGCTGAAAGGCGCCGGAGCGGGCACCTTCAACGACAAGGGCTTCAACGGTCGGGCGCCCTCAACGGCCGGGCCCCTTTCGTGCCACGCGAGCGCTTTGCGCTTCTCGGGATCCAAGGCGGGGTGGATAGAGGAGGAGAGGATTTGGGTGCCCGAGACGGCGCCGCTGTGGATAGAGGAGGAGAGGATTTGGGTGCCCGAGACGGCGCCGCTGTGGATAGAGGAGGAGAGGATTTGGGTGCCCGAGACGGCGCCGCTGCCGGGCAAGACGCCGCTCGAGCTCGCAGCGATGGAAGGTCGGGGCCCACCATTCGCGGCGCTGCTGGCGAGAGAGTTGGCGAGAGCGTCTGCGGTGGCTGAGCTGATTGGCTGGCCGCCGCCACCGCCGCCACCGCCACCGCCACCGCCGCCGCCACCGCCGCAGCCGCCGTCGCCCTTGCTGCCCTCGCCGTAATCCAAGCTGGCAGCGCCGACACCGCTGCTGCACGTGGTCGCAGGCACAGTGGGTGCAGGCGCAGTGGGCGCAGGCGAGCGCCCAGGATAGGCTCCACTATGCTGCGGGCCAAATGCCCGCTTCTCAAGTAACATCTTTTGGAGGGGCGTCAGCTCTGCCGGAGTGACCTTGGCAGCGGCTGCGGCGGCGGCCTCGGCGGCTGCGGCGGCAGCCTGGGCGGTCGCCTCAGCCGTCGCGACTGTGGTAGCCTCCTCTGTGCGCCGCTTGGCTGCCGCTGCCTCCTCTTTCGCTCTAGCCTCCTCTGCGGGTCCTCGCGGGACCCCCCAACTCGTCCTGTGGGAATCTAGTCCTCGTGGGGATCTCGTCCTGTGGGAATCTAGTACTCGTGGGAATCCCCAACCAGCAAACGCGTTTGGCACGATGGTGCCTAAGAAGCTCTCTGCCGGCTTGGCGGCCTCTTGGGCGGCCCCCTCGGCCGCCTCATGCGCCCTCTGCTCCCTCTCTTGCCTACGCTTGTACCATGCCGCCAGGTAGGTCTTGTGCGGCCGATCCGAGGGGCGGTCCGAGGCTGGCGACGACGACGGACCCTTCGTGCTAATCGGAAGGTGTGGGAAATCGATGTACGTGGGCGTCCAAAAGGTGCGCGGCGGCGGCTTGGGCGACGGCGTGAGCTGCTGAATCCTCTCCTGACGCTGGGTGAGCAGACGAGGCGACACAGGCCGTGGCGGCGCGAGCGGGTCGAGCGGATAGGTCAACCCATGGCTGCGTGGCGGGAGCGCGACGCTCTTACCCTCGGGCACCTCCCACTCGATCATGTAGGGTAGGAGCCAGCTAGTCTGCTCTTCATCGGCTGAGAGGACACATTCGAGCTCCTCCATCTCGACGTACCTGAAGAGGGGGGGCATCGGCAGCCATCAGAGGCAATCAAGGGCGTACCACCCATCGAGCTTCGTCTGCAATCACTGGCAATCAAGGGTAAACGAGGTCAATCAAGGGCGTACCATCCATCGAGCTTCGCCCGCAACGCCCCCTTCTGCTCCTCAAGCTCGCGCACGCGCTCCGCCGCACTGCTGCCAGGAATGGTGTTGATCACCTCAGCGTCGGGCAACGGCGTCCCTACCGGCATCCCTGCCGGCATCCCTCGGTGCCCAAGCACGGGCTTCGCAGTGCTGCCGGCGCCGTTCATCACCTTCGCGTCGGGGCTCGTCAAGTGCCCGTTCATCAAATAATAATGATGCTCCCTGCGCTGCGACCCTGGCTCGCGCACGCAGTCACACCACCGCCAGCAGCCACCGTCAGCGCGCTCGTCGTCGTGGTCATCGTCGAGCTTCGTCGCCACAATGACGCCTGATTCGAAGTCGCCGTGGGCGGTCTGTGGCCGCGGCACGTCGACGAGCAACTTGTCATCCTGCAGAGTCGCATTCACCGGCTTGTCTACGATGATCTCAAGCACGGGCCTGGAGGTGCGCATGATTTCCGCGTCGAGCGTTGCAATTGCCGCCTTCGCCGCCATGATCCGCTCCTCGAGCTTTGTCAGCTTCTCTTGAGCGAGCTTCTGTTGCGCCGCGTGCTCCATCTCGAGCTTCTGGGCGCGAGGGCTGGGCCAATAGGGAGACCTCGGACTGCCCAGCCTGCTGACTTCAATCGAAGGCGCGAAGGTATACTGCGGGCGGCCCGGTGAGAGCGGCCGACTCCCCTGCGGACTCGAAAGCAGCTCCCACTTGCTCTTCTGGTCGACATTCTTGGGCGGCTTGGGTGGCGTGTACTGGTGTGAGCGCACCACCCGCTCGGCGAGCAGCCGTGCCCGCTCCGCCTGGCGCTCTGCTTTCGAGTCGAGCCGCGCGTTCTCGACCGGTTTCGGGCTGCTGCGCGGGATCTTGTGGCTCGTGCGTGCATAGTAGTCGGCCGAGGACTCGGCCTTTTTCGAGCCTACGATACGGCTCATGGCCCGCTCAGCCCGCTCCTTTCGCAGCCGCTCGGCCTCCTCGGCTGTCAGTGTCGACTCGTCAATCCACTCTGAGATGCCTCGTGGGCAGAGGCACAGCATCAATAAATATCCAGCCAAAAGTGCGCCCATCAATCCAAAGAGGATAACGCGAAGGATGGCCGCCTCCGGGTCCCACTCCGGCGCCACGCCAATGTATTGCAGAGCGTTCTGCAGGGCGTGGTCGACCTCAGTGAAGCTCGGTGCTCCCAGGTCTGATTCAAGCAACACGTCTGGCGGTGGCGGAGGCATCGGAGACGATGTTGGGGGCCGCAGCCGCGCGGTGTGGACGGCCGGATGCGCTAGCGAGTCGAGTAAAGAATTTTCAATCGCGCGACCAAAATGGCGAAAACATACATGTAGAGGTTCAGGGACGGTAAATATACTGAACATGTGTGACAAGAGGAGAAACCAGTCACACGGTCTGGTGTTCAGCTTAGTTGCCTGGGTCGACAGAATTTCCTTTTTTGGAAGTGTGTACCACAGTGCCATGATAGTGCCATGGCTTTGCGCAATGGCCCGCCGTCGAATGCCATCGGTGCAGCGGATTCGTCATCATCAAGGTCATCAGCGATGATGGTGCTCGGGGTACGGGGATGGGATCATGCGGACAAGCGTGCCATTCATCTTGCTCGAACGCAGGATGAGAAGGAACATGCCATCGAGACGGCCATCCTCAACTTTTCCCGCGGCACTATATTTCGCGATGAACTCCGTGATAATCCTTCAGCAGACATCGTGTCCATGATGTTCTCGGACGGTGGCGCGGAGTACCGCACGCGTACTGAACGTCTGCGTCTCGCGGCACAACGCCCTCGAGGCGAGCTCACTCCGAGCGCGGTTGAGGTCATGAACAAAGTCTTCGCAGATATTGAGCTCGTGCAATGCATCCTTGAGCAGTGTGAGGGCCATCACGACCGCAAACGGCTCGTTGCATCGGTGAGCAAGGTCTGGGCTATTGCAGCGGCGACGCATTCTGCTTGGGCCGTCATGTCGAACGTCACGTTTCCAAAGTACGTCACGTGCTCGGGTGAGACGCTCTACTTTGCCCAGGACCTCCTTGAGGTTCACGCGTCTCAAAACACAGCAGTCACCGCCGCAGCGACGCGCAACGCGGACATGGCCGCCGAGGGCAAGGGTATCCTTGACGAGGATGGCGAATGCGCCAACTGGGAGGTTGGCTGTGGTTGTGGCGCTCAACCTATGAAGCTGCATTGGGCCATCCGACAAGGAGACAAGCTCTTCTTCGTCGTCCCCCTAATGATCGATGGCCTGATGATAGAGCTCTCTCCAACGGATAGGCACCTCTTCCGCACTCGCGCAGAGGCCGAGCTCTTCCGCCAGTCGATACTCGAATCCTGGCGCACCGGCCCCATGGCCAACATGGCACGCAATTGGGCCGGTGGCGCAGCTCGTCACCCGGAGCGCCTTGGCATCAAAGAGTTCCAGTGCTTCACGCCTGGCGCATAGGCCAAAGCGCATACCATGCCATTACGGGACTGTCGGGTACATGAACATGTAATGTTCATGTGCGCGCGTGTAGATTGAGAGTCTAGCGAGATCGGCCCCACTGTTCTTGCATGGCCGCTGGTACCTGGTACCTTGTGGAGCAGTGTGGCCAAACGGTTCACGGGACAGCGTGCGAGGAAAAACTCCATTCAAGAGCCCCAAAACGCGAGGCCATGTGTGAACAGGAAAAATTGGGTCTAAATGTCCCGGAAGGGTGCCGCGGGATGCGGGAATCCGGGATGCGGGAAAAATTGAGCGCGTTTCGGCCTGCTGTCGTGTAATGCGAAGTGCGATGTGTAGAGATTTACCTTTGGATGGTGGACTCGAAGCCTTTTTTTGTGACATGGCACAAGGCGCGCCTGCCGCCGCCGTCACGAGCGTCGAATTCCATCGGAGATCGCATCTTGCATCTGCATCTCAGAGATCGGTGCAGCGGATTCGTCAACGTCATCAGGAACTGGCGATCAGGAACTGGCGTCATCAGGAACTGGCGTCATCAAGCGATCACACAGCGATTTCATAAGGGTAAAGGGTGCTCGGGGTACGGGTATGGGATCATGCGGACAAGCCTCAAGCTTGCCATTCATCGTCGTCATCCTGCACACTGTCAGAGAGAAAGTGAGGTTAGCGACACTAACCAAAAATCCGAATGGCGCCTGTCCCGCCCCTTGCTGGCTCGTCCCGGACCGTCCTGGCACGAATTTGACGGCTAATCAGATGCTCCGGCTGCGAACATAGGATATCCCGAGTGCACCGCATCCAGATCATCATGGATGGCCACTCGTGGACGACCAAAACTGAGCTCAGGGATGCGTGATCGGAACAATGGATGCAGTAGAGGCGTCGAATCACCGGTGCGATGGACCTCACCTTCAATTCATGACGCACCTTCAGCATGTGCTGATAGAACCTGAAGCCACGCCCATGCGTCTCATGCCCTGTGTCCCGCCAACTCAAACCGGCCTGCCCTTGCATTCCACCAGGTTGCAAGTCTTTAGCGCGCACGGCAATGCGGTGGCGGCGGCGGCGGCGGCGACGGAAGCTAATCTGTGCTCGACACCGTCGTCAAGCGACGGTGTTGAGCGCATCTTTGCGTTCCCCGAGGGGCGCGCGCCATCGGGCGCGTCGGTGCACAGGTTCGATGCCGCCATCGTCTCCACCGTCGCCCTGCCATCTGCAGCAGCACTCGCAGCGGCGCCGGAGGCGGCGACGGCGTGGAGGCGGCGGCGACCAAGGCGGCAGAGGAGACGTAGGCAGCGGCCCGGGCGACCGCAACGACGACCCGATCCTCGAGAAGGGCAACTGCCGTACAGCCACCGCAAGAAGCGGCTCGGCCGCTTACGTGCCTTTGTATCGACGTGAGCTCGCCACTGATGGGTCTGAGCGATACTGATAGGAGCTGAGCAGCGAGTTGATGCGTCTCGAAGTGTTAAAATTAGATTCACTCATTTTGACACACGACCTGATCACGGGAAAAGGCGTGCGCGCAGCGGAGGGGACGCAGCCCACCTAGACACAGACCGTCCCGCATCATGAGGCACAGTGGCAGCAGCTGCGAGGTAGGTACGTTCCTGCGAGGGCGGGACCTTCTGTGCCCGTCACGTCCTCGACGCATGAGCGGCGCGATGCCCTCGAAGCCCTTCACGCGCGGACCTGGGTCGACGTGGCTGAGGAGCGAGTTCAGCACCGCGGTGCGGCGAACGGCAGCGCGTCGCAAGCCTTTGACCTTCCACAAGCACCGCATGCATACGCGATCCTGGTTGATGCACGTGTCCAAACCGCAGGCTGCGTGGCCTCGCGCCTGCACGCGGTCGCCGACCTTGAGGTCCTTGGGAAGGCACAGCTTCATCGGCGCTCATAATGAAACACACAGGCAAGGGTGGCCCGTTTCGGATCATCCTGCAAATTCGCGAGCTCGAAGGAATGCACCGGCGATGGGCAAGGGACGTGCCTCCCAGGGCATGGTGCCTCGGTCGGCTCAGTTTCGCGCCAGGCGCGACGGCTGACGTGAAAAACGGGGCGACGAGCAGCGCAAAAGGCCGACACGCGAGAGCATGGAAAAAAAGTGGCTTGACGACAAAACAGCACCAGAATCCGACAATGTGCTCGCGGCGGCGCGAGGAAGATGCAAGAAGGAACATGCCATTTATCGTCGGCCATCCGCTAACTTTTCCCGCGGCACTATGTGACCTTTTATCAAACCCTCTGTGGTGCCTCTCCATCGTCCACACGTTTTTGTCTTGCGAATATCGTCCCGTCGTCGGTCGGCCCATGGCCCTCACAGCTCGATCTTGAGCTCCTCAGGGAGATAGCGAAGCGCCTCGGTCGCCCTCGTGAGCAGCTCGTCGTTGTACTGGTGGTTGTGGAGCGCAGCGAGGAGCAGGCTGCGCCCGCCGCCGTCCTCGATGAGTTTGAGGGCTGGCTGGAACTCGGCCAGCTCCTTGATCAGCGCGCACGAGTGGATCTGGACGCCAGTCGCCATTGGGTGTGTGCGCATCGCCTCCAAGATGGTCGGCACACCTGCCTCGCCGTACAGCTTTTGGGCCATGGACATGCCCCCCCCGAGCACGACGTTGAGGAGCGTGCCGCACCCATACTCTTGAACGAGGGGCGTCTCGGGGTGCGCCGCCATCGACTGCAGGGTGAGCTTGAGCGCCTGCACCGACACGTCCTCCTTCGCCGCCAATCTCGGATCGAGATCGTCCCCACGACGCCCCGAGCCTCCGATGGTGGCGGGACGGCCGCCCATGGATGAGCGCAGGCTGGAGCCGGGAGGGCCCTGCAGCGGCTGCAGGTGCGGGTTCGAGCGCGAGGCGATGCGCACCGGACCTCCCGGCGAGATGCGCATCGGCAGAGTGCGCGGGTCCTGAGGCAAGCCGCGCCCGCGCCGACCCGACATGCTGCCGACGGCCGGCAGCTCCGCTGGTCGCGTGCCGGCGGCGATCTGCGACTCCTTCGAGAAGTCGCGCGGCGCGGTCACGAGCATCTGGCGGAGTGCACCGCATGCATTGTACTGCAGCCGAGGGTGCACATGGTGCCTCTGCATGCCCGCCATGATGAGCGCGATGCCCTCGGAGCGAATCACAATGTCCCTGGTGGGCGGGTCGGCGAAGGCGAGCTTCCACAGGAGGCCGCACGCGGAGGACTGGAGCTCGGCGATCTCGGCGTGCCGTCGCATCGCGTCCAGGATGATGTCGATCCCGCCACGTGTGCGGATCAGCTCCGAGTCCGCGTGTCCATGCGCCTCTGAGAGCACGTACTGCATCGCCACCATCGCCTGCTCCACCAGCACCGGCTTTGCCAAGTGGAGGCGGATGGCCTCGAGCAGCATGAGCGGGAGCGCGCGCGCGCCATTCTCGCCGATGATCCGGTCCTCCGCCACAGCGAGCACCGTCAGGTGCTGCTCGCTCTGCTTGAGCATCGCCTTGTATCGCTCGAGCTCGGCGGTCAGCGTCGCCTTGGCCCCCGCGTCGCCTTGCGCGCCGGCGCGCAGTTGGCCAATCTCGATGACCTGGGCGGTGAGCTGGGCACACTGCGCCTCGCTCGCCGCGAGCTTCGACTGCGTCTCCTTGAGCTCTGCCTTCAAGTCCTCGAGCATCTGGTTGAGCCGCTTCTCGGACTCCTCCTTCGCCTGCACGAGTTGAGCGTACCGCTCCTCGAGCGCGGCGTAGTCCTCCTTCTTCTGCGCGAGCTGCATGCTCAGGTAGTCTACGATGTCCTTCTGGTCCTTTTTCTGCTTGGCGAGCTGGTCTTTCGAGGTCGCCGCGAAACCGACGGCCGAATCCGCGTCGTGCTGAATCCTGGCGAGCTTCTCCTCGAGCGCGGCGATCTTGAGCAGCAGCGTCGACTCGGCCTCGGTGGGCAGCACCTCGCCACCTTTGTCGCCTCCCTTGGCTTTCTTGCCCATTGATCAAGGGTAGGTGGGCGCCCAAGCGATGAAGGAGTTTCGAAGGGTGATTGGAACGGGCAAGAGTCGGGCAAGCGACACACATTTCACACCAATTTCACACCATTTTCCACTTTAAAGCCTGAAAGGGAAATGCATGCGTGACCCCGGCTCCACAGCAGCCTTGCTTGTCCTCGTGCCTCGAGTTCAAAAAACGTTCTTCCGAAGTTTCCCCACAGGAGTTCTGCAGTCGTTGTTGTGTAGCCGCACACTCGAGGTGCTTCGGGGCGCCAACGTTTCCATGCCTCAATCGAAGGTTCAGTCGACCAGTCAGAGCGGGAAGGTCTCCGCGTCCAAGGGAAGCTCGAAAAAATCGACCAAAGGAAAGTCGGGGACCATCCCCGAGGATGGAGAGAAGCGGGTGGTGGTGCGGGATGAGTTTGGCAACGACGTGACGCCGCGCAGCCTGATCCAGAGCGTGGAGAAGACGTCGATCAAGCCGCCGGCAGGAAATGAGTCCACTGACTCGTCCTCCGCAATCGATGCTGGTGCCGTGGGCATGAGCGCCATGGGCTCTGAGGGCGAGGGCGCGCCCAACTCCGAATCGGGAGACGAGGCGTCAGCATCCGACGCTGGCGAGGTTGCCCCTGCTAAGCCAGCGGCGCCCCCCGCCGCTGCATCCCCCGCCACGGTCGCGGCGCCGACGCCGAAGCCGGTCGTGATTAATCTCGACGAGATGATCTCGTTCGAGCTCACCGAGACGGAGACCTTCTTTTTGGACCCGTACATCCCGGCCCTGTGCGTCTCGACGGACGCGCCCGAGGCGGCGACCGTCAAGGCCGCGAACGAGAAGTATGACACCCTGCTCATCAATCGGACCGCGATGGCCGATCTCTACGTCGACACGCCGGCGCAGACGTTCAACCTGGACAAGAAGTCGAAGGAGGTGCAGACGGCGTCGATCCACACATCGGAGATGGGCTCGCAAGCAGACTCGTTTGACCTGTACGATGTGCTTGTCGCGGGGCAGGCCTCAACCGGCGGCGCTGAGGACGAGGCCGTCGAGGTCAGCGCGCAGAGCAGCGGAGGCAAGGGCGCGAAGCGGGCAAGCGGAGCCAAGGGCGTTGCCGACGCGTCCGCGGCGGGCTCTTCTTTTGTTGCGTCGGGCGCCGAGTCGGGCATTCACGAGGGCGGCGCGGAGATGGGGGCGGTAGGCGAGGGTGGCGAGGGTGGCGAGGGCGGCGAGGCCAAGGGCCCCAAGGAGGTCAATCTCGCCAAGTTTACCGGCCTGCCCGAGGTGCTTCGCGTGGTGGAACGCATGGTCGCGCAGAACATTTACCAGGCCAAGCACTTGCAATACCGTGCCATCGCGCCGCCCTCGGGACGAAAGGCGACGAGCCACGCGACAGACGAGCTCGTGGCCGCGGGCGCCTTAGCCCCCCGCGCGTCCTTCTCGCAGCTCTGGACCTTCGCCTCCGAGGAGCTCTCGGTCGGCCGTAACGTCTCGTGCCTCGAGTGGAACCCGGAGAACAAGGACTTGCTCGCCGCAGCGTATGGCGAGTTCGACTTCGCTAAGTACAAGTCGAGCGGCCTGATCCTGTTCTGGTCGCTCAAGAACCCGGACTCGCCCGACAAGGCCATCCACGTGCCCTGCGGCGTGACGGCGATCGCCTTTTCGCACAAGCATCCCAACTTGCTCGCCGCGGGCCTGTACGACGGCACGGTCTGCCTCTTCGACGTGCGCAAGGAGCCGGCGAAGAGGATCCTCGAATCCGGGCACGGGCCGGGCGGCAAGCACACGGACCCCGTGTGGCAGCTGACGTGGGTCTCCCATCCCGACCCTGCCCGAGGCGAGATGCTCGTCTCGATCTCGTCCGATGGCCGGGTGACGAGGTGGGACATGCTCAAGGGCTTCGAGTGCTCCGATCTGCTCAAGCTCAAGCGTGTCGCCAACGTCACGAAGAAGCCCTCCCAGGGCCAGACTTCCGGCAGCGGCTCTGAAGGCATCATCTCGCGCCGCGCGAGCGGCATGTGCATCGCCTTCTCGCTCAAGGACCCCAACATCTACATGGCGGGCACCGAGGACGGCCCCATCCACAAGTGCTCGTGCTCGTACAATGAGCAGCACCTCGAGTCCTTCTTCGGGCACTCCGGGCCGGTGTACAAGTTGAGGTGGTCGCCCTTCAGCCCGAACATCTTCCTCTCGTGCTCGGCGGACTGGTCCATCAAGCTCTGGCATCAGGAGAGCCCAAGCGCAATTTATACCTTCTTCTCGACGACCGACTACGTCGCCGACATTTGCTGGTCGCCGCACAACTCGACGGTGTTCGCCTCGGTCACGGGCGATGGGCGCATCGATGTGTGGGACATCAGCGTGAGCACGCTCGACCCGCTCTCCTCGATCAAGACGGACAAGAAGCTCTCGAGCGTCGCCTTCTCTCTCGCGTCGCCTGTGCTCGTCGTGGGTCATGAGGGAGGCGGCGTCGACTTGTACGCCTTGGAAGGCACGTTGGCCGAGCCGACGAACCGCACCATCGCTGAGCAGGTGGCCGCCCTCGAGAAGCTCGCCGTCCCGGCAGCGCACGACGAGGCGGCCGAGGTACACTGAGGAGTGCGGCAGCGCGCCGGAGGAGCCGAGCTGTGCTCTTGCTCTTGATGTGGGGTTGGGGAGATCCATGGGAGATCCGTCTCGAGGGATGGTGCGTGGGGGCACTCCGTACGGCTTTACGGGTGCCCCGTGACGCCCACGAGGACGCCCACGTGGAGCGGTGCCTGTGGAGGCTCCGAGGTGGACAGAGAACAGAGACGGCGGCCGAGATACTGTGGTCACCAGAACCTACGTGTTAGCGGTCACCCGTTATGGACGGAGATAATTGTGTTCAAGTCGAAGTGGAGGCCGTGGCTGCAGCGCACAACTCTATATCGTCGTTCGGAAGTTTCAGGTTACTATATCTAACATTTAATTCCCCGAGATCTCCCTTGATCTCCCTTCGAAATCGAATGTGACGTTATAATGGTACATTGGTCTAAATATGCCCGCAGCGTCGGCCTCGTAGGCTCTACGAATCCAACTACGAATCAGCGGCATGCACGTCGTATTTTCAGCTCTTCTGTCTTGGCTCTGCCGTCTCACGACCGCGGGCTCGCGGGCTCGCGCTTTTGCCTCACAGCTCATACTTCCGATACAACGTGACCAGCTCGCTGTGGTCGCCATTCGAATCAACAGCCATCAGCTCACGGAGCTTGCTCTTGATATCATTGAACTCTTCCGCAGCCGACACGTTCTGGTAGGTCTTGCGCTCGACTTGGACCGCCGGGCGGCAACATGAGAGGAGCTCCATACAGGCTGTCATGGGCACCTGAACAGACATTTCGAGGAGCTTGACGGCATCGGAGCACATCTTTGACCAGGACCTCGCATGGAAAGAACGGCGGACGCGGCGGGCGGCGCGGGCGAATGAAAGCTGCCATTCGATTTGCTTGCTGGACATCGTGTTGCGCGTGCGCGCGGCTTCCGCCTCCTCCTGCTCCACGAGCCGGTGCAGGTTGCGCAATGTCTCGTTGATACGCATGAGGCGGTAGACCGCATGCATGTCGCTCGAGCGCAGCATCTCCTGGGAGTCTTTATGGAGAAGAGCGACTTCGAGCGGACAGCGAGGCGTCTTCCACTGCTCATCCCGATCGAGTATAGCCGAGATTCCCAAATGCAGCTTCACCATCTTTGGGCGAGTGTCATTCGCGATGTTCGTGTCGACTGCGTAGACCCACAACTTGTTTTCAGGGTCGCAGAGCACCCGGAGCAGCGCCTCGACCTGCTCCTCGTGCGTATACACGAACGTTGTGCGGTACTTGTCATTGACGAGCTTCTTCCGGATGCTCTGCTTGAGTTCGCACTCGATGTCCGACTTGGCTAAGACACGATGCTGGCCATTTTTCAAGAGGGGAAAGCACTTTGACAGCAGGCGCGCACTCAGGTCGACATGCGCCTCGACCTGCTCCTCGTCCATGCGGTACTTCTCATTGACGAGCTTCTTCTGGATGCTCTCCTTGAGTGCACTCAGGTCGACATCGTCCTCGTCGTACCCGTCGACGATCTTTACGATCTTCTTGTCGATCGTCTCGTCGATCTTCTCGTCGATCTTCTCGTCGATCTTATCGTTGAGTTTCTCGCGCAAAACCTGGCGCAGTTCGCAAAGAAAGGGGACAGCGAGCGATTCGATCCGGTCGGTCAGCCGGCCCAGTATCTTCTGGTCCTGCATGGCCGTGCTCTTTGCCAGGTGTTCAAAGAAGGCCGTCTGCGACGGCTGGTAGTAGTGCGAATGCGCCCCATCAATCAACTTGACGAAGTCCATGGCTTTCACGCTGTCGAAAAGTCTAGCCCATGGCATCGTGGAATCCGTGGAAAGGGCTTGCCAATCGGAGCGGTTGAAGTGCGTCCGCTCGGTGAGCAGCTGGTGCAGCGGTGCCACGTCCTCCTCGATCAGCTCGTTCCCGTCGGCTGGTCTCGACGTCCCGAGGTACTGCCATTTCGTCGGGTCGACAACGTCGCACAGCTCTTTGAAGGGCAGCTTTAAGATGTAGAGGTAGAGGAGATCGATGGCCTTCTTCTCGAGGATTCCGACTTCCGAGATGACCTTGTAGTAATCTCCTCCGTGCGTCTTGAAGGCTTTTTGCGTCTCTTTGGAGGCGGCTTCAAATAGCCAACGGAAGACAAACGTCTCGTTGTTCTCATTCACCGTCGACAAGTGGATGAAGTAGGCTTGCGCGGTGAGCCAGTACAATAGTAGCGTGAGCAGCATGATCATCACGACGCCCATGGAGCAGCAGTAGGACCACTGTCGAGGAATCCTTATGCTCAAAGGCCATGGAGGCGGCTGATCATCGTCCATTGGCAGCGGGCCGCTGGCGAAGGTGAAGGACAGCTGCATCAGCATACAAAAGAAGCCGACCATCATGATCCACTCGAGGTTCGTCGTCTGCATGGTGTTGATCTGCTGCACCATTGTGTACTTGTGAGCGTACATTGCAAGGAAGAGTGTGACGAGGTAGGTGAGGCGGTCGGCGACGTCATCGAATGGGATGCCGTCGACGAGGCCGCTCGCGACGATGATGACGATGACCGGGGTTAGGTTCTGCACGACAAAAGAGTTGGAGACGCGGTAGAAGTCCACGTGCACCGTGTACAGGTCCGGGCGCACCTCGTCGAGGAGGCTCGTGTCGAACTTGAAGTCGCCGTTGGCTGCCTCCGAGTGGGGCATGCACGGGTAGAGCACATCGGTGATGAGGATGGAGCTGTGCCGGCACTTGATTGACTCAAAGCGCTTGAGCTTCTTCGTGCGGATGGGCTGCAGTGTGTACGGGTACAGGACGTTGGGCGCCGTAGAGTTGCTTAGCTCACGGCTGTGGACTCTGCGCTTATTGATGACGTTGCAGAAGGAGTTGCCCCACTTGATCTTGCCGGGTTCGAAGGAGAGCTCGAGCGTGTGCGCGTCGAGCGGGAAGGCCGAGAGGTCAAAGTGATGCTCCACTGTCGAGAAGCCTTTCATCGTCTTCTTTAGGCGCACCAGGATCATTTGCGTGCCGAGCGGCCGGAAGTATCGGCCGTCGGCGGTGCGCACGTAGTGACGCGTCGTCAGCTTCCCGCCGGAAAGCTTCTCAAGCTTGAGAGACGCGTGCTGCTCCAACGTCAAGACTACCTGCGCCTTCCCCGCTGGGAAGAGCTCTTTGACGAGCTCTTCCTTGAGATCGACGAGTCCTTTGTTGAGATCAATGCCATGTTCACGGCCAGGCTGCTCCCGAGAAGAGGCCAGGCTGCTCCTAGGGATTAGATGCCAGCGCAGTCCCACTGCCGTTTCGTCTTCAACGTTGATAATCAGCCGGCTGTCGAAGCGCACGCCCTCACGTCCTGCCTCGGATTCTCTCTCTTCTTCCACCACGTGATTTAGCTTGAAGACGGGCTGGTAGTAGTACTTCTCCGAGTAGAAGTTAGCCTCACGCGATTGCGCGTACGTGATCTCATCGAAGAGGTCGAACCAATCCAGGTTCTGGGCGTACTTAAAGGTGACTCGATCCTCCGTGATTTCGACCTTATGGATCATCTCTATTTCGACGGAGAGTTGCACGAGGGGTAGTCCGTAAACTGGTTCAAAGCATTTTTGCAGCTCAGGCAACCGATACAGCAGTTTCTGGAAGTCGCTCTTTACGGAGCGGCGGCCACTGGAGATCATGACCGGCCATGCGCTGTCGCTCTTGCTGTTTTTGACTGGGCTCCCTGGGATGCGCAGGGGGATCACACGTCCTCCTTTCCTTGGTGGAGATGCTGATGATTCCGACGGCGGCAGTTTTGTTAATATCAGTGGCTCCACGGCTTCAGCCGATGGGCTTTGCCCGGGGGGTGCATGCCACTTCGGGGACATCAGGTGACGTAAGTGCTCCATGATGCGCGGGGCGGCGGCGTCGACGATGGCGACGGTGGCGGCGGCGGCGGCAAGGTGGCGAAGGCGGCGACGGCGGCGACGGCGCACGCGGCGGCGGCGGCGTTGGCGGCGCGCACGAAATCTTTGAGCGTTTGTGGACACTGGGGATGTCCTGGGTGGGGGACCCCCCCGAGGTGCATTACAGATTACACAAACACTGGTACCCCCCCACCCCCCAGGCCCCCCAGGCATTCCCCAGACGAATGTTATTTCCTGTTATTACTGGACAAGAATTAGTCTGTTCCGGGACAGGAGTAATTATGCATAAGTGCCGTCCGTAAACGAACCGAATAAAAAGGTTCGAGTTCCGCTGCAACGTGTCGGTCGGCTGTAAAAGATAACGGGAGTGCTGTTCAGCGCTGTGGCCCGCATTCATCCATGCACTCAGTCACAGATCACATCCGCTACAACCTACGTTTCTAGCTTTCTACTGATTGGAGACCGATCTAGACCTCAGGCGTCACAGATCACATCCGCTACAACCTACGTTTCTAGTTTGGAGACCGATCTAGACCTCAGGCGCGCCTCAGGCAGCGCCGGCGGCCGTCGGTGGTAGAGGAGCATTGTCATGTTCCCTAGTACTGCACGCACTGTCTGCGTTTCTGGAGCAGGCCTGCTGCCTAAGCAGCTCCTCGGCCGCAGCCATATCTCCGAGCACCCCTGCCGGCGTGCGTGCGAGGCGGCTGCCGAAATAGACAGCCTGCAGAGCACCGATGGCAAACGCAAAGGCAGCCGAGGCGTAGAAGACGCTGGCAAAGGAGCCCGTCGAGTCGTAGAGCCCAAAAGCGATGGGAGAGGCGAGAGCGCATCCTGCCATGAAGACCAGATAATGAATGAAGACGAAGTGTCTGTAGACTGAGTGGTTGCCATGTGAGAGCAGCAGCAGCGCCTCCTGTAAGAGCTGTTCACCGAACAGGTACGCCGTGCCCATGAGGACTTGTCCCAGGAGTGACGCGACAAACTGAGGCTGGGCGAGCATGATCATGAGGACCCCATGCGAGCCCAGAACGACCGCAATCCCAAAGGGGGGGCGCATCAGCGCGATCCCTGCGCGGGGGCAGTTCCAGCACCTCGCGCCCGTCGACAAGCACGTCATCGTCGAGGCACCGAGCACAGCTGCGCCTATGAGCTCGCTGATCATCTGACAGAAGCCGCACCAGGTCCCTGACCAGTCGTGTTCGATGCGAAAGTAGAGTGCATACAGATTCCACTCCACCGCATATACGCAGATGTTGGTATACGCCGCCACCATCAGCACCGACAGGGGCCAGCCGTAGTATGCCCTCGTGACTGGGACACCCACGACGGCGTTGGCTTCAGCCTTCATATGAGCGCCGTCATGAGCAGGATGCGCGCTGTTGCAACGAGCGCCTTCAGCTTGAGAGCTGCCGTGATCAGTTCCCGCTTCCGAAGGTCCAGGCGACTGGTCCGGTCTGACTCGAGCGACGGATGCCTGCCTACATCCCAGTAGGTGAAAGGTAAGGAGCGCACAGGCACTGTTGGTCACGCACGAGAAGGCGGCGCAAGCGGCCAAGCCGCGAGTGTCGTATAGCACGCCGCCTATGAACGGCGCGCACGCATAGCCGATGGCGTCTGCGAGTGTGTACATGCGTAGCGCTCGCTGCATCTGCCACGTCCCAGATCCCTGGAAGCGCTTATGCACAAGGCTTCTGAGAGCGGGCGGATTGACTGCACATGAGATAGCCGACATTGCCACCCAGACCGCTGCAGGGCTATCAGGTCTCATGATCATGAGAATGCTGCATCCGGCCGCAATGCCGGAGATGGGGACGCAAATCCAGTCACCAACACGCCCAGTCAGCACAGTGGTGCAGACGCGTGGCACATATGTGATGAACATCAGTGTGCTCAGCTGCCACAGCGGCCAATCGCTATCGACCCAGTGCAGTGGCAGCGCCGTGTAACACCAGACGAAGCCACCGATGTTGCAGAAGGGCAGCACAGCGAGCAACAGAAAGCCTCGTGCATCGCAAAGCGAAGGTGGATGACGGGAGCGCACGTGATGTCCCAAGGCTTCGCCGTCCGATAAGGCGACTTTCATAGCAACCCGACGCGGGACGCCCGATACATGCCGATAGAGTGAACTGGCTGTTAAATCTTTAAAATACTCGGCTCCTCATACAGTAGATCACCGGTCGAGAGCGAGCACAAGACCAGAGAGACCACAGAGGTCTGCACCGAGCGTCTCCTCGAGCCCACGATACTGGCGTTCCCACGGGGTGAGCTCGGTGGCGGCGCGCTCGCGGTGCTCACGAGCAGAGGCGCGCTTCGGCTTATAGGTGCTCGCAGGAGCTGACGCACCACGCGGCGAGGCTTTGCTGCGCTGACGCACCTGCAGCGTGCTCACCAGCGCGCCACCCTCGCGCTTCGCCCTCGCAGCCGCCTTCACTGCGCGCTTGTGGGCCTTGGCCGCCTCGCGCTGCTCCGCCCTACGGGCTGCGCTCCCTGCGGCACCCATCGGCGCGTGCTCTGCGCCAGCCGCGTCAGGGTTGTGCTCGTCATGCTCCTCATCGTCCCCGTCCGCATCTACCGCCACCTCAGATCCATCCACGGGCGCGGGCGGTGGCGGCATCACCTGTGGCGCTTGGGGCACGCCATCACCTGCGGCACAGGCGCTGCTAGAGCTGACGCCGTCCTCACTCTCCAGCTGCGACGCTGCAGCCACCGCGGCTCGTCGAAGGTACCACACGGCACCGCCCAACTCGATCGATGGCAGCGACCGAAGGACGCCGCGCCTCTGCGCGGCGCTGAGCATCGCGAGCGAGGAGCGCTCGTGCACCAGTTGAAGCTCCGTCGCGATTGCATACCGCTGGGGTGATTGGCGCTCACAGCTCTCACAGAGTCTGCGCTGCAGCAACTGGAAGATGTAGCGAGTCGGCCTACGGCAGTCCATGCACCGTGTTGCTGCGTGGCATCGGTACGCTACCTTGCTATCGATATGATTGGGCACACTGAGCCCAGCGCGGGCGCAGTGGGCGTGCCACAGAGGTGCCGCTGCCGCCGATCCCATCCATCGAGCAAGCGACGATGAAGTAGAAGCGAGGCATCCGAGGGCCTCGGGTGCGAGGCGCTGCATGATGAGCGATAGAGTTTCGTCGGGTAGGTGCTCGAGGAGGTTGTCCTCGTGGGGTGCCGTCAGAAAGATTTCAGGGTGCTCAGGCGCGGCCATGTCTATGCACGGGCTCGCAGCAGGCCGCCACCGGCCGCGGAAGGATGGCAGAAAATGCCCAGATGCCGCGGCGAACGTGATCCAAAGCTGCTGTGAGTCAAGTCACGTCAAATCAGTCAGTTTCGTCGCGTTCCCCCGTGAAACGCAACGCACACACGAAAACACCCCGGACCCCAAACACGAGGGCCTCTATAATATGCATCTGTGTGTCCGCACTCCAGCTGCCCAGACCACGCACATGACCACGAGACGACCAAGGAGACGACGGGAGCGCCGGGAGGCCGCCGTAAGGCCCGGGCATCACGGCATTCAGACCCGGGGATGACCCGGGGTACAACGGCGAGTCTGAACCGCGAGCGTGAATGCGGTGAGATGTGAAAGGCGACCCACGGTCCCCCACGGTGCATTTTGGTTAACATTTTGGACAATTGATTTTGCGACGTGGGACGCTCACGTGGGACGCTCACGTGGGACGCTCACGTCGCAAAATCAATTGTCCAAAATACAATGGTTCACGTGGGACGCAAAAGGGAGGGGTCTAGAATTTTTCCTTTTCGTACATGTAAATCAAAGGTAAATCAAAGGCTCCGGAGACCCACCCTTTCAATGCAACACGTTCACACTTGTATTCCCTTTTGGGTCAACCATTGTATTCCCAATCAGATTTTGGCGGGTGGAGCCTTTACTCAGGGGAAAACAAAGGACCCTCTGATCTCCCTCCCATTTATGGCCCTTTGGGTCAAGCATTGTGTTCTTATTCTTACAACACTGAATGCCGTTTGTCACGGTGGTACATGTACATGTACAGGTTGAAAGCGACTGAGCTAGAGTTAGGAAAAGGCGGACGCCGTTTTCTCACCTCAACTCTATCTTGTGCTTGCTTTTATCTCTCGGTTACCCAGATCATGCAAACATCGTATTCAATCAAATCAAATCAACGTTTGATTTGATTTTGGTGATTTTTGATCACCAGATTAGGCAAGTATGTGGACGCGCCCTAGCGTCCAGAAGGCAGCTTCTATGCATGGGGCGCGGCGGCTGTATGGTCTCGCGGCCGCGCAGGGGCATGCGAATGCACAGTGCACCCTCGGCTTCATGCACGCCGAAGGGAAGGGCGGACCGCAGAACTTGCCGGAAGCGCGGCGGCTGTATGGTCTCGCGGCCGCGCAGGGGCATGCGAATGCGCAGTGCACCCTCGGCTTCATGCTCGACAAGGGGAAGGGCGGACCGCAGGACATGTCGGAAGCGCGGCGGCTGTATGGTCTCGCGGCCGCGCAGGGGCATGCGAATGCGCAGTGCAACCTCGGCTTCATGCACGACGAAGGGAAGGGCGGACCGCAGAACTTGCCGGAAGCGCGGCGGCTGTATGGTCTCGCGGCCGCGCAGGGGCATGCGAATGCGCAGTGCACCCTCGGCTTCATGCACGAGGACGGGCAGGGCGGACCGCAGGATATGTCGGAGGCGCGGCGGCTGTTCGGCCTCGCGGCTGCGCAAGGCCACAAGCGAGCAATGAGTGAGGCGGAGCGACTGGCCAACGCCATGGCTAAGGCTCTGCTGGCTGAGGAGGAGGCTGAGAAGGGCAAAGCGTCCAAGGTCAAGAAGGAGAAGAAGAAGAGCAGCAACAAGGCTCGTTCAGAGGCAAAGACCGAGGCGGAGTTGGCGGTGGAGGCCGAGGCTCAAGAGCAAGCCGAGGCCCGCGAGACCGAGGCAGCAAACGCCCTAGTGACGGCAAGGGAGCAAAAGGAGGCCAAGGCTGCCCAGGCGGAGGTGGAGAAGCAAGCTCGCATGCAGGCAGAGCAAGAGGCACAGGCGGCTGCAGAGGCGCAGGCAGGAGCAGCAGCAGCTGCTGCAGCGGCGGAGAATGCGAGGAAGCCGCCTGATCACCTCATCTGCCCGATCTCGCAGGACGTCACGATCGACCATCCACATGTACGGCCACATTTACATCGGTCTCGGGTTGTGCGCCTTCATACCCGTGGCTCCGGCCAAGGTTAGGGGTAGGCTGAAAGGGGAGTCTCTCTTCGGTTGGGGGTCGGGCTGACCCGCACTTGATGAGGCCTGACCGCCCAGGCCATGGGCATGACCCACACGCCACAGGCGCCCTCGCGCGGTGACTGTGGGGATATGTGGGGATATGTGGGGACTGATCGCGGAAATCCACAACATAAAGTGAACCGCTTGTTTTCCGATCATTTCCCTTACGCTATGCTGTGTAGTTACGAAAACCAAATCATACGACACGATACGGCCCTGTACTTCTACCGCGTAACCGTTTAGGTTTAGCGTAACTATCCATAAAATCTCGTCTACACGACGTAACCACACGGGGCCGAATCCAATCACCGAAGGATCCCGGATTGCAAGGCGGCTGCGACCTCTTCTCCGCTGGCAAGTTTGATCGTGGCGTCCCCCTGGTGGCGGCAGAGGTGAAGGCCGGAAAAGGCCATTCGGAAGCCAGATTCGTTCATGAAGCGCCTCTGCAGCGAATCCCAGCTTGCGGGCGCGACTGTAGCGCAATTGCTGCCGTCGGCGTCGCTCGCTGCCGCCACTGCCGCGTACCGTCGCAACTGGCGCCATGCGCTCGCACCATACGCGGTACCGCAGGTCGAGGGGACCGCCAAGGATCCGCGTGCAGGCTCCTCTGGACGTGCAGGCTCAGGCTCGGACGCGTCTGACGCCGAGCGACGTTGCGGAGTGCCAAGGGCGAGGCCAAGTAGCTTCGGGCTCGACGCCGCGCCGCCGCCATGGCGCAGGGCAAGCGTGTGGGCCATGTGGCGCAGGTATACGAAGAGCCCCTCAGAGATCTCCACCTCGTCCGTGAGCAGCACCATCCAGTCCTCGAACTGCTCAGCACGGCGCTCGGTAACGGTCGGCGACCACGACTCGAGACGGTCGACGACAGCTCGACGGCTTGCCGAGCACTCTGACGCAGCGCCACGGTCGATGCGCACACGCACCTGCTTGGCGGGCGGCGGCCATGACCATCCCTCACGAGCAAACTTAGCGGTCGCTTCGGGAGTCTCGACATCCAGGAGCAAGCGCACGTCCACCACGCCATGCGGAGTCCACTTCTGAGAAGCCAGTGCGCGCACCGCCTGCTTGTGCGCCGGCGGCCTCCCACCGAGCTCATGCGCGATGGCGGCGAGGGGTGCGCGCAGGACGGATTGATAGAGCGATTCGAGGGCCGAAGGCGCCGACGAGACGAGAACGTTTAGGAAGAGGCGCGAGGCGCCCCATGCGCCCAACTCGGCGCTTCCGCACAGAGAGCCGACGCTTCGAACGACCCACGAGGGCGCCGTGCTGGGCAGCGCGAGCACCGGTGGCCCTCCAGCCCGGTCGAGCGTCATGGCGGCCCTGGATGCGGGCGCGTCAGCATCCACCAGCGTGATCACGACGTCCGGCCGCAGGGTGCGAAGCATCTGCGCGAGATCGGTGGTGGCCTCGGCGAGCAGCCTAGAGGCTCGGATGGCGCCCGTCTCCTCGCCCCGAGCGTCGCGCCTCCGCGTGAGCTCGCGGTCGAGATTGGACCTCCGCGTGAGCTCGCGGTCGAGATTGGACCTCCACGTGAGCTCGCGACCGAGCTTCATGTCGAGCACACGCAGCCGACGCTCCGTGCATGCTTCCGCTCGCAACCCGAGGAGTGGCACGATCTCAGAGCACTCGCCTCGCACGCCTCCGCTCAGCGCCAGCGCCACCGTCGCGAGAGCGCGAGATTGCATCTCGATGAGTAACGGTCGGAGCGCGAGGGCGTGCTCACGTCCATCCACAACGAGCAGTGCATTCACACCGAACGGTGCATTCACACGACCGAGAGGCGAGGGCGTCGACGGCTCTTCGGCCCAGCGGAGCGTGCCGCCGCCCTGCACGCCGGCCCACCAGACGGCGTCGCGCAGCTCAATCGTCGCGCGCCCACCAGTTGAGTAACGGTTATACGCGAGCGTGTGGTCCGTATCCCCGGACCGTGCGCGCGTCGCGTCCGTCCGGTCGATCGGTAGGACGTACGAGCGAACGCCGGCGTGCGTGCGCAGCATGTGGGACAGATGGAAGTCCTCGGCCGTTGCAAATGTGTGCGGCGACTCGCGGAAGAGCAACCGTACCCATGCGGTGCGTACGAACCAGAGCGAGCAAAGGTAGTCCACCTCGACCATCTGCTCGACCTCGAGATCGTATGCGAGATCGGGGAGGTACAAGCCCCCCGAGTCATTGATGAGCGAACGGTAGGAGCTCAGCTGGAGCGAGGGTGGCGGCTGTGGCCGTGGCAAGAGCCAGCCGATCGAGCCGAGCGCGGCGCGGCGGCCGTGTACGGTGCCCGCGACGTGCAGCAGAGTTGCGACAAACGCGCGCCCAGGGATCATGTCGTCGTCGAGGACAAGCACGAAGCGCGTGGGCGCACCAAGGGCGAGCTGAAACCGGCCAAAGTATTTGAAGTTGTGCTCAGACTCGAAGATGGCGATGCGCGAGTCGTTGTACGCCAGCGCCGCTTTGCGAGCCGCCGCAGTCATTGGCGACGCAAAGAAGCAAATCCAGATGTGCGCCACTGGCATCGTCTGAAAGAGCAGCGAGTCCAGCTGCCGGCAGAGAGTGTGGCGCATCCAATGATTGAGGATCACGGTGACCGAGGCATAAGGAGAAGGCTCCTGGCGGCCTGAGAGAAGTGGCGCACTCAGCAGCTGCTGCAAGGTCGGCGCGCCACGAGAGACTCGACGGCGGTACGCAGCCTGCCTCGCTGTGCGCCGCGCCGCTGGCATGTGCTCCTGTGCGGGTGATGGTCCCTCACTCGTGCACGCAGAGCTCGAGTGCGGATCGAGCACTCCCAACATGACGACGGACCTCCCTGCGTTCACAATGATGCTCGCTTTTGAAACCCTTCTCAACCATGAATCGAACGGTATTCTGAACCGGAATCGGACTCACGTTCTTCAATCAATTCGCGCAAAACTTGAAAGAACGTTTGGGATTTGAGAGAGAGGGAGAGGGCCGTCATCGCTCTCCCTCGAGGCCAATAGTCGCCGGAGAAGAGCAATGACGGCTCGAACGGACATTAGGCTACGCTGCGAGGAGGCTGGCATCGTTGAGTTCCGCCTGGATAAAAAGAAACGCGGCTATGCGGCCACTATTGGCCTCTTGAAGCCGGATGAAATCAACCGCTCGTTCTTCCTTGGCCGGCACCTCGGCGAAATGGGGCTCTCATCTGCGGGGACCTTCTGGTTGGACGGCAACGTTTATTGTCGACTGCCACGCTTCGATATCGATGACATCGTAAGCATCGAATGGCGGCCGGCCATGAGGGAGGATCGGCCGGCCGGCAAGCTCACATTCCGTGTCAACGGAGCACGGGCTTTTGAGATCTCTGAGAGAGAGTACAAGGGCACATTTGAAGGGTGGATCGTTGCGCTGACTGGTTGGTGGACGCTCCTTAGGGTGCGTAAAGAACCTTCTGACGCGATTCCTTTGCGCGAGACGGATTTTTTGAGTCCGGCGCAGAGGAATGCGATGGAGGCCTCGTCAGCCGGTGCCAAGTTGAATGAGTTCGACAAAGACGGTGATTCGGACGAGCTTGTGGACATGATGGCCGCGGCCGCCTCGGACGGCTGGAGTACACCGCGGGCGATGGAGGCGCGGGACGACGACGAGAAGTCGACATGGTCGCTGGGCGTCGCGACCGGCTCGCCGCAGCCGAGGCTTGGAGCTGGCATTGAGGCCCTGAACGAGGAGGACGATTCTTTCCAGGCAAGTAGACCCCCGACGTCCCGGAAAGCGAGCGTGTCGTTCAGCGCCGCATCATTGCAGCCCGTACAGCGCAGTCTAACGCCTCACCTCACGTCCAAATCCGGTGAACGCGTGAGTGTGAACGCTGTTAAGTTCCAGCAGGCCGCGGCAGGGCTGACCTTTGCGAACCTAGGGCGACGCTTCCAGCGCAGGCAGAAAGCTCCAGCACAGCCTCGAGTTCCAGATCCAGGAGATTGGATAGTCTGAACTCTGGATTGAGGATTCTGGCGATACTGCTGTACGCAGATTTCTGAGTTTAGCTTTAGGGACGGCGCGCGGGCCTGCATGCGCGTGGCGGTGGCGTCCTCGGCGGTGCGCACCGTTACTTTGGGCTGACTGCTGAGTGCTGTTTGGCTACCCAGCTTCCCAGGGCGGCCGGCTCTATAATGTATCAAACTATCGATATGTAGACAGTGCATATAAAATCCAGACGTATACGCGCGCGACTCACTTTCGTGAGTGTGTCTTCGTCTGTCCGACGCGTCCGCCCCCGCCGCCCGCGGTGGCTCGCAGGGTCGGATCTGCACCGGCTCGACTCGCTCTCATACTACCGAGTGAGGAACAACCCGCCCGGCGGCGCGCTCGCCTCTCACGCCGTGTCACTCGAATCACGCCGTGGGTTCCACAGCATTATCGTGCGCTCGTGTAGCGCTCGTGTGTCGGTATAGCTCTCACGAGCCTCGGGCCGGCGTTACCGCAGGAGCGGGCAGCGGTTCCCCGCCATCCAGCAGACATTCAGAGCGATTTCGAGCACCATCCCTGCGTCATCAACATGAGGAGAGCCTGCGCAGCAGTGTCTGTCGTCTTATGTAGCGAGATGGGCACCGTGATGGGCGTCGTGTTGGGCGTCGTGGTGGGCGTCGTGTTGGGCATCTCCTCCTTGAGCTGAAGGGGCTGGTCGAGGGTCCAGTGCTGCTCAATCAGGCAATTGGGCTCCATTAGGGTGCCCTTTGGTGGTTTCATGTCTGTTAGTGAAAGGGGTCGCGCCGATGACGGTGCGGGCACGTACACGTTCATGGCGGTCGCATCCCTGGCTAGCTGCTGCTGCTGCTGCTGCTGCTGCTGCTGCTGCTGCTGCTGCTGCTGTAACTGCTGCTGCTGCTGTAGCTGCTGCTGCTGCTGCTGCTGCTGCTGCTGCTGCTGCTGCTGCTGCTGCTGCTGCTGCTGCTGCTTGATAGCGCGCCCGATTGCGAGCCGCCCCGCAAGCATGTGGGTGGTTGGACGGTTGGAAGGCT
>Ga0210241_100641_pt1 | contig 30812 bp, 15 predicted proteins | sample ChrtobMetP5a_8mM_FD_155488 | JGI IMG/M metagenome (GOLD analysis project Ga0210241, IMG submission 155488) | Chrysochromulina tobin associated microbial communities from unialgal haptophyte culture, Seattle, Washington, United States - P5a_8mM | ecosystem: Host-associated > Algae > Haptophytes >...
CAAATCGCACGCGGCTCCGACGCAATTGCGGCAGGAGAACCGCGCAATTGCGGCTGTTTTTCACGCAATTGCGGCTGATTTTCACGCAATTGCGTCGGAATTCGGACGCAATTGCGTCGGATCTCGGACGCAATTGCGTCGGGTTTTGGGCGCAATTGCGGCACGATTTGCGTGTGAGTCTTCTCTGACCCCAAAGTCTTCTCTGACCGACCCTTCCTACATCGATGGCGGCCTAGCGCGTGACCGGGACAAAGAAAGGCGGTTTGCCAGTTGAGGTGCAGAGGCGCAAGCATAACAAGACGGTGACGCTCCTGTCGCTCGCAAACGTGCGCGGTGACCACCAGCTGCTGCTCAGCCATCTGAAGACGGCCTTGGGCACCGGTGGTGCCATCGTGGACGGCGCCATCGAGCTTCAAGGTGAGCGTGCCGAAGCACTGGAGACGTGGCTGATCGCGCACGACGCCATCGAGGGAATGGCCAAGCCCAAGGCGCCAAAAGCGGCCGCATCACCGCCACCGCCACCACCGTCGCAGCCGACTGGTGCGCACCAGCCAGCCAAGACACGTCCACCCGATCGGGCTTCCCGCCCGGCTTCGACGGCCTACGGCAGATTTGTTGCCCTCTGGAAGTCGTGGCCCTATTGGGACCATGACTGGTCGCAGCTGCCGCATCGTTGGGAGGCGGCTCAGGCGGCTCCGGCGGCCGGGAACGAAAGCGACCTCGAGGGCGGCAGTGTCGAAGGCCTCGCCGCAGCGACGGCCGCAGTGCGCGCTTCGGGTGGCTCGGCTCATGAGATGATGGAGGCGGGGCTCCGTGCGCTCGGCATGCTCGCCGAGCCGAGCTCCTTTCGCCAGAGCCGTGCCGAGCGGGCGCAGCTCCATAAGGCAAACGCCCAGCCGCCCGCGCGGACCTCAGCAGCGATGCACCGACCGGCGGCGGCGGCGGCCGCAGCCCCCCCCGGGCTTGGATACCCCCCGCAGTGGAGCGCCGTCGCCAGCAGCGCCGCCCACGGATGGCAGAGCCATGGCGGCGGCGGCGGCGGCCGTGGCGGCGGCGGCCGTGGCGGAGGCCGGGGACACGAAAGCGAGAGCAGCGGCAGCCGTGGGTGCGGTGGCCGAGGGCGCGTTGTGGGCGTGCGAGCTGGCAGCCACATGCGGCGCGCTCTCAGCCACGGCGCCGTCCCGAGCGTTTCCGGCAAGGGATCGGGCAGCGGCCGGCGGGGCGCTCGGTACGGCGCTCGGGACGGCGCTCGGGACGGCGCTCGAGGCTTGACGAGCGACGATGAGTGGAGCGACGAGGACGAGGACGAGGACGATGACGATGCGGAATCGTGCCTGGGTGCGACGCAGTGGCGCCTCAGTGACCACTTACCAGCCGGACCCGGTGCTTCCTCTGTCGCATGGCCGCACCGCGCGGCGCCGTCGTGGGCGGGTCGTGCCCACGACGGCGCCAATGGTCGTGCCCACGACGGCGCCAACGGCCGGGCCCACGCGGACGAGGAGGACGAGGCACTGCAGCTCGCGCTGGCGCTCTCCCTCTCCGAAGGCCCCCCCGCCCAAGGCAGGCCGCCCCCGCCCGCGCCGCCGCTCCCACAGCAGCGCCCGCCACAGCGCCCACCAGCACCGTTATTGTCGCCTGTGCTTGCCGCGATCGAGGTGCGCCTTGAGCAGCAGCGGCGCGCGTACGAGCAGCAGCAGCAGCAGCAGCAGCTCGGGTGTGGCGCTGTGGCGAGCGGGGTCAGAGGGGCAGCCTCGTCGGCGCCGTCGTGGGCGCCTCCGGAGCGGCGGCCGTTGGTGACGTGCGAGGAGCTGTGGGGAGATCTCGATGAGGAGGAGGCGCTTGCTTTGGCCATCCGGTTGAGTGTGGAGGCGGAGGCGCGCCGTGACGAGCGTGCCCGGGCAAGGCAGCACGCTACTGCTCATCACGGCGCTACGACTCGAGATGCTACAGCTCATGAGGTAGTGGCGGCGGCGGCGGCGGAGGAGGAGGAGAAGGGCGAGGAGGCCTGGAACGACGAGTGGGACGGAGAGGAGGAGTGGGAGGAGGAGTGGCAGGAGGAGTGGGAGGACGAAGCGGCGTGGGATGAGGGCGAGGCGTCGTGGGCCGAGGGGGCCAGGGAGGTGGCCTCCATGGCCGCCCCGAGTCCAACCCTTCCGCCAGGGCTGGCCAGCACGCACACGGCCAATAACAACGGCTTGAGTGATGCGGAGGCGCTCGACACGGCGCTTAATAACGGCTTGAGTGATGCGGAGGCGCTCGAGACGGCGCTGTGCTTGTCGAGAGAGGCGGCTGCTCGAGCGTCCCTACCACCTCCGCGCAGCCGGTCGACGCAGGCCCGGGCAGCAGCCGCCGCAGCCGCAGCCGCGCCGACTTTAACGGCTTGGGCGCTCTCGAGGCTCAAGCAGCTCTCCATGGATGAGCTCGTGGACGCTGATGTGTTGATACAGTACGTGCTGGCCATCGAGGACGATGCCGAGGTGACGGAGTTCGTGACGCAATTCTTGGGGGAGCGCGATGAGAGCTTCGCGTTTGCCCTCGAGCTGTGCGAGCGGCGACGTCAGGAGCAGACAACGGTTGACAATTACACCAAGGTATAGCTACTGAGATCTGAGTATTGTGTACGAACCGTACTAACGTGACAGGAGCGACTACAGACACGTGACAGGAGCGACTACAGACTACAGACGGTGCGGCTTTCGACGCGACACTCTGCATAGATGTTTCGCTCGTCTCTCCCTCTAAGCGTCAGGGAGCGGCCACGCATGCCGGGCCACGACGTCCAACACCGCCACAGTAAAAAACGAAAACCTCCCAAGCCACCCCCGTAAGTAAGTAAGTAAGTAAACGCATGCCTACAGGCAGCGCACATGTGGCGAGGGGGGCACCCCCAGGCATACAAAGCGTGTACGGTGTTCAGCAAACCGAGTGCAGAGGCTGATGAAAGCCATCAGTCAACACCCGTTTGCGGCTCAAGAGCTGCGGGGTTAGTCACGATCGTGCACTCTCCCTCTCGCCCGATCTCGTAGCCGTGCCCTCCATTGTTGCAAGTCCCTTTCTCTCTCCTGTCTCTGCCTAATGGCCTCCCGTCGTGCAGCGCGCCTACTCGGCGCTGGCGCTGCTGCCGCGGACCCCGAACCAAACAGCTCCGCTTCGAGCCTCCTCGCCTCTTGACGCAGATCCTTCGAGAGGAATGTAACGCTGACCCAGGATTCCTCCCAGAGGTCCCCATCAGAGTCTTCACCCTCCCATTCCACGAGTACGTCCAGAGGGCGGCCTCGCCGTCCCTCGTGCCGTCGCACCGCCATGATGCGACGCACCGCCCATCGTCCTCCGTCGTCTGCCTCCTTCATCAGAGGCATTGTACGTTGCGCTTTTTTTGGTCCATGTACTACGTTGTGATCTCCCCATCCGCTGCAGCATCCCCCCCGTAACGGCTGTAGCCAGCCTGCATCCTGCAGGGCCATAATAACTGTTTCGTTCCCGACCAGTAGATCCGCCAAAGCGCCTGACTCCTTGTGAATCGTCCGCGCGCTTGCACTGCTCGACCCCACATTCAAAGCACCATCCATCGAACTTGCCCCTACCGTCACACATCGTCCTCGTAGCAGTCGTTCCGTTGCGCGAATGAGGGCCTCGCACAGCCTTCAAGTTGAAAACTCGCGAATCTCGCCACTGGATAGCCGCAGCCACAGCTCGCGACGCTCGCTTTCGGATAGCCGCGGCCGCAGCTCGCGAATCTCGCCACTGCTCTCACTGGGAAGAGGCGGTTTCGTGGCGACCACCTTTCCAAAAGTGGAGGAGCTCGATGAGCACATAGGAAGAAGGCACTGGGTGGCTGGAGCCTGTGGGGTCGTCTTCTTTACCGGGGCCGAAGGCTCGAAGCTGGTAGATTTGCTCGAAGAGCTGAGGCCAATCTTATGAGGCGTCTCCTGGCCGTTCTGCCTGTTATTCGAGAGGTTCCCGGTGTTGGGGACCTTGTTCAGCATGGATTTGAGCATCCGGTTGCGCATAGCGTGTTTGTACAGGTTCGTCCGGATACGCTGGCTCGCCCAGGCGTGCGTCTCCAGTTGTTCGAGCGCGAGGATCTGCTCGCGCACGTCGCTTCCGGAGACGGGCGAGGCAGTCGTGGCCACGCGCAGCATGGACTGCGAGCGGCTCATGTCGTAGCTGAGCAAGCCAAAGGAGACGAAGCTCCAAAAGTCCTGCACCTTCTTGGCCATGGTGTGGAAGAGCACGAGAAAGCCCACAAAGCGCTGCAGCGAGGCGAGGCGCGTCTCGTAGAGCACCTGCACATTGCGCTGGCGATCCATCATGTCACCCACACTCGGGTATTCCGCACGCCGGTGGGGCTTGCGCATCCACGCGCCCACATAAGGCTGCTCGATGGCATGGATGGACATCAGAGCACGCACGGCTGGCGCGGAGTAGTCCAAAGTGTCCGAGTCGGCGATGTCGTCGAGCATTTGCCTTGTCGAAGCATGCGACTTTGTTTGCAGCTGCGACATCTTGCCCATTAGTGCGGTTGAGCCCCCCACCTGCTCGCCTACAGTGTCCAACGTGTCCAAGGGTTGGGCTCGCATCGGTTGCTTGGCGGCAGAAACTACAGCCTTGAGGAGCGCGGCTCTGCGCTGCTTGAACGATTTGCTTCCGCCGCTTGGCCCGTTTCTGTAGCTCGCCTCGTCGCTATCGTCGGTAACCGTCGAAGGACCGCGCATTCCCGAAGGAGATGTCGACGGACCGCGCATTCCCGAAGGAGATGTCGAAGGACCGCGCAATCCCGAAGGAGATGCTGAGGGAGACTCTGAGGTAGAAGCTGGAGAACACGTCGAGCACGTCCATGGGGCTCCCTGCGAGCGTTGCGTAGATCCCGCGGATGCGGATCCCTGCGAGCGTTGCGTGTCCTCAGGTGTTTGACTCGTACCGTCGCTCGGTGAAATCGTCCCCATTAGGATCGACAACCCCTTTCCGGTCCGCCGTGCGATCATGGAGCGGATCGAGACGGGCTCCGCGAGATAGTTTGGATTCAGGTTCTGCTTGACGAAGGACTCGGCGCTGTCGATGGGCTTGTCCCACGCAGCCTCGAGAGCTGCTGTCTTATGGATGCTCGGCAGGTTCAGCTTGCCTTTGGAGCGAGCTGCCTGGGGCGACTTGGAGTGGATAGCACCGCCGAAGTTTCCATGACGCCGCTGATTCGCAACATCCTCCCCAGGCCAGGCACCCCTCCTGACCCCATTCGGGGAGACGCCGTTGGAGCCACCGTGGGCGCTCCTATCCTTCGAGGCGGCATCGAGGAGGAGCTCGCACAGAAACTTGGGCCGCACCGTGGGCAGCACGAGGCACGCGTTGGTGAGATCGATCTTATGCGCGTGATGGCCGAGCGTGAAGCACTCGCAGTTGGCACCCAAGTTCTCGATGGCACACGCCTGGTTGATCGCGAGATGAATCATCGAATCAGCCGAAGTGAGTCCGTTGAGTCGCGCGTCGGGGCGGCCGATGGCAAGGAGCGAGCCGCGCCGGACGCGATGCGTGAACCTGTGCACCAGGTGGTCCTGTGGATTCGCCGACCAGACCTGCAGGTCGGCGATCGAGTACGAGAGCGCGAAGAGCTTTGAGAGGAAGGCCTCGGTGCATTGCGCGACCCACGGGACGTCGCCGATGAGCAGTGTGCGCCCGGCGACCCGATGCATGAGTGGTCTGCCCTGGATCAGCCGCAGACACCACGCCGTCCAAATCGGGAGGAAGATGTAGATGATCGAATCGAGTACGCCGATTATGTACTGCCACTGCATACGCCCGATCTGGTCGGCGTGCATGGCGCTTGGTATGTTCGCGAGGCCGTAGGCGAAGGCAGCGGAGAGGGGTGTGGCGCCAATGATGACCGTGGCCGCGATGTAGATGGCGGAGAAGATCCAGCAAGACGCGCTCTCCAGAATGTGCTGTGCCCAGCGCAGGCCCTGCGCACGCAGCATCTGGTTCGCATCCGTGACGACCGCCTCCACCTCGTTTCCCACCTTGATCATGCGAGCGGTGCGCCGCTTTTCGAGCCTGGCAAAGAGCTTGAGCGAGAACTCGATGTAGCCCAACTCGAGCAGCACGCCGGCGATGAGCTGGATGAGGCTGTCTATCCACTCGCTCAGCTGCTTGCCCGTTGGGAAGCAGCAGCACGCCCAGCGCCGGAGGCAACTGCCGCTGCTGGCCGCCGACTCGTCGGACCGGTCGAGACGGTCGATCGGGTTTCCGTATGTATCGACGTCGTATGCCTTGACGCCGACGATGAGCTCAATGGCGCGCAGGTGGTCGGGAAGGAAGCCGTGGAGCTCTTGCACCTCCTCGCGCACATGGCTCGCGTGCGTCGTGTCGACGAGGTAGTTCATTGTGAAGAGGAGCACGTGTGAGAGGAGCGAATGCATCGCCACCACCGAAATAGAACACGCCTCGCTCGTGCGCACGCCCGCAAACGTCGAGAATGTATATGAGGAGAAGCCGGCCTTCCCTCCCCCGCCCACGGGGTTCTTGCGCGCGTTCGCTTCGCGCACGGCGCGCCCGATCTGCGTGTCCCACTCCGAGCCCACGATGAACATTTCAGTGGTGACATTCTTGAGGAGGTGGCACACGGAGAGGACTGGGAAGGTGCCGCCTGAGTGCGAGAGGAGCAGCACGATCGACTCACGGAACGAGTACGCCTTCGCGTGGAACTGGAAGCCCTCTTGTGGGATCGGAAAGCGTTGCCCGAGCTGCCCGAGCAGCTTGTTGGCCGAGAGAGTGACGATCTTGAGCCTCGGAAAGACAAGCGCGAGATCGGATGCGAACTGCTCGCCGACCCACAGGCTAGCCTCGCACCCGGTGATCAGCACGTCCACCGAGCCATCCGCTTCCCCTCGCTCGTAGCGACGCAGCCGCCGGCGCACCCGGCTGGCGAAGGTCCACGCGGTGGGCACATTGAGCGAGACTTGGTGATCCGCAAAGTCGCGCTGCAGCATGCGCAGCACGCCGGGGATGTCGCGCAGATCGCGCCCAACGGGATCGGGCGCAGCGAGCGGCGGTAGCGGCAGGATGAGTGAGTTGCCCTCAAGGCGGATGGCGCGCTGGATGAATGGGCGCACACGCTGGCGTGCCTCGGTGTAGTGTACGATGCCGCACGCGCGTTGCTTGCCGTCGTGGACGTAACGAACGATCCCCTCGACGACCTCCTGCTTCTCCGACATCTGCTTGGTGTAACTGTCCTCGCGGACGGGCTTGAAACTCGATGTGGATTCCTTGGAGTCATCGCGGGTGAGTCCCCCAGGAGATCCGAGATCATGGGTGTCTTTCCCCTGCGCCGCGGCATGGACGTGCGCACGCTCGCTTGCGTCGTATGGCACTGTGAGCAGTGGCTTCTCCGTCCCCCATGCGAGCAGGACGACCTCGCCGCCCAGATCGTCGAGATCCAGCCGGAAGGCGCCCTTGAGCTCGCCAGTACGTCGGTTGAAGGCCTCGCCCGTCTTCGAAGACTCGTCGAGCGCGAGCTCGGAGAGGCCCGCCTTGAGCGCCGCCGCTTCCGAGCCGAAGAGGACGAGGCCGAGCTGCGGGTAGAAGGCGACCGACATCGTCTGACCACGCGCGGCCACGACGAGCTCACGCTCGGCGTCGAGGGAATGCGAGAGCACCAGCCCGAAGGAACCGCTCGCGCGCGCAAGAACCTCGCGCCCGGTGCTGAGCAGGTCGTTCAGGAAGAAGGCGCCGATGGTCGCGCTCACGAAGTGGTCGATGCGTTCTTGCATCTTTTCGGGCGAGAGAGGCTGCCCGCCTAAGCTCCGATGCATGCGATCGATGTCGATGAGGCGGCTCAGCTCCGGGAGCCTCGCGAGGGTCGCCTTGCGCAGCTCCCTCGCGAGACGCGCCTGGTGTAGGGGAGAGGTGGGGGGGGGCAGATCCGCGTCATAGGCGGAGCTGCTGCGCTTGGAGTCGCCGCGCTTGCTGCTTTGGCCTTGCTTGGAGTCGCCGTCGATGGAGTCGCCTTGCTTGGAGTCACCGCGCACGGAGTCGGCACGCTTGGAGTCGCCGCGCTTGGAGCCGCCGCCTTCTTCAAGAGAAACTCCGAGGCTCGAGACTCCGAGGGAATCGGCTGTGTTGCGCTTCGTGCCGAAGGGGTTCCACCATGAGGAGACATCGATGGGCGGCACCTGCGGTTTGTCGCAGCTGCTGCTCCTCGACGAATCGATGGGCGGCGAGGGCGGCGGCGTAGGGATTCCCTCACCATAGACATGATCATAGTCCGCGAGCACGCGTACAAACTCGGCCTCGAAGATGGAGGCGAGCTGCTCGATGACAGCACGTGCGAACCAATCGGGCAGGCGCGCGAGAGACCCGGAGCCCGCGAGGGCGCCGAAGAGGAGGCCGTAGCGCACGGAGGCCGCCCAGAGGCCGCGCGTGCGCAGCAGGTCGACGAGGCCGGCGATGCACGCTGAGTCCGCGGTCGTGGGCAGCGGCGCGTCGAGGAGCTTTGGGAGAAGCACTTGCAATTCCTCCAGGGGGTAGTCGACGTCGTCACCCAGGCGGAAGAAGTCGAGGTCGCCGTTGTGCGTCACGTAGGCCTCAACGGGCGCGAGCACGGACTTGTACCCACCGGCCGCGGACGAGTCCAACCGCCAGTACCGGCACCACGCGAGCGGCGACCACTGGTGCGGGTGGCAGCCGTCGATGGTGGCGCGCGAGCTCGTTGCGAAGCGCGTATGGCCTTGGTAGATGGCGGGAGCTGGCTCGATCGCCGGACTGCGCCACAGGCGGCTGATGCCATGCTCGGGACCCAAGAGCAGGGTGGCCAAGTCGGTGCGCTTGCCGTTCACCACGCGCCGCCGCTTGCCGATGCGCCTGCCGCGATCTGACCAGTACGTGACCACGCCGGCGCTCTGTGCGCCGCGCATCATCGTGACGGTCATCATCGAACGCAAGATGGGAAGCACCTTGTGACGGCAGGCGTTGTGCAGCAGGATGAGCCCGAAATTGCCGCAGTGAAAGGCATCGGACGCACCCCCTGCGAACCCGAGCAGATCGGAGCACACTGCCTCGGCTGCAGTCCATGCCGCACCGAGGGCAGCGCCCAGCAGCGACGATGACGGCTCGACAGCGAGGACGTATACCCGAGCGGCCGCAGCTGCGAGCACGACGCTCGTCAGCCAGCCCGTCGCGCTGACGATGCGGCCTGCCCATGTGCCGCCAATGCCAGGCACATGGCACCAGCCCCGCTGATTGATTACGTCCACCCGCAGCCGGCAGCGGTAGCCGCACAGCGAAGCTGCGCACGCGTGCGATGCCTCGTGAAGCACGAGCGCAATGGCGCGGCCAGCAATGAGGCTGGCCAAGAGCAAAACTGCCTCGGGCAGAGGCGCACAACCAAGGGCAAAAAAGAGCGACCCGGACATGTTAATGCGTATGATTCGTGATCTCCGAATCTTGACCCAAAATAGCCACGTCAGTTGGAGTTTCTCATGTTCCAAATCGGTCTGCAAAGGCTCCACAGCGCTGAGACGGCTCTGCGGAATTGAATCCCCGGGAATATGAACTTCTAAGACGGGTCTTGAGAGTTTTTCAAATTAGGCTCATATTTAATTTACTATCGCGGCGGCCACCTCGACCCCCCCCCACCCCCACCCCTTCTCGCTTTTCTCGTCGTGATTTTTTCCCACGTGTGTCTCTCCGCGTACTCGTACTCGATACTCGTACTCTGTACTCCGCGCCGTACTCGGTACACGATGCCCAACCAGCCGCCGGCTGACGAAGCGCTGCAGAACCACCTGGACTACACGCGCAAGCGCATGGGCTCGCGCGCCAGGGAGCGCGATGTGCAGCGCAGCCTCCAGTGGCGATTCCGCATGCGCATCACGTTCGAGCCTGAGCACTTTGTGCTTGTGGACGAGTCTGCAGCCGACGGGCGCACTGGGACGCGGCGCATGGGTTACTCGAAGCGCGGCAGCATTTGAATCGCAGCAAGAAGTATTCGGTGCTCGGGCCCTTTGTCATCGACGGCGGCTTCCTGGAAGGTGGTTTCGACTCCGACCGGTTCTACATCGCGATGGAACAGAAAGTGGTGCGTGCAGTCGGCAGGCGCGCGCGCTCACCGTTACTGCACCCGGCGCACTGACGGGTGTCTACGGCTCGACTCTCGTCGCCAGTTTCCTTACATGAACGCCTTTCCCAACCCGCACAGCGTGCTGATCCTAGATAACTGTCCTATTCATCATCAGCGGTGCGTGATGGAGAGCGCGCACGCGCGTGGCATCCTCGTCCGGTTCCTCGAGCCATATGACCCCGACTCGATGCCCGTCGAAACTGCTTACAAGATCATGAAGAACTGGCTTCGCGGATCAACGGGAAGATGCTCAACGACATGGGGCTGCCTTTGGAGTCGCAGCTGCGCATGGCGCATTGCGCTCGGTGAGCGAGGGCGAGTCGGGGCCGCGTCACTGTTTCCACCAGGCCGGGTACGTCTAATTTTAGCTTGGAACACAACGAACACAACAGAGTAACGCACGGGTGTGAAGGCGGTGGGGAGAGCGGTCCTCCATGCAGACGGCGACTTGCAGCTTGCTGACGTGCTGCTCCACCCGACCGGTCCACCGACCCGTGCTACCCGAGCGTCCGCCGCAGCCTGAACGTCATGGGTGCGCCGCACGTAGTGCTAGCACGTTCGAACCAGCAGCCTGAGCCACTTGCTGCCCCTTGAAAGCCAGAGATCGAGGCTGTGGTTGCCGCTGTGCATCGTCCAGTGGTGGGGGCCGCGCGAGCGGCCGAGCGGCGTAGCGATCGCGGCTTCCATCGCGGTCGCGGCTGTCACTGCCCCTCTCCCGCTTCTGCCTCCTCTGCCGCCTCTGCCTCCTCTCCCGCCTCTCCAGACTCTCCCGCTGCATTCCTTGCCTCGGTGCCGTCGGGGTCACCATCGTAGCGGTAACGGCGGTGGTCGTGGCGGTCGTGGCGGCGGTCGCGGCTGTCATCGCGGCGGCGGTCGCGGCTCGTCGAAGCCGGCGCAGGTGCGGCGGCGGGTGCGGCGGCGGCGGCCGGGGCGGCGGTGCCCATCTCTCCGTCTGAGGGGGCGGGCCGTGATGCTGCGTTATCCTCACCCGCGACGACCTCTTGCGGGCGACCCGTCTCCTCGATGCCGACCCTCTCCCGTTGCACGACCCTCTCCCGACATGATTGGACCGCGTGACTGAGTGCGACGCAGAGAACGGAGTACGGAGTGCGAGTACGGAGTGCGAGGCGAGCGCGAGAAATAAAATCGCGTTGGAAAAAGGCGAAAGGGGGTGGGTGGGTGGGTGGGGGTGGGTGGGGGGGTCGAGGTGGCCGCCGCGATAGTATAGGGATTTCGTCGCGGGCGGCTCGATCCAAAACAAGAGCCTTAATGAACCAATTGCATGAATTGCATTTTAATAACTACAACGGAATAAAGCCGGGACACACGGAACAGTGCCGTAGCACCGCCTGTCGTGTCTGTCGTGTTAACGTTCACGGAACAGACACACGGAGGACGCAGAACTTAAGACGGTTACTTGTATCAGAACTACAATAGTAAACTAATTGTTCTTTCTGGTGATCCTGTCTTCTCCTGAGTCACTGAATCAATTGCACTGAAGGTGGCTGGTGGGAGAGGCCGGCGTTCGAGAAGGTGCGTGAGAAAAAAGACAACTCTTTAGACTTGTGCTGACCTTTTCCCGTCTTGGCGTGTGTCCCTTGTGGGGCCCTTGCCACAAGGTCCGAAAGGGTGGCCCAGCGCCATGCGTAGGATGCTTCGCCGCCTCCACACACGCGTTCGTAGCGACGCTGAGTACGTGTCCCTCTTGCAGCAGCGCTTGCCCAGCCTGTTCCAGGCGTCGCTCCACCAGTTCGCACCGATGTGGACCGCAACCGCCGACGTCGTTGCGGAGGCGACCCTCAGCCAGCCACAGAACATGCTCGACCTGGCGAGCGGCGCCGCGGCTGAGCCGGCACTGACCCTCGCGCGGCGCTTCTCTGGTGCCACCGTCGTGGCGAGCGACAGCGAGGCGGGTGTGCTCGAGATGGCCGCTTTGCGGGTCAGCGAGGAGCGCCTAGCGGATCAGGTTGAGTTGCAACAGATCGACATGTTCGATCTGGTCGCGCTCGGAGGTAGCGACGGCGACGCGGCGATCGCCGATGTGGTGACGTGCTCGCTCGGCCTCTTCATGCTACCGCCCGCCGATCACGAGCTGTGCCTGCGGGGCGTCCGTAAGCTTCTCCGTCCCGGCGGGCTGCTCGTGGCGACTGTTTGGGACCGCATGGCGCTGATGGAGCTCGGCGGCCGGTGCGTCGCAAAGGCGCTCGGGCGAGCGGAACCGCTCGAACTGCCCTACGATCCAACTTGTCTAGGCCACGGCCGTGCAGATGCTGTGCTTCGCGCCGCTGGCTTCAAACTTCTTGATGGCGCCGGGGACAGCGCCGGCGTTGCACGAGGGCACAACCAAACGCACACTTTGCAGTTGGACCTCGGCTCGGTGGAGATGGACGATGCCTGGATGCTTGGTCTTCTCTCCTTTCAGGGGACCCTCGCCGCAGTGCAGCAGCAGCAGCAGCAGCAGCCGCAGCAGCCGCAGCCCGGCGTCCAAGTTGGCGGCGTGTACGAGCGGGCTCGCCTCGCCTTTCGTGAGGAGGCCCAGGCGGCTGGCTGGATCGAGGCACAGAGCAGAAATGTGGTGGTGCGTGGGCTCGACTATCGTGTTTTGGTGGGAAGGAGGCCGTTGTGATACAGCTGCAGCAGCTAAAACATGTACATGCAGCGCGAGCTTGTTTTGCCCACGGGGGGGACTGTTTCAAATCAGTCCTCTTGGTCTGTGACGTGTGTTCAGAGAAAGAGGACGAAAGAAATAGTACGGGACACATGAATGGATTTCCTGCATGCCAAAACTATGCCAAAGTAGGAAAGTTAGTTCGCTTCAATCGCTTCACTTCTCGTTGCGTGCACGTGCACGCTTCGACGCTTCGCTCGTCGCTCTCCGTAGAGGCTCCTCGCGCGGGCGGACGCATTTCGCAAGTACGATGATGGCCAGGCCGTGGAGCAGGTTCGGCCCACTCGCGCTGCTGAACTTATCAATCGTCCCCCATATCTATGCGAACGAACCCCCACGGTCTCCACCTTCGCCCTTGCCGCCTCCACCTTCGCCGTCGCCGCCGCCGTCGCCGCCACCATCTTCGCCGCCGCCGCCCTCGCCGCCCTCGCCGCCGCCCTCGCCGCTGCCGCCGCCGCCGTCGCCTCCGCCACCGTCGCCCTCGCCTCCACCACCATTGCCGCCTTCGCCGCCATCGCCGCCGCCCTCACCGCCGCCGCCATCGCCGCCCTCGCCCTCGCCACCGCCGCCGTCGCCCTCGCCTCCGCCCCCGTTGCCGCCATCTCCACCGTCGCGTATGGTCAAGAGTCTCTCATGGGACTCGTTGCAGTGCGTGACTCGCTTCTCGTGGGGAACGGACCCTGTCATTTGGAGCATCGTATTCAGCCTGATCGGCCTATGGGCGGTTGCCTTGGCCAGTGCAATCCAACGAGATCGCAAGGAGATTGCCATGGTGGAGGCGCAGATCGCAGGGCGTAGCAAGACGCTTCCCATCACGGTGGCGGACAAGAATGGCCAAGCAATTACGATACGCATGGCGCGAGTCTCAGATCGGGAGCAGGTGGTGTCTTCGCTGACCGATCTCACAGGCAGCGGCACGGGCATCGACGACAACCTCCACCAGGAGTTCAACCGAATGGTCGAGGATGAGGATGTGCTGCTCGTTTTCGCCGAAGACGCTGAGACGGCTGAGGGGCTAGGCATCATGGTCATCGTGTGGTCGAGTCCGACGGAGACATCGTGCCAGAGCTTGCGCGTGTCGCAGGCGGCGCGTGGGCGAGGCATCGCCTCGTGCCTCCTCGATGTGGCTGCGCGAATTGCGCCACAGCGTCGTGGCGAGCAACTATCGCGGTCGGCCGTTGAGCCGCCGCATCCGCAGCACCGAGACCAGCAGGTCAGCACTCATATCAGCAGTATGAATGTCGAGACTCTCATGCCAAATGCCTCTCGCAAAGAGGCGCTGCTCGAGGTCGAGGACGAAGCTCCTGGCTTGGCCTCGCCACCCCCGTCGCCATCCCCGTCGCCACCACCTGTGGTCCCTGCATCCGTACAGCCCGCCTCTCCATCCACACCCAGCCCGGCACTAGGCACCTCCCTTGCGCCACCACGCCACAAGCTGCTTGCAGCTTTCACCCTGATGACGGAGCTCATAATGGCGCCCGAGCACCGCGGCCAGGGCGGCTTCACGCGAGCGCAGACGGCCCAAGTGCTCGTGAATAGCCTGGTGATCGAGATTGTGGTGCTGTGCATCTTCCACTCTGCGCCATCAGAGGGGCCGATGGTGATCAACCCGACGGCCGTCGTAATCGGCGGCTTAGTTGCGGCGGCCGTCTGTATCCCTGCGATGCTGCTTGTCGCCTTGCTATTTGAGCCCCTCGTCTTCGTCATGCTGGGCCGCCAGCTGTTCAAGGGGCTTCTGTGGTTGCTCGTGCTTCTCCTCTTCTTGGTTGATTGTGCCTGCTTCTGGCCGTGCGACTTGTACAAGCGCAGGGTGGCAAGGACGACGCAGGGCGAGCTTCAGCGCCGGGAGCGAGCCCGAGCGCAAGTGATGCAGCTCGTTGCGTCAGCGCAGCACTTGCGACTGCCCTTCCGAACGACGTCTTCCAAATTTGGAATTCACTCGGGCGCTCCGTCGTTGGAGCCCGAGGAGGAGGAGACGGGTGAGGGTGGGATTGCAGGTGCTGGGGACGTTGTACGGCTAGTGGCGCTTGTTCGCGATGGTAATGCTCCAGGCAAGTCGTTTGCAGCCTTGGCGTTGGCGAATCTGTCGGAGAGCAACCCAGCCAACCAGGCGGCGATCGCAGCGGTGGGCGGGATCACACTGTTGGTGGCGCTCTTGCGCCACGCCAACGCTGACGGCAAGCGAAGCGCAGCCAGTGCGTTGGCAAATCTGTCCGACGGCAACGCAGCCAACCAGGCAGCGATCGCGGCGGCGGGCGGCATCGCGCCGCTGGTGGCGCTCGCACACAACGGCGACGCTCCAGGCAAAGCGATCGCTGCCGCCGCTTTACGGGATCTGGCGTGCGACAACGCGGCCAACAAGGCAGCGATCGCAACGGCGGGCGGCATCGAGGCGCTGGTGGCGCTTGTACGCAAGGGTGATGCTCGTGGCAAGGCGGTCGCAGCAGAAGCTCTGGCTGCCATCGCAGCGGAGATGACGGCTGTGGAGGCGCTGACGCCGTCAGGGGCGCCGGAGGTGGAGGGGGACGACGAGTGCGACGAGGAGAACTGGAGCGCGGAGCCGCGCTTGTCGACCAGCGCGCTTCGTCGACCAGCGGATGGCGGGCTCGCCGACCTTGACGAGGACAGTCTCGCCGCAATGGCAGCGCAAATGGCGGCCGACGCTGCTCAGCTGGCCAGTTTGTTGGCCGCGCTGCAGCCTTCGCCCGCGCTCACCTCGCCTGCGCTCCACTCCCCCTCCTCGGCCGTGGAAGGGCGTGGTGTGGGCAATACGAGGCTGGTGGGCGCTCAAGCGGTGATGTTGAGCGCCCAGGCGGCCATGCTCAGCGCGAACATGATGGCGAAGCGTCGTTCGGCGCCACCGAAGCCCAGCAACCCCCAACGGTCGAGCGCCATGTCGAGCGCCACGTACACCGAGCGCTTCCCGCCTGCCGTGCCATTCCCATCGACAGCGCTTGAGGCCGCGCTCTCTCCACCCGCCTCACCACCCTCCATACTCCCCGGGGGAGCCCTAGCCACGCCGCCGCCGGTGATGCCACATCACCGGCAGCTCAAACCCCACACAACTTTCTTGCAGCAGCGGGCGCTCGCGGGCAGACCCTCTGACCCCCAACGCCAGCTTTCGCACGCGGACCTGAACGAGTACATGCTCGGCAACTCGCTGACTCGCTCGGTGGCCAGTGAGGACTGGCCTGCCGTCATGCGCATCCTCTTTGGGTGGGCGGCCAACCTTCTCTTGTTTTGGTCGCTGCTGCTCCTATTCACGCTGTATGCGTGCGAGCTCTTCTCGGCTGCGGCCATCGCCGGCAACCAGGACGCGAGCTGGCAGACCCTGCTCCTCTCTTGGATCTTCTCCATCTTGCTGCGCCTTGTCTTCAACGAACACGGCCTGCTCGTGCTCTCCAAGGGCATGCGAAGGAGTTGGCAAGGATGTTCCGCTCCCGCGGACGATAATGGTAAATCCTAGAGGTTCGATTTGTCCACCACAACCTTTGACCTTATCACCCCAAAGAGGACTCTCACGTCCTCGAGCTTCCGTGGTGATGAGCTTACCCCAATAGACCAATAGAGCCACCCCGCCCAACGCTCACCATACCCACCCAGGCTCCCTACCATCGACCATGATTTAACCTAATTATTTGTTATTTCCTTGGATTTCATCTAAAACTCATGTCTTTCGCATGCATGTGTGAGTAAAATAAGTTACTCTGCTCCGCGGGACGGGGGAGTAGACCTTACACACTACTTACACACGCGACGTCCGCAGCACCTTGGAATCCCCCACCACATACCACACACACATGACCGGCTCCCTTTCACTAGCCTTCATGCTTCAACTGTGCGATCACCCCGCGTTCGCGGCTTGCGCTTGGTTGCCCATTTCCACCCATACACCACCCACCCAGCCTCTCTTTTCCGTGGCACATGCAGCGCACATACTTGGATCCCACCGCCGGCATTCCGTCACGCGTCTCACGCGCTCCAGTACACTCGCCCTCGACATGCTCGATCGGCGTGCGGCTGGTCGTCACGCGTGTGGATCCTTCAGCTCAAGACGTCATCTACTCATCTGTCTCGCCGTCTGAATCGACCAGGACCGAAAAGGGGTTGGTGAACATGCGACCCGCCTTCGCCATATTCCCCGCGGGCCTGGTCCACACAAGGTCATACAGCTCATTCGCGATGATCTTGGCTCCCTTCATGGCACCCATTAGGTTGCCGGAGCCCGGTCCGATCTCGAGCATGGCATTTGCGCCGATGACGAAGATTTTCTCATCCTCTACCCATCGGAGCGAGCTGTTGACTACGGGGAGGCCTGCGACGATCTTCGCGTCGAAGGCCTTTTGCACTTGCAGGTACAGCGGAGAGCATGTGGTACTAGTCACCACACCAGTTGCAAGGATGACCTGGTCAAACACCTCGCCGTTCACGCGCACGCCGCCGCCCTCCATGCTCACTTGGCACGAATCGATATCCTCATCGACCTCGAGCTTCAGCGACTCCGACTCGCGCGACAGATTGAGCAACTCCTCCATGTACACTTTCGGCAGGCTGCCGCCGACGACAGCCTGCTTCACAGCGGCGCGGCGCTGATCCATCGGCTTCTTAAGGAATTCGAATCGTAGCCGCTGGGTCTTCTTTGCGTCTAGCCATTCCTCAGAGATGTCAAACGGTCTCGTCTGGAGAGGGCGGCGTGAGCGCAGGACGACTCGATTGTTCGCCCTGACTGCAGCTAGTGCCGCCTGCCCTGCAGTGAGGCCACCTCCGATCACAAGCACTCGCCCTCGGCTCGGGATCCTCCACTCGAGCTCATCCATCAGCGACCCTTTGTGCACGACCTCCTCGGTGTGGAGGATGCGGCGATGGTCGAGCATCCCTTTGAACGGCCGTGGGACATTCCACTCGCCCGTGGGACCCGTGGCAAGGATGACTGCACTCGCAACCACCTTACGCATACGCTGGCTGCCCGTCTCGGTGTAGTGCACGTAATACTTGTCGGTGCTCTCCGCCTTGCAAATCTTGGTCGCGGAGCCGGAGATCCACTGATGAGGGAGCTTCGTCTCGAGGTGGAGGCAAAAGTCGCGGAAGAGTGTCGTGGATGGCAGCCGCCACAGAGAATCCTGCTCGCCTCCGTCTGTAGTGGCGAGTCGTTGGCCTAGCTTCACATGGCCGCCCAATCCATCCACTGAATGCAACTCGTTCGTCCGTCCCTGAGCTATAGCATAGTTTACCAAGGCTCGCGGCTCAAATGCGGCTGGGTGGGCAAAGGCAGGCGATCGAAGCTTCTCGATCTTCAGCGCCTCGAATCGCTTGTCCCAGGCTTCCATGAACCGATACCCTGGGTCGAGCACGCACACTGCGAGAATGGGGACACGACGCAAATAGGTCAGCGAGCGCATCTTGTGTGGAAGCATGCAGAGCGTTGGTCGCGTGCGATGCGAACCTGTTCCAACCTTGGTGTACGAGCCGAAGCCCACTCGGCGCTGGTGCTCATTCTCACTCCCGTACTGCTCGGCGAATGCAAACGACTTTTCGTGCAGGGCGGACAGGGCTGCCAACGCGTGAGGGCCACCCCCAATGATGACGATGGTCGCATGCTCGTCGTCCACACCAATGTCATCGAGGACCGACTCAGGTGCGACTCTGCACGAGCAGCTCGTGTCAAACATATTTGGAACCAACTTAGGACCGCAAACGAAGTCCGGCGCGATCTTCTCAAGGCCCTGCGAACATGCACCCGTTTGTGCGCGCTCTCGCGTTGGGCACTTGCCTGGCGTCTCGATCTTGCTGTCCTCCTTTTCCACGCTCAACTGCTTGGGCGCCTCAACTGCCATCTCGCTCTCCGCAGCTTGCTTGTGCGCGCACGCTTGCCACGAGTGGTGGAGCGCGACGCCGACCGCCGCGGTCATCGCTGCCGCTGCCGCGCTGTTGAGTCGCCGATTCTCCATCTTGTAGATGGCGCGCGCTTTCTCTTGCGTCGACGTCGTCAGTTTTCTCTCGGTGCGCGAAGGGTGCTCGTCGCTACACCCAAGAGTGCTCGCGAAAGGTGCTCAAATAGTGCTCAGCTTTTTGCGACGAGAATCTGAGTACCATTGAAGCGGGTCATGGTTTTCCGCACGCTGTGTAAGGTGTGTGTATTCTGAGCGGGCAGTAACAGTGCCGTAGCACCTGTTGTCGCGTCTGTCGAGTTAACGTTCACGCTATAGTATAGTACAGTACGTTTGTGGAGAACGTACTTGTGTTTGACCGAGGGGAGCGGTGGTGCGGGTGGTACTTTTTTGTTCCCACAGCCGGCCCCCTCTTGTTCTAGCACCAAGCAGTTCCACCTAGCCGCCAGCTCCGTCCTCACCAGGGACTTCTGCCGCATACTGCCGCACGTACTGCCATACTATGCAGACGACTTCGCTCCCTCCACGTCGACGCAATCGCCTTCGCACCGTCGCTCTCGGGCTGCCGTTCACCATCTTCTGGGCAGTCGTCGCATTCTTCTGCAAAGACGGTCTCGATTTTCTGAACTACTTAGGAGACGACGTGGTCCCACCCAAAGGGTCGCGATCAGAGCAGGCGTCGTCGGAATTTTGGAATCTCTTTCCGCAGAAGGCGATGCAATACCCGTTCTCGCAAGGCATTCTGATCGTCGCCCGGGATCCTCGGCGGCATTCCATATGGTCGCCCGAGGTGAATGAGCTCTCGCACCTGATCCTCAATGGAACGTTGGGTGCGTGCGAGGAGCTACCCAAGAGCGATAACGGGGACTGGCTGTTCACAGGGCTTTGCTGGTGGCGGCAGGCCGTCGGCGTTTTTCTGGACCGTGATGACTCTCAGCTGGATGTCAATGACGCTGACTTGATCTCGGCAGACAACCAGACCGCGACGATCGTGCTGCTCACCATCAACATTGGGTTCGGCGGGGCGGGCTCCCCGGGCATGGTGGCGGCGTGGAACAAACTGCAGAACGTCATCGATGCGTGGCTCGCCGAGCACGGCGACCACTTCACCGTCGGCTCGACGCACGAGCAGATGCTGCTCGATGCCGCACAGAAGGCGGTGATCCGCGACTTCGAGTCGGGCGACGCGATCACCATCCCTGTGGCTTGGTTGCTGCTGCTGTATGCGTGCGGACCCTCTGCGGTGCTCGCGCTCGTGACGCTGCCCGTGACGCTCCTCGTCAGCTTCGCGGTGCTCTTGCAGCTCGCGCGCGGCAGCTGGCTCTGCAAGGACAGGGAGACTTGGGCACCCGGCGGATGCGCCCAAACCGTCGTGAGCTTCCCCGACTTCGCCCCCGCCGTGTACATCGACATAATGATCGCCATCTCGTTCGACTACACGCTCTTCTTGTTGACGCGCTTCCGCGAGGAACTGGGGCGCGGCCACTCAACGCGAGCCGCTGTGTGGCGCGCGCTGCAGAAGGCGGGTCGTGTGATCGTGACCTCGGGGCTCATCCTCATGCTCTCGTTTGTGGGCTTGACACGCTGCTCGGTCGATGTGATCGCGTCGATCGGCTGGGGAGGCGCCGTGCTGTGCGCCACCGCGATGGCAGTCCACATCACGTTGCTGCCGTCTCTGTTGCTCTTCCTGGCCCCCTGCTGCGAGCACTGTTGCACCGATGCCTGTGGCCTCGTCTCGGGCTTCCTCTTCCCCTCGCCGAGGCGCGGCCGGTGGCGACGCCGCGGGCTCCTGTTGATTCACGAGGCGGCGGCGCCAGTGGACAGCGAGCCGGCTGGGCTTGTACGCTCTCCCGTGGGCCAAGGCGAGGTGGACCTGACGCACTCTCGTTGGGTGAGGCTCGGCTTGATCTGCCGTGACCATCGCCTCAAGCTGATCGCTGCCATTCTCTTGCTGCTGCTGCCGTGCGCCTTTGTGGTGTCGAGCATGGAGCTCTCGGGCAACCAGGACCTCCTTTGCCCTCGCGACGCGCCCTCGCTGCTGACGCTGCAGTCGCTGCCCCAGCACCAGCTCTCCATCGGCCTGCTCCAGCCCTTCTACGTGCTTGCCTACAACTGGGACGCGCCATCGAGCCCGCTCGGGTGCCACGACGACGACGTCGACGCACGCCAGCTCGTGATTGCACATGCACCGTGGCTGCTGCCGAAGGGCATCGACCCGTCCGTCATCACCTGCCCCTGGCTCGAGGCCACCGCACGCCTGTGCAAGCCAAGCCAACCCAAGTATATCCAGACGATCGCGTCCAGATTTTGCCTGGGCACATGCGAGCACTACTGCCACTCCGTCAACGGCATCATCCCCCCCACCACCCCCTCAGTGCTTTCGTCGGCGCTCTTCAACGACCTGAACGACTTTCGGACGGTCCTCACGACGGAGCTCGGCCTCGACCCGGAGGCCATCCGCGACATCGCCTCTCTTCCTTCGGATCGCACACGGCGTCTCAACCACACAGAGGCGGCAAGGCTACTCGAGGTGCCGGGACCGACCCCATACAAGGCGCAGTTCGTCAAGTACACAAACTCCGAGCAGTCGGCGACGCTCGTCGAGGTTCTGCTGTCCGACGGGCCGGCGGGCAAGGAGGGGCTCGAGGTACTCAAGGCGATCCGAGCGGTGGCGCAGCGGCCGCGCTTCACCGACGCGGGCTCGTCCTTCGTGGTGTTCACAGACGTCGACGACATCTTGGATATGATCGAACAGGTCAACGTGGAGGCGCCGCCGCTGCTCGTGGGCACCACCTCGGTCGTCACCTTCATTATCGCGGGCCTCGCCTTTCGCTCTGTGCTCGTGCCGCTCCGGCTGCTGCTCACCGTCGTGGTCACGATCATCTTCGTCGTTGGCCTGTCGGTGTGGGTCTACGGAACGCTCATACCCGTCGGCGGGCTGTACTGGATCGTGCCGCTCTCGTGTGGCTGCCTGATGATCGGGCTGAGCCTCGACTACGACGTCTTCCTCATCTCGGAGATTTACGAGCTCCGGCGCGCGGGCTACTCGACGGAGGCGGCCATCTTGCGCGCGATGGGCACCGAGTCTGCAACCATCACGACCGCGGGCCTGATCATGACCGTCGCCTTCTCTTCGATGCTCCTCTCCGTCACGACGGTTCTCAACCAGTGGGGCCTCATGCTCGTCGCCACCTCCCTGATCGACACCTTTCTAGTGCGCTCGGTGCTCGTACCCAGCCTCATGTTCTCGTTCGTCGAGCACAACTGGTGGCCTGGCCGAATGCCAATTCCGACACTTCACAGCCATATGGATCGGCGTCATGTGGCTGCAGACTCTGTGCTCAATTGATGCTGGAGCACTCTCACGCGTGGAAAGGGAGACGGTGCCTTGCAGTGGCGCTGCCGAGAAGGTCTTCCAGGGCAAGCACCGTTGCTGGGCGAGCAAGATGCGCCGAGATGCACCGAGATGCACCGAGATGCACCGAGATGCCGAGCTCGGCGAGCACGATGCGCCGCGCGCGGCGGGCGGGCAAAACCAGTACCATGTCGATATCTCTGAGGGATATCGCTGCCTACAATCCACACTAACACAACGCGTGCGCATTATACATGGACCATGCACCGGAACTCGCATACTTGTACCGGCGAAACGAGCGAACCGCTCGCTCGCGTCGCATAGTCGCTCGTCGGGCACGTCGCTCCGCTCGTGGGTCGATCTGTCTTGGCTCATGTGGACGTGTCCTCGCGGTTGTGGTTGTTGTAGACGCGGAGCTCGCATACCCAAGTAATTTCCCCCACTGAGCCCCCTAACGTTACGATTCAAAATGACGTGACTCAGTGAGTGCTCTTGGCCAAGGGCCGAGCTCTGAGTCACCCCCGGTATTCTAGACAGCCTGGGTCCGGGAGGGTGCAGGGTCACGGTCAGGGTGGGGCACGACAAACGTCGCGAGCGAGCCGCTCGACACAACAACCACCACCGAAAAAGAGCGCGTCTCATGCAAACAACACGATAGCGCACGAGGTGAGCTTCTCATCGCTTTCAGCGAAGCGGACAAGTGGGGACCGACAAGCGGCGACGCCGACGGGGACTGATCGGAGAACACATCTCAGATAATCCATCGGCCCGCTCCGCTTATGGGAACAAAATGCATGCATGCTCGGCCGGGCCGTTGGCCGGCTCGCTTGCGGAGCCCTCGCCCTCATTCACAGTCACTGAAGACACCATCGGCGGCGAACAGAGAAAGAGGGCCGTGAAAACTTTCGGCGTTCCGCGCTTCCTTCGGCGCGTTCGGGACTTGATTGTGTGTCAGAGCTCTCCTGCTTATCGCGCTTGTTGTTGGCAGCATGGAGCTCGATGGCTTTGTCATCAGCCCGTCACGCAAAAAAGGTGGTGCGCTGCTTAGTGTCGAGGTCGCGGCCCATCCGCCGCCGTTTGGTTCCGAGCCGCTCGTCATCGAGGATCGGAGACCCGCCCTCGAGCGTCAACGCACACTTAGGGCCGTGCAGGCCGGACGTCGTGTCGCTCCGCGGCTGAGCCCGCGTGAGCGTTGCCGCCGCTTCACCCAGTCGATACGATGGCAGTCGGGGCAGCTGCTTGCGGCCATCATCGACCTCACCATGCTCATTTACGAGCTCAACGGTGGCTTGGTTGCCGTGATCCAAACGACCACCATTCTCGTGCTGCTCATTTACTCGTGCGACCTCGCGCTCCGCGCGTACACATACCGGGGCATGCTGCTGCGTAACCCGTGGGCATGGTTTGATTACAGCGTCATTTCGTTCTCCATCCTCATGTGGCTCCTTGAGACCATCGTCAAGGCGAATGCGCATGTGACGAGTGCTCAAGACGTGAGCGCGGGCCTTCGTGGGCTGATCGTGTTCCTGCGCTGGGTGCGCTCGATTCGCATCTTCTTCCTCCTCATGCGACAAGTGAAGGCGGGCCAGCACGCGGCTCGCCAGCAGACAGGGGAGAACAAGAAACGGTACATTGACCTCGACAAAGGCTTTGACCTCGACCTTGTCTACGTGAGCCCGCAGTTAATCGCGATGAGCGTGCCCGCCACCTGGCCGACGAGTTTGTACCGCAACCCGCTCCGAGAGGTGGTGCGCTTCTTTGAGAGCCGTCACGGCGTGGGCGGTTACCTGGTCGTCAACTGCTGCCCTGAACTGCCGTACCCTCATGAAGCCTTCACGTCAGGTGCAGTCATCGCGTTTGATGTGCAGGACCACACCCCGCCGACGATGGCGCAGTTTGTCGCGTTCCTCAACCGGGCGGTCCACATGAGCGAGAGCAGCACGCTCGCCATCCACTGCCGCGGCGGCAAAGGGCGCTCGGGCTCGATGGTGTGCGCGTGGCTGCTCTTCACACGCGAGTGTGAAGACGCGGAGGACGCGCTCACTCTTTTCGCCCTACAGCGCACGGAGCTCGGGCTGGGTCGCAGGAAGCTACAGGGCGTCGACACGCCCTCGCAGAAGCGGTACGTGCACCAGCTGGAGAAGCTGCTGCGCACGCAGCAAGTGTACCACCCGCGCGCGGTTGCTATGGCGGCTGCTGACGGGAGAAGTCCTCCGACGCCACTGCCCTCTGAGATGGCTGTGGCATTGCAGATTCTCAACGGATCGGACCCGCCGCCGTCCATGCCCAAGATGGTGGAGTTACAGCCGCCGCCGCGCCCGATGGTCCATCTCACCAGGCTGGAGCTCAACAACTGGTTTCGTCACAAGCTGCCGAGCTACAATCTCGTCGTCGCGGTCCATACCGAGCTAAAGCAGGGGACGCATCAGGACCCTCGCCACACGATTCTCACGTACGACGGGGGCAAAGCGCCACACGGCGCGCGCGCCGGCCCGTGCTACGTGACGTATTGGTCGCCGCCCGTGCGCGTGCCGCTACCGCCCAAGGGCGGTGGCGGTGGCGCGCCCGCGACTGCGCCGCCGGAACTGCTCACGTTCGACCTCAACGTGAGCGTTCAAGGTGACGTGCGCGTGTCCGTCTTCGACCTGGACAAGCTGCTCAAGGATCGCCGGAAGCGCGCGGCCTCTGGCAAGGATCCCACTCTACCCTTTGACCATGCCCCACCGAGCTCCTGGGCGACGCTCGGAGAGGAGGCTTGGATGGCGGAGAGAGTCAAGGCCTCGGGCGTACAACCGTTGGGCGCCGCCTCGGGCGCTTCCTCGGGCGCCGGGCGCATTATTGCTGGAAAGGAGGCCGGCTGCCTGTTCTACTTCCTCTTCCACAGCGCCTTTGTCGAGGACGGCCTGCTGCGCGTCCCTCTGCCCATGATGGACAAGGCGTTCAAGAACAAGAAGGGGATCTACCGCCCGGACGGCGTCACGGTGCTGCGATTTCAGCCGGATGGAGCGGCGCCCGCGGACGCGGTGTGAAACACTCACCGGACACCGCGTTCCCGCGATCGCGTTGATTCATTGTCGCGTGTTCGTGTGGCAATTTTGGGGTGTTGGTTGTCCGGTTCACCGAGGATCACAGTGTGGTCCAGCGCTGTTACTGTATGCACTATGCAGTATGTGGTACTGTTTACTGTAATCGGAACCAAGGAACGGGCCTATAGCCGGCTCGGGGGCGGCTTAAGGCGGTGCCGCACCACCCGCCTCCCACCACGCGCCGAGCTGCACGTTACCGTGTCCGGCCGGGATGCGAGGAGCCAGCGGCGCGCGGGCGGGGCGCCGCGGGGTCGGCGCTTATGTTGGGCCTATACTTTTGAGCGTTTCGTAGGGCCTGTTCCCTGCGAGTGTGACATAATGCGAGAATTGCGGCCGCGGCTGCGGCTGCGCAGCCGCGCAGCCCTTCGAGAGACAGCCACCGCCGAGTCCCACGCAGAGACCACTCTAGTCTTCATCTTCTTCGTCCTCCATCATCTCGTGCGTCCCCGCCTCGGCGCTAGGCACCGTGAGGAAGCCGCGCTGGTCAAAGGCGCTGGGCTCGGTGCCGACACACGAGACAAAGGACACGTTGTGGTTGTACACGAGCCACTCGCCGTCCTCGAGCCGTTGCACGCAGTGCCCCGGGAAGTTGGCGATCTGCAAGCATTGCGGCGTCGGAGACGCGGTCGGCAGATGCCGACCGCCGTCCATCACGTTTAGGTGGCTCACGAGTGACGCAAGGATTCTCCGCAACGTCCGTCCGCTGCCACCGCCTTTCTCACTGCCGCCGCCGCTGCTCTCGCCAGCCGAAGTGCTGCCCTCGCCTTCGATCGCCGCAGCCTCCACCTCGGATGGTGTGTGCAGCATGTACGGAAGCGGCGGGTAATTGGGCAGGACGACGTGAGTCTTGGTGAAGCGCGCGCGAACCAGTGTGGCACGGCCCTGCGGGCGTGAAGTTGAAGTGCCAATTGAAGGTTTGAAGCTCTTCAGTGGTGATGGTGGTTCGAAGTATTTCGCGCAAGGAGAACCTGTAGCGCGCAACCCAGTCAGGCTGCACGTGGTTAAGCAGCCACTGCTCCCGTTCGGGGGTTAGCCGAAAACGCGGGGTTGCCTCGCAGCGTGCGGTGCACAGGCTACGCCATAGGGCCTCCGTTGGGAGGCCGTGCATCCGCCTCGCGCATGCGCCGAAACGAAGCAACGCCCGAGGATCGAGCCATTGCGCCACGGATAGGATGAGATCGTCGGGCAGGCGATCGAACGGAGAGTTCTCGGAGCCGGCCATCTCTTCGCTTCCAGTTCCGGAAAGTTTCGCGTCTCGTGTAGCGGAATCTTCGCGGTTGACCGGGAGTGGGCAGCCCTCCCCCCCCCGGTGTTTTTGAACGGATAAGGGCAGCCCAGTCGATTCGAGATGCACGGCGATAAGCTGAATTGCTGATCTGATGAATGAGGCAATCAGCTACCGGTACGCCGCTTGAACGCGTGACGTTCAGGAGAAACGACATCGCTGAACAGCCCGACCTCGGCGCAGCGCGTTTGCGCCGTCCGCCGGTGACCATGGGCATCAAAGAAGAGCTACAGGAGGCCGGCATCGCTCTGCTCAACGAGGATGAGAAGAAGGAAATCGTCGCGCTATTCAACGCCAAGCTTGCAGCGATGGGAGGTGGTGGGAAGACGGTTGTCGCCGCCTTCAAGGACTTCGACGACGAGTAAGCGCGCACAGGACCCCAACGCTGGCGCCGCCTGCCAATGATCGCACCCTATCGTTGCACCCCATCATTGCTCCCTCACCAGTCCTCACGCGGGCGCGTCGGATCTCACCCTTGGGTGCGCGCAGTGCCTCTGGTATGCTCACCTTTGAAGAGCTCGCGATCGGGCTCCGCAAGAAGTTCAAGATCAAGCCGGCGGAGCTCTCGGATGACAAGCTCAAGGCGGTGTGGGTCTGCATCGACACGGATGAGTCGGGGTACATCGAGATGTCCGAGTTCCATGCCTTCATGGGAACAGAGGAGGATGAGGAGCTCACGCCGGAGAAGCGTGCCGAGCTCCTCAAGAAGAAGAAGAAGGGAGTTATCAAGAATGAGTTGGCCGAAAAGGAGGCGCGCCTCGAGGGCTTCAAGTCCGACAAGACCACGAAGGAGATGCGCGCCGACCTGGCGGCCGCTGGCATTGCGGAAGCTGACGAGGAGGAGCTCAAGAACATATCTGTGCAGTTTGCCAAGTGGGTCAAGCTGTATAAACCTGGTTCCCACCAAGGCATCGCGTGGCTGGAAGTCTTCAAGGAGATCGACGATGACCACTCGGGGCTTATCACCTTTGATGAGCTGCGCATGGTCATTCGGCGCTTGTTCAAGGTTAAGGCGGCGGAGTTTTCGGACAACAAGATCAAGGTGCTGTGGTGCGCGCTGGACAGAGACGATTCGGACTCGATTGTGCAAGTCGAGTTTGCACGCTTCGCAAAGATTGCCAATACGGCGGAAGGGGGGTTGGGTATGGGTGAAGTCAAGCTAAGGAAGCGATTCTCGGTGCGAAACCGAATGCTTGGTAAGCGCGAAGGGGGGTTGGAGTATGAGGAGCAGAAGGCTGTGTCGGCCTTGCTCAACCAGAAGCTCGACGAGGTCATTCCCGAGGCAAGCCTAAAAGCTGATGGGTTCTTTATGCTGTTCAAGGAGTTTGACAACGATTGCTCGGGCCTCATCACGTTCGACGAGCTCAAGCGTGGCATCCGCATGCAGCTCATGATCGATACGAGCCTGATGAGCGACATCATGCTGAGGCAGCTCTGGATCACCCTCGATGAGGACGACTCCGGATACGTGGAGGAAGCTGAGCTGATGCGCTTCATGGACCGTGAGGAGCCGACCAGTGCGATTGAGAAGCGCCAAGAGCTGATGCGCTTGAACGGCAAGGCACAGCGCGCGCTGTACGCAAAGAAGGTAGAGGCCGAGATCAAGTCGGCGAAGTTCGTCTCCTCCATCCCCACTGCGACTATGCGCGAGCTGGTCGCCAATGCAGGGTTGACGATCCCCGAGGGGGAGGAGCTCAAAAAGCTCGCCACCGATTTCGCCACGTGGACCAAGAACTACCTGCCCGACATCCACCAGGGGGTCGCGTGGCTCACAGTCCTCAACGAGATCTGCAAGGATGCGTCGGGCCTGCTCACGTACGACGAGGTGCGGTACGCGGTGCGCCGCACGTTCAAGGTGAAGAAGGCGGTCTGGTCGGAGGAGCTGATCATGGCCTTGTGGTGCGCGCTCGACAAGGAGGACAAAAACTGCATCCAAAAGGTGGAATTCGGGCGCTTCGTCAAGCTGTCCCCACCTGTAGGTACCGCCACAAAGCAATTTACCTTCACTGACAAGCTGGTTGAGGCTCGCAAGGGCGGGCTGACCAAGGAAGAGGAGAAGGAGGTCTCGGAGCTGCTCAACCAGAAGGTGAAGGAGGTCATGGGCGGCGACGACTCAACCTGGTTCAACCTTTTCAAGGATCTTGATGTGGACTTGTCGGGCCTCCTTGAATTCGCTGAGATCAAGGAGGGCATCCGCAGCAAGCTGAACGTCAGCGAGTCCGAGCTGTCCGAGAAGAAGCTCAAGGCACTTTGGATCACGCTCGATGAGGACAACTCGGGGACTGTCGAGTCCGCCGAGTTCCACCGCTTCTTGAAACGCGAAGAGCCTAAAGACGCCATCGAGAGGCGCCAGGAGAGGATGCGTGCGAGCGGCAAGCGCAAGCGCGCGGCGTTGGCTGCGCAACAGGGAGATCACCTAAAGGACGAGGGCCTAGTCTCCAGCATCAAGACCCGAGAGATGAGGGCTATGCTCAAGAAGGAGGGCCTCAAGGATCTCACCGATGACGAGGTCCGTGACCTGTCCATCCAATATGCCAAGTGGTGCAAGGAGTACCTTCCCGACGCGCACCAGGGGGTCGCATGGCTGACCATTTTCAAGCAGGTCGCCAACGACATTACCGGCATTCTCACGTACGACGAGATCCGCCTCGTGATCCGACGCAAGTTCAAGGTGCCCAACTCGCAATTCTCGGAGGAGAAAATCATGCAGCTGTGGGCCACGCTCGACTATGACAACGCCGACGCCATCATGAACGCCGACTTTGCCCGCTTCATGAAGGTCGGCGAGGGCAAGATCCCGCGCTATCGCACGGCGGTAGCGGACGACAACTTGTCGCGACTCGCAAGCGGGGGTAAATCGGCCCTCACGGCGCGGCCGACTAAGCCCAAGGACACGCGCTCCGCCGTCGCTCTCGCGCACGCGTACGGTGACGACTTGCGGGCTTTGCTGTCTCCGCGCAAGCCCTCAGTCCGCACGCCAGTCATCAAGCTGGGCACCTCGGCCGGCGACTTCAATGTGCCGGGCCCAGGCTCCTACAACTTGAACTTTAACCACAAGGAGCGCATCAGGGCGTGGACGATGGGTGATCGGAAGGCGCGAAAGTCCTCAGTAGAGACAGTGGGCGACTCACCGGGCCCGAGCTACATGCTGCAAGGTTCCGTGTGTGAGCAAGTGGGAGCGGGCAAGCGGTCCGCACCCCACTATGGCTTTGGCACGGGGCCGCGGCTGGTTGCGGATGAGTACACGGCCTCGCCTGGGCCGGGCGCATATTCGCCTCGCCTGACAAGGAAGGCCGCGCCGAGCGCCTTCCAGACCGTCGCGGTCGGCCAGCTCACTGAGACGACGACGCCGCAACTGAGCACGCAAAGGGTCCAGGGAACCTGGTCCCGCGACAATGAGACGAAGCTCAGCATCGGCTCCACCGACGGACCCGGATGTGAGACCTACTCGCCCCGCATCAACTACACGCGCTCGAATATGCCGCAGTACACCATGCGCCCGCTGGGCACCCGCCAGTTTGTCGATCCTGGCGGCGAGGTCTCTCCGGGGCCTGGCGCCCTTGCGCCCAAGTTTGGCAGGGACGGCAAAGGCTTGCTTGGCGATTCGCCCAAATGGTCACTGGGACAGAAGAACGATAAGGCGAATTCCCATCGCTACGCAGGGAAGCAGTTCGATCGCTACTTCCAAGGGAGGGAGGGGCCCCCGCCCGATACGTACACGCCTCTTGAGCAGTTTGGCGTCACGAGCAACACGATATCGAACTCCTCGAGGCACGCGCCGCAGTTCAAGTTCGGCACGGAAGTTCGTCCGTGCGCAGCGTAATGAGGATGCCTGGCTCGAGCATATGGCAAAGGGATGTGCGGTGTCTATGCTGATCCTGCATCTCTGGCGTGTGTGTGTGTGTGTGTGAACGTTAACACGACAGACGCGACAGCCGGTGTGTGTGTGTGTGTGTGGCCCAGCCGGCGGGACCTGATGTGAACCTCAGGTGTCTAAGCACCCTGACCCTCGGTCCTGTGCATTGTCTACTTCAGGACGTGTTAACTTTGTAAGGGACCGCAAGAGGCGGTCCGCCTTGTCCGTGTCGCATTCATGGTCTCATGCGCGACTAGTAATGTATTCAAAGAACGCACTATAGACGTTCAAATCGTAATCGACGACCACGGCGAACACGGCTCACGGGTCGACGGTCGCAAAGGGGGCCAGACCCGTTCCCTCGCCTCCCGCCGATTAACGGTCTGTGTATACATGTAGCAGGCTGTGCAGAGATGGCCCACTCTGACGTGAGCCAAGCCGCCTGGCTCAGGTGGTTCGACACCTCGGCACGTGTAACTACCTAAAATCACCTTAAAACCTCACGTGAGCCACACGATGCACGAGTCGATCGCCTCGAACGCCACGTGCTCGGCGCGGCTCCAGCC
>Ga0210241_100649_pt1 | contig 30551 bp, 19 predicted proteins | sample ChrtobMetP5a_8mM_FD_155488 | JGI IMG/M metagenome (GOLD analysis project Ga0210241, IMG submission 155488) | Chrysochromulina tobin associated microbial communities from unialgal haptophyte culture, Seattle, Washington, United States - P5a_8mM | ecosystem: Host-associated > Algae > Haptophytes >...
GTAAGGGGGGCGGGGGGGTGCTGGGGGGGGGCGGGGATGATGGCGGGGATGGTGGCGATAGCGATGGGGGGGGCGGGGATGACGAGGTTGATTTAAAGGGGGGAACGCAAGGCAGGTACGCATTCCAGCACGGCACATCTGCTGTGATTCCAGTGCCCGAATATGACGGGGGCGGAACTCGAACGCCGCAGTCGGTGCAGTCGGATCCGCGGGGGCACTTGCTTGAACTTGTCAGTTGCGACTCGGATTCATCGTCCTGGTCGTACTCGGAACCTGGTCCGCCATCGTCGCACCACCCGTCATTGGTCCAGTCGTCGTCGTCCTTCTTACAGGAGTCTGTGCATAGTGTGGCCTGATACGGTGCCACAAGCACGGCGGTGTTCCTGTTGACGCATCCATCGACTGTGGTGGTGGTCATGGTCGTGTCTTCCTTGACGACACCCTCACGGCTTAACGTCTTATTGATGAACATTTCGTACGTGAGGAAGTCGCCGAACGTCACAGGCGAGGAGCGATCAACAATAGTCGAGGTGGTGCAGTCTCGCTGCAACACGAGAGCTAGACAGGCAACGATAGCAAAATTGATCGACAGAATGATCGCTGCAAGGAAGCCAGCGCGGGTATACAATGCAAGGCGTGGATTCACGAGACTGACGAGCTGCCGTGACACTTGCGTTGACCGTGACACCTTTGCCCCGGAATCTTGCTGTGACATTCTTCCGCCAGGTAAAGTAGAACTCGACCGTTCGTCTGGAACGGCGGCCAAGCGCCAACGAAAACGATAGCTCTCGGAGGCGGCGGGATTCGCTGCGCAGCCGATCGCGTCCGGCTTTGGGGTGGCTGCCTGGCGCAGTGTAGTTGCGTCGCCATTGCGGACCACAGCAGCGATATGCGCTCGTTGGCTGAAAGCAGCATCGCGCGAGGTTGAGCGCGGGGATGCTGTCTGCTGCGCGGCCGCGCGCTCGCCCGCGCGCGCGAGCCACCGTAGCATCTTCGGCTTGTACCCTTGCGCTGACCATGACACCTTTGCCCCGGAATCTTGCTGTGACATTCTTCCGCCAGGTAAAGTAGAACCCGACCGTTCGTCTGGAACGGCGGCCAAGCGCCAACGAAAACGATAGCTCTCGGAGGCGGCGGCGATCGCTGCGCAGCCGATCGCGTCCGGCTTTGGGGTGGCTGCCTGGCGCAGTGTAGTTGCGTCGCCATTGCGGACCACAGCAGCGATATGCGCTCGTTGGCTGAAAGCAGCATCGCGCGAGGTTGAGCGCGGGGATGCTGTGTGTTGAACAGCAGCAGCAGCTGTCTGCTGCGCGGCCGCCCGCTCGCCCGCGCGCTCGCCCGCGCGCGCGAGCCACCGTAGCATCTTCGGCTTGGAACTGCAATCCATTGTGGCCGCCAATTGCTCCAAATGATCTTTTTTCTCCCCAGATTTTTGGGCGGGAGTTTTTGGTGTGCATCGGATTGGTGGATCATGAACCTTTTCTATGCTCTCACAACCTACGGAATAATACATGTGTCTCCTACGTTCTTCTCCAGTACATTTTTATACGTTTGTGAATCTGTACTGTGGACACGATGGCCTCCACGCTCGAGGAAGCGGGCTCGGTGCGGCACGCGCTCGACGAGATGCGGCTTGCTGAGTACCTGCGCACGTACGTGCGCCCCTTTGCGGGTGTGCTCGTCTTGCGCCAGTTCTCGCACGGGCAATCGAACCCAACCTATTTGTGCGAGTGCGGCCTTGGCGTCGCGGGTGGCTTCCGAGTCGTGCTACGCAAGCAGCCGCACGGCAAGCTGCTCCAGAGCGCGCATGCCGTCGACCGCGAGTACCGCGTGATGTGCGCACTCGGAGACACCACCGACGTGCCCGTGCCGCGCATGCTGAGCTACTGCGCCGACGCGGCGGTGGTGGGTACACCATTCTATGTGATGGAGTTTGTGCAGGGGCGCATCTTCAAGGACCCGACGCTGAGCGAGCTCAAGCCGATCGAGCGCTACGGCATCTATGCCGCCATGTGCGACGTGCTCGCGCGCATCCATCGCGTGCGCTGGTCAGACGTGGGCCTAAAAGGCTTTGGCGTACCCGACCAATACGCGGCACGGCAGGTGCGCCGGTGGCGAAAGCAGTACGAGGGCGGGCGCGCGACGCTCGAGAAGGCCGGGGTGGAGGAGAGCGCCGACGTGACGGCTCTCGTCGGATGGCTCGATGAGCACTGCGCCGAGGTCGAGGCGGCCACGGGCCACGTGCCCGCGTGCCTAGTGCACGGAGACTACAAGCTCGACAACCTCATCTTCCATCCGACGGAGCCGCGGGTACTCGCTGTGCTCGATTGGGAGCTCTCGACGATCGGCTCGCCCCTCGCGGACCTCGCCCACTGCTGCCAGGCGTACCGATGGCCCTCGGACCACTGGTACATGCCGGGGCTCGCGGGCGCCTCCCTCGTGCGTCGTGGGCTACCACATGAGGCGGAGTTTGTGCGTGGGTACGTGGAGAGGGCGAAGCTGCCAACGATCCCCCCGCTCGTGTGGCGCTTCTACTGTGCACTGGCGCTCTTCCGCGTGTGCGCGATCGTGCAGGGCGTGTACGCGCGCGCGCTCCAAGGCAACGCCTCCGCCGCGGCCGAGCGTGCGGCGATGGCAGGAAAGCTCTTCGCGGAGGTTGCGGCGATTGGCTTGTCGGTGGCCACAGGGGGCGAGCAGGGTGTGCCCACAGCACCTCCGTACCCTCACCCATATGATCTGATGCCGTTTGGCTTCTCGGCGCGGGGGCGCGAGCTCTACGACAAGGTGAGCGCCTTCATCGGAGCGCATATCATACCGAACGAGTTCGCGTGGGAGGCCGCCCTCGCGGCCAACACCGCCGCCGGTCAGCGCTGGACGCCCATCCCGATGATCGAGGAGCTCAAGGCGAAGGCCAGGGCACAAGGGCTGTGGAACCTCTTCAGTCCCGACCCCGAGCACGGACCCGGCCTCTCCAACCTCGACTACGCCCCAATCGCCGAGCTGACCGGTCGGAATCCGTGGGCAGCGGAGGTGTTCAACTGCTCGGCGCCGGACAGCGGCAACATGGAGATCCTCGCGCGCTTCGGCACCGCCGATCAGAAAGCGCGCTGGCTGGCGCCGCTGCTCGCGGGCGACATTCGGAGCTGCTTCGCGATGACCGAGCCCGACTCGGGTTGCTCCGACGCGACCAACGTGCAGACGCGATTCGTACGCGAGGGCGATGAGTACGTGGTCAGCGGGCGCAAGTGGTGGAGCACGGGGGCGGGCGATCCGAGGTGTGAGTTGGCGATCGTGATGGGGCGCGCGCTGTGGCCGGATGGGCGTCCGGTGCTCGAGGACGAAGAGGACGACGATGGCGGGGCCAGCGCTTCGCCTTACCTTCAGCAGACGATGTTGCTTGTACCCTTGCGTGCACCAGGCGTGCGCATTGAGCGCATGCTAACCGTCTTTGGGTACGACGACGCGCCGCACGGGCACGCGGAGATCTCCTTCCGCGAGGTGCGTGTGCCGTGTGCCAGCGTGCTTCTCGGGCCGGGTCGCGGCTTCGAGATCGCGCAGGCGCGCCTCGGCCCCGGGCGCATTCACCATTGCATGCGGACCATCGGCGCCGCTGAGCGAGCCCTCGCCGCGCTCTGCCACCGCGCCAAGTGCCGTCGCGTCTTCGGCCAGCTCCTCGCCCAAAAAGGGACCGTGGAGAGCGCCATCGCCGAGAGCCGCATCGAGCTCGAGCAGGCGAGATTGCTCGTCCTCAAGGCGGCTCATATGATCGATGTCGTCGGCCCCAAGCAGGCGCAGCAGGAGATCGCGATGATCAAGGTCGCCGCGCCGCGCATGGCGTTGCGCGTGGTCGACCGCGCCATCCAGGCGCACGGCGGCGGCGGCGTGAGCCAAGACCACGTGCTTGCGCACGCGTACGCGGGGCTGCGCTCGCTCCGACTCGCGGACGGCCCCGACGAGGTGCACTGCCGCACGGTCGCACGCATCGAGCTCATGAAGTCAAGGCTTTGAGAGATGCGGCAAAGAACTGCGCCCTGTGTGTGGCCGTGAGAGAGCGGGAAGACGTTTTCGCGAGGGTGTGCTACGGTCTCGGGTCTGTGGCAATTTGTCACCTTAAAAATAGCCTTAATTTATAACTCACCTCTGCGCCGTGCTGTGGAGGAGGATCGGTCGGGCCGCTAGACCGAGCCGGGAGCGCTGCCTTTCAGGCCCTGTGGGGAAGCGCTGTGGAACCGACAGCATTCCGGAACGCGGAAGCGAGCAGGCCGGACGCTCTCTGAATGGCCGAAGACATGGAGCAGCAAATGAGGGCCACGGAGCGCCCGCCCTCACCGGGCAAGGATGCACTTTTCAACACGCCGGGCAAGAACACGAACGTCAAGCGGGAGTCGCAGGGCACTGCGTCACCGTTTCAGAAATCGACCCCCATGGCCCCGGTCGTGTTGCCGAAGGACAACCAGGGCGTCACCACCGTCCTGTTCGCCGAGGGTGGCCATATCGACAAGTGCACGGTCCCGAATGGGTTGTGCTTCCTTATTGGGTTGTGCTCCGGCGAATTCTTCCTTTGCACGAACCAAAACATCAAGGCCGACCGCTGCAAGAACAAGAACAACGAGGTCTGCAACCGTGCCAAGTTCTTGCTGGAGAACGACGATGGCAAAATGATCCTGTCGGAGATGACGGGCGTCCACAAGATCGTGCTCCGGTCCGCCGCAACGTTGACGCTCCGCGAGTGCCTCGTCATCGACCTCACCGTCTCCTTCAAACTGGTGAAGCGCTTCATGTCCCTGTACCTGACGAACGGGGGCAAGAAGGTCAAGGACCAGGTGATGGCGAGCATCACCGCGATCCTCACGCAGCGCGCTGCCGGCAAGCGGGCCGAGAACGAGACCGGCAAGATTAACAACCTCTTCACGCTCATGTGGATCGGCAACTTCGCCGACGTTTTCAACTTCGGCGCGACGACCAAGGCCAAGCTCGTCCTGGCCACGGCCAACGGAACCATCTTCGAGTTTCCCTCGGAGTTCCCGTGCCTCGACAAGAACGGCTACCTCGCGCCCGAGCTCAAGACCCTGCTCATCCACATGAACAACGAGGTGCTCACGCTCGACCACGACCGCAGAGTGACCAGGAACATGGCGCTCGCGGAACAAGAGAAGAACGCGGCCCAGAACGCGGCCCAGGTCGAAAAGGTCGAAGCGGAGCTGAAGGTGGTGAAAGACCAGAATGCGATGCTCGTCGACAAGGTGGATAAGGTGGAGGCCCACCTTCACCTCAAAGCCGATAAGGGCGAGCTTGCCCGCCTTAACGCCGTGGTCGACGACATGACCGCAGCCATCGACGACATGACCGAAGCCAACGGCGACCGCGACGACAAGGTGCGTCGCATCGAGAAAGTTACGGGCATAATCCAAGGCGTGCTCACTCGAATTTGGCAGCGCGCGGTCGAATACAAGACCAACGACCGCGAGGACAAGGGTGGTGTTCAGCCGCGGGTCCAAGAGTGAAGTGTCTTTGAACTTTGACTGTGAGGTCTGACGCGGGCATGGACGCGGGCCCGGCCCCCAGCTCCGCCGTCTCGTCTCCTGAGCTTCGCCTAGCTTCGCTTTAAAAGAGCAAGATTACAGGTGAAGAACTTCGAGAAGAACTAATACCCCTCCAGAGATACAGTGAGTGTGGTATCGTGAGCCGGGTACGACCCTGCTCCATCCATGCACCATCAACCGACAGTATCGTATGGGCTCCAGGGAGCGCCTTTTTCCATGCGGTATCCATGCGGAACCGAAGTTGTACACGTTTGCAGCCGTTTGCATTCGTTTGCAGCCATGCCCGTAATGTGCCACACGGTCCTCCGCGCAACGGATGTCATTAGGATATCACGGCGAACCGAAGCTGCTGTACGAGAGCGCCGAGCCGATCCAAATTAGGACAGTGCAAGCGCGCCCATGAGCCGATCCTCGCGCAGCGAGTAGTGCGGATACGGATACGCCGGGGCAACCTCCGTCGCCATGACCATCCGCGCGCGCCTCGGCGTCGTCTCGAGCACACCGTCGAGGCTGCTCGCGGCTGGCTTCATCAGCGCGGGAGGGTACGGCATCTGAGACGCGAGATGGTCCGGCACGGTGCCAGGGTCCTGCAGAACGATATGACCGCCCGGCATTGCCAGCAGCAGCGGCACGTACGGCAGCTTGCGCTCCTTTGCAGCCGCTGGCAATCGCACGCCTCGAGGTAGCGACGCCTTGTCGTACTCTGCCACGGCGGCACCACTCGACACCGCCATCGCCGGCTCATGAGCTCCTCTCCTCCGCGGCGTCGTCGAGGCCACCTCCTTGTGAACAGACGACCTGTGAACAGTCGAGGCGACCTCCTTGGCGGGGCGGGGCAGCGCGTCGTCGGGCTCCACGGCGATCGTACGTCGGCGCGCGTGCACCCTGGCGCTTGAGGGCGCCGCCTCAAGCGCCGGGTCGTGCGTGCTCAGCGAATCTGCTGCGATCCTCTGCTGGACTCCGCTTTTCAGTGGCGAGATGCGCCCAGAGAATGGAGCGTCGTCAATCAAGAGACTCGGCGGGCGGCGCCGGCCGGCGATCTGTTGAGGCCGGTGCAAAGGCAGCCCGCGTTCTTCTGCATCGTTGAGGAGCAGTGCAACATTCAAACTGGCAAGGTTTTTTTGCAGCAGCCGCAAGTGGCTCGGATCCTGAGAGATGTGCTCGGGAAGCTCGTCGAATCGAAGGCGTACAATCGTCGTGCCAGGAGCTGGAACCTCCCAGGGGAAGGCGGCGGCAAGGGCGGAAGTGGCAGAGGCGGCGACGGTGTTGGCGGCGGCGAGGGCGGTGGCGGCAGCAGAGGCACAGGAGGTGACGGCTGCGGCCGCCTTCATACTTACTCCGCAAAACTCGAATTGCGCGTCTGTGTGAATTCACACAACACGTGAACGGCTGAGCCGTCCCTCTTCACAGTCTACCGGTTCAGACCTTCCCGGTTACCATTTTCGGACATTCATGGCGAAAGGCAGCTTCGTAGCGGCCAACGCGATGGTCGGCGCGCTCCGTCGCGGCGACGAAGCCAAGGCCGTGGGCCTCATCGACAGGGTGATAAGAGCGGCCGACCTCGGCCATTGCCTGCTTCGTGCATGTGAGAATGGTCACCCAAAGATCACGAAGCTGCTGCTCGCCGCCCACGCCGCCGTCGACCATGCAGACAGCGACGGCGGCACGCCTCTGTATGCCGCCTGCTGCAAAGGCGACGGTGGCTGCGTGCAGCTGCTGCTCGCCGCCCACGCCGCTGTCGACCAGGCAGCCAGCGACGGCACCACGCCTCTGTTCGCCGCCTGCATCAAAGGCAACGGCGATTGCGCGCAGCTGCTGCTCGCCGCCCACGCCGCCGTCGACCTGGCAGCCAGCGACGGCACCACGCCTCTGATCGTCACCTGCGGCAAAGGCAACGGCGACTCCGTGCAGCTGCTGCTCGCCGCCCACGCCGCCGTCGACCAGGCAGACAGCGACGGCACCACGCCTCTGATCGTCACCTGCAAAAAAGGCCACGGCGACTCCGTGCAGCTGCTGCTCGCCGCCCACGCCGCCGTCGACCAGGCAGACAGCAACGGCGCCACGCCTCTGATCGCCGCCTGCGACAAAGGCCACGGCGACTGCGTACAGCTGCTGCTCGCAGCCCACGCCGCCGTCGACCTGGCAGCGAGCAACGGTATCACGCCTCTGATCGCCGCTTGCTGCAAAGGCGACGATGGCTGCGTGCGGCTGCTGCTCGCCGCCCACGCCGCCGTCGACCAGGCAGACAGCAACGGCGTCACGCCTCTGTACGTCGCCTGCGGCAAAGGCAACGGCGATTGCGCGCAGCTGCTGCTCGCCGCCCACGCCGCCGTCGACCAGGCAGACAGCCAGGGCATCACGCCTCTGTACGTCGCCTGCGGCAAAGGCAACTGCGATTGCGCGCAGCTGCTGCTCGCCGCCCACGCCGCCGTCGACCAGGCAGATAGCCAGGGCATCACGCCTCTGTACGTCGCCTGCGGCAAAGGCCACGGCGACTTCGTGCGGCTGCTGCTCGCCGCCCACGCCGCCGTCGACCTGGCAGCGAGCAACGGTATCACGCCTCTGATCGCCGCTTGCTGCAAAGGCCACGGCGGCTGCGTGCGGCTGCTGCTCGCCGCCCACGCCGCCGTCGACCAGGCAGACAGCGACGGCGCCACGCCTCTGATCAATGCTTGCACCGCGGGCTCGATGGACATAGTCAAACTGCTCGTGCATGCTGGCGCACGCACCGACTTGCGATGCGCTGTGGGCACAGCCCTCGATGTCGCAGAGGCCCGAGGCCACACCGTCATTGCACGATTCCTGCGCAGCAGGGGCCGCGCACCTGCGACGATCGCTGCGGTCGCTCCGGTGTCGAGTGCGGAGCGTGCGGCAGCCGAGCGGGCAGCCGAGCTTGCCGCTGCGGCTCTGCTGGCTGAGGAGGAGGCGGAGGCTGCGCACAAGCAGCAGGCGCACACGAAGAAAGCGAGCAAGAAAGCCAAAGCCAAGCAGGCAGGGGCGAGCGAGGTGAGAGCGTCGGTAGCGAGTGCGTCAGCGGCCGCGAGTGGCAGCGCCGAGCCGGACAGCGAGGTGTCGGCGGCGGCTGGCGACGAGGACGTCGTGTGTCCTGCTCCTTCTGCCGCCGCCGACGAGGCGCTGCGTGTGGCCATGGCGGCCGCGCAGTACGAGGTCCTGGTCGGTGCAATCGAGGAGCGCCACGCACTCGCAAGCGAGGGTGTGTTGGCGGAGGCGAGGGCGATGCGCGAGCGCTTGCACAAGAAGCGCAAGCAGGGGAGTCAGAAGCTGCGTCGCAAGCACGCGGCGGAGATGGAGATGCAAGTCAGCCTGTCGAAGCTGTCACTGCTCGAGGTCACACAGTCGCCGCCTGCCGCAGGCTCAGCATCCGCAGAAGCGGCGCCAGCATCGGAGGCCCCGGAGGCACCCTCGGCGCCGCCTGCGGCCGTCGCCCTCACACTCGCCGAGCTTGCAGCGGCGACGGACGGCTTTGGAGAGCAGAGGCTCATCGGCAGCGGCGGCTACGGCAACGTCTTCACCGCGGATGCGCTGTCGTCGCTGCGGCCCGAGGCGCTGCCGCTCTGGCTGCGCCACAAGCCCGTCGCCGTCAAGCGCGCCAAGTCGGGCGTGCACGATCTCGCCGACCTGCAGCGCGAGGTGAGTGTGCTGCAGCAGTGCAGCCACCCGCACGTGCTGCCGCTGCTCGGCTACTGTCTGGAGCACGGGGCGCCGCCGTGCCTCGTCTTCCCGCTGATGCGCGGCGGCAGCCTCGCCGATCGGCTGTGGCCGAAAGAGGCCGACCCCGAGCACCTGCGTCGCCTCGGCCTCGGTGCGTCGCTGAGCCCTCTGATGTGGCACCAGCGCCTGCGCATCCTACGCCAGGCGACCGACGCGCTGCTCTACCTGCACACGCCAGTGCCTGGCGGCAAGGGTGCCGTTGTGCATCGCGACTTCAAGCCCGAGAACATCCTGCTTGACGATGAGCTCAACGCCTACCTCGCGGACACGGGCTTCGCCAAGATGGACGCCGGGCCCGAGGCGTCGAAGATGAAGAGCGCGTCGAATGCGCTCTACCTCACCCGCGGATATCTGGACCCGAGCGTACTTGAGGGCGGCGCGTACGCAACTATGACGGATGGCTGGGCGCTGGGCATCACGCTACTTGTGGCGCTTACCGGCCGCTCGCCCCTGAGCATCATCACTAAGTGCGAGGAGGACTTTGATGAGGACTTTGCGGACATCGATGCAGCACAGCTCGCTGACGCTACTGCAGGCTGGCCGTCTCGTGCGGCGGCGGCATTCAAGGACCTTGTCCGGTCTACCGCTTCGGGTTTGTGCCACGCCAGTGTGCGGAAGAGGCTCACAGTAGCCGCCGCGCTGGCGACGCTCACGAGCCTGGCTGATGACGATGGGAGCACTGGCACCGGCCGCGGCGCGCTCGACGGCTCCGTGCTTACAAGCTCGGCACCGCCCGCGAGCACAGCGGCTGGCTACGTACCCACGCCGCTCTCGATGCAGGTGCGTGAGATGCGCAAGGGCTCCGATGCGCACAAGGGCATCAAGGACAATATGCTGCTCGCGTTCAGCAGCGTGATGTCTCGACTCGACGCCATCTACGCAGCAAGGGCGGCGAAGGCGCCCGAGGGCTTTGAAGAGCGCATCAACTATTGGCATCGCGAGTGTGGCATGCGGATCGACCTCAAAGATCGGTTGCACTCGCTCCGTATTTGGAGGAATGCCGCGAGCCACCTCGACGACGATCGGTGGCGTCGCGATGGCCCACGGGACGAGGCGGAGGCGTCGCAGCTAGTGTCCTCGGTGAAGACGGCGATTGAGGCGCTCGAGGGCGCCTCATCACGTTGATTACATTTACTACTTACCGAACGACATCGAGTGTTCTGTGTATTCGTACATCGTACCGTACCGTAGGAGGTCTTTAGATTTCATCGTTGAACGTGTGCCGGGGGGCGCTCCTCCAGCCTCCCCCTCATACAGAGGATAGATAAAGGCACCTTCCCGGCGGATCCCCACCCGTCAACGACACCTGCCACCATTGCTCAATCCTCCGCCACAGCATCGTCGGTTGTCGGTAACAGATGTGCCTGATGCTTGCCGCACGCGCGCATCATCAACTCGCACGCCGCCGCTACCAAGGCCACGCCTCCAGCGAGCATCGCTAGGCCCATGAGCACGGAGGCGCGCTGAGCCGAATCGGCCTTGAGGTTGGCGATGACGAGGTCGTGCGGCTCGTGGACAGATGATGAGGGTAGCCCCACCAGCAGCGTCCCTCCGCCGCCTCCCGTGCCTCGTGTGTGGACGGAGGAGGCTGGCGACGCGGTGACTAGCGTGATGCCAACTGCACTCATCTCCGCAGCTGGCTCCTCTGTGGGCTCCTTAGCCTTGATTGGAGCAGCCTTGTCGAGCGTCAGCTGTGAGCCTCCGTCGGCATCAGAGACGACGTCTTCCTGCATGGCCACCGCGCCCGCGCCACCGCCGCCAGGCTCCTCCTCCTCCTCCTCCTCCTCGTACTCGTCGTCCGGGCGGGTCGATGGGGCTGGCGGGTATGGCGGGGGTGGCGGAGGTGTCGGTGACGGATAAGGCAGCGGCCTCCCGTCCTTGGCGGCAAGCCAAGCAAGGTGATCGGTATACGACTTGCACTCATCCAGCCGGACACATCCCCACGTGCTCGTCTGAGTGCTCGTCGTCGCCGCCTCCGTCAGTGATAGGTAGTCGCCATTCGGACCCTGCAGGGGTCGCCAGCCGCAGGGGCGCGGCTCCCCGGACAAGGTGAGGACAAAGTACCGGTCGCACTGAGCCTCAGTCGTGACGAAGTCGGACGTGCAGTAGGGGCTCGCGGTAGGCTCGCGGCCGTGCACGCACCCCCAACCTGCCGGAGACATTGGCGGCGGCGGTAAAGGGGATGGCGGCGGCGCGGCCGGCGGTGAAGAAGGCGGCAGTGGCGGCGGCCGCGGCGGCGGCGGTGAAGAGGGCGGCAGTGGCGGCGGCGGCGGCAGCGGCGAAGGCGGTGGCGGTGGGAAGCGTGGGTGGGTGATCGAGACGGCTAAGACGTCGTCGGGGCACCAGACGCATGCGGCGCAGTGGCACTCCTTGTAGCAGTGGGTGCGCCCAGGTACTTGTACAGCACTCTCGTCGCACCATGGCATGCAATCAAAGAAGAGTTTCCCATTGGAGTGCGAGAATGTGCACGGTACGGTTGCCGGCGGATAAATAGGCATTGGCGGAGGCCTGTGTGGCGGCGGTGTGGGGTGGGGCGGTGTTCTGGGCCGGGGCCCACTAGGAGGAGGCGACGGCGGCGACGGCGGAGGCCACGGCGATGGCGGCAGCTTGGGAGGCGACGGAAACGGCGGCGGCTGTGTGGGCTTCAGTGCGAAGATGGATTTGAAGACGGTCATAGCTGTGGTTTAGCTCACGACGGGCGCCTCGCGGAGCTCCACGCAAAGTGCGCACGCAAAGGCGGGCGGTTCAAGAAAGACTTTGTATTTTGTCACCGAGTGCTGAACGTCTTGTCTGAGTGATGCATGCGCCGATGCGCAGCGAACCAGCACGAACCAGCTAGCGCCAATCTAGAGTAAACTCGCGCATATAAAGTGGCAATACGAGGCAAAGTTTGGATTCACATCAGAGCGCACCGCTCGCACGCACTGCCTTTAAAGCACAACCACAGACCCCACACGCCCTGCAAGCTGCATGCCCACAAGACACGACATGGCTCCCTCGCTCACACGTCACACATCGGCCACTCGCACGTCGACTCGTCACGCTCTCTGAGGCACACAACTAAATCATACAACCACAAGGTCTCAACACTCATGACTCATCAATGTACATCAAGCTAGGCCTTGGCGCATCGCGCCTGGCACAGCACAGAGCGCAGCACGCAACCTTCTGACGCTCGTGACGACGCTCGAACTCCCATGCGATCATGTCATGCGATCGAATGCCATCGAGTGCCGTAGATTGCCACGCCGCTGCCTCTAGCTCGCGCCGCCGTCGTGGGCGCGTCGATGCTACGCCTACGCCCTCGGCTGCACGCCGGGAGCGCCATGATGAGCACTTGCATGCGGAGCCCTCGGCTGCACGCCGTGAGCGCCGTGATGAGCACTTGCATGCGGAGCCCTTGGCTGCACGCCGTGAGCGCCGTGATGAGCACTTGCATTCGGAGCCCTCGGCTGCACGCCCTCAGCTCGCCATCGTATAGCCCGAAATGGAGAAGCCTGCGGTCGGGCCGAGCGCCGGGCTGGGCGCGCCCGATCCACCCGCTTCTGAGAGCGCTGAGGAGCGCGTGTCGGAAAGGAGCCCCTTGACATGTGCGCTGTCGAAGAGGTCGTCCCTGTGCGCAAGTTTCGCCTGGACAGCACACAACGTGCACGCGTGAGCCTCGCATGCGTGCGCCTCGCATGTGAATGTGAACGTGCATGTGAATGTGAACGCGTGAGCCTCGCATGCGTGAGCCTCGCATCTGAATGTGAATGTGCATGTGAATGTGAACGCGTGAGCCTCGCATGTGAATGTGAATGTGCACGAGTGAGCCCCGCATGCGTGAGCAGCGCAGCGGCCAGCGCCAAGCCAAACAGCAACGCCGGGTACGGCAGCAGCAAACCTAGCAGCCGCAGCCGCAGCCGCAGCAGCGGCGGCCGCGGCGGCCGCGGCAGCAGCAGGAGCCGCAGCAGCAGCAGCCGCAGCAGCGGCGGCGGCGGCGGCAGTGAAGGGGCACGCGTCACGCGGGTGCGGCGTGGGCGGCGGGCTCACCGTTGACTCAACGTTGCGCAGCCCGACCGCGCCGAACATGTGCTCCGAGGTACTCAGCGCTGGTCCGCGCAAGTCAGCCGCCGAGGCGGGCCGGTACGCAAGCTGCGCCATCGAGCGCGTGGTGGTGGCGGAGAGGGCGCGCGAGGAGCCGCCGCCGCGCCCGAGCAAGCGGAAGCTGTCGGGGTGCGTGTGTAGCAGCCGGTCGTCCACCATCACGAACCGCTTCGCCAGCTCTTTTTGGTGCTCTAGCTTCATCTGATACAGCCGGCGCTTCTTCTCGTCGAGAGCGAACTGTTCCATGCGCCCCTCCTCCTGGCGCACGCGCCGGTTGTGCGCGAGGAGCGCCGATCGCGATTGGGCCACGCGTCCCATGCGCTGCTCCTTGCGCTGCCGCACCGTCTCGAGTAGCTGATTCCGCGCCGCCTCGCGCATCATCGCGTCCTCCTTTTGGATGCGCCGCTCCTGCTGCGCAATCTGCCAGTTGCGCTGGTGCGCGGCCTCCACGGCGGCGCGGTCGAGGCCCGCGCGCGAGGCACGATCCCCCTGCGTCTTGCGGTACAGTGCGCGCGCGCGCTCCTCAAGGATCCGCCGGTGCTCCTCCTGCGCCCGCTGTTCCATCTGCTTCTTGCGGTTGTTTTCTTGCGACCAAGCGAGCCGCGCGTACACGTGCGTGGGCAGCAGAACCGACGCCTGTGAAGGCGAGAGCAGCTCGTCCCCATGCGCCGAGAACGACGCCTCCATCATCGAATACGTGGCCGACATGTTTGCTCGCCACCGTAGGGAGTGATGAGAGTCGACGGCCGCAGTGGCTCACCCATTGGTCTTGAGGCGAGACAAAACCGTCGTTTCACATTCACGCCTCCGCCGCACTAGATGTTCAAAGCAGGCCCTGCGCTGCGCTCAGGTCACGGCCCTCCCCGAGCAGCTGCGGGCGCCCCTGGGACACGGAGAGCATTGCTCCTTTGGCAGCGGCGACACGCGCCGCCCTAGCGGCGACTCGCCCACATGGGGCGCACACCGGTCGGTGCACCCCTGCTGGCGCTGGGTTTCGTGCCTTACGTGCCACGAGAGGTGGCCGTAGCACGCGAGGCGCATGGTCGGGCCGCCCGAGGCGTTGAAGGCGCACGGCAGCATGCGGGCTGCGTCCGCCGGGTGGAGGGGATCGCGAAGGCTTAGTCGTGGCGGCGTGGAATGGAGCAGCTGGGCCGTCCATGCATGCGCGAGCGCCTCACGCTCGGCGCCTGCCGCCTCGGACGGTAGCTTGGAGCGGTCCCAGGGCGGCGGCGGCCGTCGCAGGTCGAGCCACTCGGCAGTGAGCTCTGCCGACCACGTGGGCGGCAAGGCCGACGGCGGCACTGGAGGCGATGCCATCCATGGAGGGTGCCCCGATGCGATGGCGAGCAGATCCTTGTAGGCGCCGAGCGCACGGCCCCACATGAGGGCCGTCATGAAGAGCGAATCATACCCAAGCGCACGCCCGAGCGCCACCAGCAAAGGATCCCAGTTATCCGACGGGATCCGATCGCCCACACATCGCCAACGGCCCCAGCTCACGTTATGGCAAGGGATCCCAGACTCGATCATGCGAAGTCGGCGCGCCAGATCGAGCGGCTTCTCGCCCATCAGCCGGTGGAGGTGCTTGACGGTGGCGGCGTCGACGGCGCCTTCATCGGCGCCGCCGGTGCCGGAGGCGCCGCCGCCGCCGCCGCCCTTGCTGCCGCCCGCGCGCCTGCCGCCCTTGCCGCCCTTGCCGCCGACTCGATTCACCTCGGACTGCGCCTCGGGTTTCGCGGCCCACTCCTCGAGCAGCTTGGCGAGCATCGCCGCCTTCGAGGGCGCCGCGAGCGACCGGCCCGCGTGATAGAAGATCCCACTGCCGGGTGCGTGGATGTACCACCAGCCCGCGGGTCCATGGTCGAGCAACTCGGATGGCCGCGTCGGCCGGCTCTTCGACGTGCGCCCGTCCCACGCGAGGTGCCATACCTCGACCCACAGGTCACTCCCACGCTGCGCCAACTCCGCCGCGCAATGTGGCAGGTGCGATGCCTGCCGGCGCACGCAGTCTTCGCCTGGCCGGCACGGCAGGATCTGCGGAAACCGCGACTGTGTGTCCGTCTGCCAGAGGCCACGGAAGAAGCCGTCCGTGCACTCGTGCCGAGGTGCACGGACAAGCGGGAGCTGCGAGAGCAGTTCTTCGTCGCGCACGAGCCCGGGCGCGCCCGCGTAGTACCAGTGTCGAGAGCGGAATAGCCCGGATGCCTCGGCGTCGGTGGCACTGCCGCCCGGCCCGAGGCTGCCCATCGGGTAGACGTCCTCGAGGTACGCGCGGATGGTTGCCATCTGTCCGGGACTCTCGCGGGCCGCTCGAGATGGCCCAGGCTCGCAACACGCCTGCAGCGGCGCGCAAGCCGCCGCGTTCACGGCCGACGTCATGGGCCGATCGGACGCCTCCCTCGTTGGGATTTCCCCCGCATGATTGGACATTCATACTTCGACGATTCGGGGTCGCGTCCCATGTGCCGAGCAGATGATGAAAGCGTGGCGGAAAGATGAGGAGCGCCGTCGCGGTCGCCTTGGCGTGGTGTCGAGACCTGAAAACAGCATGTCGGCCTACTCCGTGCACTCGATGCGCGTGATGAAGCTGTATCGGCACTCGCTCAAGAATCTGCAGAACTGGGCAGTGCACCGCGACCTCTTCATCGAGCGCGGCTTCGCGATGCGTGCGGAGTTTGACGCAAACAAGTTTGTCAAGGACCCGCGGCTGGTGGAGAAGATTGTGAGCGATGGCGAGGCGAAGCTGGCGGAGTTTAGGCACCCAGATCCGTACACACGTGAGTCCCCCGACGCGCTCCCCCGCGCCGCAGCCGCCCCCGCGCGTTTCCTCCCGCCCTCTGCTCTCTCGAGGTCGCCATGCACTTCCCCCATCACGCCTTGGTCACACTGGTCGTCGCGCGCACCCTGCCATCCCCCTGCCCGCAGTGCCGCACATGCCCGGCGGCTCCAAGTACCAGCGGCATCCGACGAACGGCCTGGGCCCGGGCCCGGAGATCAACCGGATCCCGAGCTGGCTGAAGTGAGAGCTGAGCGGTGCGTGGAAGCGGTTCGGAGGAAAAGGAAAGAGGCGGCCTTCGGGCGTGGCCATAGAGGTGGACACGCTGCGGCGAGGCGCGCCCTGTCTCCGGGGGGATGGCCCGCGGTTCCCCTCGGCGGCTGGCGCGGTATTGAGGGAAGCCCGTCGTGCGTTAGTCGCGCGGCTATATACGCTCCGTATGCTCCTGTGTGGCCTAGTGGCCATCAGACTCCCGGCCTCTTCTGAGCAAATCTAGAGCATCGGTGTGTACAGCGGTGCTGGGCCCCTATATTTTCCAACTTGACCTCGGGCCGGCGCCCTAGAAACTCCAACGAAAGCCGACATATGCGTCGTATCGGGCGTGCGCGAAAGCCATGCAGTCCCGAACCATCGCCCTGCTCCTCGCCACGACGCTCCTTCTGTTTGCATTGGTCTCCCACGGGTTTTCAGCACCAGCAAAAGGACCATCTACTTCCGAGCTGCATGAGCTCCGCGCCGAGAATGAGCGGCTCCGACAGAAGCTTGTGGCCTGTGAGGCGATCGAGGCGACCGTAGCTGAAAGCAGCAGAAGCAGCAGCAGCAGCGGTAGCGGTAACGGCAGCAGCAGCAGCAGTAGCGGCGGCGGCGGCGGCGGCGGCGGCAGCGCATCCAGCACGAGCGCCGGCAGCCTCACGCGCCAGTTGCTCGAGCTGCACGCGCACTGGGATTGGCAGGCGATTGCGCGTCGGCAGCTGCAGCCCTTCACCTACATCGACCCGGGCATGATCGAGTCAGCCATCAAAGAGTGCTTCAAGAACGACACTATGTACTGCGCGCGGCTGCAGGTGGTCGGCGGCGAGCTTCACCTCAGCGACTATCGCGCCGTCTTCTTCGATCGCCACTACGCACCCGCAAGACTGATGCCCATGCTGGACGTTCTGCGCCGCCACCCGAATCTGCCCGACGTGGACCTGGTCGTCGCGGCCGTGGACGAGCCGCGCATCCGCATCAAGGTGGACCGCATGGAGTGGCCGCGCACCGTGCGCCTCTACCCCGGATTCCCAGTCGCCGGCGGCGGCGGCGGCCTTCCGCCTCCTCTCTTCTCATCGACCATCGACAGCGCCCACCTTGACCTCGCGTGGCCCGACTTCAGCTTCTACATGCCGCGTCGGCCGCACAAACTGCGCACGCCTCCGTGGAGCCGGCTGCAGCCACAGATGCTCGAGCAGAGCGCGGCGATCTCGTGGGCAGATAAGATTGAGCTCGCGGTGAGCTCCGTGATTGGATGGCCGTTGATTGCGATCTCGTGGGCAGATAAGATTGTGCTCGCGGTGGTGAGCTCCGTGATGATTGTCGCCCTCATCAGGTCCATACAGGGAACGTGGGCTCGTCCTATCGCAAACGGCTCGCCGCCCAGGCGAAGATCTCGCCGGCCGAGATGCTTGTGAACGAGCTCTTCATCGGAGATCACGGCCGCATCAACTCGACCTGCGCCACGATCAACCGGCATCGTACCGGTGGGTTCCAGCAACACCTGTGCTACATGACGTTCACCGAGCAGTGCAGCTACAAGTATCTGCTCAACTCGGCGTCGATTGGGTACGCGAACAAGTTCAAGTACCTGCTGCTCTGCGGCTCGGTGGTCATCTACGTGCGTGATGGCATGACCCATCAGGAGTTTTATGAGCTGGGGCTGCTGCCGGGCATCCATTATGTCTCCGTACCCGACGCGGCCGCCGTGCCTGCGATGGTACGATGGCTCAAGGCCAACGACGCATACGCCCGTGCAGTTGCGATGGCCGGGCGCGCGCGAATGGCCGCCCTCACGACGGATGCAGTCGCCGATTACGTGGCGGAGCTTCTGAAGCAGTGCGCTGATGACCCTCGCTGATGGCCTCGTGATGGCCTCGCTGATGACCTCGCTGATGGCCTCGCTGATAGCCTCGCTGATGGCCTCGCTGATGGCCTCGCTGATGGCCTCGTGACGGCCACTGCTGGTAGGTATGCGGCCCTGCAGACCTTTCGTCCGAGCGTCGCCAAAGGCGCAGTGCCCATTCGGTGCGAGGATGATCTATGGCGCCACTACGCCCGAGATCCTTACTGGATGCGGCTGTACCTGATGCAGGACAATGCCACGTGCACCCGCCCCATCGCCGCGGGCGCGAAGCTCGGCCCACCTGGCTATGGCGGCGCGTACGCCGGCTCGAAGCCGCGATGCGTCGCCTCGCACGACCTGCGCTCCTTTGCCCAGCCCGACGTGTGCTCGAGCCGCAACGGAAAGCCGCTGCACCAGCCTGGCACCTCGTTTGCGGACTTTGAGAGCTTCCCTTACCCGAGCGACGGCGAGAGGTACGACTGGCAAACCGACCGGTGGAAGAAGTAACGTCCAAAGGAGTTCATTCACACATATGCGTTCTCAAACACGAGCGCGCCCGCTTGTTCACACTCTTGCACGCTCGAGCCACGCGACGCACGCACACGATGAACATCGATGACATCCTCGGCTCGATGAAGGCCAAGGTGGCGCCCAGCAGCGCGGCGCCGCCCTCGCACTCCTGGACGTCGGAAGCGGCCGTACCCGTAGCATCTCCTGCCAAGCCGCCCAAACTCGACGCTTCCAACCGAGTCACCGGTGGCGAGGCGCTCGACTACCGCTTCCGCTGCGGCGCGCTGCGGCTGACCGAGGCGGAGGCGACGGTGCTGTGCAAGGATTGCACAATGGCGTTCGCGCTCAACTCCTCCAACTGGCTCGCGGCCGACGCCGAGCCGCGCTGCGCCCTCGAGCGGCTCGCCCGTGCCATCTTTGAGCGCCACACGGCCGGTGTGCCCTTCAATCCGGCCACGTCAGGAGCTGAGTGGTGGGCGCAGGTGCGTGGCGGCGGGCACCGGCACGAAGGCATCGAGTTCCACTGGGACGTGGATGAGCACTTTTGCGACTTGCCCGGCGGCGGCGGTGTCCACGTCCATCCTCACCTCTCAACCGTCACGTACCTCACCGCAGTCGGCGCGCCAACGCTTATACTCGATGCCGGTGCACCGACGGCGGCGTCGCCGGAGGCGGTGGCGTCTGTGTATGGCCCCGTGCGCGGCGGCGCCCTCAGCTACCCACGCCTCGGCAAGACCATCGTCTTTGATGGAGCTAAGCTACATGGTGCGGTGCCCTGCCCGGGGCGTGGCGCTCCGGCCGGCACGACCCGCGTCACCTTCCTGGTGAACGTGTGGCTCGGGCATAGGCCGTTTGCCGTGGAGGCGTTGCCGGCGCGGCTCGCCGCCTCGATGAGCCAGCAGTGGCGCCCGCACCCAACGCTCGGCGCCTTCTCGTCAGACCTCAAGCCACCGCCAAAGCTCCGGATCGAGATCGACGAAACCGCGCCGTCGTGGGCACCATCGACGAGGTCCGTTGGGGACGTCGAGCGCGCCGTGGCGGGCGCACACGTGGGCGGCGCGGCGGCCGGCGGCACGGAGGCTGGCTACGAGGTGCTCGAGATCGCCTTTGGACGAAATGAGAAGCTTCACGCGCTGCGTGTGCTGCTGCCACCGCGGCCGGCGCCCATCACGGCGCCCTCCCCTTCCGGCTCCGCCGGCGCCGTCTCGGGCGCACCCGACTCTTACCGGCTCATCTTTGGTGGCGAGACCAGCGCCGTGCTCGGACCAAATGCACGCAGCCTCAAGTGCGATCGCTCTGGAGAGGTTGTGGCGGCGACGGGCGCCGTAGCGGGCGCGAACAGCGGCCTTGGCGCGGGGAAGAAGAAGAAGAGAAAGCTCCCGCGGCCTGACTCTGAGGAGGAGAGTGGGGCCAAGCGAATGTACTGAGGCGTCGAAAAAACCCTTTTCACAGGTCCACAAAGAGTGCGACCCGCACAACACGCCTTTTGTGGTACCGGGTAGTTTCGCGGCGTGGGAATATGGCGACGCTTGCCGCGGTGAAGGGCGGAAGTGCGCACGCGGCCCGGCCCGCCCACGTGCCTTTGCCACAGGATCAAGTTCATTCGACCAAAGATGATTTGAGTGGAACAGGTGAGGAGGAGTTTGCGATTGGAATGCGCCAGAACGCCATGGAGCGTGACGCAGCCGACGAAGACCAAGATCAGATGCTCGACTACAACGAGTTCAAAAGGTATGTGCGTGATCGAGAAGTTGGCAATCCTTCCGAGCAAGAGCTGCGAGAGCGATTCCAAGCGCTGGACGAGGACGGGAGTGGCAAGATTGACATGTCCGAGTTCCTGCAGTTTTCGCTCCGCGATGCGTTGTTGCGGGCATCTGAACGCGTGTGTGATCTCTTCAAGAAGTGGGACGAGGACAAGTCGGGCACCATCGACAAGGGCGAGTTTGCCCGTGCGATTCGGTCCTTTGGGATTGACGTTCCACGGCCGGAGGTCGATAAGCTATTCGACTCGCTCGACGAGGACGGGAGTGGCTCGCTCGAGTACAAGGAGCTCAACACGATGTTGCGCAAGGGCACAGGGTCGGAAGCTTCCTTGAAGAATTTGAGGCGCGCCGAGAAGCTCAACGTGAAGAAGATTGAGCGGGGTCTCTATGCGGCAAGAGTCACTGCACTGCCTGATATGGTCAAGCTCTCGATGCAGAGTGGTGAGAGCGTCCCTGACCAACTCAAAGCCATTCTCAACAGGTTTTCGGTCAAGTTGCTGGATCTGTTTCGAGATTGGGATCGAAATGGCGATGGCCTGATCGACGCGAAGGAGTTTCGCTACGCAGTCGCCGCGCTCGGCTACGACGCATCAAGAGAAGATCTTGACATTCTCTTCAACGAGCTTGATGCAGATGGCAACGGGACCCTCGAGTACGACGAGTTCAAGAGCGCCATCCGTAACTGCTCGAAGCGCCAGTTCCATGTGGCGTCACTTCGTCCTACCGCTACCGCTGACTCAGCCGCGCCGGAGACAGACGCATCCTCGCCAGTGCTCAGACCGCACTTTCGGCGCATGCCGAGGAGCATCGTCGGTTCCAGAGTGCGCGTCTTCTGGTCTGATGACAACGAGTGGCACAAGGGCGAGGTCGTTGAGTACTCCTCGCCCGTGCCCTACTCGACGCCGAAGTCGTGGAGTACGACCTCGGCGTTGAACTCAAGCTACCGTGACATCATGCGTACTGGCAAACGCAGTACGATGTGGCGGGTGCGCTACGACCGAGGGGAAGGCCTCATGAGCGGTCAGGAAGTGCTTCACGATTTTGAGGAGGTGAAATGGGAGCTCTTGGAATAGATGTTGTGTCTAAAAAGGAGTGACTGACTTGGAACCTAACGCAGAGCCTATTAGAACACAGTTCCAAAGGGGGAATTCTTTTAGATTCAAGATTGGATATCAATGCGAATGCAGCCACTGGACGATCGACGTTCCGAGGCATCATTGCTCGGATTGTGTTACGTGCAGTGTCGCGAAAATATTGGCTCTGGATTTATGACTTCTCCCAGGAACAATCTTTGGGATCGGTCCAGCATTCACAGTCCAACGTGTGACCACAGCCCGCGCGAGACACCGCAGATCGCCTCGCACGGCTGCGTCGGATTGCAGAAAGGAGGTGTCGGCGGACTTAGTCGGCGCTGGGTCGATAGTCCTCGTGCGCATTGGGACCGTGAGCTCCGTTCTCGATCTTGCGTGCTTCCGTGCGCACGCCTGCACGTGTCATCATGACAAAGACGCCCATGGTGCAGCGCTTGTGGACACAGGCGCAGCTGCCGCGGCCGTCCAAGGCGACGCTGACCGAGCCCTTCCTTTCGCCAGCTGACGGCAAGCTCCACACGACCGGGAAGCTCGAACGGTCAACCATGGGGCGGCGGTGGCTCGTGCTCGCGCTCACCTCCTTTTTCATGGGGTGCAACTATTACTGCTACGACAACCCGGCCGCGCTTTACCGGCCGCTCCAGAACGCATACAGGAACGAGCCGAAGTTTGAGGTGTATTACGACCTGCTGTACAGCGTGTACAGCATCCCGAACATTGTGCTGCCGCTCTTTGGCGGGCTGCTCGTCGACAAGGCAGGCCTCTACATCTCCCTCAATCTCTTCTCGGCGCTCATCCTCGTCGGCCAGGCCGTCTTTGCGACCGGCTGCTCCCTCGGCTCCCTGCCACTGATGCTCGTCGGACGCTTCCTCTTCGGCCTCGGTGGAGAGTCCATCTCGGTCGCGCAGTCCGCCCTGATCGAGCGATGGTTCGTGGCTGGGGAGCTCGGGTTTGCCTTAGGAGGAGTGCTCTCCATCTCCCGATTAGGATCGGTCATCAACAACGCGCTCTCGCCCTACATCGCCTCCGCCACGTACTCGGTCGCCGCGCCACTCTGGTTTGGCACCCTGCTGTGTACCCTCGGGCTCTTCTCCTGCGTCGCGGTCCAGTGGCTCGATGCAGACGCCGCTCGCATCCTGCGTGCGAACCCTTCGCTACTAATCGAGCCCTCGCCACCGCCGCCGCCCCGCTTCGTGCTCGCAGCCACCTCGACCAACGCATCACCCGTCGTCGCGGCTGCCGTGCCCTCGGCCTCCTTTCGCTACCGAGCCCCGCCGCTGCCGCCGCTGCGCACTCAGCCGCCGCCGCTGCCTAGCATCCCGAGCCGCCCTACGGCCTCTGCCGCCCAACGTACGCCCGCGGTTACGCCTTCGGATGGCGGCAACGGTGGCTCGGGAGGCGCGGCGGGCACGCCCCCACCCTCGCCGCCTCCCTCGCCTCCAGCGGCGGCAGCGGCGACGACGACGTGCGCGGGCGCGTGCGAAGCGCTCATGCTCACGATGGCGCGCGACGTGCGCACGCTGCCGCGCCCCTTTTGGCTGCTCGCGATCATGTGCTGCATTGTGTACGGGACGGTGCTCCCGTTCAACAACGTGGCGTCGGCGCTGCTGCTCGATCGCGACTACTTCCCACAGGGGTCCGTGTGGAAGTACCCTGGCGGACAGAAGACCTTCGTCTACGACGGCTCCAATGATCATCAGATGGCGATCATGTGTTCGAACCGCGAAGGACATGCACGCGACAGCGCCTTCTGCCAGGCGCTCGTGGAGGCGCAGACCACGGCCGGCCTCGTGATGAGTGAACCGTACGTGCTCTCAGCGCTGCTCACGCCCCTCTTCGGGTCCATGGTCGATCGTTACGGGCAGCGCGCGACACTAGTGGTGCTCTCGGCGGCGCTGCTCGCTACCTCGCACGCGCTGCTCGCCCTCACCTCTCTGCCGGCGCCTCTGCTTCTCGTCGGCATCGGCCTCGGGTATGCGGTCTTCGCGTCCGTCATCTGGCCGTCCATCCCCTCCGTCGTCGGCCGCCAGCAGCTTGGTATCGCCTACGGACTGGTCACGACGCTACAGAACTCCGTCCTCTTCATCCTGCCGCTCGTCGTGGGGATGGTGCTTGAGCTCCTGATGACCTCTGATGACCCCCTCATGACCCCCTCATGACCCCTGATGACCCCCTGATGACCCACTCCTGACCCTCCAATGACCCCTGAGAACAGGTGCTTGAGCTCACGACGGCGGATGCCCCGTCGGTCGACCCCAACCCTTACGCTGGCGTCTCCATCTTCTTTGCATGCCTCGGCATGTGCGGCGTGCTGTGTGGGCTCATTTTGCACCAGGACCATCCCTTGAGGCTCGCGCTCAACACGCCGGGGGGATCGATTGCACGCGGATACTCGCCTCAGTCCTCTCCGAGTACATCGCCCGTCGCCTCGGCGACCTCCTCGCCCGCCGCCACGCGCAACGTCAGCCCCGCGCCGCCTCTCTCGGGCCTCGGGTCGATCTCGACGATCTCGACGATCTCGACGATCTCGACGGTTGGTGGAGGCGGCGGAGGAGGCGGCGGCGGAGGAGGAGGAGGAGGCGGAGGAGGAGGCGGCGGAGGCGGAGGCGGCGAGAGCGCAGGCGGTGTGGGCAGCAGCAGTGGCGGCGGCGGCGCCGGCGGCCGCAGTGGAACCGAAGCGGGATCGCGAGTCTTCGAGGGCGAGGTGCATGTGGGCGGTGTGCTCATGGGTGCGCCGGCCGAGCAGGGTCGCGTTACATGGTCTGCGGTCAAACTCGAGCCGGATGCGCCGTCGAGGTGATGCCCTGATGGCATGTGATGGCGCGTGCTGCTTGGCTTGGGAGAGCGGCAGCCATGAGCGCAGCGGCGGCGGGTCGCAACCCCTACAGTAGTGTATCCCGGACAGAAGGGCCGTTTATTACAAGTATTTAACTTGACAGACTTGTTCGACACGCCGGGCCGGGCCGAACTGTCGGCGTGAACGAATTCTAAACATTGGCCGTGAACGCAATGGCCTCGCCGCGGCCAGCAGCGCCGCAGGGCCTCAAGGAGCACAAGAGTGGCTGGCTGCGGAAGCGCGCACGTGCGTTTCCGCACGTGTGGCAGAAGCGCTTCTTCCTCTTGGACGAGCAATCGCTCACTTATTTCACCAAGAAGGGCACGGCGTGCCGTCTGCAGCTGCTCGAGTGGATTGACGTGCGGCCTGGCCGCATGGGCGAGTTCGAGGTGCACTTTTCCGGCACGTCGCCCGATGTTTTCCCCGAGCGCCGCATCATGGTGCGCGCCAATACCAGCAAGGTGGCGAATCGTGAGGCCGAGGCGCGGGAGTGGGCAAGTGCCATTGCTGCAGCACGGCAACAGCTCGACCTCCGAGGCAACCTTGGCACGGTCTCCGCAGCGTCGTCGCACGCGGCACCGACTGGTGGGCTCGTGCCACCACCGCTTATGCCGCCGCTGCTCGCACCGCCGCTGCTCGCGCCGCCACCGCTCGCGCCACCGCCACTGCCCGGAATAGGCGGCCCGCCACCTCCGCCGCGACCTCCGCCGCCGCCGCCACCGCCGGCGGGCATGGCGGGCATGGCGGGCATGGCTGGCAGTGGGCCGCGACCGCCGCCGTCGTCACTGCCACCACCGCCGCCGATGGTGCACGCGGCGGCCGCTCCGAAGCCTGACGCGGCGCCCCTGCCTCCCCCTACCCCAGGCTCACCGGCTGCCCCAACTGTCGTGTCTTTCGAAGAGGGAGTGCGACGGCAGCTGCGTAAGAAGTCGAACGTGGTGCTGGCGGAGCGACGAGAGGATGTGCTTGCTTTGCTCTCTGAGCTCAATGAGAAGACATTCCCCACACCGAGCCCGAGGCCGCGTGTTTGGGTCTGCTTGCAGGTGCCGCCGCCCTCGCCGCCCTCGCCGCCCTCGCCGCCCTCGCCGCCGCCCTCGAGGCCGGTGGCGATGAGCTTGGCGGTGCGCTTTCAGGACGACTCGTTGGCAGTGGTGGGTTGGTTTGAGGGCGTGAGCGCGCGCCTCGAGAGCTTCCATCTTCCCCTCGAGTGTGAAAAGGACGAAACTTGGGGCTCGCGGCTCGCCATTGCCAAAAAAGGAGGTGGCATGCATTACTCTGACGAGGAGCGAAGCCTCGCCGACGTGGCCTACGGGCGGGTGAGCCAGCTGTACGAGTACGTGACCGCCTCCCGTCAGCTCTCCTCCAGGGCAGAGCAACTGCCCCGCCTCGCCTCGACCCTTGCCATCCAAAAGGCGCTCACGACCCAACAGAGACTGGTACGGATGGCGACGGCACAGCGGCAGACGATCGAGCTCCTCGAGCGGCTTGGCGCGCCTGGGCCGCTCGCCACGTGGCGACGGCGCTGTGTGGAGCAAGGGCGTCTGCCCGACACACTGCCCGTCTCGTTGCGCCTCGCGACGCTCGGATTGGGTGCCATGCTGATGGACGTGCTCGACCTGGCTGATGAGGAGCATCATCACTGGGGGCGTGAGCCCACGGCCGCTAAGAAGCGATTCCGCACGCCGCGCACGCACCAGATCCTGCATGCCGCCCTTGAGATCGCCACGCAGCAGCGCGATCACCCGGTAGTACGCGCTGTGATGGGCGCACGACCGCGAGCTCACGATCTCGCGAGGAGGATCGACGAGCTCGCGGGGCGTGAGAAGGCCCTCTCCCGGGAGAGTGAGGCCGCCATCGCCGCCCTCGCTGCGGACGACTACGATGAGGCCGTGTGATGCAGGGCTTTAGGATTACTCTCCGTTAGACATAGGAATATAAATTGAACACTTTTGACTTTACGAGTTGTCCTTTGAGGTCATAGATTCTTGGGTAATCATTATTTGACCCAAAGAAGCCGATCGATCGGTTAATCTTGGGTTGGCCGCCCGACCGATTCCCCACAGGCCCAGAGCGCTCGGTCTTGGCGGCCAGACCGATTCCACAGCACGGCCAGAGTTGAAAACGTAACGCCGGGGATACATTGTACCTAGGGGCCCCAAGCCTCACAAAATGATATTCACACTTCACGCTCCCGCTGAGTGATATGAGAGGGCCGCGGAGAAGCTTCATGCGGAATGTGCTGCTGAGCGTCGGCGTTATCGTCCTCGTCCTCGTGCGTCCGCTCGCCGCCTCCGCTCGCGCACGGCGCCGACGCGGTGGCGGCCGCCTGCCTGCGGACGCGCCACGCTGCTGCGCCGCCTTTGCGCCGGCCAGCTGCCCCGAAGGCGGCGGCGTCAACGGCGAGACATGCTGCGAGGCCGTGAGCTCCGTCCCACGCCAGTGCACGAGCCTGCGCACGCGCGCCGAGTGCGAGCGCGCGCGGCCGGCGGCGGATCGGGTCTGCGCGTGGCTTGGCGGCCGCTGCACGACCGGGTCGTTTGCCGACTGCGCCGAGCCGCCTGCCGCCACTCCCGACTACTACGGTGAGATCGAGAGCTTCGAGGCGAGCTGCAGCCGCGGCTCAGGCTGCGACGGGTTTCGCGAGGCGCTCGAGCGCTACGCGGAGATGCACGAGACCGCCACCCGCGAGCCCGCGCCCGTCGAGGGCATCGGCGCATCGCAGCTGCTCGTCATCCGAGATCACTGGAGGAACGTGGGCATGGGCTTCATGCCGAGTCACATCGCTGCCCTCGTCCTCTACGCGCTGGGCACGGGGCTGTACGTGTACGTCGAGAACTACGGCCGGTACGACTGGACGCGCTACTTTGGCGGCCACGCGGGCCTCGACCTGCGCTGGACGCCCGCGAAGCAACGCATGTGGAAGGCGCGCTTCCTCGGCGCGGGCGTGAGCAAAGCGGTGCTCGAGGTGCTCCATGAAGACGGGAGCCATCAGGGGGATGAGGACTGGGAGGAGCACTTATCCGAGCACCTCGCCAACGGGACCCAGTGGGTGCAGCTCAACGGCTGGGCGACGACCGTCAACTGGGGCCGCATCCTGCGACCGGCTCTCCCCTCCGCCATCAAGCGCCGTCGCACCAGCGCCGCGGCGGTGCTCGGCCGCTACCCGCTCTTCCAACCGGCGGGACCGGCGGGTGCACGTGGGCAGGGCTCGCCCTCCTGGCACTGCATCTCGTGCGCCATCTGGGCTAATTACCGCCCACGAGCGCTCCTCCATCGTCGACTGCTCGGCTCTCCGATAGCTGCCTCCGCGCCCCTCGTCTGTCTCAAGGCGCGCACCATGTACGCATGCTGATGGCGCCCCTGAGTGCATGCTGATTGCGCTCCTGAGTGCATGCTGATTGCGCCCCTCGTCTGTCTCAAGGCGCGCACCATTCACGACATCTTACGCTCCTTGCGCCTCGGAGTGGCTCATAAGACCTCTGATTGCCGCCCTGAGTGCATGCTGATTGCGTCCCTCATCAGGTACGCTGAAGATAAGCGATTCTTCCCTGACGAGACTCTGAGTGCATGCTGATTGCGTCCCTCATCAGGTACGCTGAAGATAAGCGATTCTTCCCTGACGAGACTCTGAGTGCATGCTGATTGCGTCCCTCATCAGGTACGCTGAAGATAAGCGATTCTTCCCTGACGAGACTCTGAGTGCATGCTGATTGCGTCCCTCATCAGGTACGCTGAAGATAAGCGATTCTTCCCTGACGAGACTCCGGCCGCGTTTGACGCCATCGACGACCTCTGGCGCTCCTACAGTGGCAACCTCGGCGACGTGACCTTCTGGGGACCTCGCGATCGGCTGCGCTGCCGCAACATGTCCATCAGCGGCGGCGGCGGCAGCGCCCTCGTCGTCGGCGGCACTGCTGGCCGCCGCCGTGGCGCCGAGTTGCCTCTCGTGATGCCAGGCGCCGCGGTGAGCTGTCTAGAGAAACTGAGGGCCGTCATCAGCGGCGGCAACCCCGTGTCGGCCGACGAGCTGCGTGCTACTCCGACAACGAGCAGTAGCGGCGTCGAGGCCAAGGTCTTCGTCGCCGTGGATGCGCCCCGGCTTCAGGAGGCCATTTTTAGCTTGCTCGGTGAGCGTGCCTTCATTACGCCGGGGGTCGGCATCGACCCGACGAATGAGTACAGGGACCGGCGCACTGCGCACGAGCAGCTCAAGGGGCAATTGGTCGGCCGTCAGGACCTTGCCGATCGCAACCTGATCAAGGTGTCCCTCGATTACTACATCCAAGGATTCTGCCTCTCCTCGATGACCCTCCGCCCCTCCGCCTTCTACGCCGCCGCCGGGCTACGCACCGCGGCGCTCAAGGGCGCGATCACAAGCGCGGCGCTGCGCAACCTCTCGCGCGCGCCAGCCGGGCTGACGGCACGGCCAAAGTGCTTGGGGGAGGCCCTCAGCACCCTCGCCGACAGCGTCGCGCCAGGCCATGCCGACGTGGGCATCGACAGGTGCCAGCGGGAGCTCTGTGGGGTGTACGGGTGCAACCTGAACCAGTGATGACCTCCTTATGACCTCCTTATGACCTCCTTATGACCTCCTAATGAGCTCTGTGGGGTGTACTGGTGCAACCTAAACCGGTGAGCGGACCGGCGGGACCGGTGTGAAAAGGCTACTAGAGCCTCGACCCGGTGGGTTCTAGCGCTTGCGCTAGATTGGTTGTCTTCCAGAGCGAACAACGTTAAGGGCGGTAGGCGCAACACCTCGACCCGTACTGTCGAGCCCGAGCGCCGGCGGGCGGGTGAAACTAACATGCATGCATGCATGAATATACAGAAGCACTGTGCTTGCCAAATCTGGCGAAGCAAGATCCGTATTGCGTGACGTGTCGCATAGATCTCCTGAGACGTCGCCCCAAGCGCGTCGCGCATCCTGGTCAGCGGCTCCGCCGCGTTTGTCGTGCATAGGGACCAGATACATTTGCGCTCTCGCTTTCAGCGCCGCCTACAAGGACCTTCCTCTCGACCAGGGTGGAGGCAGCGCCAGGGATTGCTCTGCCGGCTATGCCGCACGTCTTCACAAGTAACACCAGATGTGCTCTTCTCAAGGGACCGAGCTCGTGCTGGAATACACCTGCATGTGCCGTCTATCGAGCGTTCCCCACGCTGGGATGGCTCGACATGCACGCTGTCTTCCCGGGGCTTGTGGCGACCCCTACTATGGTGTGGCTCGGAGGAGGCTTGGGAACCTCCAACTCTGGGCTACGCTCTCGATCTAAGCTGCTGCTCTCGCTCATTAAGAAACATGAGCGGCACAGGACTCTCGCTGCTCGGCGCGCGCACCGCTGATCACCCTGCCGGGTGTGACACTCGCCGCCGCAGCTGCGTCGGCAACGCTCTCCATCAACGCTCCTTCTCTCGCTCTCGGAAGCTTGAGCGGCACAGGCCGCTCGCTGCTCAGTGTCTGCACCGCTGATCGCCCAGTCGGGTGTGACGCTCGCCGCCGCAGCTGCGTCGGCAACGCTCTCCATCAACGCTGTTGCTCTCGCTCTCGGAGGCTTGGGCGGCACAGGCCGCTCGCTGCTCCGTGTCTGCACCGCTGATCGCCCTGTTGAGTGTGACGCTCGCCGCCGCAGCTGCGTCGGCAACGCTCTCCATCAACGCTGTTGCTCTCTCTCTCGGAAGCTTGGGCGGCACAGGACTCTCATTGTTCTATCATTGTTCGGCGTTTGCACCGCTGGTCGCCTTGTCGGGTGTGACGCTCGCCGCCGCAGCTGCGTCGGCAACGCTCTCGGTCAACACTGTTGCACTCTCTCTCGGGAGCTTGAGCGGCACAGGCCTCTCGCCGCTCAGCATGTGCACAGCTGATCGCCCTGTCGGGTGTGACGCTCGCCGCCGCGGCTGCGTCGGCAACGCTTTCGATAAACGCTGCTGCTCTCTCTCTCGGAAGCTTGGGCGGCACAGGACTCTCATTGTTCGGCGTTTGCGCCGCTGGTCGCCTTGTCGGGTGTGACGCTCGCCGCCGCAGCTGCGTCGGCAACGCTCTCGGTCAACGCTGTTGCTCTCGCTCTCGGAAGCTTGAGCGGCACAGGCCGCTCGCTGCTCAGTGTCTGCACCGCTGATCGCCC
>Ga0210241_100667_pt1 | contig 29934 bp, 16 predicted proteins | sample ChrtobMetP5a_8mM_FD_155488 | JGI IMG/M metagenome (GOLD analysis project Ga0210241, IMG submission 155488) | Chrysochromulina tobin associated microbial communities from unialgal haptophyte culture, Seattle, Washington, United States - P5a_8mM | ecosystem: Host-associated > Algae > Haptophytes >...
AGGCCCGCGCGGCAGAACGTACCAGTTCCAGAGGTCTGAGAGAAGTACCTTCCCTCATACAATAGGTGTACATATCGTACAGCGCACGGTTTCGAACCCCGGGGCGATGGCATCGCCTCGGAGGGGCTTCGCCGTCCTTGTGCGCTAACCTCAGGCCGATACATGCCCAACATGGAACGGCCTGAGGAATCCTCAATCACTATATACCCATAGGCTAAGATACCCGTCACAGATATCCCCACAGCCCGACCGGTGCGGCAGCACTATCGATATACATTACTCCTGCTGTTTCTTTCCGAGGTTCGGGCGCTCTTGTCAGCAGTGGATTACCGTAAAGTGTAGCGCATGCAACTCGTGACGAAACGCCAAAAAAGTAACGATTATCTTCTGAAGGAACGAGCTCGTCGTCACACATGGCCTTCCGGCCAATCGGGACCAAGTCGCCGGCGTGCGTGGATGCTGCCCCAAGGCAGGCGGCTATGCAGTGGCTGCAGGGCCAGCAGACGGACACCGACGCCGATGAAGACATGCGTGAGCTCCTTGCTGGCGTGCGTGCAGTGCCACGATCTCCAAAAAGGGAAGGTATTCCAAAACCTGAGCCGGCCCCAACCAGGCTTCCGATTCCCGAGCGCTACATTGCAGCTGCTGAAACGTACAGCCTCGAGGCGCCTCTTCTGTCTATCGCATCCAAGTTTGGAGATTTGAAACGTTCGTCATCATCTGCTGGTGCTGCGACGACGCCGCGCGAGATGCCGCCGCGCGAGGCGAGCCTCTCATCAAAGTCACCGTCGGATGCCATGCAGCGCAGCTGCTCGTCAAAGTCACCTTCCTTTGCTCAAACCCAAGAGCCGTCATTTCCCCGCAGCGCCGAAGCGCTGCCAGTGCTTCGCAGCCGCCAAGCCACGGCGCCGTCGCGAAGCACGGAAGCGCTGCCAGTGCTTGACGGCTGCGAGGGGCTGCGAAGGGATGACGTTTCGCCGCAGCTATTTCAATACAGGCCGGAGCCGCCGCCACGAAAGTCTCCAACAGCTGGGCGGAAGTCTCCAGCACCAGCACCAGCACCAGCACCCGTGCTGAAGAAACTCCCCGCGGTCAAGGACCTTGAAACGGGCTGGGCTGCAGTGCGAGTCGAAGCCAAGCTGTCCCTCTTCGACTTGCCTGAGACGGAGGAGGAGGACGACACCCCCGCGAAAGATGCGTACACGGGAAGCTCGATCTCTTGGTATGGGCTCATGGCGAGCCTCAATGAGCACGGAGGCGGCTTCTGCTGCAAGCCGCTCTGGCTCGCGATACTCACGATCAGCCTGCAGATCTGCGCACTCAACGGCATGATGTTCATGTACGAGATCGACACGATCCCGGACACGTCGTCTCTGTCTCAGCTGCTCGATTCACCCGTCTCCCTCCCCGAGAAGGTGGGTGTCCTCGCCACCATCCTCGCCGTGCCCATCATGGTCCTCGCGATGCTAGCCTATTCTGGCGAGTTCTTCGACTCCTCGGCATTCCTCTCCGCCCTCGTCTGGTACACTCGGCACACGTATGTCAAGAAGAGCCTCAAGTACCGCGCGCTGCTCGTCTTCTGGCTGCTGATGCATGCGGCTCGCTCCTTCTTCCTCATCCCCCTCTACGCGTACATCATCGCCAAGATCCTCGCGCAGGAGAGCAAGATCGACGTGATCTTCATCCGCGCGATGACCATCTCCTTTCTGCTCCAACTCGACCACAACCTGTACGCTGCCTTTCATGGTGCAGATGAGAGGGCCACAAGAATGTGCACCGTCCTACTTGGTGTCCGAACGAAAGCGGTGATCCACAACATCCAGGGCGTGAGCATGTACGTGCTCTTCGGCGTGCAGCTGGTGGCCGCCTTATACCTGAAGCACGAGTCCACGCTGTACAGCCTGTACATCATCCCGATCACGGGCGCGCTGCTGTGCGCCGTCTCGCTCTACCACTTCCCCACTCGCTGCACCTTCAAGATCGTGCTCGCAAGCGGCCTCTTCGCCGTGTACCTCATCTGGTTCGCGAGCATGTACTGCCTTCTCGTCCCCGGCGCGTGTCCAGACACGGTGCCCATCTCGATGTTCTCGCCCAGCGTCGAGTACAAGGCCGAGCTTAAGCTCGAGGGCACGTCGACGTCGGCCCACTTAAAGGCGCACGCGGACTCGCTGGTTAAAGTGCCCAACGGATACGTGGCCGCGCGCCTCGCCAACCCCAACGAGTATCAGCTCTACGAACAGTACGTGCTGCCCATGGAGAGCGCTACGGGCCAGTACGTGCTGTCCAAGGTCAAGGAATATGCGGTACCCAGCGATCCTTCACCGGGCGAGTCTCCGGGAAAGTGAGGCTTCGTGGAGAGTATGGATGATTCAACAGTGTTCTACTGTTCTGGAATGCATCGACCGCGGCGCACCGGCGCTCTCTGTATTTGAAGCTTGGGCCTTCGACGTGATGATGGCAGCAGATGGCGTGTGAACTTGGTGTGGACGTCTTCGCTTGCAGTTCGCAAGGAAATGAAAAGCGAACGTTGCATGCATGCTAAAAAAAACTCCTTCTCACACTCACCTCACACAGACAGGAGTCCCACGCGCCGCCGGAAGGGACTCAGGGACGCGATGGTGCTCGTGAATGATGCTGGAATCCTCGGCGTGAAGCTCGTGCAGGGCCTCGACTGCACTGATATCGACGAGCTGCTCGCCGACTGCCAGCAGCCATTCGAGGACTCCATGCTCTACTCCGCCGGCGCGGATGCTAAGTTCGTCGACAAGAGCACACGCCTGTCCAAGTACCGTGCGATCGTGGACGCGCGATTGTTCGACGCCACCGCGGCGATGCTGTCTCAGATTTCAGCGGCAGATGCCGAGTATGATTACACGCTGGTCCGGTCGGACGTCACGCAGATTGTGTACGAGGCTGGCGGATTCTTCAAACGTCATGCTGACTTCCTCTCGCTCGTCACCAACTTCGTGGAGGAGCAGACGCTTCTCGTGTGCATTACGCCGCCCGAGGCCGCGCTCAACACCCTGGGCGGGGCCACGACAATCCACGCTTACGGCAAGAGCTTCGACTTCGCCGCCACCACCACCCCAGGACACGCGCTGCTCTTTCGCAAGGATCTGGATCATGAAGGGCAGGTTGTGACTGGCGGCGAGAAGCATATCCTCTCTGTCAACGTCTGGGCGCACCGCAAGAAGTCTGGCCAAACACTTCTGATCACCTTCCCGCACGAGACTGAAGAGTGCCCGGGTCAGAGCGGAGGCGCAGCCCTGCTCGCCGCCGCAAATGCGAAGGCTTACGCCATGAGTGCAGACGATGCTCGCGGCATGCTCGCAGGCAAGGTCGAGTGGGCCAATCGTGCCGCGGACGAGGCGGGCTCGAGACGCCCTTCGGTGATCACCTACGAGTGCGCCGACGCCAGCTACACGCAGTTCGGCACCATCTTCCGCATCCTGTGCCGCATGCACGTCGACGCCTCGGAGCTCGTGCAACACAAGGCGACGCTCGACTTCTTTTTGCCGGCGATGAGGCTGCAGGACGTCCTTGTAGACATGGCCTCGACACCCGTGCCTCCCGCGCAGCCACTCGCGGCCCAGTCCGAGGCCGTCTTCGAGCCAGGCCGCCGCGTGATCATCCGCACTCCGCCAGAGCACCGCATCGACCTCAAGGATTCAGAGGGTGTTGTATGCGGCGCGCGCTTCGAGGAGGGCGGCGTGGGAGCCTACCCGGTGCTGCCCGACGGCGACAGCAAGGAGGCCGTGCTACTGCCGCACGCGGCGCTCGAGGCGAAGTTCGACGACCTGGCTGCAGCGGTGAAGAAGGCCGCCGAGGCGGGGGTAGTGAGCGGAAGCAACTACGAGGCACGCGAGACAGATGCGGAGGTGATCTGCTGCGAGTCGGCCGAGCGTACGCAGGTCCTCGTCGACCTCGTTCGCACGCTCGACCTGCCGTACGTGTCGTTCAAGCTGATCTTTGTCGAGGGCGTGCTCATCGCGCGCCAGGAGGCCGACTTCCAGATGTGCAAGGTGCCGATGACAGCCGCGTGGTGCAGCGTAGGTGACTACGATAACGTCTTCGCCTTTCGTCGTCTCGCGCCGCAAAGCCCGCACGTCGACCACCTGCAGCTGCCGTTGGCACTGCATGACTTCGATAACCTATTCGATGAGTATTCGTCCGAACTAGACGAGGATGAGCTCGCGCCTGGCCTCGTCGTCCTGGCTAACCATCTCCCACGTGAGCAGTCGGGTGGAGACGCATCCGACGATGACGAATCCAACGGCGAGCGCCTCCCGCCAGCTCTCCAGCTTGGCCTTCGCGTCGCCCTGCCGCCAGACGGCGCGGAGGCGGCGATGCACCGCCTGCTGTTCGAGCGCGAGGCGCCACACATCCACCACGTACCCGTTCACTACCTGCCTGGGCTGCCGCCCACCTACGTACCGCCCAAGGCGGTCTGGATGGTGAGCACCGGCGAGTGCGAGGGGCGACCGTGGCGACAGAACTGCAGGCGTGAAGACTTTGTGCCGCTCGGAGAGGGGACGCAGGCGCTCCTCGAGGCTCAGTTTGCAGCGCGTGACAAAGCATCCAGAATGATGGTGAGAACAAGCGCTTTCTGCTCCGTTGTCGTCGACCCAGGCGAGCAGTCGCTCAGCTGGCAGGTGTGTCTGAATGGCGCCTTCATGGCGTATGAAGACGCCGAGGTTCAGAGGCGCCTCGAGGACGCGTGGACCAGACACGGTTTCAGATGGGAAGTGGAGATCACTGTGCATGGCGTCCACTACGTCGTCCAACGGGGTAAGGCGCTGCATGACTTCGTGCAGCGACAGAAGGACGACCAAACTCAGACCCTCCCCGTCAAGCGAGTCGGTGGCCCTGTTGTGGTCACGTGGACTCACCCTAACGTTGCTACAGCCGGCGAGGCCGCCTTTACCACCGGCGTGCAGATCGGCCCCAATGCGGAGGTGCATGTGATCAAGCGCACACGCATCTTTGACTCCTCGCCGCCTGCGTCGCCCGAAGCGGCTCCTTCGATAGAGGCGCCTGATCTCCATGGTGATTCACCTGCTACCAAGAAGCAGCGCGTCGATGAGAGCTCTCACCCGACCACGAACCCAGCAGCGGAGGAGGACAAGCCGCCCGCCCTCTTCCACCGCGACGAACACGGCAAGACCTGCTTCACTCGCGACGAGGCCGAGGAGGCGCAGTGGCGTATCGCGTGCATGCGGCTCGAAGATCGCGTCAAGCAGTGCCTGCAGCGCAAGAAGTTTGTTCTCCCGCAGCAGAGCCGCAACATGATCGACGGCTTCTGTAACGAGTCGGTGTACGGCACGCTGAACCTGCTGAGCGTGACGGGTGTGGTGCGCCTGAGCCCGGAGAAGGAGGATGAGAGTTTGGGCTCCCCCCTAAGCTCCCCCCTGAGCCCGGGGCTGGGATGGCGAGTGAAGTACCGAGCTGAGATGGCGCGCCGCAATGAGATGAGCAAGGCCATTACGGCGAGCTTCGACGCGTGGCCCGCGCCCGAAGTTCGTAATGACAAGATCCACACGGCATACGCACAGGGCGAAGAGTTCGCCGCAACTCTGCCCGAAGGAGAGTACAACGAGGGCTCTGGATTTGTGTGGACTATGGACGGCGAACTTTGGGACTCTGCACGGCAAACTTTGGGAGCAGCGCTCGGCATGGACGACGGCTCGGAGAGCCTCTTCCCCTGAAGCCGCTTGCCCTGAAGCCGCCTCTCCGTACTTTGCTGACCCGCCTGTGGGCTCGTGACTCGAGGAGTGCGCGAGAGAGTGACTTGCTAGTGACTCGCATGTACCTGGCCGAGGCCGAGCACGCGCTGCTGCTAACCATACAATCATGCAGTCCCCACCCGCGCACTCGGGGACGGATGCAGTCCCACTTGTGTGTGCGCCACCGTCCCGCCTGTTTGTGTTTCTCCACCCGGGACATGCGAGTAAGATGTGAGCGGCGAGCGTCTGTTCCGTGTTCGTGAGAGGTGAGAGGCCCTCGGTGACAGTTTCGCCCTTCGCGTCAGCGTTGCGAACCTGAGAGGCCGTCGAGGTAACGTCAACGTTGCCACACTGAGGATCAGCGCACGCGCCGCATGCACACTCTGAAATGTTGAGATCTCTATAATCGCACATCGGTTTCATTCGTCGCCGTGCGCTGATACTCTGGTCACTGCTACAGGTTTACTATTTATCTCTAAATGGAGTGGCCCGACGCGAGAGAGCGAGTACACACTCAGTACTTGATGTGTCGTACCGAGGGGTGCGCGAGCCGTCCGGTCCTTTGTGACGGGGAGAGAAACTGACCCAATACCCTAACCTGTCTCTATTGACACTCAGTTCATCCCGGATCCCATTCGGGCGCACGGCAGGTCAATCGCAGACTCTGGACCCTAACAATACGGAACGAAGTGGTACCACGTTCACCCCACACCCAGCCACGTTCTCGTAGTACCGCGGAGCAGTCACCACACCCAGCCACACGTTCACCCCACACCCAGCCACGTTCTCGTAGTACCGCGGAGCAGTCGTGACTGTCCTCGCTTCCTCGCTCCCATCACCCCGGAGTCCTGGGCCCTTCATGCGAACCGCCTTGCGCATCGATCGCTGAGCGTTCGAGGAGACAGGCCACACTTATTTCGGGCCAGCCTAGAAAACTTCCCGGGCGGATTGGGCGCCGCAGCAGCCGCTGCGGTTCCAGATGGCCTTCACCTCGCCGCAGGTGCTCGCCGCCGGCCGCTTCGTACGCAAGTGGTCGATGCACGAGGCGTAGAAGGTGACGGTTGCCGGCCAGTCGGAGAAGACGCCAACGACGCCCATCTTGTACAGCGTGTCAATCAGCTCGAGCTCGTTGAACGACGTGCACGGCGGAGTAGCGCGGGTCGATGCCTCCGCGGGCGAGCAGCCGTAGTTGCGCTCGACGGTCCAGGTGATGATTTTGAGGCCGGCAGCGGTAGCGTTACGCGCATACGCCGACGGCACAAGACCGGTGCCGTTGGCGTTGGATGCGATGAGATGGCCGAGTTGCGGGGCGATGTATCGCACGCCCGCTGAGGCCAGATAGCCTGCGCGGTGGCCGAAGCCGCCGAAAATGGCGCTGCCGTCGAGCATGACAGCTTGCGCGCCGAAGGCCGGCTCATTCTGGATCCACCACATGATGTCGGGCTCGTTGAACGACTGCAGCCAGACACGCGACGGCTCGACTTTTGCTTGCTTGTACTCGTCGACAACCTACGGCACACGGGCGCACGCACGCGAGGTCAAGGTGCAGCTGTTAGAAGCAGTTGCTATGGCAAGGGCGTCGTTCGCGTGCCCCTGCAGCTTGCACCTTCTGTCGAACCTGGTCGTACGTCAGGCTCCCCGACCACGAAAAGTATGTCTTGAGCTCGGGCGTAAACTTGCGCCCCGCAGCGTTGATCAAGGCAATCGATTCCTTGTGCGTCACGAGCGTCGGGCACACGGTGCCATCCCACGCATCCGAGTACAGGTCGGTGCGGAAAGTAGCGGTGTTATCCATGCTCATATATGCAGCAGCAGACGTGGCCGATGCTTTACTCGAGTCCATTCTGCCGCACAGCGTCTTGAACTCGGCAAGGGTGAGGTCGGAGGTGCAGCAACTGACCCGAGCCGAGGTAGCGTTGTGAGTCGCGTTGGCTGGGTAGCCGGGGGTGAAAGGGATCGAGCACTTTGCAGCGAGAGACGGCACCGCGAGGATGTTGGTGGACGTGTGGAGGTCGCATTGGTCGTGGCGGCACACGAGCTCGCCGTCTTTCGTGACGGACACATCACACTCGACAATGCCCGCGCCCATCTCAATGGCGGCCGTGTAGCTCTCGGCCGTGTGCTCTGGAAACTGGAGGCATGCACCGCGGTGGCCAATCGAGAAGTCGTGGGGTTTGGGCACGAAGCTCGCATCGGCGAGGCATGTCGAGAGCGTGGTCTTAAGCGGCGACGGCGCCATATTGTTGACCAACCACGCAGGGCGTGCGTCGATGCTTGCAGTTTCTGGCTGTGCGTATTCACGCTTTGCGATCATGCACGAGGCGTAGAAGGTGGTGGTTGCCGGCCAGTCGGAGAAGACGCCAACGACGCCCATCTTGTACAGCGTGTCAATCAGCTCGAGCTCGTTCATTGACTTGCACTGCGGAGTAGCGAGGGTAGACGCCTCCGCCGGCCAGCATTCGTAGTTGCGCTCGACGGTCCAGGTGATCACTTTGAGGCCGGCAGCGATAGCGTCACGCGCATACCCTGACTGCACAAGACCGGTGCCGTTGGCGCTGGATGCGATGAGCTGGCCGATAGGCGGGGCGACGTAGCGCACGCCGGCCGCATAGAGGCGCGTCAGTTGAGGGCGGAGGCCGCCGAACGTTTCGTTGCCGTCGAGCATGACAGCTTGCGCGCCGAAGGCCGGCTCATTCCGGATCCAGTACATGATGTCGGGCTCGTTGAACGACTGAAACCAGACACGCGAAACGCTCACGCCCGCTGTCTTGTACTCGTCGACAACCTACGGCACTCGGCGAACGCGAGGTCAACGTGCAGCTGTGAGAAGCAGTTGCCATGGCACGGGCGTGGTTCGCGTGCCCCTGCTGCTTGCACCTTCTGTCGAACCTGGTCGTACGTCAGGCTCATCGAACCCTGCACGTAATCCTTGAGCTCGGGCGTAAACTTGCGCCCCGCAGCATTGATAATGGCAATCGATTCCTTGTGCGTCACGAGCGTCGGGCACACGGTGCCATCCCACGCATCCGAGTACAGGTCGGTGCGGAAAGTAGCGGTGTTATCCATGCTCATATATGCAGCAGCAGACGTGGCCGCTGAGTTACTCGAGTCCATTCTGCCGCACAGCGTCTTGAACTCGGCAAGGGTGAGGTCGGAGGTGCAGCATTTGACGTTAGCCGAGGGGATAGGTGGGTTAGCGGTCGGGTTGGCGGGGGTGAAAGGGATCGAGCACTTTGCAGCGAGAGACGGCACCGCGAGGATGTTGGTGGACGTGTGGAGGTCGCATTGGTCGTGGCGGCACACGAGCTCGCCGTCTTTCGTGACGGACACATCACACTCGACAATGCCCGCGCCCATCTCAATGGCGGCCTGGTAGCTCTGGGCCGTGTGCTCTGGGAACTGTTGGCACGCACCGCGGTGGCCAATCGAGAAGTCGTGAACCTGATTGCGGAAGGTCGAGGTGAGGCACTGCTCTAAGCTGGTCTTCAGAGTCCCGTTGCGCATGTTCTTGACAAGCCCTGTCGTCACAGACGGGGTGAAGTGCAGTCAGCAGAAATCGGCCGCGATGCGGCAAAGGGCAAGCGGGCGGTGCGAGGTCACGCTTGCTTACACTCTGGGCGCGGGCCCACGTTCACGAAGCAGAGAGACATTGGCGCAAGCATCATCGCCATGACGGTGACGGACGAGACCGACGATCAGACGGGATGCGATGGCAAAATGTCAAGCGCCGACGGCTAGACGGAGGCGCGGACGCCGACGGTCGTCGGACTTGTACTACAAAGGCAAGTACGACGAGATTTCACATTTAATGGCCCCATTAATGGCCCATTAATGACCCCGGAACGGACTTTGGCGCGCGCGACAGGATTCGTTAATCGCGACGGCAAAAGCGAGCGCCGTCGGGGCGTGAGAGTGCACGTCTGCCAACGGTCGTCGGACTTGAAAAAATGGCAAGTAAGGGATTTTACCTATGAAGCCCCGTTAATGTAACCTATCGGGAATGGGACAACAGGCTCCGGGGCGGATTCGCCGATCGCCCCACGCCCGCGCTATCCATTGCATCCAGAATCTCTATCGATGGATCATGAATCGATGGATTCGGGGCTCCCACTCGGACTCATGCCGCGGCCGCCGCCTCGGCCCGGAGGGCGCCCACGACCCGTCGCGATGCCCCCTCGGCCGGCCCCATGCGCCATGCCAGCCCGCGCAGGCAGCCCACTCGCGGCCGCGGCGCCGGTCGGCTGCCCGCCCGTGCCCGTGCTCGTGGCGGTGGTGGCTGCTTGTCCCCGCATCGCCTCGCTCACGCTCACGCGCGCGATGGCGGCTTGCGCTGCCGACGCTCGTCGGGGCTGCTGGCCCAGGGCGGCGCGCAGACCGCCGTGGTCGGCGCCGCCGAGAGACGCGGGCGGGGGCGGCGGGATCGTTGACGTCGATGAGATGTCCGCGGGGCGCGCTGCCACAGCGGTCGGCCCCGCCCCCGGTCCCACCCCCGGTCTCGCCCCCGTCCCCGCCAATGCTCTCGCCCCCGCCCCCGCCCTCGCTCCCGCCCCCGCTTCCGCCCTCACTTTAAGCCCCGCTCCTGCTACCGTGGCGGCGGCGGCCGCGGCGGCGGCCGGCGGCGCCTCTCGCGCTTGCGCTGCGAGTTCCGCTTGTATCTCGGCCTCTGTGAATGTGAAAGCGCTGTCGAGCGCGGCCTGCAGCCGCGCGTTGCTCGCGTGCGCGTCCCCCAGGCTCGCTGAGTACTCGTCCCAATCCCGACGCACCGGTTGCAGCGCTGCCTGTAGATGGTCGCAGCGCAGCAGTCGCTGCTGTTTCAGATCGTCGGGCGCGGTCGGCGGGCGCGCGCCGCCCGCGGCCATGGACACGTCGGCCCACTCGGGCACTGAGGAGGCGCCGCCGACGCCGGCCGGTCCGGCAGCTCCGGCTCGTCCAGCCAGGGTCGACCGAGGCGTCCAGGACGAGGGCAGCAGGCGGCCGCCATATGCCACCGCCGTCGCCCGAGGGGTCGGAGCTGCGGACGAGGTGGCGGCGCCGGCTCCGCCGGCGTCATCATCGTCCGGCGCCTCGGCGATGCTGCGCTGCACCATCGCCTCGCACTCGCGCAGCAGTGAGCGCGTCTTGAGGCTGTCAGTCTGCAGCATCTCGAGCCGCTCCTCGAGAGCGCGCCGACGCTCCCGCAGCACGTCGGTCGGCACAAAGGGCGAAGACTCAAAGGAGGCCGGTCCACCGTCGTCGAGGAAGTCGTCGTCCGGATCGGCGCGGGCCTCCGGGAAACTGTCAACGTGCGCACCTGAGGAATGGTGCCAAAGTGTCTTTGTCCGCGGTGAGGCTGCCGCGACATGCTGCGCCTCGGAGCTGCCGTCGCCAAACGTGCGCGGCGTGGCGGAGCCGGCCGCCGCGAGCGCACGCTCGAGGCGCTCAGAGAGCTTGGCTGGCATGGCAAAGTACCCAGCTCGACTTCGGCTGCGTTAAGAAGGAGGCAGCGGTTCGAGGGCGTTGGTGCTCTTCGCGATCTATCGGCCGGCGATCCTCAAACTTCCAGTTCTCAAACCGCCCTCCAGCGAGCTGCCCCGCTCATCGTGACGGCGGCACGGCTACGTTGGTACATGTAGGGGAATGGCGGAAGGCGCTCAACACGGCGCTTATGGCGGCGGACCTTTCGCGCTTCCTCGTCCTGCTCGTCCTCTCCGATGCGGCGTGCCAGCAGCTGGTCGCGCCCGGCGGCATGACTCCTTACTCGGGTGGCGGCGGCGGGGGCGGCGGACCCCGCTACGGCGGCCGTGTGCGCATCAGCGAGCCGATGGTGGGCTTCTTCCTTGCCGGCTCCAGCTTAGACGAGGTCAATGGCGTCTACGGCCCGAGGATGCACGATCCGCACGCTGAGCTGCCGCCCGAAATCGCCATCACTCTGGGACACGGCGCGTACCGTCACCACATCAGCAACTGGCTCCTCGCGCATGTGAACACTGCGCTGCCGGAGGGTCACGTCGTGCAGGAATGGGTGCTCTTCGACGCACAGAATCGCGAGCGCTTTGCGACGAGAAGCCCTGATCTGATTCCGAGCAGTGGCAGCATCCGGCAGCATCCGGCGGGCTGGGATCATCTCCACCGAGAGCCGCGTGCGCAGCCGCCGCCGGTCGATGCGAACAACGGCGGCGGCGGCAGCGGCAGCGGCAGCGGCGGCGGCGGCGGCGGCGACAGCGGCGGCGGCGGTGGTGGCAGCCGGGGCGGTCCGACCAGCGAGAGCACGCAGCTGCGCACCTCCACGGGCGACGACGACGATCAGCTGCCTTGGCAAGTCATCGGCATCCGCGACGCTCACAAGGTCGAATCCCTCAGGTAGGTTGATTCCAACTGATGACGTGCCTTGCATGCAAGTGCTCTCCACAGCGTCGAATCCCTCTAGGTTGATTGCCACTGATGACGTGCCTTGCATGCAAGTGCTCACCACATCGCGCAACTCGCCGGATCCCTCAGGCGCGAGGCGACGAGGCATAGTGAGAAGACGGCGAGGGCAAACGAGAAGCGCGTCGCTTACCTTGCGGGCGTGCCCGCGCCCGCGCCGCCCACGCTGTACAACACGGCGCCGCCCGAGGATCTTGAGGCGACCCTCGCTCCAGAAGCGGCTGAGGCGGCGCGCGAGGCGCGCGTGGCCAAGGAGGAGGGCGAGCTCGACGCTGCTGCAGAGCACTTTGCGCGCGCGGCCGCGGCGTCACGCGGCTGGGCGACGGCGGGCTGGGCGACGGCAAGTTTCGAGCTGGAGCGCGCGCGCTGCCTGCGCCGTGCGCAGCCGGCGCGGCTAGAGGAGGCCCAAGCCGCCCTGCGTGTGGCGCTCGGTATCTTCCCCAATTATTTGGAGGCGCTCCTCGAGCAAGCGCTGACGGCCCTCGACGGACGGCGCGCGTCCGACGCGATACGATCGCTCGAGCGAGCGATGCAGGCACAGCCGGATACGGAGGGCGTTGGGGCCTGGTTGCAGCTCGCGCATGCGATGCAGGAACGCACGAGCCGTGAGCATCACCACCCGTCACAGCACAAGGTCATCCGCGGCGACGGAGCGCGTCTCCCTGCCGTTGAAACGCCCCCCCCCGCGGGATGCGAGGTTCTCAAAGTGGGCGGGCTCGCTAGCCCGTCGGAGCTGATGGCGGCCGCGCGGCGCGCTCGGCACGACGCCCGGCTGAACGCACGAGCCAGCTTTGGCACCACGCCTATCGATCTCGATGAGATCTCGGCGGTCGCGGAGGCCATCCCCTTGGCCGCCGACGATGGGCTGCATGCATGCTGCTTGAGCGATCCAGAGGCTAGCTGCCCGACGTTGGTCAACAAGACGAACTGGTGGGGGACCCTCGCGGCCGCCGGCGCACACGCCCTGCATGCATGTGCTCACCACGGCGTCACCCCTTCCCCACAGGTGGGACCCTCTCGGCTACGCATCGGGCTTCGGCGACGCCTTCCACGTCACTCAGGAAGGCACACGCCTCCTGGTTACGCGTGTGGACGACGACGCCGACGCTGCGGGCGGCGGCTGGGGAATGGAGCTCAGCGTGCTCTGCTGCGCGCCCGCCGACTCGGAGGCTGCCGCGCGCCTGACTGCCGCACTGGACCAAAAGGAGCGAGCGGCGGCGGCCGCTGCGGAGGAGGCCGCCGTGACGGCGCTCGACGAGCTGCGCGGTCATTATTGGGTGCTTGGCGTGCGTGTCGATTTCACAGCTGCGGAGCTCAAGAAAGCCTTCCGAGCGCGAAGCATCCAGTACCACCCAGACCGCGCGGGGGGGTCGACATCTCGCATGGCACGCCTCGCCTCTTCGTACGAGTGCCTCTCGGACGCTGCATGCAAGTCGCACTTTGACATCGGCCGGGACCTCGAGGGCTACAGTTACGAGCAGGTGGAGCGCCATTACTTCCCCGAGCGATATCCGTTCGAACCGTTCGGCGACCCGTTTGCACACGATCACGACCAGTCGCGCAGGCAGCGCTCGGACTTGCGCCGTAAGGAGCGCATGTGGACACCGGGTGCCGCCGGCCCGGCGCTCACTGGGCAGGAGAAGACGACCGATGAGGAGCCTCCAGTGGTGCCTTCCGAGGCGACGACCGATGAGGATGGATGGTCCTCCGGATCCAGTGGTGGGGAGGAGCCTCAGGATGATCCTAAGGATGAGCTCTGACGCGAGTGAGAGAGGAGTGCGGGGGAGGTGCGGGGGAGGTGCGGGGGAGGGGCGATGCGCGTCACCGCGGCTGCGCGCAGACGCCCCGTGCGATGCGTGGCGGACGACTCTGCACTTTCGTCCGTTAAAGTGACTGTGTATAACGATATGCCACGCAAGGTCTCACCGCGCGGGCTTCCAATAAGCTCAACGGGGAGTCCTGATTCAGGATCGCAGCACGCGCACCCGGATCCGCTACATCGTTTCCGTTTCGATGAATATCTATCGGGTTTACCTCGATATAATGATTATTGTTCGGCGCGTTCGCGTCGCACACTACGCGTATGTGCGGGGTCATCGGGCGGCTGGCACACTCTTCGACGGCGTGTCAGCACGCACATCCCCTGGTGCCTCGCCCTGGGCACGTGAGAGTGCCGCAGGCGGCGACGGCGAGGTCCCATGCTTCGGTGGCTCCCCGGTGGCCGTCGGTATCCGTGTCGTGCGAGATCGACTCCGGAGCGACCATCGCAACAGCGCAGTGCGCAGTCGGAGGGATACCAGCCGCAGCGAGCTCATGAGCTTGCTCGAAACAAACGGATGGCGCAGCGCCTGTCGCGCCGTGAGCCGCTGCGCGGGATCCCAACGCAAAAGAGAAGCGATCAAGTCGAGCCCGTCCGCATTCGCATGCGGCACAATCTGCGCGATCGGGATCGGCTCGCAGCGCGGGAATCTGTGGCTGTGGATCTGCTCGTGCCTGCGCACCAGCTCGCACCCGTACGGCCACGCCTGCGCGCCGCCCAGCGCTCCCTCGGACGGCCTGCCGAGTACGCCTGCGATACGGTCCAGCTGGTCAATCGTTGTGTTGCCAGGGAAGAGCGGCTGCAACCTGTACGCCTCGGCGATGATGACGCCGACCGCCCACATGTCGACCGCGGCCGCATAGCCCGACGCATGCAGCAACACCTCGGGCGCGCGGTACCAGCGCGTCGACACGTACGGCGTGAGCGGCTCATGCCGCGCGGTGCCAGGCGCCGTCCTGGGCAGCTCACGGGCCGCGCCGAAGTCGGCGAGCTTCAATTTGAGCAACGAAGGGTCGCCGTCAAAATGGGAGACGAGGATGTTCATCGGCTTGACGTCGCGGTGGACGAAGCCGCACTTGTGCACGTGGTTCGTAGCCAGCAGCAGCCTGTGCGCGAGCACGCGCACCATCGGCTCCCCGAGCGGCGCCTTGGCCGCTCGCATCCACTGGTACAAGCTGGCCTCAGCATACTCGAGTATGAGGTAGAGCATTTCATTCTCGCGCACGACCTCGAGCAGACGCAGCACATTCGGGTGGCGGATTCGACTCAACGCGCGCACCTCGCGCTGCGCCAGCGCGGCGGAGAAGCTCGTGAATCTCTGATTAGTGATGTGCTTGATGGCGACGGTTGCCCCGGTCTTCTTCACGGTCGCCTTTGTTACGGAGCCCGCGGAGCCCTTGCCAATCTGACCAACGACCGTGAACCTGTTCATGACGACGGCACACTCGCGGTCGCAGATGCAGGGTCGCAGACTCGCGCGGCCGTCCAAAACACGCCGCGGAGGAAACTTTCTGAACTTTCCCTTTTCGAGAAACCCGGAGGGTGTGAAACCTGCGTCGCAGCTCGGGGGGGGTCATGTTAACGAACACGACGTTCCCCCACAGATGCCCCAAGACCTATAAGAAACCAATGGTCAGAAACCCCATATTTCAGCCATGTTGTTCGGTAAAGGCGGCCATAAGGTATAGCATGTTCCCACATGACGGCCCTGAGGAGTAGTGCGTCCTCGCTCACTAAGGCCCTGCTCCAGTTGCCGCTCAGCCATCGAGAACCTCCCCCGGGTAAGGCCCGGGTGATGATCGATAGAGCATTGAGGTGGGCCCCCGGCCATTCAGGCAGTCGCTTACCCTGGTCCTTTTGCTACACGTACGTCGACCTCTCGAGAGACTGACGCATGCAAGCAATTTGCTTGCTTGTACGCATGCCTTCTCATACTTGTGCCTCTACACACACTTACCATCAAAGGTCAACTAGACAAAGTTCACGGCAGGATGGAAGCACTGGGCCGCTTGGCACTCGGCACCTTGGTCAGCGCGACGGGTTGCACCGGGATGCTGGGCAACGCAATCTGGCTCGCCGAGCTCGCGCACTTGCTGCCTGCGCCCGGCATCTTGTTGGGCGCAAGCGGCTCGCGTAGCTCGCCCTTCTCGCTGCCAGACTCCAGACCGTCTCCGGAGGCTGCCTCCGTCACCGGCTCTTCCTGGTCCGAGCGCAATCGCGGCGCGAAGCGCAGGTACACAACCCCAAGGAAAGTGGACAGCAGCGCGGGCACATAGAGCGCGCCGCCGCACAGGATGCCCACGGCAGCAGCGAGCCAGACCGTGGTGGCCGTGGTGAGCCCATGCACCTCGGGCACGGTGGAGGCGTCGGCGCCGCTCCCCGAGCTCTTGGTGCCCTTCCAGATCGAGGCGGCGCCCAGGAAACCCACGCCCGATGGGATCGCCGCACTCACACGCGATGCGTCCCAGCCCATCGTGCCGTCGAGGAAGGCGTACATTGAGCCGAGCGTGAAGACGCACGAGCCGAGGCACACCATTGCCATGGTTCGGATGCCCGCCGGTCGGTCGGCGCGGCGGCGTTCGAAGCCGATGATCGAGCCCATTATGATCGAGATGATGATCCTGCGCGTCATGTCGCACTCCCACTTGTTCATCCATAGCAGCACGGCATACCGTTCCCAGCGGCAGGGATCCGGATGATAATCCGGATTGGGTGCCTTCTCGAGGCCACCCTCGAGCCCCTGCCCAAGTGCGCGGGCGTGGGCCCGATTGAGCACGTCCTCGTTCATTTGGATTTCGCATGGCGGCTGGAGAATTGGCGCGAGGAGGGACACGGTGCTGTAGAGGATCGTGAACGCGAGCAGGATCAAGTAAAAGAAAATCTGGCCCAGACCCGACTCAGAGGAGAAGAAGCTTGAGAATAGGGCCCGCATGAACACCTCCACCCCGACGACGGGCAACGCGACGGCGGCGAAGGACGACTTTCCCTGTTTGACATCGACTCAAACTTGTAATCTCGGGGTTTTTTCCCGTCCCATAATAGGTTGTATGTTGTTCATGACTTGACTTCCTTGAAACTCCACCATTAACGCCGTGAAAAGCGCATTCCATTGCCAAGGGAAGTACTTTCACAACTGCAGCTCTCCGAGTAGCGGTTATCAACGGCCTAGGTATGAAATCGCGTCGCTTTGGGCATCGCGACCGTTCCCCCCGCCCGGCGCTCGACGTGAGCCCTCGAGCCTCTTCACGAGAGCTCGAGCAAGAGGCCCTCGTTGAGCCCCGCGCCCTTTTTGCGCAGGGCGATTTCGTGCCCGATTCCCCACTCGTGGGCGGTCTGGAATCCCTCGATCCTCGGTGCGCGGAGGCGGAGCGCCGTCGCGGGCGTGGACAGCCCGAGGGAGGCAAGGGCCGTGGCGTTGATGTGGAGGGTGAGGCTCACCGGCTGGTCAGCCCAATTGGCAAGCGCCTGAGAGTCAGGGGGGGAGGGGGGGGATGGGAGGGGGGGGTGGGAGGGGATGGGGGTGGGGGGATGGGGTGGGCGGCAAGCGGCCGAAGGGAGAGGGGTGGCTGCGGGCTAAGCACAGGGTGGGAGATGGATGTTCCTACAAAGACACGGGTTCGCGTTCGAGGGAGGAGCTGCGACGAGTGGCGCACCACAGCAAAGCGCGGCGCGTCGGCGCGTCCATCGGCCACAAAGAGGGTCGCCACGACCGCAGGTCCTCTACCGGCGTCCTTCCCGTATGTGATAGTCGGGGCGGTGACGGAGACGGGGCTCGCGGCATCCCACCAGCCAAGCATGCGCGGGTTCGTCAACCCCATCGAGTCGAGCGCGGCCCACAGCGGCCGTGGGTTGCACCGCATCGGGTCGGGGTAGATGCGGCAGGTCATCCCATGCACGAGTCCCTGCCACTGGTCCGTGTTGTCTCCCAGGATCTCCGCAGGCAGCCCAAACGGCACGCCGGAGACCTCGGCGAGCCACATGGCGGGCGAGAAGGTCTTGTACTCGCACTGCTCGCCGAACCAGATCGAGTCGAGATAGGGGTAGAGCTCCATATAAGGCAGGTGCGGGTTGCCGGCGCACGAGGCATGCAGGTCGAGCAGGAATCCCGTCCCCCTTCCCTCAGCCGTGAGAGCACGTCGTAACCTCCGCAGGACGTTGCGCTCGTACGGTGCGCCATCGAGGTAGATGCCGTCAATGTCGAGGTTGCGCGCGAGCCACAGGATGCCCTCGATCCAATAATTGTCCCAGCGCGTTGTGAAGGCGGGGGTCTGCACCGCAGCATCCACCTCGCCGTTGGCCAGTACCTCATGCCAGGCCGCCGTGTAGTTGTTCCGCAGGTGCTCCCGCAGCCATACGTGCCCTGACGCCTTGCCGCGACTGGGCACGATCACCTCTCCCCTCAGCGCCCGCAGCGCCCATAGCTCGACGGCAAATGTAGAGAGTTCCCGCACAGTGTAGTACAGCTTCACCTTGGCCCCTTTGGCGTGCGCCTCGCGAATGTAGTCACGGAGCGGCTGCAGGTGGAGGAAGGGGTAGTTGATGTAGGGTATGAGCTGGTTCCCTTGATGCAGGATGATCCACGGCTTCGTAGGCGACGTGCGCAGGACCTCCTCGACGGAGACGGATCGCTGCATGTGGAAGTACCGCGTCGAAAAGTCGGCCCGGACGGGATACCCGCCGCCGCGCACCGGCGTGAGGAGCAGCCGCCAGCTCAGCTTGAGCCGGTCCCCTCGGCGCATGGGGTCCAGCCGGCCGGTGTACACGCTCAGGACCACCGTCGAGCTGCCGCCACCGCCTGATGCCGCGTCGTTGCTCAGCACGCTTGCGCCGCCGCGGTTGTGATTGTACCATTCCTGCGGACCATGGTACAATCAAGGATGTGATTGTGGTTGTGATTATACCATGGGCCGATGCAAGCAATCGGAGGCACTCTGAGGCCGTCGGAGGCCATCAGGCACCATCAGAGGCACTCAGTGGCCGCCCACCTGCGAGCCAAGCGCCACGTTGAACTGGGCATCCGACAGGTTCTCACACTGCAGCTGACCATTCTCATCGTTGCCGCAGTTGCTCGACGCGGCGGCGGCCGCCTGCTCCATGCCCTGCAGGTTGAGCTGTAGCCCAGCCCTCGCAGACCCGAGCCACACGCGGCAGTTGAGGCCTCGCTGCCCATGGTCTTGGGTCGTCTGCTTCCCATCCCACCGCCACAAGACTTGATTGGGACGCTCATTCCCCTTGATGTCGAATCCGTTGATGAGCGGCACCATCGACGAGAGGAGCGGCAGCTCGAGCCGCACGTCGTCCAGAGCGATAGTCGCATTGGAGGAGATCTCCTCCTCGGCGGTGCGCCGCCGGATCTCCGCGCTCATCTGGCTCGATCTCTGCACGATCTGGATCTCCGCGCTCATCTGCGCCAGCCCATCGACCTCCATCGATCCCCAGATATGCACCCGCACGGACGCTTCCTCTGCTCGCAGCTTTTGACGCCAGCTGACGGCACCACCAGCACGGCGCTCAAGGTGGAGTGGGCCATCGGAACTGAGCGTCAGCCCGAGATGCGCACGCAGCAGTCGCAGCCGTGCCGGCGCCGCGAGCAACTCGGCGCCGCCTACTCGGAGGCTCAACGGCAGCCCAGTTGAGCCGATCCCAAGCTGTCGGCCGCCAGGGGCGCTCAATAACGTCCCGTAGGCCGCGTTCTCCACGGCGATGCAATCGGCTTGTCCCAGGGCACACCCCCTCGACCCCCTGAGTCTGCTCAGCCCACCGTTCACACTGCTGCCGTTAGCCGCTGGCTCATCGCCCGCTGTGGAATCGCCCACTGTGGAATCGTCCGCTGTGGAATCGCCCGCTGTGGAATCGCCCGCTGTGGAATCGCCCGCTGTGGAGTCGAGCCATCGCAATCTCGAGTGGCGCCAGAGCTCGTTATCGCCAGATTGGGTGGCCAGGGCGTCCGAGATCGTAATCTCAACTCGGATGCCCTCGGCCACCACCTCGCCCGCCGACACCTCGCCCGCCGCCGCCCGAGGCGTCTTCTCGCTTAGCACGACGCGTGCGACGTACGTGTCGGCGAAGATGCCTGATTTGGGCACGTCCAGCCCAAACCAGAAGGCTAGCACCTCGCCTGCGCCGACGAGAAGCCCCTCGCGCTCGGCGATCGAGCCTTTTGGGAGGTTGGTGCAGCGCAGCCGGCTGGAGCTCAGGATCTGCCGGTGCGATCTCCCAACGAGATCGGTCCACGTCGCTGTGAGCAGCAGCGGCCGCCGCGCGGCGTACGCACCCAACTGGAATGTAAAGTACTCGCCGCGCATGGCCTCGCCGCGGAAGATGGAGCCGTTGGCCGGCGTCGCCCCGGCAATGTACCTAGATTGTGAGGCAATCAGGGAGGCACTCAGAAAGGCGGTCATCAGAGCGCACTCAGGCGGTCATCAGAGCGCATTCAGGTGGCAAGCAGCGTACCAGACGAGAGGCAGTGCATGCATGAGGCGAATAGGGCGTGTGCGCTCCTCAGGCCACACTAGTAACGGTCGTCCCCACGCTCTAACCTCCGCCACCTCCGCTGCCGTCGCCGCGACCTCCATCGGGTGGAACGCGTCACGTTCCGTGCGCGCATGCATCCCCACCACTCGGGCCGTCGGTGTCCTCTCCTGCCAGCCACTTGTGCGTGTGTGCTCCAGAGCCTTCCGACCCCACGCCGATTGCGGAGCTTGCGCCTCTGGCCGTTCGTCCACGCACTGACCCCACGCCGACGCCTCGATGTAGCCAGTGCACGTGGGCGCATGGGCCGGGCACGTGTACCCGGGCGAGTCTAGCGTGCCCGGCTGTCCACAGCACGCCCTCTCCCCCAGCTGTTGTCCGTAGTGGCCCGCGCAGCGCTTGTCGATGGTGTTCCGCTTGTACGGGGTAGGGCATGCCCGCGAAGGGCCGGTCTCGCACGTGGGTATGTAGGGGAGGTAGTACAGGAAGTACGAGCACGTTTCTTCGGCCCGCTCCGAGGCCGGCTGTCCGACCACCACTTCGTCAGGTTGGGAGTCGTCGCAAGAAAGCGGCTCGAAAAGAAAGGATATCGTCTCATCGTTCACGCTCAGCACGTGCAGCTTGATGGTATCGCCGCTCGGTGAGCGCATGCGTAGCAGCTGGCTCCACAAGTTTGCGGAAAATCCTAACCCAGGCAAGCGCCACACGACGTGCGCCCAAGCGAAGGTGCCCTCACCGAGCCGTCCCCGCACTTTGAGGCTGATGCGATGGTTGCCGAGCGATGATTGCCGGCAAGCATCGCCTCGGCAATCATCCGTCCACGGCACGACCGAATAGAGTCCGAGACCCGATTCCTCTGGCAGCGAGGCCGGGCGCACCGCTGACACGGAGCCTTGTGAGCTGGGCTGCTTTTTGTTCCATGCGAGAGCGCCGATGAGGGAGCAGAGCGCCGCAAGCAGGACGTTGCGACGGCGCATCATCCTGCGACAGCGCGTCGCCCGGCAGCCCTGCTGCCGAGGCGCGCGCTGCTTCTGTGTGGCGGGAGCCGTGGTGTCAGCCACGACTGCACCGACACCGACGCGGAGCGAAGCTCCATTTTTCGTCGTGAAATGACCACATTGGCTGTGAATGAAGTGCACCGACAAAACGAAGTGATAAATACCAAGATCACAGGCTTGGTCGCGTTTGGCGGCTCATCAAACTACACAAACGGCAGCCTGGTGTGGAGCGCGGTAGGTAAGACATTCGCTTTGAGATTGAAAAGCTGAGAATGCTAAGGAAACCCCGAAATCCGAGCGGAGAACCATGTGCGAATGAACTCGCGTGCAGGGTGCTCAGCGCCTGCCGTCCAGGCCTCACGCGGAACTAGGCAGTGAATTCACTATCAGCACCCTGTTTTCGCACAATCACAGATGCAACTTAGATCCACTCCGGCCCTCGTCACCGCGACCCATATTAAAAATGCAACTTAAATCCACTCCGGTCCTTCACCACGACCCACACTGCTTGTTTCCCTTTGTCGCCGATCTTGTTGTTGTTGAGCCACAGCTTGGTCAGGACCGCGTTGACCTTCAGCGACTCCGAGATTGCCTTGGCACCCAAGTCCCCGATCTTGTTGATCTGAAGATCGAGAATGGTCAGGACTGCGTTGACCTTCAGCGCCTCCGCGATCGCGTTGGCACCGTCGTTGCCGATGGAGTTGTTGAACAGTCCCAGGGTGGTCAAGACCGCGTTGACCTTTAGCGCCTCCGCGATCGCCTTAGCACCGATGTCGCCGATGAAGTTCAAACCGAGGTTCAACTCGGTCACCACCGTGTTGACCTTCAGCGCCTCCGCGATTGCCTTGGCACCCTCGTTGCCGATCGTGTTGCCCCCGAGTCTCAGCTCGGTCAGGACCACGTTGACCTTCAGCGCCTCCGCGATCGCCTTGGCACCGTCGTCGCCGATGTTGTTGCTCCAGAGCGTGAGCTCGGTCAGGGCCGCCATGAACTGCAGGTCAGACGCGATCAGGATGGAGTCGGCGGGTTTTAGGCTCTGATGCGAGAAGTCGGCCTCCGTCTGGTCGCATGTCATGCCCGAGAGCATGATGCCCTTCTCCATGCCCATCTTGGCGAGCTTCTTGGCCAACTCAACGTCGAACCTGTTCTTGAGCAAGTTGCAGTTCTTGAGCCCCGACGTAGCTGGAATGAGATAGGCGACAAGCATGGCCGCAGGCACATGGAGCCCCCTATCGGACAAGTTGAGCTCCGTGACGCTGTCCTCGCGCAGTTGCTGCACCGGAATGCCGCAAATGACTCCTGAGCCCGCACAGGCAACGGCTGCGATCGTCAGCCTCAACGGGGGCTCTCCTTCGCCTGAGATGCAGATGTTGAGAGCATCTTTGGCAGCACCATGGAGCAATGAAGGGTGGCGCCGCCAGTCGCCCATGGCACCGCCCATCATCGGATTGGCAAGCGGCATGCCCCCGGCGCCGATGACGCCCATCTGCGCAGCAATCATCGCCGGATTCATGCCCATGCCCCCAGCGCCAACATATCCAATAAGCGCCGCGATCGTCGCCGGGTTCATGCCCATGCCGCCCATGCCGCCGCCCATCCCGCATTGCAGATTCGCGGCCCGAACGGCGGCCACATCCACCACATAGCCGAAGCCATGGAGGCGCGAAAGCCCAGGCAGCATCCGCCCTGCTACAGCCGCGTCCCCGGGCCGGCCGGCCTCGATGAGCTGCTCCACGTCAAGGTCGGTGATCTCATCCAGACGTGTGGGTACTGGCTGCCCGTCGCGGCGGCACAGGCGCGAGCAGAGGACACGTTGCGCCAGCGTCCGCCAAGACCGAGTCACGCCCTTGAGCTCCGCCAACGTGGCCACGTCCACCAGGCCCAGAGCAGCCTCCATGGCGTCCGCCGAGAACGAGGGCTGCTGCAGCGGCTCGGGCGGTAACGTGGAGCTGGCCGGCTGCTGCGGCGCCTCAACGCCTTCCGGTACAAATGCCGGCTCGACGTGTGGCGGCGCGTGCTCCTCCGCGCTGTCAAAGTCACCACCCGCGCCGACGAGCGCGCAGAGTTCAGGAGCACGCTTGCCGTTGAGTTGGGAGGCGATCGCACGCTGGATGTGCTTGAGCGCGATGGGGGCGTCGATATAGAGGGCGTCCTCGATGAGCTGGAAGAGCTGGAAGAGCGAAGGCTCGTCAGAGCTCGGCCACGTGTAGTCTGGGTCATTCAGCTTGCACACCATCTGAAGCGTCGAGGCCGTGATCGTGGGCATGGGATAGATGCCATCCTCGGAGGTGGCGAGATCCATCAGATCCTTCAAGGTGCCCATGAGTCGGGCTGCATCGCGCAATAACGTGACCTCCTCTCCGTCTCGCGCTCGCACGCGTATTTGCTCCTCGCGTTTGGCCTTCTTCGCCGTGGGCGCCACCACCTGCTCCTCGATCGACGTCGCACGCATTCCTGCTTCGGTGTGCGCAAAAAAGGCTAGTTGGAGTCAATCAACTAATTAGCAAGCAATCAAGGTGTTGGTGCCTTCTCTTCCGTAACGGCGCACAGCCGTTTCACAGCCGTTTCACAGCTCAGAACTGCGAAAGACCGGTTAGTCCATCCATGGGAGCTGCTGGGATGTCTCTTCGGGTTGTCTCCGCGCTGCTTGCCACCGCAGCAGGCCACGCCGCTGACGACTCTTGCGTGGGCCACTGCGGTAGCTGGGCGCAGGACTGCTGGTGCAACGACGGTTGCGAAGCTCACCACGATTGCTGCCACGATTACGAGGCGGTGTGCGGCGGCTCTTCTTCGGCTGCTGATCTCATCAAGCTGGATGACTCTACGGCACGCTGCCTAGATGGCAGCGCGGGTGCCTACTACTGGCGCGAGGGCAAGGACCCCTCTTTAGTCCTCGTATTCATGGAGGGGGGTGGTTGGTGTTACGACCCGGCCAACTACCCCACACAAGAGGGCACGATCTCTGACTGCCGATCGCGATCACAAACCTCCTTGGGCTCGAGTCGCTCGTGGGCTTCGAAGCGCAGCTTTGACGAGGGTATGCTCGCGTCAGATGTGAGCACCAATCCCGTCTTCCACAACTATTCCCTCTTGTACATGCCGTACTGCGACGGCACCTCGTTCGCCGGCAACGTGAGCGGCACCGTGTCGGGCTTGTTCTTCCGAGGGCTGCAAATCCTCGAGGCGACCTTCGTGCACGCGATGCAGCACACGAGCTTCGCGCGCGCATCGCGAGTCGTGCTCAGCGGCGGCTCGGCGGGCGGCACTGCCGTGCTGTGGCACGCCGATCGGATCGCGCGCCTGCTCACGACGAGGCGCCAGCTCGGCGACGTCGAAAGGGGCAAAAGGGGCCGAGGCGGATCGTCAGTGGAGGTGCTCGCGCTGCCCGACGCAGGCTTCTTCCTGGACCTCCCGACGTGGCAGGGCGTGGACGTGTGGCCGGCGCAGATGCGCTCGATGGCATCTGTGTCCAACAGTTACAGCAGTCTGCATGCGGGCTGCCTCGCCAAGTACGCTGCTGAGCCAGAGCGCTGCCTCTTCCCACAGTACTATGCCGAGCTGATCGAGACACGCACGATGCTCGTCCAGAGCCTATATGACTCGAGCGAGCTCTGGTACACGCTGATGCTCGACTGCTGCGCGGGCCCGTGCTCGGGCTACCCGACATGCAAGTCGGGAGGCACGGAGCGCTCTCAGATGTTCGCTTTGCGCCAGCAGCACATCGATGCGTGGAGGCCTCTTGTGAATCGCTCAGGTAAGCCATCGGAGTGGGAAAAGAGCAGCGTCAGAGCGTCCCTCCGTGTGGGCAATCAAACGGTCGATCGCATGCAACAACATCGAGCATCTGACTGCATCTGATGGCGGCGGAGCCACTGATGACTTGCATTGCCTCTGATGAGTGCCCGTGACTTGCAGTGCCGCTGATGATGGTTTGCACTGATTGCCACTGATCATTGCCACTGATGATTTGTGTATGCACGCCCTACTTATTGTTTACCGGCGCACTGCCATCAATGATTGTCGCGGATGATGATTGCCACGGATTGCCACAGTTGATTGCCACTGCATGATTGCCGCTGGGCGATCGCCACGAATTGATCGCAGGTAACGGCGTCTGGGCAATCGCATGTATCGAGCACACGCTCACGAGCGCACATTGGACAGACCCTCTCTGGGAGACACCGGCGCGGAGCGGCAATACCATAGCGGCCGCGGTGCGGCGCTGGTTGGATGGAGGGGCAGAGGTGCGCCTGGAGGACTCCGTTGAGTGGCCTGCCAATCAGCCCTGCAGCTCGGCAGACTAGGAAGAGCGGGAGGTTTGGTTTTTTTTTCTCTGCTTTTTCATGTTCACACCGGCCAGCATGTTCCCTCGCTCTTGCATGGAAATGACCGACTCGTTGAACAGCAGCAGCAGCAGCACCGACTCGCCTAAGATCAAGTGGGCAAAGAAGCCCGCGTCCTCGGCATCCGCCGAGCTGGGAAAGCAACTTCGCGAGTCATGCGCAGATCGGAGCGGTCCGATCTCAGACTCACTCGCCGTCGTTCGCGCGCTGCTCGCCACCGAGGGCTGCGATTGCAACATGCCCAATCGGAACGGGAAGACGGCCATCCACTTCGCGGCGCAGCTGCGCAGCGATACCGAGGTGCTCGCCCTGCTCGTCGAGGCCCACGCGGACGTGAACGTCGCTACGCACCGCGGGCACACGCCGCTCATCTACGCGGCCGGCCGCTGCCGCCCTCAAACAGTGGAGTTCCTCTTAGACCACGGGGCCGACGCGGCCACCTGGACGGTGAATGGCGATTGCGCGGTCTCGATGGGCCGCAGCAAGGGACTGCCCGCCGAGCTGCTGCAGCGCCTCATCGATAACCAGAAGGCGAGCGCCAACCCGCGCGAGTTCAAGGACAATGAGCGCGCACAGCGCGCACAGGAGGAGCACCGGAGCTCATGTGCAGTCTGCCGCCGCCAGTTCGTCGCGCTCGGCGCGGCGCCTGCCGTCGGCGAGGACGCGGTCGAGCTCGCCGCGCAGCTCGGGGCAGCGGCTGCGCTCGGCACCACGGCCCTCTCCGCGGCGCTTCTGAAGGCCGCCTCCCTCGACGCGAGCGCGCTGCGTCGAGCACTCGAGTTTAGCCTGAGTGCCGGAGGGCGGCCAGCGCCCGGCACGGCGCCCGACGCGGCGCCAGGTGCGGTGCCCGTCACGGCGCCCGGTGCGGACGCCCACACGACATCCACATCGGCGTGGGCGCACGATCGGCGTGGGCACGTGTTGACGACGACGCCGGCCACAGCGCCGGCACTCGATGCATGCACGCCCATTTTGGTTCCGAGCGCAACCTCCGATGCATGCACGCCCATTTTGGTTCCGAGCGCCACCTCCGGTCGCTCCATCGCTCTGACGGCTCTGCCGCGCATCGGCGGCCGCTGCCATTTTGACCGTCACTATACGTTTCGATCGCTTGGGAGCTTTGGGACGATGGCGCGCATGCTGTACGTGATGACGTCCAATGAGGACCGCCTGACGCCCGCCCACGTGGTCATGTGGACCCTCGAGATCATCACGAGCTCAGCCCCCGTGATCGTCTACCTCAACTTCCGCTCCGAACGACATTTGGAGATGGGAGCCGCTGCCGAGTGGCTCTCACACGCAGGCTGGGACCGGCGGGCCGACCTCACCTCCAGCGTCACGTCCGGCGCACCCAACGGGCCGTATGCAGGGCCCGTGTTCTCAAAGGTATTTGAGCCGTGCGAGGTGCGCTCATCACGGCGCTCCGTGCAGCTGATGGGCTCGGAGTACTGGGAAGGGACCTACCTCGTGTTCGTGCAAACGCTGCCGCCGACCGACGACGAGGACGACGACGAGGAGGACGACGACGAGGAGGAGGACGAGGAGGAGGAGGACGAGGAGAAGGGCGCGACGAGGAAGGAGGCCAATGCGGAGGTCGTGAGTGATTTGGCCACGCTAGCTGGTGGGTTGGCATTCAATGCGGCGCAAGCCGCCGACGATGAGGGTGGCGAGGGGGGCGAGGGGGGCGAGGCGGGTGGTGAGGCTGAGGCTGGAGCCGAGGCCGAGGGCGGTGAGCAGGCGGGCGGAGAGGAGGAGGAGGAGGAGGAGGAGGAGGAGGAACACGACGAGGGGGACGAGGGCGGGGACGAGGGCGGGGGCGAGGGCGGGGGCATGTTTGTCGAAGAGGAGGCGCTTGGCACAGCGCCCACGTGTGAGCAGTTGCTAAGGGCGGCACGCGACGAGGCTCTCGGGCGCAGCCTGGGCAAGGGCGCGCGAGGGCGGGCGCGCCGCCCGGTACGCATGGTCGCGGGCGCGTTGCTCTCGGCCCTCCAGGCCCCCGGGGTGCTTGATGGCCTCGTCCGGGCCGGCACTCAACTCGGCGCTCTCGTCGACGCGGCCGATGCGTTCATCGCGGCGGAGCTCGTCGCACGATGGCCCCCGCAGCTGCGCGCGACGGATGCGTGCGTGCGCGCGTGGCAGCGCCTCGTTCGCGTCGACGAAGGCTGGGCTGCCGTCGGCACGAATGGCGCGCCCAAGCAGCGCAATGGCGGCGCGCACATAATGGCGTGGAAGAACGCGCTGCGTTGGGCGGCCAATCTCGCCTTCGACGGCTGGCAAGTCCACGCGGCTCGACTATTTGAGGAAGCCGAGCGCGCGGCGGTGCTCCAGCCCCTGCTCACGGTGAGCAGCCCGAGAGACCCGCCCGTGAGACCCCCCGAGAGATTCCCCGAGAGATTCCCCGAGAGACCCGCCGGCGGTGTGACCCGCCGGCGGTGTTGCAGCCCCTGTCCACGGTGCTTCGGCAGCTGGACGGAAGTCCCCCTCGGAGCGCCAGCATGCAATTGCTCACCACGCCCCCCCCCCCCCCCGCAGGTGCTTCGGCAGTTGCATGAGAGTCCCCCATCGGAGCGCCGACGCAGCAGCTCTGCGGAGCCGTTGCCGCCCGGCCTGCTCACTCTCTTACTCGAGCGGTACGGCGACGGCTTTGGGCTAGGGGCTGATGGCCTTGCGACGCCGCGCAGCCGAAAGCAGGCAGGCAAGTTCGCGCCCGTGCATCAGGCGGGCGGCGCCGGCGTCAGCAGCGGCGCCGGCGGCAGCGGCGGCGATGTGAGGGGTGAAGCGTCCGCAACGTCCTTTGTCGCGTCCCAGCTGACCCAGCTGCCGAATGCGAGTTTGAGCTTCGACCCCATCTGGGTAGACGAGGCTGGGGCCATCCGCGCGCTGCACGGCCAGCTGCAAGATCTGGCCCACGAGGTGCAGCAGAGGGGCGGGCAGAGGCTGCGTGTAGGCATCGACACTGAATGGACGAATGGCGAAGATTCGTCAGATTCGTCAGGTTCGTTAGGCTTGCCTACGAGTAGTGTGATGGACGGCGCGCTCGGCGCCGAAGACGAGCACGAAGGCGCGATCGATGAGCGGCGCGCGGGACGCTCCCGGCCGCCGCGCGTGGCGCTGGTGCAGCTCGCGGTGGCACCCTCCAAAGCTTGGGCAGGCAAGCCTGACGAACCTGACGAACCTGACGCCTCCAAAGCTTGGGCAGGCAAGCCTGATGAACCTGACGAACCTGACGCCTCCAAAGCTTGGGTCCTGGACGCCCTACCGGCCTCTTGCGCCGCGGCGCTCGGTCCGCTGCTTCGGTGGTTGCTCGAGAGTGAGGCGTTGCTCTTGCTCGGCTTCGCCTTCCGCGGCGACCTCAGAGTGCTGCAGCCTCTCTTGGGGCCAGCGCCGCTGGCCGTGCGCTCGCTCGTCGACCTCCAGACCCTCGGCAGTCGGCGAGGGGAGGACACCCCCTCACTGCGCAAGGTGTGTGCTCGATCGCTCGGCGTGCATCTCGACAAGGCGCAGCAGTGCTCGGACTGGTCGCGCAGGCCGCTCGAGCCCGTGCAGCTGCTGTACGCGGCCATAGATGCGCACATCCTGCTGGAGCTGCATGAGGCGCTCACCGCCGCCCCGCCGGCCGCCGATTGCACCTCCGCCGGCAAGGAGGCCCGAGCGGAGGTTCAGGTTGGGGCTGGCGGCGGTGGCGGCGGTGGCGGCGGTGGCAGCGCAACGGCAAGCCTGGTTGACAATTGCGGCACATGTGTGTGGAGCCGGAGGTGATGTGATCTGACGATGATGATGTGATTAAAGTGTCGCGATCACCAAACTTCGCCCGGCCCGCCTCCAATTTATATTCGCGCCATCCTGGTGTCTGCCACGAGCATGGCCACGAGCCGTCGAGTACAGTGTAATGTGAAATCTGAAAACAACTTGCAGCGAGGGGGGCAGCGGAGCACTGGGTCGCGAGGAACGAGTCCTGAGGGCTTTTTTCCCGTGCTGGTGGAAGGATAATAAAAAAAGAGAAAAAGAGGGGAGAAAGAGGGGAAAGACTGAACGTACTCTGCATAGTTGGGCTAGGCATACACAGAGGCCATTCACGCGCGCAGCGCAGCGCGCGCGCACGCGAATCGCAGCTGCCAGATCTGCGTGATCCGAGCCCAGAGACATCTGCCACCCCGTCTGCCACTTCGATCAAA
>Ga0210241_100683_pt1 | contig 29589 bp, 18 predicted proteins | sample ChrtobMetP5a_8mM_FD_155488 | JGI IMG/M metagenome (GOLD analysis project Ga0210241, IMG submission 155488) | Chrysochromulina tobin associated microbial communities from unialgal haptophyte culture, Seattle, Washington, United States - P5a_8mM | ecosystem: Host-associated > Algae > Haptophytes >...
ACTTGCCGTGTGTGGCGTGTGTACCCATCCGTGTTCAGGGGGGTCGCCGCGCCGTAGCAGTCCTAAGGGAGGCCAGTAGGCCAAACCGTCTATACTATTCACACTGGGGTCAAGACGCTGGATGCTGCTGCTGTGAAACACACCGCGCACAACCTCCGGACCCCCAAGCACTGCTACTGCTGTTCAACACAACGCGCGCGCGCACACACTCCGGACCCCCAAGCACGTTGCTCTCTGTGTATTGTTTTCACGGCTGTGCTGCTTACGTGTTGTGTGTACCGGGTATTCATAATGAAGCCTAAGTTCGCGGGGTTGATACTTTATAGCCGGAGAAACGCATGTGCAAACGGCTTCACCGTACAGCGAGGCGCCTACCGTGGTAACAAACCGATTGTCAAGTCCTATCATCAATCGCACTCCGCAGTGCCAAAGCTGTCCTCCGTGCTCTACTTCGTCAGCCTCTCGACCCTCAGTCCAGTCGCGCAGACAGCAGCGCCCTATGCTGCTCACGTTCGCGCCTCAACTCCACCCGGCCTCCGGCATACAAGCCAGTGTAGATGCGGCTGCCATCGCCGTTGAATCGGAGAGAGAGCACGGGCCCTCCGAGGCCCGTAACCACATTATGGAGCACGCGCTGCTGGCACCCGAGCTGGAGGGTGGCGCACGGACTCGCCGACCACACTCGCACGCACTGGTCCTGACCCCCCGAGGCCAGCAGCTGCCCATCGGTGCCGCCAAAAGCTAGGGAGAGCACGTAGCCAGCATGCGCCTCCCACGCGTCCAGGCAAGTGCCCAAGACGGCGTCCCAGATCGAGATCTCGCCGGCGGCGTTCCCAGTGGCGAGTCGGCGGCCATCCGGGCTGTACGCGACGCATAGAGTGGGCTCATCAGCTGCGGCACGCCCGCTTGCATGCAATCGCTCCACCAGTTCCCCTGAGACCGACCGGTACACTGCGACGGATCCGTCCAAGCAGCCTGCCGCCACATGCTTCCCATCGGGGGCGGTGGCGATGGCGACGAGTGTGGTCGATGTAGAGAGCTCCGGCATCGAGCGGATCTGCCGTGGCGCCGCCCAATCCCACAGCTGCACCGTGTGCTCGTATTCTGTCGAGCTGAGGTGGCCGTAGCCACTACCAGCTCCGGAGTGGAAGGACAGCGTGAGGCACGGGCCATCGGGTCGCGCGGGCGTGGCGTCCGCGCGGAGCTCAGCGCGCGCCTCGGCCGTCTTCTGACGGATCGTTTCTTGGTGGCGGCGTTCGCGCATCATCTCGTGCACCGCTGTGGCATAGGCCTTCGCACGCATGCTCGCGATCTCCCGTGCCTTCCGAGAATGACGGCCAACCTCGTGGACCTGGACGCGAACGTCGTTCGGGTCCTGATGCGCACGTCGAGGGGAGCGCCGACCATTGCTGTTTGCGCTAGTGGTTGCGGCGCTTGAGAGTCGGGACGAGCACTGCGATGCTCGAGCCGATGCCGGCCTGGAGGTTGCGGCGCTGGAGACCCGTGACGAGCTCTGCGAAGCCGGCCTGCTACCGTATGCTGCGCTTCCGCAGCTCGAGATTGGCGGCGTAGGAATCACTGCGCATTCGGCCTCGGCCAGGGCGTCCCGGACAAGCTTCCAGGGGCGCGCCGTCAAGGGACGCCTTTCCATTGATTCGCCTACGGGGCACTCAACAGCGGACGAACACTGACATTTTCGGGGACAGTCCGTCTGGAAAAAAACGCTTCACAGATAAACGAGAGCGTGAACACCCATGCAGTTCAGTTCAGTTCAGTTTCTTCGCGGTCCCTCCACGCTCACTCACCCATGCATCGCCGTATCGCCCTTGCAAGTGAATCGCGTTTCTATCTACTAGCCAACTTAAAAAATCAGCAAACTTAATCAGGGTAGTTGGGCAGCCCCGCCGAGGGCTTCTTCTCGCCGACCAGCACAGTGCCGCCTGCGGCTGGGGCTGCGCCTCCCCCGCCCTGCTGCCACCGCTCCGCCCGCTCCAGGGCGAGACGCGCCTGCTCGCCGGCCGCGAGGCCCTGGTCGAGCGAGGCGATCGCGCTGGCCAGCCCCTCGAGGCCGAGCGCACCCGAGGCCGCCAGCCGGCGTGCCAGGGCGGAGAGCTCGACCTCTTCACGCCGGCGGCGCAGCCTCTCGGCCTGGGCGCTCGCGACGGCGCCACCGAAACGCACTCCGATTCGGGTGAGAGCGCTGCGCCGCTCAACGGCCGCCTGCAGCAGCTCGCGCAGCTGCTCGATCTGCTGAGGGATCGAGCGCTGTCCCGAGCGCTCGCCCGCCGGCTCGCCGAACGCCGTCCCGAGCGCGGAGGTGCCCGCAACGGCGCCATTCCCTGAGGGCGCCGTTGCGGTGGTCGATGGCGAGATGGCGCCCGAGAGGGCGCCACGGATGGCCTGCCCCAGCACGTTGAGGTTGTCGAGGCGCTGCGCATCGCGCGCATCGATCTGCAGCAGTTCCGTCGAGGCGCGTGCAAGCTCCCAAGGCCACATCAGCGGCGCGAGCAGCGGCGAGATCGCCTCGAGTGGGCGAGGCAGCGCACTGCCCGAATCAGGCGACCGTCGCATGGGCGCCGTCGCGGCGGCACCAAATGAGCTCCGTGCCGCCGTGTCGAGCGCGAGAGCCGCCTCGCGCAGCAGCACCGACTGGACGAAATTGGGCTCTGCCGCCAAGAGCACGCCGAGCAGTTGCGAGGCCGCGGCGTTCCGTCCCTCGGCACTGAGCCCTTGGCTGCTCGCTACGGAGGCCGTCGAGGTGCTGTACGATTGGAGTCCCTCGGTCACCTTCGTGAACTGGCTCAGGTTGAGCTCCTCGCCCGTGCCGTAGAGGAGGGTGCGAAGGGCGCCGCGCGCTCGTGGGGAGTCATCGGAGAGGAGGCGCGTTGCCAAATATGGAAAGCACTGCTGCAAGATGGCGTAGTCGGGGTCCGCGCTGAGCCCGATGCCCTCCAGGGTCGCGAAGGCGCGTGACATGTACACAAAGTAGTCCGGGATGGCGAAGACGTCGGCGTTCTGCTGCTGGAGCTCCTCGATCTTTGAGGTGAGATCGGCGGTGGTCGAGGTGCTCGGGACAGCGCCTCCCGCTCCGGGAGCACCACTGCCGCCGCCCGAGCGCGTGAGCGCATCGCGCGCCATCTCCGCCTGCCAATCCTCACGGAAGCGGCGCTGTCGCTCCTTGACCGCCTCGGGCGAGTCTAGTGTGCCGTACCTGAAGAGGCAAGTCATCAAGACGCATCAAGAGGCAACCAAGAGGCAATCAAGAAGCCATCATGAGGCCATCATGAGGCCATCAAGAGGCCATCAAGAGGCCATCAAGAGAGGCCATCAAGGCAGCACGCACTTGGCAAGCAGCTCGGGCCCATACTTCTCCTTATTCTCCGCAACGAGCCTCTTCATCGTGCCCGAGGGCCCACCGCCCTGTGCAGCCAGGCGCAGCGTGCGCGAGATGGTGTAAGTGAGCCCCGAGGCACGCAGCTCCTCGAGCTTGCTCCGCGGCACGAAGCCCAGGTTGACGAGATCGTCCGGCACACGCTCATAGTTCTCGGCCGACAGGTTGGCGATGAACTCCAGAAGAGAGAGCTGCAAGTCGGGCGGCACTTGCTGCACCATGCCCCAGTCGAGGATGCAGAGCCGCCCATCGGGCGTGCGCAGCAGGTTGCCCGGATGCGGGTCGCAGTGCAAGCAGCCCGTGTCGAGCAGCATCGTCAGATACGCATTGAGCGCCACCGCGCAAAGCCGCGGCACGTCCTGCGCGTTCGACGCCGAGAGACGGCCACCGTCCACCCATTTGGTGGTGAGCACATGCGTTGAGGAGAGGTCGGGCAGCACCTCGGGCGCGAAGACGGAGCCCAGGCCGCGCTGCGCCATGGCGGCCGAGAACGCACTCGTCGCGGCCGCCTCTTGCCGATAATCGAGCTCATTGACGAATCCCTTGCCCCATGCGTCGATCAGGCCGATCAGGTCGGTGTTGATCTGGTTAGCGCGCTGGTAGGCGGGCGCGAGGGTGCGCAGCATGTAGAGGTCGCGCGCGACATCAAAGAGGACGCCCGGCCGCTGCACCTTGACGGCCACCGACTCGCCCGTCGAGCGCAGCGTGCCCTTGTACACTTGGCCGATGGAGGCCGATGCTACCGGCTCGGGAGAGAGTTCGGAGAAGACGTCGCTCAGACGGATGCCGAGCTCGCGCTCGATGACCGCGCGGCCGAGCGCGGGCTCGAATGGTCGCACACTGTCCTGCAGCTTCGTGAGCCCGGCCACGTACGCCGCCGGCACGAGGTCCGTCCGGATCGAGAGGGCCTGCCCGAGCTTGATGAATGCCGGGCCCAGTTTTGTGACCAGCTCGAGCAGGGCCTGAGAGCGTTGCTCGGTCATCTGCTCCTCGCGCTTGAGCACCTTGTCGAGGATGACCGCGAATACGAAGCCGCCGCTCAGCCGTGTGAGCTGCACCACGCGACGCAGCACCGCCATCGGCCGCTGTCTAAAGAAGGCATCTGCAGCAGCCGGGTCGTACTCGCCCTCACGATAGGGCACATCGGCGGCGTAGGGTGTTGGAGGACCATCTTGCGGCGCAGCGCAGCACACGGCGCATCGCGAAACGCCGCGGAGGGGTGGCGGAGCGGCGAAGGCGATCAGCGCGACAGAGACGGCTTGCATCATTCCTCGGCTGGGAACAGGAAAAGTCGCGGCATCTTCCAAAAAACCCTTCAACATACACATTACAGTTCATGAAAGAAGAGCGGAGCAGAGACCTCTGCCCTCGGCCCACCGCACGTTGCCATGAGCGTGAAGAAGCTTTCCGAAGCCGGGATTCGCCGGCCTCTCCGATTGGACGTCAATGCACCTCTTCGCGTTGGTCGCCGCGACCTCGCTCTCGACTGTGCCGCTCGTCACCTTCGACGGTGCGCCGGGCACAACCTTCAAATTTGTCGAACTCAACGACCCGGTCATGGGCGGCCAGTCGACCGGCACTTGGAACGTTACCAAGGGCGAGTTTGGCACCATGAAGGGCGAGGTCGTTGACGTGCCCTCGCTGTCGGCGCCTGGCTTCATCAAGACTTGTGCGGACGGCAAGTTTGCGGACGCCTCGTCCGCGGCCGGCGGCATGCTCGTGCTCACCGTGCGCAGCCGCACGCCCGACTACCGAGGCTACCGCGTCTCCTTTGCGTCTGGCACTGCATCAGGAGCCTACGCGTGCTCGGGTGGTGGCTCGATCCCCTTCTCGCGTGGCTGCTTCAAGAGCTCGTTCGTGGTTATGCCGAGCGCAGCCTACGAATTTTTCGATGTCGAGATCCCGTTCGCCAATTTCACTGACCTCTGGTCGCCTGCGACAGGCGAGCCGACCTCGACGTGCACGCAGGATGCATCGGCATGCGCCACGGCGAAGGTGCTTGCCTCGATTACGCGGTTCGAGCTATGGGCCGAGGGCGCCAAAGGCGCCGTCGACATCGACCTCATGCGCGTCACAGCCAAGCCTGCTGACGCGCGCGTCAGCCTGCTGGGCTTGCGGAGCGGCTACAGCGCGCGACCCCCAGCACGGTATGATACGTGCTCGGCTGCCATTCAGGACGGTCTCAAGTTTGGCATCTCCGGGCGGACGGAGCCAACCCTACCGTTCGTGGATATGGACGAGACCCTCGCCGAGCAAGTCTGCTGCGACGTGCGCGCCCTCCCCTACGCCGAACCCCAGTTCCTGTATGACGCGCCCGACATCGCGTTGTTCGACAAGCTTCCGACCGACAGCTCTCCGACAACGTTCTACGACTCTGTGTGCGGGCTGCCGCTCTTCACAGCACCCCGTGGGCGTACGTTTGCCGACTTCCAGGCGGACACGGCCGAGCACGGCTGGCCGTCGTTCCGACCCGAGGAGCTCATCGCCGCCAACGTCATCACAAATGAGACGACCGGTTTCGTCACTTCCAAATGCGGAACGCACCTCGGCTCGTACCTGCCCGACGAGAAGGGCGCGCGCTGGTGCATCGACCTCTCGTGCATCGCCGGCCACGCCGCCGCGTGAGAGGTGCGAGGTAGCGTGGGTGGGGACCCACTTGAGATTGAGGATGAGGTCACATACGCGCGCAGAAGTGAGCCGTGTGGGTGTGAGCTCCAGCCTCCACGCACCGCGACAGTGTCAGTGCGCCAGTGCGCGCACACAGGCTGAGTCTGAAAATTCTCTCGAACAGTTCTTGTCCGTCCTCGCGCATCCTCGCGTGTGGCGGGGAAGAATTGTATCGTATCAGGAACCGACATGGTCGCGGGTGTACGCGACGTGCGGTGGATAAACGTTAAACGGCCTCTGGATGCCAACGGCCCAACGCTCTTCAACGCGCAACGGCCAACGCTCTCGGCATATCGTGCCACGGTTCCTCTGCGCTGGGATGGTCTTGGTGGCCTCAGCGAATAAACTCGGCAAAAAAGACTGCAAGGTTCGGTTATTTTCTGACGTTACGCAGCCATGCTGAGGCTTTTTTCTGGCTTCTGGTTTGCCGGTGGCATCGTTCGAGTTGGCCTCTCCACCGTTTACTTGTTTTCTTCAGTGCGCGGATTCACCCTCTTCCTAATGATACCCGTGATATCCCAACAGCCTTTTCGACCTTCCATCCAAGCGTGCGGGGCTGATCCAGGGGTTGCACAAACGACCTCGACAGATTTGATCCATTTGTGAAGCTCTGCTGCGTCGCCAGCGGACAGGTAACGGCTTTGCAAGCTCGTCGCATTCTTGAACTGTTCGTAGCGCCCCAGGACACTGAGCGACGAATGCATGCCACGCTTCGGCTCGTCAAAGCCGGGTTGTTGGGAGCAGTGGAGGTCTTCCATGACATATATCCCGCCCGGAGCAACTAGCGGGAAGAGCTGCACGAGATTCCTTTGCTGATCGCGATTGAGGTGCGAGCCGTCCTCGACGATGAGGTCGAATGGAATACCGCCCTGCAGCTCAACGACCACACGGCCCATGTCGGTCTCATTGCTTTGGTTACCCACAACCAGCCTGATGCGCTCGTGCATCCCAGCCTTCCACTCGAACAAGAATTGGTCTGGATCTGCAAACGTTGCTGCCTTTCCGCGGACCGTGTGGCCTTGGACTCCCTTGAATGTATCAACGCCCCAAGTGAGTGCATTCGGGAAAAAGTCGCGCCACATTCGAAGCGACGATCCAAAGAAGACTCCTACCTCGAGAACGTTGCGCATCTGTTGCTTATGCGGTGAGAGCATTCGGTCATAGACTGCCGCAAAGCCATGTTGCACCTTATCAGTACCATAGTGCGTCCCTAGAGCGACGAGCGAGGCCGCAGCGCACGCAGGTGCGCGGTGCTCAAACGTGCACATCGATGCGGCGCTGACACCTCCGATGCGGCGCATGAAGGCACACGAGCGGAGAGGCGCACAGGGCGGGCCGCAACACGCGAGGGAGCGCGCGCCATGGAATACTATTGTAGCGGGCAATACACACGAGCATAGGCGAGGGGCAACCGTCCTTTTTTGGCTCTACCGGTACCGGTCGCCGGTAAAAGACTCCGGGAGCCACTTGTGTTGTTTGGGGGAGTCGAGACGCACACGGGACAGACGGGGACACATGGGCATATCGGAATTTTACAATCACAACCGGCCACGCGCCTTGGGATCAAGCTAAAGGGACGTGTCCCTATCTCCATCCGATCGGTTCACAACCCGCTCGTCAACCCCTCTTGAGCATTACTGCCTCTCTGAGTCTGTGTCACTCGCGGTGCGGCCGCGGCGGCACCGGCGGTGGGCCGCCGGTGTAGTTGACCGCGCGGAGCCACCAGTCGGGCGCTGGCACGGTGCTTGATTTGAAGTTGCCTTGGGGGGTGTACTCGTTGACCCACCCGTCCGCATACTTGAACATGAGGGCGTCGGTCGCCCCCCACAGGGCCGCAAGCAGCTCCCTCGCATGCTCTAGGTAGATTGGCGTAGGGTCGAGCGGCGCACCCACCGAGCCGGCCATAGCGTCGACCGATGCCTGCATGTTCAGACTTTTTGTCATCATGTCTTGCTGCAGCTTGACCACGTCCTTGACGGCGAGGTTGCGCTTGAGCTGCACAAGGTTGGCCAGGTAGCGCACGCCCCAATACAGGGAGCCCTTGTCAAGCTTGGCCTGAAAGCCGAGCGTGCTTGCCGGGAGGCTCGTCATGCCGCATGCAAACGGGACGAAGAGCGTATAGGGAGCGGCATGCGGACCATACCAAAGGACGCCGCCGACGGCATTGGGCAGCCACGAACGGCTCTGTACGATCGTCGTATCCGAGGTGCGCCAGAGCCCGATCGTGCGCTCCCAGTTACCGGTCACATTGCTGCCGCTGGCAGGGCCACTGGCGACATGGTCCGGCGTGCCGAAAGGGCCCGCGGCGATGCTAACGGTCTGGTCGAACTGGGTGCCCTCGTAGTACGAGCGGTGCACGTCGGCGAGGTCAGCCACGCTCACCTTCTTGTCGGGTTTCGCCGTCACGGGGTACGGGCGTGATTTGAGGTACTCCTCATAGTCTGGACTGAGGCGTAGGCTCGGCGCCAAGAGGTGATAGACTCCCCATACCCGCCGGCCACTGTAATACTTGTGGGCGTACTCGCCATCGGAGTAGATGCCGGCGAAGTCGAGCAGGCCGTGATCGGGGCGCCACCAGCCTTGGGCCTGAGCGACGTCGTACACGGATTGTGAGAAGAGGAAGTTGGCCTTGTCGTTTGGATCGAGATCGCGGATGACAAAGGCGTTGGCCACTACGCCGATGTGGTCGTCGGGGACGCGTTGGGCGGCCCAGATGGCGGATTTCTTCGTCGGATCGGACAGGATGTGGAAGATCCACCCCTCGTGCGGGTCGGTCACCAGCAGGCTCTCGGCTCCACCTTCGAAGGAGTCGTCCTGGCCGTAGAAGCCGTGTGCTTCTGCCATTCTACCCATCAGCTCGACGGCGGCGCGCGAGGAGTTGGTGCGCTCCATGGCGAGCTGCGTGAGCGTGTCGACCGAAAAGAGCGCCTGACCACCATGGCCGAGCGCCTTGGCGCTGAAGACGCCCGAGCACGTCGACTCACCGATGCCCACCTGGTGCTCGTTAATGGTGCCGTACGTCTCCTCCATGTAGGAATAGGTGTGCGCCACTTGCTCAATGTAGCCGATGGGCTCCAATGGCGTCTGCCCGTCGACGGGCGCGTACGCCGAGATGTTGCGGGCCGAGCCGACATAGCGCGGGTAGAGCTCCGGCGACCAGAACACGGGGCGCATGGTGCCTGGGGGGTAGTCCGCAGCCGGCACATAGACGAGACGAGGGTCGGTCTCGCCCTCACCGTCGTTCGAGTGGGTGCACATGACGGAACCGTCCGCGGTGGCGAGCCGCCCGGCGATGATTGTCGTGCAGCCGTGGACCGCGGTTGTGAGAGAGGCAGCCAGGAAGACAGCTGAGATGACGCGCATGGATGTTCTTCGCGACTCTTTCCGTCCGCCTCGACGATTTTCGCAAACCATACTTGAGCTGACCTTTTTCAAACTTGTGCTGTGTGGTAGTGGCTGGTCGGTGCCTTGTGTGTCGATTAACTGACCCTTTCTCAAACTGGACGACGTAAGGTTTAGGTTTAACCTAAGGTATAAGGTTAAGGTTAAAGGTAGACGGACGTCCCGCCTCCGCCCCTCATCATGTTGAGCTCACCTTGCCCTCCTGGCCATGACCGCAGCGGGACCCTCATGGTTTCCTGGGGGTCCCGCTGCGGTCTCTGTTTTCCCTAAGTTTTCCCCCGATTGAGACCGACCTGGACATTCCACACACACACACATTCCCGAAACTTGAGTCGATGACATTGTGCATGCATCGGATGACCCGCGACAGGGCGTGACTGGCCCAGGTTGATGACCTGTGGCTTGACCAGAGCGTTGATGGGCGTCTGCGCGTCTCGTGTGCAGCGCCGCGAGCTGTCTACTTCGCGCCACGCCTCCTCCAGCCGAAATGCGTCCCACATGCGATCGAGCCACGAACCACGTTGAGCGCCATGCTCAGCGACCGTAGCCTTCGGAATCCGCCTCCCCGCTTCTGAGGCCCAAGACCTGAGTGACACTCACTCCCAATCTGCCTGAATGCTGCATGTATGATCTGAATGGTGATTGTGCGAGAGGAGCACCGGGCTTGCATGCTGTGAGGAAGGCACTCTAACTCTCTAGCCTCTTGACGAAGTCGCGCTGTGTTGAGCGCTGTGATGGGGCTGGGCCGAGTCGCGCTGTGTTGAGCGCTACGACCGGGGCGGAGAGTGGTGCACGCTGCACGCGATGCGGCCTCTCCGCGATGCGGCCTCTCCTCGTGCGCTGCGCATCCCTTCAGCAGGTATCACTCAGCAAGCACGGAGGACGCATGCGCTCGACTCGGCACGAGGCGTGTTCACAGCTCCACGGTTCACATCTTCAGCTTGCGCCTCGTGGTGGACGTCGCCGTACCATCGAGAGCTCCCTCGGGCGCCGTAACGGGCGCCGCAGCCTCATTTGGCTTCCAATTAGGCTTGGCCTTGAGAGGCGAGTAGTGGCCGGGGCCTGGCGAGGTCTCCGACTCCGGATGCGCCACCTCGCCGGCACACATGCGTGCCGTCACGAAACGCTGCTCTAGGGTTGTCAAGGGCTGGCCGCGATCGTGCCAGCTCTTGTGCGTGATGTTGCCGAGCACGCCGTCCATCACGTCGATCTGCAGCCCCGGCGGCGCGAGGGGCGGCTGGAAGCGCGACGTGCTCGACAGGAAGCCAGCGGTCTCGGGCTTTGCGAGCAAGTTGGCCGGGTACTCCGCCGTGCCGAGGTTGGACGCCGACATGGAACCGGAGAGGCCGTGGGCGTGCTGTGGACGCGCGCGTCCGTCGACGCTCTTCGATCGCTGGCTGTCGAAGGGTCGGAAGGAAGATTCTCTCGAGAGCAGGTGCAACGAAGCGCTCGAGGCGCTCGCTGACAGGTCGAGTGGATCCGTCGCATCCTTGGGCAACTCGAGCGAACGACGCTCGCCGATCGACATGGCGAGGCGCGGGGAGCTCGAGCGGAAGGACGCCGCGTAGGCCTGTGGCAACGCCGCCGCGTGCGAGACGAACTGCGCCTTCTGAGGGGACTTGTCGACCTCGTACTTGCTGTCGGGCGAGCGGCGCGCGGGCGAGATTGCGCGCCCGAGCATCCCATATGAGCCTGGCTGCGGGCCAGATTGTGCACCTTCGCCGTACAAGCCACGGTGATCCTTCGAAAGGCCGACGCTCCTCTCAGACCAAGATCGTTGGTCCTGGCTGACGGAGGAGAAGTTGCCGCCGGTGGTCATAGGTTTCTTGCTCTTGCCCAGCCGAGGCGAGCCTGAGGCAAACATGTACTGCTCCGGCGAGCTCCGACCGTCGGAGAAGCTCGCATTTGGATCCGAAGGATCGTACGATCCCGGCCCAAGGCCGTTCTCATACGGCTCACGAATGGGCGACGCGTTGCGCGTCTCGTCCGTGGCGTAGGTGAGCGCCGAGGTGAAGCGCGACGAGCGCGACGACATGACCTTGACCCTGTGTGGCGAGATCGAGACCGCCTGCGAAAGGCTGATGTGAGACGTGGACTGGTGCACACCGGCCGCGTAGTCGAGCGTCTCGAGGTCGAAGCTGAGCGGGCGCGGCTCGGTACGCAGGCGCGGCGCAGTCGAGGCAAAGAATCCGAGCCGTTGGCGATGCTTCTCGTCCGCGTGCAGGTGCGGGCTTTTCTCGGTCTCGAAAGAGGACGTCGCCGTCTGCATGTTCGGATGCATCCCGCGCGCAAACATGCCCGAGCGATTGGGCTCGAAGCGGGCTACGCTCGAGCGGAAGAAGAAGTGCTGGCGCGCGGGATCCTTAGCCTCGAATGACGACTTGATGTGGTTGTTGTGCACGTAGTCGGGCGAGCGCACCTGTGGCTGCAGCCCAATTAACTTAGGAATGCGCGACTTCATGGCCGCCGAGTATTTTTGCGGGCTCTGTGCGACGCACGCAGCGATGCTCTTCTTCGACCCCGTGTCCAGGTTGAGCTCCTGCGGCCGCGGCTCGATGGGAGGGTCCAGCAGTGGATTCGTCCGAACCATGACGCACGTGCCGACTGCTGGACGCGCGGAGGGGAACTGAGCAAAACTTGTCTCCGAAACGGTCTTGTTATTTCCGTTACCCGGTCCAACAGACAACACAATCCACACCCGCACCCCCACAGGTCATCGGCTTTGCCGTGCATGATAAGTGCGAGCGCTATGCGAGCGCGTATGCTCGCGTCGCGCCCGAACCGCGCGCTCGCTACGGCGCTCGTACTGGTGATTTTGGTTCGAACCCAGCCGGTGGACGAGCACCATCCACTCGTCGGCGGCCGGCGACAATGGCGAGGTCTCCATTGGACAAGATGATGGCATGGGAGCGCCCCCGCGGCGACTCGCAGAAGCCGTTCGAACCCGGCTGGGGTGACAATCGATCGCTGCCGCAGAAGCCAAGAACTCCCATCAAGCCGCAGTTCCAGGACGAGGCTCAGGTTGAGCCCTTCCAATTCATGACACGCAAAGAGATGATGGCACAACTCGGCATCGACTCCATACGTAGCGGCCCCTCACTGGGATCACCGCCGCGAACGCCCGCGGATGACCCGTACGGAGAGCATATCCGACAGCAAGCAATGGGCTCAGCGCCATTTCTTCCAAGCGGGCAGCGTGTGATGGCGGCAAAGTCGCCCGGAAAGGGAAAGGGTGCATCCACCGCAAGGAGCTACATTGCCGGCAAGGGCTCATCGCCATCGCCACGCGGGCAGCGTGAGAGGGCGCCGCCCAGCCCATTCAACAAGGGTGGCGGGAATGTGGCAGCGCCAGTGGAGGTAGCGGGCGGCAAGGAGAAAAAATATGGCAGCTGCAATACCGACCGCAGCTCGAGCCGCAGCAAGAAGGAGCGACCTGCTGTGAGACCTGCCGACGACATCGAGAAGGGGATTTTGCCTGGGCCGTCGGCATTCGGCTGGGCCTCGCAGGCCAAGCAGCCCCCTCCTGCCATCACCATTGCCGCAGAGCCGACATCTCCGCCGAAAGCCGTCGTGATCAAGGCCGACGACACTGAACCGCTTCTACCTTCAGGATCGACGTCGAGCTCCGCGTCATTCTCGAAACGCTCACCGGCGAAAAAGGACAAAGCCAACCCATTCGCATCCAGCAAGGGGGCACTCCCACTCGGTGGCAAGGCTTTGGCGCCCGCCACCGGTCCGATCGGCAACCCCTTTGCCGCGCCGAGTCGGAAGACAACGTGCCTGTCTTGCTGCGCTCGCCTGCTGTGCCTCGCTGTGTGCGTCGCCAGCTTTGTCTTCTTGGGCGCTGTGGTCTTTCAGACCGGTGCCTATTCGGCCTACATGCTCACTGGATCATTCACGGTCGCGCAGGGACTTATGCTCACCCAGGGTCCGCGCGTCAGCGCAGACATTGCGCAGAACACCTACCGGCAAGCGATCGTGCTGCAGGGTTCGGGCATCGATGCAGTGCAGGGCGTGCTCGCTAGTGGCCCCGTCCAGAACGCGCTCGACAAGAGCAAGGATATCACCGAAGGTGCAATCGATGCAGTGCAGGGCGTGCTCACCGGTAATGCCATCCAGAGCGCGCTCGACACGGGTAAAGAAGGCCTTGACGGCGCCGTGCGCCTCGCTGTCGACGAGGGGTGGAATCGCACAAGCAGCATCCGTGCGACTCTCAGCGGCACCCTGGACGCTGCGGTGCAACACCCAACCGTCGTGGCCGCCCTCGACCACATTAGGGGTTTGCCGGCAGATGTGATGCAACACCCAGCCGTCGACGCCGCCGTCGTTCAGGTGGCCGGTGCGATGCAACACCCAGCCGTCGTCTCTGCCCTCGAGCAAAAGGATGCGTTCGTTCGCAGCGTGCGCGACGCCATCACGCGCCTGGCTGTGCCTTGCAAGAAATCAAGTACGGCACCAAATTTGCCGGCGCGATCATGAGCAAATCCGTGCGCATGGCCGCGTGTCTCGAGCTTTATCGCAAGCTGACTGGCGACCAGAGCACGCCCAGCAAGCTGCTGAGTGCCGAGGCGGATGCCATCGCCAAGAAGCGGCAGGCTGGGCACAACACGCCGAGCGCATCGATGCGCCGCTGGCTCTTCGAAATCCCGCTCGCGTGCAGCCAGCAGGGACCGTGGTGCGAAGTGCATCGCACGTGGAAGCACGTGTGCCACTGCCCGACGGTCGCCGATCCGCTGCCACGGTCGGCCAGCCCCCGTGCCGCCAGCCCAGCACCGCAACGTCCGGTGCTGGGGATGCGCTCGCCATCGCCAGCCCCGCGCCGAGCGCCCGAGGATCCATCCTTCTCACCCGGGCCAGGCGCTTACCACACATCCGGACATTTCGACATGGCTAAGAACATCCAACTGTCTTCGCGCCCCTCACCAGCGTTTGCAGGCCCCACTGCCCGTGAGATGCCTCGCGGCTCCTCGCCTGGCAGGGAGCCGCGAAGCGCCCGAGCCGCTCTAAACACACCACCGCCTGGCGTGCAAGACCTGACACAGCTCGAGTCGATTGCGCGGCACACCCAGTTCAAGGGCCAGGGGACAGCAGCATTTGCTTCTCGGACGGGGATGGCCATGGGTGCGCACCAAGACCGCATCGTCAGGCAGGAGGACCACGGCACACTTCATGGCTCGGCACCCGGGCCGGGAGCGTACGAACCGGAGCGAAGCTTCCAGACCTCGATTAAGTCGCACGCCGTCTCGCACGCCGTCTCATCGCACTTCGGCCAGTCGGGCTTCCTGTCGACGTCCAAGCGTGAGTCGGGCGTGCTTGAGCCGAAGTGGCTGTCTGGGCCGCTCAAAGGGCGCTTTCTGCCTCTGGTCGATGACGTCCCCTTTTCGCAGCACGCGCAGAGAAGCTCATCGCCACCGCGATCCCAGATGGGGTTCGGCTTTGAGGAGTCGGATGCCGCCGCTGCCGCTGCGGCAGCGCGTAACGCCGAGAGAGTTTTGGAAGCAAAGCAAGCTTACGCAGCCCTCGAGCGGTCAGCTTCGCGTGGCTCGCGCGCCTCATCTGCACCGCATTCACGGCCGCCCCCCGAACCGTTTGGTATCTCAGAGGAGACGAGACGCGAGGCGCACCGGCAGATGGGCGATCACGCCCGCGCGCGGCAGCAGGCGCAAGCGCGCTACAACGCGCGGGCGGCTGCCGAGCGCGAGCGCCAAGAGCAATTGGATCGCGAGAACGAGGCGCGGCTGCGCGACGCAGAGGCGCGCGCCGCCGCTGCCATGGCTGACTTGGCCAGGGTGCACGAGGAGCTCAACAAAGCCGCGCGGGCCGGCGCGAGCCCCGCGAGCCCCTTCATGCGCGCGCCTGTGTGGAGCCCAAGCGTTGCGCGGGCCCAGTCCCCAGGAGCCTCCACAGCCAGGAGCCCGTTCGCTCCGACGGAGCGATACTAGGTCGAGTCCTGGCTTCTATGACGCCGCACGGGGGCCCAGGCCTCTCTACTCACTACTGGCTCCGTCCCGTTGGCAGTGCCGCGCGCACACACAGTCACCGACGCGAGGAGTCGAGAACGACGCAGCGGAGCGAGACGATGAGTCTGCCTCTTTCACTCCGAGCGTCCCGCGGTCCGACGGAGACGTGGTGACGACTGACGTCAGACGTGACTCGTGACGGACGTCGTCGTGGCGGGCGCGGTGGGAGTCCGACCTGTCCGCCCGTCCTACTACCGCCCGTCCGCGCCTCCGCAACATTCCGGCTTCCGCGCTTCCCGCGCCGGGGACCGGTGTGATTTGGATAGGACTCAGTCGGTATGGTTTCAGATGATTAGGATAGTCGAGCGAGTACGACGCACGCCTGGCGGCCTTTACACCTTACCGCTGGCACCCACCTATACCATTGTTATTTCAAGCCCGAGAGAACCTGGTGAAAGCTGTCTCAGGTGCCTAGCCCTATAGGCTTGCGCGCACACCGCGCCCATCTCGGCGCCTGCGCCACGGTCGGAAAGGAGGGGCGCGCGGCGAGCCACGTGCGGCCTTCGGCCAACACATCGCACGCGGCGCGCGCCTAGCGCGGCAGCAGCAGCAGCAGCATGGCGTGCCTACCCTGGGACGCTCATTTGGGTGTTGGCACGGCGATCATCTTATGGGCGCGCTCGATCATCCTCGCGTCGGCCTCTAGGGTCTTCTGCGGCTCGAGATCGCCGGGCTTGCGCGCTGCAGGCCCACCAATCTTTTTGCGCAGGTTCTCGCTCCGCTCCGGCAGCGCGTGCCCCTTGCCATCGTACCCCTTGATGGAGAGTTTGAGCGAGGCGATGTCGACCTTCTCATTCTTTCGCGAGAGCAGCTGCGCCTTCTCGAGCGCGGCGCGCGCAACCGATACCGAGTCGGTGATCGTGCCTGTCCCCTTTTCGATCGTCTCACGCAGATAGGCTGCGCGCGCTTGCCTCTCTTCCAGCTCTTTCTTGAGCGGTGCCTGCGTCGCCTGGATCGCTGCGATGCGCGCGTCGATCGTCGCAATCTCTGCGTTGCCGTCCTCGATGAACTTTTTGCGCGAGGCATATTGCTGCCGCATGCGTCGCACCACGCCGTCGAGCACCACAACCAGGATGTCGAGCGCCGCCGGCCGCGCGCGGTTGCCGCCGTTGTAGAAGCGGTCGATCAAAGTCATCGACTCCTTGACGCTCGTCTCCAGCTGCTTGGTCTCGTTTCCACCCATGGATTTTGTGGCGTTTAAGCTGGCGGCCGTGCTCATGCCCGCGCTCTGGGCGCCCATAGATTGGTCCATGGAAGAGGCAGCAAGGAGGGCGGCAGCAAGAGGAGCAAGACGAGCGAAAGTGGCCTTGAGGAACGTCCGCAGGTCCGCAAAACGGCGAGGTGTGAATAAACAAAAGAACAAGAATCCTCAGTGCAGCGATGCGATCCGCGAGGATCGCTTTCCATCGGTTCGACCTTTTTCGAAGATTTCTGAACATCGGGATTGTCCATTTACGGAAAATGGAGCAACTCGCGCCGTGCATCGGCAAGGGTCACGGCGTGCCGAAGGTCGTGCGTCGCGGCCGTACTTCATGTACGGGCAATTCGCACGCTCGGCTGCTTCTCGTGGCCGCCGCACTGCCACTGGGCGCGTCGCTCGCCGACCGTGACCGCTGGTTCTGCGGCTCGGCCGCCTCAGGCAAGCTCTTCTCGCATGTGGAGCTCGCCGACGGCAAGTGCTACTTTACCGTCTCGCTCGCAGTGAAGGAGCTGACGAACGCTGGCGTGGTCACCTTTGGCGAGCAGAGGTGCGCTGCGCACGACCGTTCATCTATAGTGTGCACTGCGTGCCGCGCGTGCGCCCTATCCATTGGGCCACTCACGAATGCTCTGCACCTCTCGTCTCGCACTCTTGCTCCATCATGCTCAGTGCATGCGACTGCCAGTCGCGGCTGCCATCGTCGCAATTGCCGTCCTTCCATAGATCAATGGCAGGCGGCGATCGGGACGAGCACGGGTGCATCCCATCCGCAGGTTACTCGTGGTGCGAGGAGCTCGGCCAGTGCATTCGCGCCTGGGAGACGAACTGCTCCCAGGTCAAACGAGCCGCCAGCGCCATGCCGCTACCGCCGCCGCCGCCGCCGCCGCCGCCGCCGCCGCCGCCGCCGCCGCCTCCTCCCAAGGAGTGCCATGCGGCGGATGGCCTGCTCGAATGTGTGTCGCAGGGATGCTTCGGCCCCTGCGCCTACTATTTCGTAACGACATTCGGCGCCTTCAGTGTCATTGCCATGGCATGCCACACGCTGAGTCAGCTCTTAGCGCCACTAGGGCTGCCATTAGTGACCATCTGCATCGCGTTTGGCGTCTCGTGTGGACCGTACGGCTTCGATCTCATCCACGAGGTGAGTGCATCTGATTGCATCTGATTGCATCTGAGTGCATCTGAGTGCATCTGAGTGCATCTGAGCGCATCTGAGTGCATCTGAGTGCATCTGAGTGCATCTGAGTGCATCTGAGTGCATCTGAGTGCGCCCGAGACCGTACGGCTTCGATCTCATCCACGAGGTGAGCAGCGCAGCGAGGCCCGACGCGGCGCAGCGTGTGGCATGGGTATTCGTCGCAGCTGAGTGCGGCTGAGTGCGGCTGAGTGCGCAGGAGGACATTCTCATCCTCGACTGGATCGGCGACATGGCGCTCGGGTTCATCGGCCTCTTAGCCGGTGGACACCTTCGTGTGACCGAGATGGCGTCATCGCTCAGCACGGCGCTGGTCTTGGTGGCCGTAACGGCTCTCGTCACCTACCTTGGCATGTTAGCCGTCATCCTCTCCTTTGGCGGCCTCTTCATTCCCTTATTTGGGGTGCTCAGTCAACCCCAGGAGCTCGCCATAGCTATGCTCGTCGCCTCCCTCTCCGTCGCCCGCTCGGCCGACGCGCTCATTGCGATCATCACCGAGCTCAACGCGAAAGGACCCTTCACGACGATCATCCTCGCCGTCACCATCATGATCGACATCATCGTCGTCGTCGTCTTCGCGATCACGCTCGAAGTGGCGAGGGTCATTGACCAGCACGCGATGGCCGCCAACGTGCTGGAGGTGGTCTCTGACACAATCTTCGGAGGTCGAAGATTAGAAGGAGAAATCGGCGACATGATCCTTGACGATGCGATCGGCCGACGACGGCTTGGATCCACCGACGAAGCGCCCATGACGGCGCCTTCTTCTGCGGACGGCCACGCTCCTCATGGCCACCTCGTCCAAACGATCCTCTTTGACTTCAGCTCCAAAATGCTCGTCTCGTTGGTGCTTGGCTACTTGCTGGCCCACCTGCTGACCCATTTGCTCACGCGCAAGGCGCAACCTGCCACGTGGCCCGCTCAGGGAGCCATGGACGGAGGGCTCGGCTGCACGGCGCTCGGCATGGCGCTCGGCCTGCTGCTGCGCGCGCCTCTCGCCGCGCTCCAGACGGCGTCGCTCCCCACAAGCGGCTGGCTCCTCTTCTATGGACAAGAGGTGTCGGAGGAGGAGGGCTGGGCATGGTCGTTCGATCCGCTGTTCACTGCGATCGTGGCCGGCTTCATTATAGTAAACTACACAAGGGGAGGTCAGGCGTTCGATGAGACATGCCACCTGATCTCGCGGCCCATCTTCCTTCTCTTCTTCGTCTTCATCGGGGTCTCGATGAAGCTTAATCTGCTGGTTCACAACCTCTCCGCGTGCCTCTTCATCTTCTTCTCTCGCTTGGCGCTCATCATCATCGGCACTCGCCTCGGAGGTCATTTAGCAGGCTCGCCGGTCGAGCACAGCAACATGTACTGGATGGGCTTATTCACGCAGGCGGGCGTGACGATCGGCCTCGCGCATCATGCCGCCTTCTACTTTGCCTGGGGCCCAGACTTTGCCGCGATGATCATCGGAGCAGCGGTGCTCAATCAGATCTTCGGGCCGCCGCTGACCAAGTACGCCATCCGTGTCGCGGGAGAAGATTCTGCGGCAGTGCTGTCGCCGAGCGCGGCAGTCGGGGCGCCGAGCGCCGAGGCCAGGGTGACAGAGATGCTCTGAGAGACCCGCTGAGATGCAGATGGGCGGCGGAGCGAGAAACGTCTCGAGGCTTCCCGAGGAGATCATTTGTAAATAATAGATCATGCTCACATAGTCATAGACTGTGACGGCTCAGTTGCGAGATTCACACTTACCATAGGATGAGTAAATATGCGACCATTTCATGCTACTACAGAATTATAACTTCACTGCGACAGTGACGAACACATTACAGACACGCAAAGTAGAGAGGAAGGGCGCGAGGTCGTGCAGCGTACGGTACAGGCTCGCACGCTCCGCTGCGGTTGCCCTGCTCAGCAGCCGCGGCCAAGCATCTCGCACATCTCATCTGCTGTCAGCTTACGCAGCTCCTTCTTCTCCTTCTCGGTGAGGTCTTTTTTGGCCTTGAGCTCCTTAAGGCGGTCGGCGGGCGTGAATTTCTTTGGCTTCTTGCCACTCGCGTCAAGCGAGACGACACCAATCTTGACAGGTTCTCCAAAATCCAAGTCGTTCACGCTGCTCACCACTCCTGATCCGGCCTCCATCTCGCCCATGTCGAGGTCCGACAGCGCGCGCGCCTGCTGCGAAAGCGCCAGCGCCGCAACAAAGGAGGCAGCCTGCGCGGCGACTGCGCGGCGGCCAAGCAGCGACATGCGAGAATCTGCAGCCGCGCGAAGCTGGCCACTAGGAATCCTATGCAGCTGCGTGGATGGCTGCTGGTGCAGCGCTGCCGTGAAGGCTGTGCATTGCGCAAGGAGAAGCAGAACGCCGACCATTCCCGGTATCTCTCACGGAGATAGTTTCGTCAACGCGAAATTGAGCGAGTAAGGCTCAGTTGCGGCCAAATGTTCTAGGCATGTGAAAATTTACAACTCATGGGGGACCCCCCCCTATTCCTGGGGGGGGGCGGAGCCCCCCCCCAGGAGCATTACTCATACACTGGTGCAGCCCCCAGGCCCCCCAGGCGTTCCCAGGCGCCACCCCCCCCACACCCCCCTATCACTCATCACTGTCACCCGCAGACTGGAACGCGCCCCTCGCCGCCACTGCAGCACCGGCAACCACCGCAGGATGATTCGCCTACGGCGGGCTCCGGCGGGCCTGCGGCGGGCCTGCGGCGGGCTGTCTTCGGCAGCGCCTGCGGCGGGCACCTTCGCTCCTCCGACGGGCAAGCCTGCACCTCCTGCGGCACCTGAGGCGGGCGGTCTTGGACAGTGCCTGCGGATGGCGGTCTCCGGCGGCGGGCCGTCTCCTGCAGCGCCTGCGGCGGGCCGGCAAGCCTACGTACCGTACGGCTGCGGCCGGTGAGCCTACTTACCGTACAGCGGCGGGCGGCGCCTTCGCGCGCGGCTCCGGTGGCGCCGGCGGGATAGCCTACCTGCGGTGGCGGCAGCGACAGGCGGGCGCGGGCTCGGTGAGGCGGGGGCTAGAGCTTGGCGCAGAGGTCGGGCGGCGGCTGCGGTGGGACTTAGCGGCGTTGTAAGTACTGTTGGCAGACGCGCCCGTTAGCGCGCCCCCCGAAGGGAACGCAAAAGAAGTCACTCGACACCGTCGTCGCGTGACGACGACGGTGTCGAGTAACGACGATGTCGTGGCGACCGGCAGCTTTCCCGCCGCCTGATTGCTGTCTGCCGCCATCGAGCAAAGCAGCGCTGATGGCCTTGATGTGCTCCATGTAGATCTCCTCCGCGGAGTGGTCGAAGGACTCGCAGTTGGCAGCTTTGCGGAGCGCGATCATCCTGGTCATGTTGTTATTGACACCCCGGAACCAGACGCTGTCCGCGGAACTCTCGTCCTTGAGGGCATCAAAGAACGCCTGCACAGGCAAAAGCGCGACAGACAGGCTCAGTGCACGACAGACAGGCTCAGTGCACGCTGCAGGCAGAGCGACCGGTTGCAGCTCGAGCTGGCATAGCAGGCAGGCTCAGTGCACGCGGCAGGCGGAGTGTGCAGCAGCACTGCGGCAGGCTGGTGCTGCCGCTGGCCGGTGTGCAACGCGCGTGCATGCGCGCGCGCGACTCGGTCAGGCACATCGCACCTTTGCCTTCGCATTCGTATAGAGTGCTCCAACGCATTACGGGCCTGGTTGATAAGTCGGTCCACTTGCGCGGTGTTGATGTCCAGAAGTTCGCCAGCGTTCTTGACGCCTTCCTCGATCCGGTGGACCTCGACGAAGTACGTCGCCAAGTGCGCCCAGATGTCGCGCTGCCCCAGCTCCTCCTCGCTCACCTCCTCCCAGACGGTGCCCCAGCGCGTTGCCAGCTCGCCATCCTCGGAGGCGGTCTCAATGTAGTTGAGGAAGGCGTTGCCGTCTTTCAGCTGCTTCGCGCGCGCCTGCACCGTCTGCTTCGACTGCCCGATGCTCGCCATGGGCTGGGCAGCCTAGCGCAGCATTTGATTTTACCCAACCCCAGGTTTCTGTCCCCCAGGAGTCCCTGGGGGGAACGATTTCGTCCTGGGACATTTCCGAGGGTTTTCCTCGCATCTCCAATAGCACTCCTGGGTTTCGGTTTCGGCTCCCAAGCGGCCCCAGGAATCCCCCCAGGAATTGTAAAGGGTGGGGAATGTTTGTCTGCCCCTACCCACACACGAAACCCTCAATGCGCATCATCCTCGCCATCCTCGTCCTCAATTCGCTTCCATCCAATGCCGCGCGCGTTGCTAGCGATTCGGTGCTCGTCGTCGGCGGATCCGGACGCGTCGGCGGCTCGACTGTGCGCTGGCTCGACCGCCTTTCATCCGCCTCGGGCGGTGCTCCGCTGCAGATCGCCATCGGTGGGCGCAGCCAGCAGTCCTTTGAGCGCACGTCCGCGCGCCTCGGCATCGACGGGCTGAGCTTCGCGAATGTGAACCTCGATGGCCCGTACAGTGCGCTAGTTGATGCCGTGCGCGGCCGGTCGCTCGTCGTGCACACCGCCGGCCCATTCCAGCAGCGCGAGGACCCGGCCTTGCTGCGCGCGTGCATCGAAGCGGGCGTGCCATACTGCGACGTGTGCGACGAGCTCGTGCTTAGCCGCAACTCCAAGGCCCTCGCGGCCAAAGCGAGCGCTAAGGGCGTGCCCGCGGTCGTCTCGTGTGGCATCTGGCCCGGTGTGAGCGCCCTGATGGCAGCGGAGGCGGTGGCCAAGCTCGGCGGCAAGGGTGCGTGTGAACGCCTCGAATTCTCATTCTTCACCGCGGGCACGGGTGGCGCCGGGCCCACGATCGTCTCAGCGACTTTTCTGCTGCTCGCGACCGAGGTCGCCGCGTACGTCGATGGCGAGCTGCGCGCTCTCGAGCCTTGGACGGATCGTGTGGTGCGTGATTTTGGGTCGGGTGTGGGCGAGCATGAGGCCTTCTTGCTCGACAACCCGGATGTGCCCACGACGGCGGAGGCGCTCGGAATCCGCACTTGCTCGTCGCGCTTCGGCACGTACCCGACGGTGTGGAATGGCCTCTTCGGCGCGATGAAGGCGCTTCCCAAGCCTCTGCTCGCCGACCGTGCCAAGATGCAAGGGCTCGCGCTCTTCTCGATGCCGATCATCCGCACAGTCGATGCTCTCGTCGGCGGTACGAATGCGATGCGGGTGGATGCGTGGGGCGTCGATGGGCGCCAGGTGACCTTACGCGTGGCGCACTCGGACTTGGAAGACTGCGTCGGGCAGGCGACAGCCGCCTTTGGCATGGAGCTGCTGCGCAGGCGTAGCGGCGGCCCCAGCAATGGCGACGCGACGATCTCAGCGACGATTGGTCCAGGCGTGTGGTACCCGGCGGAGCTCGGCGCCGACGCGCGCGCCAACATTCTGCGAGTGGCGAGGGAGAAGGCGTTCGTGTGGGAGCTCTAGGACGGCTGAGAGAGTCAGCGAGTGGTGCACACTAAACAACCATGCTGCCGCGATAGCTCAGCCGTTTGACACGGCGCTGTTCATAATGAATACACACAACACGTAAACGGCACGACAGTGATACAACAATACAGGCCAAAGAGCGATGTTCATGAATATTTTGACGGTCGGACGTCTCACGAAAGTAGTGGAAGGCGCCGTAACAATCGCCCAACCGCCGTGCCGAAGTGCTGGTGCTTCACATGTACAAACCAAGGGCGCCGTAATGAGCTTTAGGAAGAAAGCGAGCGTCCCTCGAAAGTGAATGCGCTCGAAGCTCGGGCCCTCCGCGGCCGAACGTCGACCTCTGAGGACTCTGCAGAGCAATCATTCATGCCGCCGCCCACCGCCCCTAGCGCACACGACGCCGGCATCGAGTACGGCGTGCTCGCAGCGGATATCGCGGCAGATAACATGGCAGATCACATCGCTGCCTCCGACGAACATGCTGTCATGACGGACTCAACAGCCGAAGGCTTTACCCTGGTCGGCTCGTCCGAGGCCACCATTCTCCCTTATCAAGAGCAACAGCAGAACGCGTGGCCAGAATATTCGCCCTCCCGGCTGCCTTCCTGGAACGCTTCCGAGGCAGCCTCTCAGCAACCGTCAGTGGTGCCGGCCTCCGAGCTATCAGCTATGGTGCAGGCCTTCATGGAAGATGCGGCCGGATCGGCAGAGCGCGAGTGCGATGCCGCCGAGGACGCCGACGCCTTGGCCTTCAAGAGCATTGAATCCTTCAACATCCTGTGCGTCGGCGAGTCAGGTCTCGGCAAGAGCACCTTCCTGAGAGATATCTTCGCGCACCTCGATCCGACCAAGTTCCACGAGGCGCGCCGGCGTGTTGCCGCCCAGCGCGACGTGGTGCACGCTCTCGAGGATGCGATACGGCGCAATGAGCAGGAGAGCCGGCAGTGTGACGACACACGCGCGCTTCAGCTGCGCGAGGAGCGCGTGGCGCTCAAGGCGCGTCGTGACGAAGCACGCGCTGCCCTCGACGAGCTGCGCCAGCAAAAGCGGCAACAAGAGCAGACGGTCGCGCAGCTGCGTACCGAGATCGCCGAGCTCGAGCATCTGCTGTGCGAGCTGCGCCGGCGGCGCGATGCCGAGGAGGACGACGAGGCAGCGACGCGCATCGGGCACGAGGTGATCGCGCAGCAGCGGGCGCTCGAGCAGCGCCAGCGCCAGCTCCACCTTGAGCTACGGCGCTCGAACCTCGACCGCGATGCCGAGGGCGGCGGCGCGGAGGAGGGCGGCGGCGGCGGCGGTATCATCACCCAGCTGCAGTCGAAGCTCGCTGGTACCGAGCTGAGTCGTCGCCTCGATGCTCTCCATGCCGACGGTTGGCAACGAGTGGACGTGGACGGTGACGGCAACTGCTTCTTCCATGCGCTTGCGAAGCAGGTGTATTGGGACGAACAGCTGCACGGTCGCGCGCGCCAAGAGACCATTCGGTATATGCGTGAGCACCGCGAAGAGTTCGATCAGTTTGTGCACGCCGTGGACTTTGACTCGTATGTCGACCGCATGTCAAGAGATGGCACGTACGTCGAGGGTGAACTCGAACTCAGGGCGGCGGCCAACGCCTTCAACGTGCGCATCAGGGTATACGGCCGGTCCGAAGATCACGACAGAACTTTCGCGCCGCTGATAAGCAACGATGAGACCCGCGACGTATGCATGGCTCACGACCAAGCGGCACAGCACTACTACGTTCTGGAGCGAATGGATCCAGCGCCCATCGCGCGAGGGGGCCTACCCAGAACGTACTTCCCGTCTGCCTCCGTGAGCATCGGCGGCGGCGGCGGCGGCGGGCAGCGGCCGCGCCAGACTACAGAGGTGTCGTGCCGTCTCATCAAGGAGATGCCGCTCTTCGAGGGTAGCCGGCACGGGCTCGACGTGACGCTGATCGACACGCCCGGGTACGGCGACGTGCTTGTCGACTCTCCCGCCAACTCGAGTGCGGCCAAGGTGGTGGCGGAGGTGAAGCGGCGCATCGAGGCACACGTGCACAAGGATCGGGCGACGCGGCCGGGCCTGCCGCTCGACGACGAAAAGAAGTATTGGAATGAGCTCGTGCACCTGTGCCTCTTCTTCGTGCCACCACATCGCATGAAGCGCGCTGACGTGGAGCTGATGACGCGGCTCCACGAGCTGGTCCCACTCGTGGTAGTCATCGCGAAGGCAGACACGATGACGAAGTCCGAGACCCGCGAGTTCAAGGCTGAGGTTCGGCAGCAGCTGCAGTCCGAAGGTGTGCGCCCCTTTGCCTTCGACCCACGCGCCATCGAGCTGGTCGAGCGCCTGCATGCCTCGCACGCAGCCAGCGGCTTCGAGCCCCTGTACGGGGGCAGCGACGGCTTACTGCCGTGGGCCGTCATGGGATCGGACGAGTCTCGGCGAGAGTATCTGTGGGGAACTGCCATCACGAATGAGCCGACGCACTCGGAGCTGCCCGCGCTCCGAGACTTGCTGCTGCGTGCGGACGGGTGGAGTCACCTCAAGCGTGAGGCGGCGCTCAAGGCCGACGCGTATGTCGAGCTGCAGGCGCGCAGCCAAGCTGCGGCCACACCGCCGTCGGCTCCAACGCGCGTGCCACGTGCACCGTGGCTCGCACTCTCGCTCCGTCAGTTGGCCTTCGGGCTGCTCGCGCTCTCGGCTGCCGTGCTGCAGGCGCACCTGGTACGTGAGCATGCGCTCGGCCAGGCTGCGCAGGCGTCGAGTCGTGAAACGACCCTGGCGGCGGAGGCGGCGTCGCTTCGTCGTGAGATGGAAGCGGCGGCCAAGAAGGCGGCGTTTGAGAAGGAAACGGCCGAGAAGGCGGCGGCAAAGAAAGCAGCCGATGAGAAGGCCGCAGCGGAGAAGGCAGTGGCCGAGAAGGCAGCGGCGGAGAAGGCGGTGGTGGAGCTGCACGGGCTACTCATGCGGCGCGCCGAGGAGCTCCAGGACAACCTCACCGCGGTCGAGCGTGAGCGCAGTGAGCTGCGGCGTGAGCTGCGCAAGTTGGGCGAGGCCCACGCGAGCTGCGAGGAGTCGGCGGCCGAGAAGGAGGCAGCGGACAAGGCGACGGCCGAGAAGGCGGCGGCAAAGAAAGCAGCCGATGAGAAGGCCGCAGCGGAGAAGGCAGTGGCCGAGAAGGCAGCGGCGGAGAAGTCGGCGGCGGAGCTGCACGAGCTACTCAAGCGGCGCGCCGAGGGGCTCCAAGACAACCTCACCACGGTCGAGCGTGAGCGCAGCGACTTGCGGCTTGAGCTGCGCAAGTTGGGCGAGGCCCACGCAAGCTGCAAGGAGGCCCTCGGCAAGGTCAACACCGAGATGGAAAAACAGTGGTGCACAATGCAGTAATGCAGTGGTGGTCCACAAGATTATTCGAATAGGACGGGGGCGACGGGCCGTCTGGGCGGCCTTGCAGCGGAGCCCGTCCGCAGGCATGAGAGATGAAACGGTGATCGGGAGTTTATAGGGCTGGGGGCTGATGTGCGGTGCTGGGCGGGAGTGGCCGCGAAATACACTGATTGGAGCTGAGCAGCTGACTGACTGACTGAGCCGTTTCCTCGGGGCGCTCTTCGGACGGTCGGACCGGGGGTCGGATGCCAACTCGATGTACGATAGAGTCGAGGCTCGAGCACGAACCAGCACGTGACGACAGCGATTTCCCCTGCTCACATAAATGATTTTATTTTTAGCCTCGTCTGCATGAAAGCCGCTTTCACAGGGCACCCCCTGCACGGTGGGATCGACGGCCTGCTGCCGTGGGCCGTCATAGGATCGGACGAGTCTCGTCAAGAGAGCGTTTTCACAAAATTCGTTTGTGAAAGCCAACAAAGCAAGCAGTCCTTCGTGCTCGCCTGGTCGCGGCGCCGCATTTGCAAAGCAAACTCTGATGGCGTCTGGCGCGAGTGCGGTGGCGTCTGTCGAAATCATGACGGACTCAACAGCCGAAGGCTTCACCCTGGTCGGCTCGTCCGAGGCCACCATTCTCCCTTATCAAGAGCAGCAGCAGAACGCGTGGCCAGATTACTCGCCCTCCCGGCTGCCTTCCATGAACGCTTCCGAGGCAGCCTCTCAGCAACCATCAGTGGTGCCGGCCTCCGAGCTATCAGCTATGGTGCAGGCCTTCATGGAAGATGCGGCCGGATCGGCAGAGCGCGAGTGCGATGCCGCCGAGGACGCCGACGCCTTGGCCTTCAAGAGCATTGAATCCTTCAACATCCTGTGCGTCGGCGAGTCAGGTCTCGGCAAGAGCACCTTCCTGAGAGATATCTTCGCGCACCTCGATCCGACCAAGTTCCACGAGGCGCGCCGGCGTGTTGCCGCCCAGCGCGACGTGGTGCACGCTCTCGAGGATGCGATACGGCGCAATGAGCAGGAGAGCCGGCAGTGTGACGACACACGCGCGCTTCAGCTGCGCGAGGAGCGCGTGGCGCTCAAGGCGCGTCGTGACGAAGCACGCGCTGCCCTCGACGAGCTGCGCCAGCAAAAGCGGCAACAAGAGCAGACGGTCGCGCAGCTGCGTACCGAGATCGCCGAGCTCGAGCATCTGCTGTGCGAGCTGCGCCGGCGGCGCGATGCCGAGGAGGACGACGAGGCAGCGACGCGCATCGGGCACGAGGTGATCGCGCAGCAGCGGGCGCTCGAGCAGCGCCAGCGCCAGCTCCACCTTGAGCTACGGCGCTCGAACCTCGACCGCGATGCCGAGGGCGGCGGCGCGGAGGAGGGCGGCAGCGGCGGCGGGCGGCGGCCGCGCCAGACTACGGAGGTGTCATGCCGTCTCATCAAGGAGATGCCGCTCTTCGAGGGTAGCCGGCACGGGCTCGACGTGACGCTGATCGACACGCCCGGGTACGGCGACGTGCTTGTCGACTCTCCCGCCAACTCGAGTGCGGCCAAGGTGGTGGCGGAGGTGAAGCGGCGCATCGAGGCACACGTGCACAAGGATCGGGCGACGCGGCCGGGCCTGCCGCTCGACGACGAAAAGAAGTATTGGAATGAGCTCGTGCACCTGTGCCTCTTCTTCGTGCCACCACATCGCATGAAGCGCGCTGACGTGGAGCTGATGACGCGGCTCCACGAGCTGGTCCCACTCGTGGTAGTCATCGCGAAGGCAGACACGATGACGAAGTCCGAGACCCGCGAGTTCAAGGCTGAGGTTCGGCAGCAGCTGCAGTCCGAAGGTGTGCGCCCCTTTGCCTTCGACCCACGCGCCATCGAGCTGGTCGAGCGCCTGCATGCCTCGCACGCAGCCAGCGGCTTCGAGCCCCTGTACGGGGGCAGCGACGGCTTACTGCCGTGGGCCGTCATGGGATCGGACGAGTCTCGGCGAGAGTATCTGTGGGGAACTGCCATCACGAATGAGCCGACGCACTCGGAGCTGCCCGCGCTCCGAGACTTGCTGCTGCGTGCGGACGGGTGGAGTCACCTCAAGCGTGAGGCGGCGCTCAAGGCCGACGCGTATGTCGAGCTGCAGGCGCGCAGCCAAGCTGCGGCCACACCGCCGTCGGCTCCAACGCGCGTTCCACGTGCACCGTGGCTCGCACTCTCGCTCCGTCAGTTGGCCTTCGGGCTGCTCGCGCTCTCGGCTGCCGTGCTGCAGGCGCACCTGGTACGTGAGCATGCGCTCGGCGAGGCTGCGCAGGCGTCGAGGCGCGACACGACCCTGCTGCACGGGCTACTCGAGCGGCGCGCCGAGGGGCTTCAAGACAAGCTCACCGCGGTCGAGCGTGAGCGCAGCGAGCTGCGGCGTGAGCTGCGCAAGTTGGGCGAGGCCCACGCGAGCTGCAAGGAGGCCCTCGGCAAGGTGAACACCGAGATGGATAAACAGTACACGTGGTGGTCGCGCTCGAAGCGCGTGGGTCTCGAGCACCACGTGTACGAGTAAGCGCGACGGGAGTCGGCCCGGGAGAAGTACTGGAGTCGGCCCAGGGGGGTCGTGACGGGACACTGTGAAGTTCACCGCTGCTCATGCGCGTGCACCATGGTGCGCGAGCAGACGCGCATGCCGCATGCCACACTAGTATATGTAAAACGTCACTATGGTCTATGTCGCGCTCTCGAGTATCGTTTCCTCATTCCTGTGCGGCCGGGTGAGGTGGTTTCTAGCGCGTAAGCGCTAGATTAGTTGTCTTCCAGGGCAAGCGGAGTTGCAGGGCGGTAGACGCACACCAGCTCCACGAGCTAGGTGCGCCGGCGGGCGGGCAATACTCGCATACCATTACATGCATGCATGAATGAACAGCTTCGAAGGTTCGAAGAAACGTCCTCGAAGGAA
>Ga0210241_100698_pt1 | contig 29033 bp, 21 predicted proteins | sample ChrtobMetP5a_8mM_FD_155488 | JGI IMG/M metagenome (GOLD analysis project Ga0210241, IMG submission 155488) | Chrysochromulina tobin associated microbial communities from unialgal haptophyte culture, Seattle, Washington, United States - P5a_8mM | ecosystem: Host-associated > Algae > Haptophytes >...
TTCCCCCAATTGCATGCGGGGTCCAAAACGGCGCGTTTCGTCCGGACTGTGGAGAGACCCTTGAGTGTCTAGCAACAAGATGACCTCGCCCTCCGAGCTCGCGATCGTCGTGGCGGCGCGACGCCGACGTGCGCAAGGAGCGCAAGGCCAAAGAGGAGGAGCTTGCCAAGGCAGAGTACACGTTGGCGCACTCGATGAGCCGATCACAGTGGGAAGCTATCGACGCATACAAGCGATCCATTCGATGGATGTGGCCGTCAAATACGCCAAGCAGGTGGCCACCACCATAGTCCTCGTGCGCAGAAAGAGCCACGTTGATAGTCACCCGACAGCGATCTCTGTGGAACGGGTTCAACGGGCGCGTGTCGGCGCTCTATCTTCGCACGGCGACTCCTCAAGTGTTTGTACGGCATATTCATCCTCCGTCTCCACCTCTTCCGGGAGGTGCATTTCATTGGCTGAGGAGCTGGTGGATTGCTGCTGCTGCTGCACCTCCTCCTGCCGCTGCAGATGCTTGCGAATATGTGGCATAAAAGGCTCGGGACTGTCGTCCGCATCTGATTCGACCAAATACTATTAGGTCTGGGGTCCGAACGACTTTGCACGCAAGGAGCCGGGACGCGACGCTGCCGTGCGTGTCGACGTAACGCGGCTCGAGAGGCTCATGCGCCAGAGCCTCTTCGAGATGCGCCCGTGACGACGCGGCTCGAGGGGCTCAATGCGCGCCAGATCAATATCTGTCGCGCGTGATCTTTTTTCGATCTGTTACACGTCGCGGGCGTGTACGGCGCCCGATTAGTTGAGATTCATAGTTAATTACGCAGACGTACCACACCACCCTTCTCTCTGAGAGGGGCCGCGCAGGAGGTGTTTGCGTCCGCCTGAGAGTGTGAACCAACTCCGTTCCCCCTGCTCTTCTCTATACCAGGCATCATGGGCCACACCCGCGACCGCCTTGTTACGCCTTGCTCCCGCGATGATCTACCACTGAGTTCAAAAGCCACAGGCGAGATCGGGCTCAGATCGCCACGAGATCTTAGAGTTCGACTACACGTGCGCCAGATGTGCGGCTGATAGCCGGAGATTGAAATAGCACAATTCACACAAAAGCAAGTAGCATCCATGGCAATTGCTTACCCACTTTGGCTGTGCTTGTGGTGGCACAATGGACAATTGACAATAACGTCACTCATCTTGACATTCTACGACTCTCGTTGGAAATTTACGGGAACACCCCCCCTCCGACCCCGACCCCGACCTCCGAGGTCAACCCCTAAGCGGACCCTAGGCGACCGGACCCGACCCCCCGCGCGGGCCGAGGTTTGAGAGTCGAAGGGTCACACTGGAGTGTCTGACACTGAAAGTGCGGGAAAGGGTTCGTCGAAGTTTCGTCACTGACCTCGCAGGGTTTCGTCATCTCTTTATTAGGCAACCAGTGGGTTTCGTCACTAGTTCTACCGGTACGCAATCTCCGTAGGATATAGTGTGTGAATCCAGAAAGAATACCTCTCCCTACCCCTTTGGGTCAATCACTGAGTTCAAAATCACGAGGTGGTGGGGATAGTGTGTGATTCCAGAAAGAATACCTCTCCCTACCCCTTTGGGTCAAAGTACGGATCTGGCTCTTGGATTCGCCGTGCGACGGGGGCTCGCTGCTGCTGTCCATCGCTTGTGGCGACGCTCCCCCTCTCCTCATCAGCGGCCTCCGCCGCCTTCGCCGCCTTCGCCGCCACCCCCGCCCCCGCCGCCCCCGCCCCGGCGCCCCCAGCTCGACGACGACCTCTCCTCAGCCGAGGAGGAGGCTTTAAGCCCCTTGCCATACCACATTTCGCCCCGCCCTCGCCTCCTCCGTGCCGAGACCCTCAGGTGCCTCCGCCCCCCACATGCCATGCCATATACCATACCATTCCATACCATGTGTTGCGCCGTCGTCCAACCACCAGACGGGCGAGGTGGTCCCACTGCCCACTCGCCTGCCAGGCGACATGGTCGTATGTGTTGTGTTTGTGTGTCCGCCACGGTCCACACGCCAGCCAGGCGAGGTGGTTGCACGGGTTCAGACCCGGGGTTGACCCGGGGTATGGCGACTCTGAACCGTGTCTGTGTGAGCGCGGTACGCGTTGCACGTCGCGAGCATGAGAATGAAGCGAGTGTGTCACGTGTGCGAGGTGTTGCCCTTCACGTATTTGAGTTGCTTTGTAGTTTGTACGTGTTGGTGTGTTGTGAATGAACTTGAGGGGAGAGCTTGAGTGGGTCCCTGCCTCGAATCCGGCTCTATGCCGGGTCGTTGGCATGCGCGAGGACGGACGGAGCCAGCGTTTCTTCAGGGGGCGGCGACGATGTTTCTACTCGTTGCCCCTTGGCTCGCCCATCTGGGGGTTCACCGCCCACGTCGGCGGGCGCGCTCCCTCCCGACATCATACATGGATATCGCCGCTCTTTCTCTTTGTAGGCTGTTTCTCAGCTCTCCGCCTGCGTGTGTCTCATTCGAAGTCCTGTATTGTTTTTCACACAACGCGTCTGTGCGTGCGAAAGTTGTATAAGCACACACGGGTAGGGTTTCGTCGCGCCTTCGCGTGCCGCTCTGCTGCTGTGTCACACGCGGGGACACAGCGGTGGTACGGTACGTACTAGACAGGGGGATCGGTCATTTAGATGCCCGTCGGGTTAGCACTTCCTCTCGGGAGTGCAGACCATTGGGTAGTGAGGTCCCGTGTCTGGGACCGGGAGCATCACGCTATTTGCGCTAAGTCCTATCTCCGTCCAGGGACGCTCTGGCAGGATATGGGCGCGTGGGCCGCCAGACTCAGACCGTCGAGTCCGGAAGGCCACGACGCCACCCGCCGATTGCATGCGTATGCGGCGCGCGCGCGCTCTCTCCCTCCGCTCAACAGTTGTGGCTCTGAGCGGCCCTGGACTGCATGACGTGGGCGCGGACCTCGCGGATCCACGCGCCTACGTTGCGCTCCACCGCCTCCCGTGCGGGGGGCACCATCTTCGAACCATCTTCGCACCATCTCGACCCACGTAGCGATCAGCCAGCGTGGTCCGCCTTTTGACAGCGGACAGCCCCCTCGGTGAGCAATCACGGTGTAATCATAATGCAATCATGATCGGTTTGATGAGTCATCGGGGGCACGCAGCCTCTGATTCGCTCGTAAGGGGGGGGGTAGGCGCGCGTGCCTCGCGCGAGTGAAGCGTGGGCCGCCTCTCGGCAGCCCCTCTCGATGAGCAATCATGATGCAATCATGATTAGGATGATGAGGTGCCACATCACAAGCGTTCAGCCGGTGTTGCAGTTGTTAACTGGCGGTCGGCGCGCGGCGCGTGCCCGCGAGCGAAGCGTGGGGGGGCGCCTCTCGGCAGCCCTCTTGGTGAGCACTCACGAGGTACTCACGAGGTGATCATGATGTAATCATGATGCAATCATGATTACAGGTTGATGAGCCATCACTGGCCCTCAACCTCTTATGCGCTCGTGACCGGCGGGCGGCGCGCGTGGCGCGCGAGCGAAGCGCGGGCCGCCTCTCGGCGGCCCCTTCAGTGAGCAAAGAGCAATCACGAGGTAATCACGATCAGGTTGATTAGGCATCAGGGGCACTCAGCCTCTGATGCGCTCGTAGCTGGCGGTCGTCGCGCGTGGCGCGCGAGCGAAGCGCAAGCCGCCTCTCGCCAGACCCCTCGGTGAGCACTCACGATGTAATCATGATGCAATCATGATGCAATCACGATCAGGTTGGTGAGCCATCAGGGGCACTCAGCCTCTTATGCGCTCGTAGCTGGCGGTCGGCGCGCGTAGCGCGCGAGCGAGGCGCTGGCCGCCTCTCGGCAGTCCTACGGCAGTCCCTCGGTGAGCAATCATGACGTAATCATGATGCAATCACGATCAGGTTGATGAGCCATCACTGGCACTCAGCCTCTTATGCGCTCGTTAGCGTGCGCGCTCACTGCGAGTACACTGCGAGCGAGCGAGCGAGCGAGGCGCGTTCCGCCTCTCGCGAGCCCCCTCGGTGAGCGATCGAGGCGTAATCATGATGCCATCACGATCAGGTTGATGAGCCATCAGGGGCACTCAGCCTCTGATGCGCTCGTAGATGGCGGCCGGAGCGCGTGGCGATGGAGCGAGCGAGGTGCTGGCCGCCTCTCGGCGGCCCCCTCGGCGAGCAATCATGACGTGACCATGATGCCATCATGAATTCATGATCAGGCCGATGAGCCATCACTGGCGCCCCCTTCGGTGAGCAATCACGAGGTGATCGTGACGGAATCATGATCAGGTTGATGAGCCATCACTGGCCCTCAGCCTCCGATGCGATCGTTATCAGGAAAGCAGGCGGACGGCGCTTGTGGTGTCGCGTGAGCGAGGCTTGGTGCTCGTCTCGGCACAGCCCTTCGCGGTGAGAAATCGCGATGTGATCATGGTGCCATCATGATCAGGTTGATGAGCCTTCATTGGAACCCTGCCCCCCGAGTTGCTCGTTAGCGGGCAGTATGCTAGCAGTATGCTGACAGCTACAGTAGCTGACAGCGAGCGAGCGAGGCGCAGGCCGCCTCTCGGCAGCCCCCTCGGTGAGAAATCGAGACGTAATCATGATGCCATCATAATCCGGTTTTATGAGCCATCAACGGCGCTCAGCCTCTGATGCATTCGTAGCGGGCGGGCGGCGCTCGTGGCGCGTGATCATGTGCGGGCCGCCTCTCGGCGGCCCTTCGGTGAGCAACCACGATGTAATCATGATGCCATTATGATCACAGGCTGATGAACCACCACTGGCACTCAGCCTCCGAAGCGCTCGTTAGGGGGCGGTCGGCGCGCGTGGCTAGCGAGCGAGGCGCGGGCCGCGCCTCTCGGTAGCCCTTCGGTAGCCCCTCGGTGGGCAATCACGATATAATCATGAAGCCATCATGATCAGGTTGATGAGCCATCACTGGCACTCAGCATCTGATTCGCTCGTAGCGGGCGGTCGGCTCGCGTTGCGCGCGAGCGAGACGCTGGCCGCGCCTCTCGGCAGCCCCTTCGGTGAGCAATCATGACGTAATCATGACGTAATCATGATCAGGTTGATGAGCCATCACTGGCACTCCGCCTCTGATTCGCTCGTTGCGGGCGGTCGGCTCGCGTTGCGCGCGAGCGAGGCGCTGGCCGCCTCTCGGCATCCCCCTCGGTGAGCAGTCATGACGTAATCATGACGTAATCATGATCAGGTTGATTAAGGTTGATGAGCCATCACTGGCACTCAGCATCTGATTCGCTCGTAGCGGGCGGTCGGCTCGCGTTGCGCGCGAGCGAGGCGCTGGTTGCCACTCGGCAGCCCCTTCGGTGAGCACTCATGACGTAATCATGATCGGGATCATGATGCACTCATGATCAGGTTGATTAAGGTTGATGAGCCATCACTGGCACTCAGCATCTGATGCGCTCGTTGCGGGCGGTCGGCTCGCGTTGCGCGCGAGCGAGGCGCTGGTTGCCCCTCGGCAGCCCCTTCGGTGAGCACTCATGACGTAATCATGATCGGGATCATGATGCACTCATGATCAGGTTGATTAAGGTTGATGAGCCATCACTGGCACTCAGCATCTGATGCGCTCGTTGCGGGCGGTCGGCTCGCGTTGCGCGCGAGCGAGGCGCTGGTTGCCCCTCGGCAGCCCCTTCGGTGAGCACTCATGACGTAATCATGATCGGGATCATGATGCACTCATGATCAGGTTGATTAAGGTTGATGAGCCATCACTGGCACTCAGCATCTGATGCGCTCGTTGCGGGCGGTCGGCTCGCGTTGCGCGCGAGCGAGACGCCGGCCGCCTCTCGGCAGCCCCCTCGGTGAGCAGTGCAGCAGTCATGACGTAATCATGATGAACTCATGATCAGGTTGATTAAGGTTGATGAGCCATCATTGGCACTCCGCCTCTGATTCGCTCGTTGCGGGCGGTCGGCTCGCGTTGCGCGCGAGCGAGGCGCTGGCCGCCTCTCGGCATCCCCCTCGGTGAGCACTCATGACGTAATCATGATGCAATCATGATCAGGTTGATTAAGGTTGATGAGCCATCACTGGCACTCAGCATCTGATTCGCTCGTAGCGGGCGGTCGGCTCGCGTTGCGCGCGAGCGAGGCGCTGGCCGCCTCTCGGCAGCCCCTTCGGTGAGCAATCATGACGTAATCATGACGTAATCATGATCAGGTTGATTAAGGTTGATGAGCCATCACTGGCACTCAACCTCTGATTCGCTTGTAGCGGGCGGTCGGCTCGCGTTGCGCGCGAGCGAGGCGCTGGCCGCCTCTCGGCAGCCCCCTCGGTGAGCAATCATGACGTAATCATGATGCAATCATGATCAGGCCGATGAGCCATCGCGAGCTGTCTGGCCGGGCGGTGCCTGCATGCGCCTCGTAATTTATCGCGCGTGTTGGCGCCGTCGCGGGCGCGTCGCCTTGGCGCTGTCGCGAGCGCGCAGCCTTGGCCCGGCGCTGTGGCCTTTGTTGCCTGCTCGCGTCGGATGTTTATTGCGATGGGCGCCGTCGCGGGCGCGCTGCCTTCGCCCGGTAGAACGGTAGCCGGTACTGGCGATGCGGCGCGCTCGCGCCCTCGGTTTGTCGCTGGGTGGGAGGGGGGAGAGCGATCGTCGCGTGATCGTAGCCGATCCGCATCGCGGTCACGTGACGCTTGAAAATCTCCTGAGGGAAGGAGGTGTCGCCAGATGCCATTGGGTTCGTCAATGGGTTCCTGTGGGGAGGCGCTCGGTACTAGCGCCGCTCTGTGCACCGTGTGTTCACACTGTGACATTGCCCATATTACGAAAGGGGGATAGGGTTATCCACTTCGCCCTTCAGGCGTTGCAGCTTCACGCCACACCCGCCAATCCGTCTCCGCACAGTTGTGCTGTTTACGTGAACGTTAACACGACAGACGCGACACGTGTTGCAAGTTGCAATGAATGATCTTCTCTTATAGGCTGTTTCTCGGCTCTCTGCCTGCATGTGTTTCCCTTCGGGGCCTTGTTTCGGGGTCTTGTATTGTCTTCTCTTCTGGGCTTTGTACGTGTTGTGTGTATGAACATGAATGAACTTGCAGGATCGAGCGCGGTCGCGCGACAGGTCGTGCTCGACCACGCCGTTCGCGTTCTGGCACCGGTGGGGGTAGTGCACCTGAGCACCCGTATCAACAAAAGCGCTGAGCACGCACTCGAGCACGGTGCACTCATATGGATCGTCTTCCCCCGCCTTCGACCCCGTTGCCGCCGATCGAGCATCATCGAATGGCGCCGCCGCTCGGATACGCCGACCACGTGTACCGCCAAAAGGTGAAGGGCAGCTTCGAGCGCGTGGACGGCTTCGGCACAACTTCCGTGGGCAGCGCCACCAGCGTCAGTGGCGGTAGCCTCCGCAGCGGCAACGCGCTCAGCAACACTCTCGACCGCAGAGGCAACGCGATCAGCAACACGCTCAACAGCATCCGCGGCGACCACGCACGCGGCAAATTTATGGAGCAGCCGCGGCAGAGTGAGCCGTATGGCATATGGCAGCCGTTTGGCGGTCGCCCGTCCTATCCGCCCAACTCCTATCAGCCGCCCATGGCCCCAGAGCTGCAGCTCGCCTCCGCTCTGTTCCACATAGCTGTCGCTCCGACGCGCTTTGCTGCTGGCGTGCTCGTCGGGCTGGCTACCATGGAGGCGGGGCTCCTCGTGTACATCGGCTACTCGCTCCGCCCGACCCCGCTCACGCCGCTGTATCTGTACGCGCCGGCCGCGCTCGACTTCTACCGTCTGAAGCTCTGGCTGTCACTGGGTGCGTTCGTGGGCTTCACGTGCTCTCATCTCGCGCGCAGTAGGGGCAACCACTACTTTCTGCAGCCGTCACAATACTACGTGGACAAGGCGCTGCAGCTCGTGTACTTTGCGATGGTGTGGATCGCCTTCGCGGGCCGCTCCACACCCTGGGTCCTCGCGACGCCGCAACAGGCGGACCTCCGCGCCCTTCACCCGTCCATCGGAATCCCGGGGCAGAGCACGCCATTTGATCTCCTCAAGGTGACCTGGATGGAGTTCGTGCCGTACCTCATCGCATTCGAGGTACGTCTGATTGCGAGTCTGATTGCTTTCCTCATCGCATTCGAGGTACGTCTGATTGCTTGCCCTGTGATGGCCTCGGAATGTCACTCAGCGCCATTCATAGGCTTCGCGTCGCTTCGCTTTGCTTCGGCGCAGATTCTGAGTGTCGTCGGCGCTGTGCTCGCTTTTGTGCCAACACTTGACGAATACTTCGAGCCGCCGCCCGACTCGACCAAGGAAGCTCCGCCTCGATCTCTCGCCCTCGTAGTCTCCGGCACCGGCAGCCGTGCCACGGTCCGGCCGGCGGAGTCGTCCATGGGCGCCGAGGTGGCCGAACGCGCCGCGGCGGGCGGCTACCTGTTTGGCGACGGCAGTGTCATCGACCTACAGGAACACCTACTCGGGCTGGGGTCGTCCGTCGAGGGCGGCCTCAGCCTGGCTGTTGGCTCTTGGTCGTACCGGATGCAGATGAAGATGGCGAGGCCCGCACCACGTGCTCCCGATGGTACCCCTGCACGGCAGCCGCTGCCTTTGCATGCATTCCATCGACAGAAGTACGCCGGGCGCGTGTGCACGGCGATGTGCGTGCTCGTGCTCGACGCCATCTGCAACTTATACAACGACACCGTGATCCTTGATGGGGTGCGAGCGCCGCTGCCTCTCCTCATCTCCTCCCTCCTCCTCTTCTCTCTCTCTCACCGGTTCGGGGCCGCGCGTCCCTCGCTTCGAACCCTCGCTTCTGGCCGCAGGCCTCGGATCTATATCTTTCCCTCGCGCTCGTGGTGGTGCCTGGGCTTCTGCGCCCCATCTTCTTCATCCCCTTCGTGATCATGGTGACCGAAACGCAGCCCTTCACGCTCGGGCTGTACACTGTCGTCCAAAAGGACTTCGGCGGCGCCATGTTGTGGGGGGGCGTGAGCTTTGCGGCCACCGCGATTGCGCACGCGCTGCGAGTCATCCGCTCGGCCCTGGGCAACACGAGGGTCGACGACAGGCCCAGCTTCCACACGACCTCGATCGGAGGAGTGTACGCCTTCTTCTTCGCGCTTCACATTCTACTGGTCAGCCTCTTCTACATCAAAGCGATCATGGCCTTGCGCCGCCTCGCCAACTCCGAGTACTATCTGCACCCCGGCGGTGCGCGCTCCAATCGCCCGTGGTACCGAAACGTGGTTCGCGGCATAGCGGCGGGAATCCGGAATCCAGAATTTCCCGCGCTGGGCATGCCCCCGAGGTATTAGCGTCCGTAAGGCGCATCCATCTGCATTCTAGGGGCGTGCGACGCGTGTATGCAATGATAATAGCAGCGCTGTGGCCGCTGCGCGTTCTTGTGTGTTGACCCTCTCGGACTCGATGCGCTCCTTTGTCAGTGTGTCCGGGCGTGACTACACGCGACGCAGTCCGGACTGTCAGGGTCGTCGCGGTCCAGTTGACAGGCTGTCGTCGGCACAGCGCACACGGCACACGGGTCCCTGAGCCTGACATCTCGCGGCGCACGCGACCCGGTCCCGGAGCCCTTTCAGAAGCTGAGTTGAGAGAGTTCAGACGACACACACACCCTACCAGACCTCAACATAGGTCACTCTCCTCATTTTAGTCTCGTCCACTCATTTGTCTCGGATTGCACAATTGCGGCCGCGTTCTGCCCGACATCTTGCCAAAGATTTTGCGGGATAGCGATTGGCGTTTGCACCTCAAACATCGGCTTGACGTTTCCAGTCATGTCTTTCCAGCTGTGTCCTACTTCGGAAGAACTCGGTGCCCGCAGCACCACCACCACCAATTTGAGAAGACGCCATGAAGGGTTTCCATAAAAAGGTCCATCCGGTGATGAGTTTTGGCAAGTTTTGAGAGAACTGTTTCTGACCGTGGGCATTACGACCACTCCCTCGCGGCGCAGCTGCGGTCTGGATGTGACGAATCAGACGCATGTGAAAGCATTGTGAAGACTTTGTGAAGCGCCTCTTCAGAAAAAAGAGGACAATCCCTGACGTCGGCAACGCGCGGCCGCCGAAGCCGCCGCCGCCACCTCCGCCCACAAACGACCTCACGACCATCTCCCCACTCCGCCCCCACTCCCATGTCGGTCCTCCTCGAGACGAGCCTCGGTGACATTGTCATCGACCTCTACACCGACCTATGCCCGGTGACGTGCAAAAACTTTCTCAAGCTGTGCAAGACCAAGTACTACAATTTTGCGCTCTTCCACAACGTGCAGGCCGGCTCGCTCGTGCAGACGGGCGACCCGACAGGTACGGGCACCGGCGGCGAGTCCTTGTATGCACAGCTCTACGGCGAACAGGCGCGCTACTTTGATGACGAGCTGCACCGGAAGCTGCGGCATACAAAGGCGGGCTGCGTGTCGATGGCGTCGGCACGGCCGAACGCCAACGGATCGCAGTTCTTCATCACGGTAGCAGACGACCAGACACACCTCGATGACCGGTACACGCTCTTTGGCGAGGTGACGGAGGGCCTCGAGGTCGCGCGCGCCATATCGAATGCGTATGCCGACGCCAACGGGCGGCCGTACCAAAACATCCGCATCCGGCATACGATCGTGCTGGATGACCCGTACGAGGACCCGCCGGGGATGGTCGTGCCGGACGCCTCGCCCGAGCCCTCAGCCCTCGTCCTCAAGCAGGATCGCGAGCGCCTCGCCGACGGCGAGTCGCTAGAGACCGAAGCGGACGGGCGAACAGCCGAGGAGGTGCCCATCGCGGCGCTTTCATACGGATGAGCACTGATGAGCACTGATGCACACCACACCGATGAGCACCGATGAGCACCGATGAGCACGAATGAGCACTGATGAGCACTGATGATGAGCTCGGAGGAGCTCGGATTGGGCTCCCTGAGTAGTCCCTGAGTACTCCCTGAGTACTCCCTGATTACTCCCTGAGTACTCCCTGAGTACTCCCTGAGTACTCCCTGATTACTCCCTGAGTACTCCCTGAGTCCCTGAGTACTCCCTGAGTACTCCCTGATTACTCCCTGAGTCCCTGAGTACTCCCTGAGTACTCCCTGAGTACTCCCTGATTACTCCCTGAGTCCCTGAGTACTCCCTGAGTACTCCCTGAGTCCCTGAGTACTCCGTGATTACTTCGTGATTACTTCGTGAGAACACCCTGATGGCCTCGCTGATCTCCTTCCCCAACTGACATGAGCTCGCGACTCGGCAGGTAGAGGAGGCGCTCGCGGCCAAGGCAGCTGCGAGCCGCGCCCAGGTCCTCGAGATGCTCGGAGATTTGCCAGATGCGGACCTCGCCCCTCCGGAGAATGTGCTCTTCGTGTGCAAGCTCAACCCGGTGACACAGGACGAGGACCTCGAGCTCATCTTCAGCCGATTCGGTACCATCAAGGAATGCGCGGTCGTGCGCGACTATAAGACGGGCGATTCGCTCAATTACGCGTTCATCGAATTTGAAGACGTCGCGAGCTGCACGCAGGTGCGCCGGCCTCCTCGAATGAGCTCTGATGAGCTCTGATGAGCGCTGATGACCTCCTCGGAGGGCCGCTGATGAGCGCTGATGAGCGCTGATGACCTCCTCGGAGGGCCGCTGATGGCATCTGATGGCTGCTGATCGTGCCGCTGAGTGCGACTGATGGGTGCATGCAGGCGTACTTCAAGATGGACGGCGCGCTCATCGACGACCGGCGCATCAAGGTGGACTTCTCACAGGTGAGATGAGGGCCGATGAGGGCCGCTGAGGGCCTATGAGGGCCGCTGAGGGCCTATGAGGGCCGCTGATGCCGATCGGGTTCGGCTTCTCACAGTCCGTCGCGCGCCTGAGTGCCTCCTCATTACCTTCTGATGACCTTCTCATGACCTTCTCATGACCTTCTCATGACCTCTCGCAGTCCGTCGCGCGCCTGTGGAACAAGGCGAGGCGGAAGCAGTCGACCGCTGAGGACAGGTATGAGGGCGGCGAGGGCGGCGGCGGCGCGAAGGGCAGCGGCGCTGGCAAGGGCGCTGGCGGCGCTGGCAAGGGCGCTGGCAGCGGCAAGGGCAACGGCGGCGCTGGCAGCGGCCATGACTACACCCGGGAGCCCGGAGACGTTGCGCCGATCGACGTGTCACGGGTGGATGAGCTGCTCAATCAACGGCACGCCGCCAAGCGAGCGCGCGATTTCCCCACAGCGGACGCTCTGCGTGACTCGCTGCGGGCGATGGGGGTCGAGGTGATGGATCGCGAGAAGCAGTGGCGCGTCAGACCGCCGGCAAGAGCGCTCAACTCGGCGCCGAGTCGGGCGCCGAAGCCTTCGGCGCCGAGTTGGGCACCGACGCCTTCGGCGGCGGAGGGTGCGACGACGGCAGCCGAGCAGGCAGCACCGCCGCACCAGAAGGTCTTTGACGAAACACGATCTGAGCGAGGTCACGAGGGGGCTGAGCGCCGTGGCGAGCACCGGGACGAGCGCCGTGACGAGCACCGTGGCGAGCGCCGTGACGAGCACCGTGACGAATCCCGTGACGAGCGCGATAGGGGCCGCGACCGTGACAGGGACCGTCACCACCGCGACCTCGACCGCGACCGCGGCCCCAATCGGGATGGATATCGCGACCGGGATGGGGATCGCGACCGGGATCGGAGCGACCGCGACCGCGACCGTGACCGACGCGACCGCGACCGCGACCGCGACCGCGACCGCGATAGGTCGAGGCGCGACGGGGATGGCCATCGTCATCATCGCGATCGCGATCGCCACTAGCTGCGCTGCGACGTGCGCGAGGCGCACCGCACCGCGCAGCACCAGCAACGCCCGATGCGAGCAGAGAGAGAGACAGACAGGTCGAGCCGAAGATGAGCACGCGCGCGCCCGCGCGTGGCGCGTCGTGTGGACGCCGAGTTTCGCCGAGTAACCCTAACGCCGGCCAGTAGGGCAGTACGAGGCACGCCGACGGCTGCACAGGCGAGATGCTACCGTGTGAGCGCGAGAAGAGCCTCATGGGCGCAATTTTAGGTGAACGAAGAACAGACGCCTCTGCCCCGCGGAGTCTGGGCTAATTTTCAGACTCGCTGGCTCCGATGGCTTGCTGTGGCTCCCACTCCCTATACGAATACGTGGAGGCGGCAGCGCCAATAGAGGACGCGCGTGGCGTCGGAGTTATGAGCCTTTGGGGTAGACACTCTTGATCCGGTAGGCGTAATTCGTCCCCATCTCCTCGCGCTTGCGACCGCCGTCACCAACGATCCAGGGCACCGTGAAGGCTTCAGAGACGCACGCACGGAGAAGCAGTGAGCGCGGTCAGCAGCGAGTGCGATGGACAATCATGCTCCACGGCTGGCGGAGCAAGACAGGCCGGCTAAGGCGGGCCCGGCTACGGCTGCGTGCGGCGCGCAAGTGCTTACCAAAGAGGCCAAGAGTGCACGAGAAGAGCACGATCGGGTCACGCTCCATGTGGACACGGAGCCACTTTTGCAGGAAGACTGCGCGCAAAACGGAGGTGCGCGATGCAGGGAACGTGAGAGGCAGGCGGCGGGGCGCGCAGGCAGGCGCTCGGCGCTGATGCGGCCGGCCACTGCAGGCGAAGCAGAGGGCGACCTCTTTGCGTAGAAGTAGCCATAGTAGACTGATACTTCTACCGGTAAGAGCGTCGACTCGAGCGCTCAATTCAGGGCGCCTTTTTCCCCTCAGAGCGGGAGACAAGCGGCCTTGGATGTGGCCTCATTTGGATTTCACAGGGTTGAACACATCGGCGACGACTGGAATCTGCTGGAACCCGCGGAGGGCAGGCAGCAATCAATCGACAAGATGCCGGTCAGAGCCGTGGTGCTCCTCACATGCGTCCTCCTCGCATGCGCCGAAACCGAAGTCATCTGCGAACCTTTTTGCGTCGAGCCATGCGAAGTCCTGAATGGCAACCCCGAGCATGAGTGCGGCGCTTGTGAGTCATCCGGCTTTGCGTGCTTTCCGGGAGCGCCGGGCTTCTCTTGGAGGGAGCGCTCCCGACACCAGCAACCATCTGCGGCTCCCAGGTTGGCATCCGACGCACCCGTACAAGGATCGGCGCTCTCCGCAACGTTCGACGCTTACCATGGCTGCCGGAAGTCTGACATCGGGGTCCCAGGCCACACAGAGGACGACAACGATCATTGTGTGGCCTGGGACCCCGAGGTGCTACCGGCGCTGATTGAGCCCGGGCGGCGCTTCTGCTTACATGCCATGTGCCTCGGACGCATGCTTGCGGCCCGCGGCCATTCAACCAACAGCGCGCAGTGGCCCGCAACGGAGCTGGCCGGGTACGTTGGTGCGCCCGCACAGCATATGGCGCACCGCTTCTTTGGCATCCGGCTGGCCGCCGCAGAGCTCATGATCGCGCTGTGTGCACAGCTCGCAAGCACTCACTTGCTCGAAGGTGCGGCATGCTTGGCTGTTGCGGCCAACCACACGGAGAGCCACGACATCGCGATCCGCTGGGTGGGCGTCGAGGTGATGGCCCAGCTGGTCAATGGCCACGCGCACCGGCGCCACTGGGGGCCTTGGGGCGCGCCATCGTGGGACGAGCACGCCAAACCGGGGAGCACGCTCAGTACGACGCGAGCTGCTGACGAGATGCGCGGGCGCCTCGAGCACTGGCAGCCAGGTACGCGGTGGATGGCGCTGCACGGCCTCGGCCGCTTCGCACGCGGCGCGGAGCTGCCGCTGCTCGACGACGTGCTACGGAGCATGCAAGACGACATGGGCTTCCCTGGAGTGGGGCTGCTCGCGGCCGAGGTTCTTGGCCGGCTGTACGGCGGAATGGCTCACCCCAAACCCGTGCTTGATAGGCTTGCAGCCACGCTCGCGGCGCCGCAGACGGAGCTCCGTGGCAGCACGCCCGAGCTCGTGCGCCTCCTCGTCCTCGAGGCAGCAAGGCGGCTAGCTGCGCATCGAGACGGCACGGCAGCGGACGCCGCCGCCGCGCTGAGGGCGTACGCGGCGTTCGAGTCACTCGCCACCACGCACGCCACGCCAGACGTTCGGGCCGCGGCGCTGCTCGTTCTCGCTCAGTTGGGTGAGGCGGCACCGAAGAGTGCGGCGGCGGCCGCCGCAGTGGCTGCCGCCGATGCAGAGCCAATCGTCCGCTGCGCCGCACGGAAAGCCCTCGCGGCCATGGGGACACATGGAGAGCGTCGTGCGGAGCGTCGTGCTGAGACTGCTTCGGCGGATGTTTGCGAAGGCGACTGGGCAGCCGCGCAGGACGCCTACACGGGCGCGAGACATGAGGCGCGCGAGCACACGGAGACGAGTGCGGGTGAGGAGGCCGTTCTCGCGGCCGAGGCGACGCTCGCGCGGCTTGCAGTGGCACCCCCCTCTGCCGAGGCTGCCTCGCTGTGCATGCAATACGCGAGCTCGGTCGCCAGTCAGTCTTCGATGCATTCCGAGCATGCAGAGGGGATGTACCATCGAATGCGCTGGCGAGCTCTGCTGACCCTGCCACTGGTGGCTCCTCGACCGAGCCTCACAGTGCGCAGCCAAGCTCTCGGGCTGATGCGCAGCGACGAGATCACGGACCGCTACCTCGGCATGAAGGCGCTGTCACTGACCGCGGAGCGCGGCGACGTCGAGGTGGCAGCGGCGCTGGTGGCAGCCTTGAGTGACTGGGTGGACGTCATCAAATTACAAGCGGCCGAGCACCTGGTCGATCTCACGGCGCGCACGGCATCAGCTGTGACCCGCACGGCGCAGCTGCTTCTGACAAAGATAGTCGACGACAAGGACTTGTACACTCGCTTTGCCGCCGCGGTGGGGCTGCGCAAGCTCGCGGTCCTCTGCAAGCCGCGCGGCGAGCACACGGAAGGCGAGCACAAGGAAGGCGAGCACAAGGAGGGGCGCGAGCAGGGGCGACAGAGCGTGGAGGAGGTGGTCGGCGCCCTCCTCTTCGGCCAGCTTCACTCGTCCGCCACGGCCCTCGCTCGGGTAGCCCAGAAAATTGGGCTCGCCTTTGAAGCATGTGCACCGGACGAGGAACTGCCGATCGCTCCTCGGACCTTCGTGGTCAACGTCGGCGGCGCCGCTGCCGTTGCTGCTGGAGCAGCCGACGACGCCTCGCCAGCCTCGGCGGACGATGTGGCGACTAGGTGGGCCCATGCCAAGGGCACTGTGGGGAAAAGTCATTGCTTCGCGCGGATGCGAGCCCTACCCGAGAGCGCGCTCGCCAGCGCGTTCGCTGCGGTGCGGCGGACCAAACGGTGCGACTTTACGGACTCCGGGCAGGTGAGGGCCACCGGCCTGCTGCTTGTGCGCGGCGCAATCTCGGCGACGGTGCGAGAGGTGAGCTTGCAATACCTGAACGAGCTGCTACGCAATGCGTCAGGCATCATGCTCGATGTGAAGCGCTTCCACGGACGGTCGGCGTACCGCGGTGGCAACATGAACGACGCGCAGTTGATCCACTCAGTCAACCCGCATCTGCTCGATGCCCTCGATGGGTTGCTGACCGAGCTGGATCAGCGCGGCCTCACGCCGCCGTTGCCGTATCTCACAGAGCGTCGGCCATTGCAGGTGCGCGAAATCGAGCACGTTGTTCTCGATCCAGCGGAGCACGACTGCCCGACTGGCGAGGAGGACGGCGTGCCCTGCGGCTGCGACTGGCACGTGGATGGCGGCATGCGCGGCTTCAAGCTGTGGCTCCCACTGCGAAAGGAGGCGCGCCCGGATGCGCGTGAGCACCAGAATGTGGTGGTCGCCCCGCTGGACGAGGTGCAGCGGCTCTGCGACCTCGTCGACCATCTCAACGTGAATACAAATGTGGCGCCGCTGCCGCCGCCCGAGGACAGGGTCGAGTATCATACCGACTCCAATGGCACGAGCGGTTGGGTGCGCAGCAGTGGGTACGAGGCCGAAAGCCGCAAACGCGACCAGCGAGCGCTGCAGGCTGTAGGATGTGTCGTGCCGGCCGAGCCTGGCGACGTGCTGCTCTGGTTTCCAGGCGTCTTTCACCGCACGCAGGATGTCGCCGGGCACCGCGTGGCTATCATTGCCGAGGCCATCAGGTGACGTGACTTTCGTGACAGGACGAGTTGACCGACGCGTACATGTAGTGGATGTTGAAAAGCCAGAATTCACTTTGCATACGGGATACTTGGTGAACGTTTGCTGAGTGAATTCTGCCCAAATGACGAAACTGTAGTTTGAAACTATCACGAGTCCTAACCGTCCCCTGGCGAGGCAACCGGCGTGCGTGGTACAGCACATGTGCGACCCGAACGATCCGTACATAGTGCGACAAGTGCGCTGCAAGATCATCGTGCAGCTCATACTCGATGGCTTCTACGCGCTGCTCGCGCTGTTCACTATTGAGGATGGCGGCTACATTGGACTTCCTGCTGCTATCTTGGGATTGATCGGCTGTAACACCGTCGTTGGACGGCTGGCACAGCCCCCGGCTGCTTATACGCTGCTTCGCACATGTAATGCGTGTGCCTTGCCCTTCAGCGCCGCGCATATCGGCATCGCCCTCTGGCGCGCTACCACCGTGAATGAGTGGTGCTGCGAGAACCCAGAGACCAGTCCACGCAGCGTGGCTGGCCTCCTCTATGCTCTGTGCACTTTCTTCGCTGTTACGGCGATCGCGCGGGTCCGCATCGCATTCGGCTCGAATAGCGCTGGCACCGCGCGCGATGCAGACAACGCCGACCCTCGCAGGCGCTCGGCCAATGTGTCCCCAGCTACGACAGAGATCCCAGTGGGCCAGCCTATCTTTGTTGTGCCATCTAGCGGCATGCAAGTGGCCAGCGGCTTGGCGACCGTACCTGGACGAAGTTCGGCGAGAATAGGTCAACCTGTCACCGTGGAGGCGGTCGCTCTGCCGCAAGGGGCTCCAGTCGTCGGCGTGCCTGTGCAGAACTTAGATCATCCGCCTGTGTTGTCTCCGCTGAACGCGGCTCCCCTTTGACCGCGCGCCTCAGCCCTCACCCTCAGCCGACCGCCGTACCGGTCGCTTTGCTCCGCTCTTCTCCGCTCAAGACCACCACCCGGCCACCCGGCGGGTCGTTAGCGGGTCGGGTCGTTGAATCATGACCGCGACGACGGCCACTGCACACACCCTCGTACTGTTACGCTAGACGCGGTAAATGTCGACCGAACTACGCGTCGGAATCGACGTCACGTTTCTACATTCTAGCCGCCCGATCGGACGGGTCGACGCGCGCTCGTAGTTCTAGGTACCACCGCACGGTCCGGGCCTGAGGCCGCTGTGCGGCCGAGCACCGAACAAGGGCCACTTCAACGTTCTACCGTACTCTATACAAGCGGATGGGTAGGATCTACCCTCACGTCACTGCTACTACGCCCTTCGTGCTTCTTCGCGCGCATCAAGCGTTCTAACGCTTCGTCGAGTGCAGAGGCGAGACGGTCCGCCTCGCTCTCGAGGCTACCCAAATTCTTGGCCAAATTTACTATGCTCGCCAAGGTGGCGCTCCGATGCGTGGCCATCTCGAGCGCCGTATCGGGCTCGTCGCATGCACTGCTCGTCCGAGCGCCTTCCCGAGCGCCCTCCCCGTGAACCGCCCCACGCACATAGATCCGCACGGGAGAGCCAGGGCTCTGCAGCCGCAGAGGGTTGTCCACGTGCGTCGGCGCCATCCACGACGTCTCCACATGTACGCTCGGCATCTCCGTGTAGCCTGCCAAGCAATAGCCCTTGTCAGGATCCTCCAAGAAAGCTTGGGTACTCGCGACGACGCGAAGGGTCGGGCAGCGCTCGATGAGCCTTGCGAGCTGCCCCATGAGCACGGGGCTGAAAAGCAGGCTATTGAGGAGTATGGCCGTGACACCGACCAGCGCGCCTTCGAATAGTGCAGCCGAAGCTGCCTCTAACGGCACGTTCGCCTCCTCTGTCGCTGGCGGCGCCGCTGCCGCCGGCGCCGCTGCCGCCGCCGCCGATGTCGCCGTCACCGATGCCGCCATCGCCACTGCCTTCTTGCGAATCTGCACCGCGAGCCGTTTCGTCACCTTGCGGCCCTTGGACGTCTTTGGCCTGCGAGAGCCACCCTGTGCACGAGCCGCACCCTCGTCTTCCTCTGGAGCGGGGTCGTCGTCGGCTGCCCCCCACAGGCGCGCACTCGCACAGTTGCCGCGGACGAAGACGACTCGGCCAGCGAGCTCGGGCGCCCGCCCCAAGGCCGCCAACGCCAGCCGATGCCGGCTGCCTACAATCTCGACACCAATCGAGCGGCAGACGCCAAACTCACATGCCGCTTGGAGGACCAGCCGGCCAGTGCCACTGCCGAGGTCAGCGAAGACGTCCTCCGCGGCGAGCGAGAGCGCCGTTCCGAGCGTCCGCATGCCGAGCGGCGTGATCTCGCCGTACCCAAACGCATGGTCGCCCCCGATCCGCTCCGCCTCCGCTGCCTCAGCCTTGGTGATCGCAGTGTGACCGAGCTGCTCGGCATCGTGAATGTCGGCGAGGCACGCGGCGCAGCAGCCGTTCGCACTGCACGTCTGCTCGACATCCCGACCGCAGCTGCGGCATTCGTACAGCAGCTGCGCTGAGGGTGGCGCCGGTTCAGGCTTACATGATGGCTCGGGTTCGCTTGCCGGTGGCAGTGGCTCCATGCCACCCAACTCAGGCTCGCTTGCTGGTTCCGTGGCCGGACTTTGCGTCACTATTCTTGGCATGATCGTCTCCTCGATTATCGGAGGTACCGCTGTCTTAACAGCTACAGCAGGAGCGGCAGCCAAGCTCATGCTTCGCGGTGAGAGCACCGGTGCGGCCTCGCCCTCGTTCTCATCGTCGTCCTCGTTCGAGTCCGAGCGCACAGCCGGGCCCTGAGCGAAAAGGTCGATTATCGACATCCACTACAATCATCCACCGAGCCCATGCCCTCTCATGCACTCATCACGGTGTGGTGCTCCTCTGTCGCCCGCGGATCACTGTGATCAGGCGTGTGAATGATTGAAAGTTCAAAGGGTTGACACAGTACCATCAGTATTGTACTGCGCCTCTCATGCGAACGCACCCATTGAAATCACATGGACACATGATCACATTCACACACGCTTTTCGGGTGCGGTGTGAGTGATCGCCGGACGAGCCTCGAGCGCTTCCGTCGCCGTCCCTGAGTCCTGCCCTGCATGCAGCATCTCTTGCTTTCGCTGGCGCTGCAGCTGTCGCCCCCGCACTGCATCGGCCCTCTGCTTCGAATGGGCGCTCGGCGGGCCACTCCTCTGGCCCTCGTGCCCTTGCCCGCTGACGCCAGCGACTCGCTCGCCTTCCGCGTGCGTGACGCGCTGATTGAGGAGGACGAGCGGCCGTTCCTGAAGTTGAGCGGGAACGAGCCCCGCCCGCTCAAGGTCAACCTCGACCTGCTCAACTACCGTGCGCGCCGTCTCGAGCAGAAGGGCGACGTGCACGGCGCGAGCGAGACGCTCGAGTGGTGCACGAAGCTCGACCCCAACGATGGGCGCGCGTGGATTGCGCGGGCGCGGCTGCGTGAGCGCGCTGGTGCATTCGACGAGGCGCTCGAGCTCCTGAGCGAAGGCCTCCGGTGGGAGCCCGAGAGCGCCTACTTGCTGCAGGCGACGGGTGCGGTGCACGAGCGCGCGGGCTCCACCGACGAGGCTCTCGAAGCGTACTCGGCGGCAGTGCGCGCCAACCCGCGGCATGCGCCCGCCTGGGTGGCGTGTGGGCTGCTGCTCGAGCGGCAGCGCCAGTATGATGCGGCCGCCCAGTGCCTGCGCCTCGCCGGTCGCGTCGCGCCGGCGTCGTACTTTGTATGGCAAGTGATCGGTGAGTGGCACAAGCGTCGTGGCGAGCTCGGCTCGGCACGCGAAGCATACCGACGTTCCCTACAGCTGAACTCGAGGAATGCGGCCACGTACCATGCGTGGGGCGTGCTTGAGTGGCGCTGCGCCCACCACTCCCTCGCCGCCATCCTCTTCCAAAAGGGTCTAGAGGCCTCCCCACACAACCGGTACATCTTGCAGTCGTGGGGTTGTATGGAGGCGCGCACGGGCAACCTAACGGGCGCCGAGGCCATCTTTGCACGCGCGCGCCGGCGGCGCTCGCGCCCGGACGGTGCCACGTGGCAGGCGCGCGCCCTTCAGCTCGCTGCGCAGGGTCAGCTCGACGAGGCGCGTGAGGCCTTTGAGAGCGGCGTCGCCCTCGAACCCACCCACACGCCCCTCTATCATGCGTGGGGCCAAGTGGAGCTCGAGGTGGCCAACGTGAGCGGCGCGCGCGACGTGTACCAGCGCGGCGTCTGGGCGAGTCGCGGGCGCGATGAGCGTGGCTCGTGCTCGATTTGGACTGCTTGGGCACTTCTCGAAGAGCGAGCTGGCAGGGTGGGACAGGCGCGCGTCTACCTGCGCGAGGCCGTGCGCCGTGACCGGTTTGCAGTGGACGTGAGGGTCGTATGGGCTGGCCTCGAGGCACGCCAGAACAACATGGTCGCCGCCCGCGAGCTTTTCGAAGGGGCGATACTGCTCGACGAGACCAACGTGGTCGTGTGGGAGGCCTATGAGGAGATGGAGCGCGCGCGTGGCTTCACGATGGCAGCCAACCGGATCGCAGACCGAGCAGAGGCGGCACGCGTCGCCCAGCCCTCTCTCAACACGGGCACCAATGGCGGCATCGGCACCGCTCCGGGCGGCGGGATAGGCGCGGCCGGCGGTCCCACGCTGCTCCCTACGAAGAGCCTCGTCGCCGCGGCCTATGCGGCCGAGGATTGGCTCACGCAGCAGCAGCAGCAGCAGCAGCAGCAGCAGCAGCAGCAGCAGCAGCAGCAGCAGCAATCGCAGAGCGGCTCGAGGAGCGGCGGCGCGCAGGGGGCACGCACGTCGAGCGTGCAGCAGGCATATGGGCTGGCTCCGTAGAACGGTAGAAGAGAGGGTTGGAGTAAAGTAACACAGTAAGTCAGTATAGAACCGTTTTTTGGTACCATCCCGCCGGATTGCCGATTCAGACAGAATGCCCAGGATTCAATCAGAAGAGGTCACCCCTGCGAACCCGTCGCATGTAAAACCCGACCCTGCCGCCTCCCGATCCCAGAGCGCCTCCCCGCGCCTGCTCGAAAGCGCTCAACGAATAACGCGGTACTGACTGACCGGCGTATTTCATACACTACCAGTGGCTCCCCCGGTGTTTTTTTACCGGTTTTTTTTTAAAGACACCGGGGGGAGCCGGGACACACACGGGAACCGGTACAGTACCGGTACTGTATACGGTGCTCCGGCCGCACTGCCGGCCGCTACGCGTCTGCCGCACGCACCTTCATTTCGCCGACCGCTTTCGAGCAGGCGCGGGGAGGCGCTCTGGGAGCAGGTGGAGGCAGGGTCGGGTTTGCTGGGGGCGGCCTCTTCTGAGTCGGCCGCGGGGAGCGGTCGGCTCCGAGCCTGCGGCTGTTGAGTCGGCCGCGGCTTCGGTCGTCGCGCTGACGTGCGGGGTGTGTGTTGTTGGTGGGTTTGGATGGTTGTGAGGTTCGTCTGTGTGGTCCGAGTGCCTTTGTGCGTCCGCGTGTCCCGTGTGTCCCGTGTGTGTCCCGGCTCCCCCCGGTGTCTTTTTACCGGACCGGTATACCGGTACTGTGTGTTGTTGGTGGGTTTCGATGGTTGTGAGGTTCGTCTGTGTGGTCTGTGTGCCTTTGTGCGTCCGCGTGTTCCGTGTGTCTCGTGTGTGTCCCGGCTCCCCCCGGTGTCTTTTTACCGGTACTGTACTGGTCCGTATTCATTCTTGCCGAACCGTTTCATGCGGTCTCGTCGCAAGCGAAAAGCGCTCCGCTTCGCGTATACGCGTATTACGTCGTGAGAGACACAACCCCTTTCTGACGGCGCATCCCAGGGCTGATCCACACCTTCCATGGACACCATCGCTCAGAGCGTGGGGATCACGGCATGGAGTGCCCCTGAAGGACAGGAAGCTTTGGAGAAGCTGCTTGCAAGTGGCGCCTCGCCGGATGTGCCTGCCGCTGGGAAAGACGGCTCGGCCCCGCTCATACTGCTCGCACAGAAGGATGCGCTGCTCGTCAGCATGCGCGCCAAGGAGGTGCTTGCAGACGGCCCCACCGACCTGTGGGAAACCATCGCAGCCCGACCACGTGAAGATGCGAGCGGTGACATCGTGCACTCGTTCATCGCCAAAGGCGGGGCACAGCCATGGCATGGTTTGCTTGCGCAGGACTCCATGCCGGTTGCATGGTACCGCGTTTTGCATGGTGTCATCATGCTGTTGCAGCTTCAGCAAGAGCAGGCAACCTCGAGCACCACCAATTCAGGGCGTCACTCACCAGCATCACCTCTCGGAGGCTCTGTCGATGATCTCATGTCGCTCAAAGCCAGCGGTTCAAAGAGCGGCTGGCGTGCACGAACGCAACTGCGAGACGAGCTCTTGGAGCATTTTGATGAGCTCACGGAGCTCTCTGAACAGGCAGAGATGTTCACGCACATGCTCCAGCAGGAGCCGGAAACGGCGAGCCGCACACTATTCGAAGCTGAATCCAATTCAAGGCGTACGGCTGCCGCGCTTCTGGAGCAGCGCCGCACCGTGTGGCAAGAGTTTGTCACGCAGCTGGGTGAGCTCGACGTGATGTTGGAGTTGGCGGATCTCATGCCAGCAACTCCCATGGGCAGCGCGCAGAGAGATGCACGCGACTTCGAGCGAGAGAGAAGGTTTGGCTTGCGATTCAGAAGAGGCATCCGTGCGATGTCCAAGCAGTCCGTGTTCGCGGCCCTCGAGCCCCAGCCTGAACCGCCCCCCGCCGACGAGGATGGCAACGAAGATGACAAAGCGGCGAACGGCGAGCAAGGTGACTCTCCGGACGCCGCCCGTGGTGACCGAAAAGCTGAGCACTGGCACGAGAGCGATGGCGATGCGTTGCGCATGATGACCGTGAAGGAATGGGAGCACGTCTCTGAGTACATTCAAAATGAGAACAAGGTGCTCGATGGCACGCAGTACCGCAGGCTTCGCTTCCTCGCTACCGCCGAACCAGCTCTTGCTCTCGCTCTTGGCGTGTGCCACGCCGTGCTTCATCCGCCAAGGATCCCGCCTGCCGCGTGGCCCGTCTTGAAGGCGGCGGTCGCTGCCGACCCAAGCTTCGAGGGGATGGAGAGTGCTGCCGACGTGGCCGCCGCAGCGAGGCTGCTCAAGCTGTGCCAGGACTGCATGGTCCATTCGCTAACCTCCAGCTGCATGGGTGTACTACTGCGTGCTGGAGCTAACCTGACGACCAAGAACGCGGACGGCTCGACGGTGCTCCACATGGCATGCAATCCAGCGCGCCCGAGCATGCTCGCGATGATCTTGCAGCATGCGCGTGACTCGCCACACCTGTGCGCAGCCATTCACCAAGAGGACGCGTCGCAACGGATCCCAGCTACTGTCGTTCTTGGCAAAGGCACATACGCTGAGCAGGAGTGCTTGGCTCTCCTGCTGGATGCCGGCACGATGGTCTCGACGGATGGCAATGGCACTCCGGGCGGTATGCTGATCCAGATGGCCGCCGGAGCGGGCAGGTCATCTGAGCTGCTCATCCTGCTCACCTGTGCAAGCAAGCACCATGCCAGCCTCAAGCTTATCGATTGGCAAGACGCGCAGGGCTTCACGCCGCTGATCCTCGCCATCAGGCAGCGACAGCACAGGTGCGTCGAGCTGCTGCTGCACCGACGCGCAAACGTGCAGATCTGCGATGCGCAACGGCAGTCGCCTCTGGGCCACGCGGCGGCGGCGCAAGACGATCATGCTGTGAAGCTGGTTCTACGTGCGGCCAACAAGGAGCAGCGCCGAGTACTCCTGGTGGGCGACGCGGATGATCAAGGGCCGCTCTTTGTCGCTGCTCGCCAGCCGACGGCCGCGGCGCTTCGGACGATGATGGCCGAGGAGTCGATGCTCTGGCGCGTTGAGGAGGAGCTCGAGCTGCACATTAAGCTGATCACAGTCGCTCTGATGGAGCCATCGGAGGAGTGCGCCACGTACATCATGCAGGAATGCACGACGCTGCAGTCACGCATGCTCGACCTGATGCGGCTGTGCGTGGAGATGAATCGAGAGGTGATGTTGCCCATCATTTACAAACACGCCGTCGCCACGGACATGGTCGCCCAGGACGCAAATGGCGAGACGCTGCTGCACGTGCTTGCCAACATGACAGAGGACTACGAGCCTAGCGAGAACCCTGCCACTTGCGCCGCGATGCGTAGGCTCGCGATGCTTCTGAACGCACGGCCCGACCTCGAGCTGCTTGCACTCAACGCCGAGGGCTTCACCGCTCTCGGCGCGGCGCCAAACGCGCACTGTTCACAACTACTCATGGATGCAGTGCTTCGAATGCTCCCACGTGCGGTCCTCTCAATTGTCATCTGCAAGCTGGACACGTACGTCTTTGGGGCGCACGCTAACCAGATGGTGGAGGAACTCGCCCACATCTTTCCCGGGCTGACGCCTCAGATCAACCCCATGAGTGACATGCAGCCTGGCGAGGAGGGCAGCCCGGGCTCCTTCGAGGTTGTGTGGGAGGCAGACGACTGCCGCTGCACCAAGCTGCTCTGCTCTTTGCTGCAGACTGGCGTGCTGCCGACAGTACCGCAAGTGGCCACGGCGCTCCTGCAACACCTGATTGGACCCGCCGCCTCCCCCGAGTCCGTTGACCTTCTCGGCGAGGTGATGATGATGGCCCCGAGGCCCGAACCCAAGGTACAGATCACATCTCTCGGCCTGGGCAGCCGGTCGGAACTCTGGCCCAATCTGCCACAGTCGCGCGTCAAGGGCGTCAAAGCAAGCCTCACAAGTAGCTCATTGTCGTCAAGGTCACAGAGCGGCCCGCTGCACGCGGGGTACGTGCCTCGGAGCCTGCAGTCTTCGAGTATTTCGATGTCGGTGCTGCTACCGCCCGTGTCGCGGATGTGCCCTCCATGGCAGCTGCTGCATCCGTTGCGGCGCATACCCACAGCCGACTACAAGTTTCGCCTCGATCCACTCGTCGAAGCCGGTCGCGAGGCAGCCAAGCTGCGCGAAGAAATCAAGAGGCTCACCCCCAAACCGAAGAAGGCTGTGCCGCACCGGAGGCTGGACCTTAAGTCCATCGACCTGGACGAAGGGCCTGACGCGCCGCCGATTGCCGAGCAGCTCGCAAACGCACTGCGCGACAACTCGGTGCGCGTGCTTGACCTCTTCCGCAGCTGGGACACGGACAGCAATGGGCAGGTGACCCGTGCGGAGTTCCACAAGGCGATGGGCGCACTCAGCCTCGAAGCGCCCAAGGCCGCGATCGATGAGCTGTTCTCCTACTGGGACAAGGACGGTGGAGGCGAAATCGGCTACCAGGAGCTCCGGAAGCTCCTCACCCAGTCGTCTCGCAGCAATTCCCCTTCAACTACGGCCTCCTCGCCTCGGCCGGTGTCGAGGCGTAGGCTGCAGAAGCTCAACTTGCAGCCCGCCTTCTCCACCCCCGGAGGCGCCCTGGCAATCGTGAGCTCATGGGCCAGGAGCGAGCTCATACGGATGCAGGAGGACCGAGCACTTGGGATCAAGGATGACTCGAGGCAGCGACAGGTCACCAGGTGGCCAAAGCAGCTGACCCCACCCCCGGAAATCAGCAAGCACGCCCCGTTTCCGCCACCCACAGATGAGTCGTGGATCGCCTGCCTGGACGCAGACGCCCTGCGCCCATACTATCACTGCGTGGGCATGAGCGAATCGACGTGGTATCCTCCGAATGCCCAGCTCCAAGATGTTGGAGAGAAGCTGGTTGCGGACGAGAAGCAGAGGAGAAAGCTGATGGGGACGGAACAGGCAGCGGCCGCGGCGGCAAAGCATTCATCAGAGGAGGAAGCTGCCCGTGTGGTGGCGCTGAAGAAGACAGCGCAGCGAAAGGCCACGAAGGAGGCCGAGGCAGCCACCGCGCTCCAGCGCTCACCGAGCAAAATCGAGCTCATGTTCATTAAGAGAGAGATGGCGATGGAGACCAAGAATGAAGAAATTCGCAGGCGTGCCGAGGAGAAGGCGGAGAAGGTGAGTGCAGGGGTGGCGAAGGCAGCGGAAGAACGGGCCGCAAAGAAGGCGGCTGGCGAGGCCTTCCAGATTGGTTGGGTGTTAGCGGCTGAGGCGAGGGCGGCGGAGGAGAAGGCAGCAAAGGCTGCATCAGAGGAGTTCAGGCAGATGTCAGTGGAGATTAGGAGGGCGGTGCAGGTGGCGGAATTTCAGGCTGTTGGCGAGGAGGCACGGGCGGCCGCGGAGGCTCGCAAGAAGGCAGCTGTGGAGGCCGCGCGCAAGAAGGCAGCCGAAGAGGTGGCGGCCAAGGAGAGGAAGGAGAAAGAGGCCGCTGAAAGGGAGAAACGGAAGGCGGCCGGAGAAGCAAAGCGGGAGGCGGAGGCTGAGGCAAGGCGCAAAGCAGCAGCTGAGAAGCAGGCTGAGGTGCGTCGAAGGGCGAATCGAGCTTGTGAGAACGAGGGCGGCGATGGTTATGGCACGAACGGTGAAGTGGAGGCCTTCGAGCAGCCAGACGGTAGAGTCGAGGAGCCAGTGCGGGCCGAGTCCGAGCAGCCGATTCAGGCAGAGGCTGGTGAGAGCAGCTCCGGTGCCACGCTGCCTGCCGACACAAGTAGCCCGAAACGAGCCCGTCGGCATACGGCTTGGGAAGTCACCATTCCTTACGCGTCGATGCGCGTACTTGCTGATTTTGAGCCTGAGCAGGCGGGCGAGCTAGCAGTCTCCATGGACGACTTCGTTCTGGTTCTGCAGCCGCCAGTGCACGGATGGGTCCACGTTGCCAAGCTGGGCGCGCCGTCTAAGGGGTTTGTCCCATATGGCTACTTGAAGGCGATGGCAAAGCCCGAAGTGGTGCGTAGCCTGAAGGCGCTTGTCGGCACACCAGCGCACGGCGCGCTGCTGGAGGACTTTGAGGGTCAGTCGCCGTTGGAGGTGCCGAAGGCTCGTCAGGGCGCCTCGGTGTGGCGCCTTGCGCCCGAGGAAGCGTGTTGGGTACCTGTGCTCCTCGAGGATGGCACGGGCGGCCAGGTACCCGTGGCAATCGTGGCATGGACGTGAACAAGAAGGCACAAGAGCAAGAGTGATCTACTTGGCAAAAACGCAGGCCTCAAGTCCAGTTATGAAAGCTACACGAGGGTTGCGTATGCGATGTGAGCTTTACCTAGCACACCCGCACCCAAGAACCAAAGAAGCCCACACCAGGCTTTATGGTAGATACACGCCATTCCGATTCGAATACCCAAACAGGTGTAGGGTTGGGCCCTTAATATAAACATGTAAGAGCATGAAAAAGTACTATGTAAGGTAGCCAGTCCCCTATGGGTCAACCATTCAATTCAATGGGTAGGTACCACTTGTCGCGGACCGACGGGGGGGCGCGTTCTGGAAGGGGTATTCAAGTTGCCCCTTAGCCCGCCGCAGGCGCGAAAATTTGGGCACTATTTACTGCAAATAACAGCTGTTTACACTGTAAGGATGCCTGACCATAACAAACCATAACCAGACCATTGTGCCCAGACTACACATTCGCTATTCGTCTGACCAAGATGTCGTCGACTACTGTACATACAATACCGTACACCGCACAGCGCGCTTACAAGACAAACTGTCTCCACGCTATTATTGATGTGTGTTATATGTACACAGCTCATCACAGCGTAACATAATGGATTTGGGATTTTTGGGAGGTAGGGAAGGGTGGGTGTGCCGCATTTTGGGTAGGTAGGTAGGGGTGGCCGCCACCCCAGGCCGGTTGGCCCAGGGTAGGTAGGTACCCCCTCCCCCCTCGTCTGGTCTTTGAGAAAAAAATGGGGTTAGGGGGTCGAACGCGGCGGCCGAAGCGTCACGAGTGATGTCATTCTCGACTCCGCCTTCCAGAGGCAGTTTGACGACTTCGACCGCCCGTTCCGTCTGAAACCCACAGACCCGATGCTTCGGCTATCGGTTTGTGTGTTGGAAATCACACAGAAACAACATTCACATTCACACATACACGTTAACACGATGGCGGTTACCGCTCCCGGGAGCGGTTTAGAAGGGGGACATGCCCATGGTGAGCTTGAAGCTCATGGCGGGTGCGGCG